>Ga0078972_1000103_pt1 | contig 328252 bp, 266 predicted proteins | sample YelNatPaOPGAMG01_FD_67568 | JGI IMG/M metagenome (GOLD analysis project Ga0078972, IMG submission 67568) | Hot spring thermophilic microbial communities from Obsidian Pool, Yellowstone National Park, USA - OP-RAMG-01 (SPADES assembly) (version 2) | ecosystem: Environmental > Aquatic > Thermal...
GACAGTTGGCGTGCATCCGCCCGTGGAGCTGGGCGCCGAAGGGCAAGTGGGAGCCCCGCCATTGGCCCGTGGTTGGCTTAGGGCGAGCCGAGTGGCGGGGCAGGGATCTCCAACAGCCAACCGGACAGTCGAGAGGCGAATTCGGTACTAAAAACGGGCGTGGCAGGGTCATGAGGTCCAGGGCTAGAACCCAGCCGCCGCGAAGGCGAGGGCGATAGGCGGAAGGTGACCTTCCCGGCAACAGCAGGCCAATGGCCCAGGCCCCATTGAGGTCCCGGGCGTGCTGAGCGGGACAGCGAAGCTGGCGGACTACATCGTCGAGGAGATCACGCTGGCGGTTTACTACCTGGATGAGCTGGCCACTGACCTCTGAGCCTCGATCGACACGTCGATACCACGACCGACCGGCTGACCGTGGCCTGCACCGTGAATCCGGCCACCAGCCGCGTCTTCCACGTAGGTGACTCCGTGGTGTTCAACGATGAGGCCCAAAATGCTGCCAATCCGGGCCGGCGGTCCTACGAGTGCGCTCGGATCACCGCCATCCACGGCAGCCAGTTCACCTTCCAGCGCGCGTATCCCGGTGTGCCGAGCGGTCAGGCGACCTTCGGCACCTTGCGCTGCGCCCACCAGACCGGCATCCGCTTCTAGAAGCTCGACCGGAAGATCTTCACCTTTTCCGTGAAGAAGAGCTTCTTCCGCACGCCCGGGCTTCCGGCACGCATCGAGGCCAAGCTGCCGAGCGCCTGCATCGTGGCGGCGGTGGCGGGCGTGGACAACCATTTCGGCTACGGCCCCTTCACCGCGTTTCCGCTGTCGCACCACAATGAGCCGTTCATTCCCGGCGACCGTACGTGCTCTGGCGACGACTACACCTTCCAGATCCCTGGGCTACTCGCTCTGCAAGAAAACGTCGCCATTCCGATGAAGGTCCAGGACGCAGCGTCGATCCGGTGCATTTGCGCCTGCCTCCAGCAAGGCAGCGACCCCAAGAAGGGCTACGCCCGCACCTAGCTCTCGCAGACACCCAACGTGAAGCCGGCCTTGCCGCCGGGCCCACCCTGATTGCCGCCCCAGACGACACCACCTCACCCCTCAAAATCCACGGCCCCGGCTCGAACCTCGCTGACACCACCCTCCTTGAACTCACCTACACCGGCGAACTCATCCTCGCCGGCGGCTCCGGCAACGGCCATCGCTTCGCGGACCTCGGCCCCGCTACGAACCCCTCCGGTTGGGCTGGGGTGCTCAAGGTGAAAACCCCCGCAGGCGCCACCCTGGGCGAGGGCTTTCGGTACGCCAAACCTCAGGACGCATAGCCATCCGGACGCTCTTGGGGCATGGTAAATGCTGCCATGAGTGCGGCCGCGCTGACCCATGCATCCAGACGCTCGTTGGGCACGCATCTCCGGAGTCAGTCCCCAGTTCGGAAGTTTCCTTCCCAGTTGGTTTACTTCCCGTTGTATTCTGAACTATTGGACATCGGCCATGGATCGTGTGCATAGCGCTCCGGTGCAAGACCGCTGGTTGTCGGTTGAAGAATTGACTCTCCACCTCGGGATCAAGCGGGACACTGTCTACAAGTGGATTACGCGGCGCAACATGCCCGCTCACAAGGTCGGGCGATTATGGAAGTTCAAGCGAGAGGAAGTGGACGAGTAGGTGCGCAGCGGCGCCGCAAGGGATCTCGGAAAGTAAAGGAATGCAGACGCAGAACACAGCAGAGGCAATCCGGGATCGACTCTCCGGCGTCGCAGACCTGTACCACCGGCTGGTGCTGGTAGTTGGCCCCTCAAGGACTCGGAAAACCACTGTGCTCCGGGCGCTTGCTGCAGCCGATGGTCTGCCTCTGGTCAACGTGGGCGTCGAGCTTTCCCAGCGACTCTTGGATCTGAGCGAGCGCCAGCGCGTGCTACAGGCGCCGAGATTGCTGGAGGAGGCGGTTGGGTCAATTTGCGCTGACGTCGTCCTGCTCGACAATACCGAGATACTCTTCGCAGTTCCTCTAAAACAAGATCCGCTCCGGCTCTTGCAGGCACTATCGCGCAACAGAACGATCGTCGCTGCCTGGCTGGGGACCGTCAGTGACGGTTACTTGACCTATGCCACCCCGGAGCATCCGGAATTTCGGCGATACCCTTCGGATGATTTGGTGGTAGTTCTTCTTGGTGGAGGCGATCGAGCCGAACAGGTACAGAGATGAACTACGGCGACCTTATTCAATTCGAACCGATTGAGTCCGTAGTACAACTCCGCCATGCGGACCACCTGAACGTGGCCAAGCAGCTGGTGTCCAACTATGTCATTTCAGAGGAGATGGCAGAGAAGCTGAAGTCCTTGGTCATCCCGGATCTTCAATTTGACGCTCCTGCCGACAACAAAGGCCTAATGGTCGTTGGCAACTATGGCACAGGTAAGTCCCACCTGATGTCGGTTCTATCTGCGATCGCCGAGGATGCCTCCACTTTGCCGCTTGTCCGTTTCAAGACCGTGGCCGATGCGGCACAAAAAATCGCCGGGAAATTCAAGGTCATTCGCACCGAAATCGGCGCAGTCACAATGTCGCTCCGGGATATCTTGACTGCTGAGATCGAAGAGCATCTGGCAAAATTGGGTGTTAACTACACGTTCCCCCCGGCAAGCGCCATAACAAACAACAAGCGCGCCTTCGAAGAGATGATGGCGCTGTTCCATCGGAAATACCCTGACCAGGGCCTGCTGGTTGTTGTCGACGAACTCCTGGATTATTTGCGCAGTCGCAAAGATCAGGAGTTGATCCTAGATTTGGCCTTCCTTAGGGAGATCGGAGAGGTCTGTAAGGACTTGCGCTTCCGGTTCATCGCAGGTATCCAGGAAGCAATCTTCGACAGTCCCCGCTTCTCTTTTGTCGCTGACAGCGTTCGCCGGGTAAAGGACCGGTTTGAGCAGGTTCTCATCGCGCGGAGCGACGTGAAGTTCGTCGTCGCCGAGCGGCTCCTGCGCAAGACGGCTGCCCAACAGGCGCAGATCCGGGAGTACCTGCTTCCCTTTGCCAAGTTCTACGGCAACATGAACGAGCGTATGGAAGAGTTCGTTCGGCTGTTCCCGGTGCATCCGGACTACATCGACACGTTCGAGCGGGTGACCGCCGTCGAGAAGCGTGAAGTGCTCAAGAGCCTTTCTATCGCGATGCGGAAGAAGCTGAGCGAGCCGGTGCCGGCAAACGAGCCGGGACTGATCGCCTATGACAACTACTGGAACACACTGCGGGAGAATCCTTCGTTCCGCGCGGTGCCGGATATCCGCGCCGTGATTGATTGCAGTCAGGTTCTGGAATCTCGCATCGATGCGGCCTTCCCGATGAAGCCGTTCAAACCGATGGCGCGGCGGATCATCCATGCGCTCTCGGTTCACCGGCTCACTACCGGCGACATTCACGTGCCGGTAGGGCCAACGGCGGCGGAACTGCGCGATACGTTATGTCTTTACCAACCCGAAGTGGCCGCGATGGGAGGCGAAGCCGCTGCCGACCTGCTCACTCACGTCGAAAATGTGATCAGCCTGATCAAGAGCACCGTCAGCGGGCAGTTCCTCTCCCAGAATCCGGACAATGGCCAAGTCTACCTCGACCTGAAGAAGACAGAAGATTACGATGCGCTCATCGAGAAGCGCGCAGAGACGCTCGATTCCACCCAGTTGGACCGTTACTACTATGAAGCGCTCAAACGGGTGATGGAGTGTACGGACCAGACCTACGTGAGCGGCTACGGCATCTGGGAACACGAACTGGAATGGATCGAGCGCAAAGTCTCCCGGCGGGGATACCTCTTCTTCGGGGCGCCGAACAACCGGTCCACAGCCGCACCACCACGGGACTTTTACCTGTACTTCCTCCAACCATTCGACCCGCCGAGGAAGAACTGGGAAGAACGGAAGGACGAGGTTTTCTTCCGCTTAAATCTCGGTGGTGACGAAACCTTTCGCGCTATCTTGCGCAATTACGCGGCCGCGGTGAACCTCGCTTCCACGTCTTCTGGAAACGCGAAGGAAACCTATGAGAGAAAAGGCACGGGCTTCCTGCGTGAACTGGTGAAGTGGCTCCAGGAGCACATGACTACCGCCTTTGAAGTCACCTACCAGGGGAAGAGCAAGCCGCTTCTGGCATGGGTGAAGGGCAAGGCGCTTGGCAGCGGCGGCCGTATCAATGTTCGGGACGTGGTCAACACCGTGGGCTCAGTGTGCCTCGCGGCCCACTTCGAAGAACTGGCGCCTGCCTACCCCACCTTCTCGCTCCTCATCACCACGGCCAACCGTGAACTCGCCGCCCAGGACGCGCTGAAAGCGATCGCCGGCGGCCCGCGGACCAAACTCGCCGCCGCAGTGCTCGATGCGCTGGAGTTGCTCGATGGAGACCGCCTGGACGCCTCGAAATCGAAGTACGCCAGCCACATCGCCGATGCGTTGAAGAAGAAGGGGCATGGCCAGGTCGTCAATCGGAGCGAACTCGTCCACGAGGTTTACGGGGTGGAATACTTCGCCCCGGACCAGTTCCGCCTCGAACCCGAATGGCTTGTAGTGCTACTGGCCGCACTGGTTCATTCTGGTGACCTGGTGCTCGCCGTTCCCGGTAAGAAGCTCGACGCGACCAACCTTATCCAGTTGACGGCGACTCCGCTCGACGAACTCGTCAACTTCAAGCACATCGAGCGGCCTAAGGACTGGAATCTTCCCGCCCTGAAGGCCCTTTTCGAGCTGTTGGGTCAGCCTCCCGGCTTGGCTCAAGCGCTCACGCAGGGCGGCGAGCAGGCCGGCAATGCGGTGAGAACCCTGGCTGGAGAATCCAAGCGGCTGACGGAACGGATCGTTCAGGCTCAGCAAGTGCTCCAGACCGGACTGAAGCTCTGGGCTCGCAATCTGCTCTCGCCGGAGGATACGGAGGCGCTGCGCCGCCGGATGGACGATTCCAAGCAGTTTCTGGAATCACTCCAGGCTTATACAACAGCCGGCCAACTCAAGAACTTCCGCTACGAACCCCAGGACGTCACCGCGAAACGCGATGGCCTGGACGCGCTGAAACAGGTAGAAGCATTTCAAGCCATTGCTGCCGAGTTTGGACCACTCGCTTCCTATCTGGCAACGGCGGAAGCCGCCCTGCCGAGCGATCACGATTGGATCAAGAAAGTCCAGACGGTACGCCATGAATTGCTCTCCGGCATGCTCGATGCCGGGAAACGCGAGTCGCCGTCCTTCCGCCAGCAAGGTCTCCAGAAGCTCGCGAAGCTAAAGAAGGATTACATCGAGCTCTACATTGCTGCGCACACGCGGGCCCGCCTGAACGCCAAGGACGACAAACTCAAGTCCAATTTGTCGAAGGACGTGCGCCTGGGACAGTTGCAACGGCTCTCAACGATCGAGCTGATGCCCCGGCAACAGCTTACCGACTTCCAGAACCGCCTGGGAGGCTTGCGCACCTGCTTCGCGCTCACCGACAAGGACCTCGACGCCTCGCCGGTCTGTCCGCACTGCAATTTCCGGATTGTGACCGAGCCGGATCAGACTTCCGCTGCGCAAGCGATCCGAGCGCTCGAAAATGAATTGGACCGGCTGCATGAGGGCTGGACCAAGACCCTGCTCAGCAATCTGGAAGACCCAACCACCCAACAGAACCTCGGCTTGCTGAAGCCCGCGCCCCGCAAGATTGTCGACACGTTTCTCGCCAACCGCGCACTCCCGGAGGATGTCAGCCACGACTTCGTGGCCGCGCTCCAGGAGGCGCTCTCTGGTTTGTCGAAGGTAGTGGTCACCACGGAGAGCCTCCGAGCGGCTTTGCTTACCGGCGGATCGCCCGCCACGCTGCCCGAATTGAAGAAGCGCTTTGAGGACTTCCTGGTGGAGATCAGCAAGGGAAAGGATCCCATGAAAATCCGCATCGTGCTGGAGTGAGGAGGAATGGGGGCGCGCTACACAGACTCGGAGATCCAGCAATTGCTCGCGGAGCCAAAGCCGTTGCCCGATGACTACCGCAAGAAGTTGAAGCTGCGCGACAAACGCGGCCACCGCGAGGCGGAACTCTCCATCACAAGCGCGTCCGGGAACGAGTTCCGCCTGATTGCCCGGCAAAACAGCCTGAACATCCTCGACTTCTCCATCATTCTGGCCGTTTGCCCACCGGGCAGCAACCAGCTCTTTCGTCTGCGCCGGCACAATGGAAAAAGCCACGAGCACACCAACCAGATCGAAGGCGATTCGTTCTACGACTTCCACATCCACAAGGCGACCGAGCGGTACCAGGAGTTGGGAATGCGCGAGGACACATACGCCGAGCCCACCGGCCGGTTCGGCGATTACGAAAGCGCCTTGCGGTGCTTGATTGACGATTGCGGATTCGAGACGCCGCCCGATCCGCAGATTCGTCTCTTTGAGGAGGGCGAAGCATGAACACCGCTGCCATCGAAAAGTCCTTTCGTGAGAAGGTGTGCGCGAAGGTCCGCATCGTCCTGGAGGGCGATGAGCGCTTTCGCGTGTTTACCCCATTCTTGTTTGAAGATGGCGACCACCTTGCCATCGTTCTCAAGAAGCAGGAGAATACCTGGGTCCTGTCGGATGAGGGGCACACCTACATGCACCTCACCTACGATCTCGACGAAAAGGACTTCCAGAAGGGCACCCGGCAAAAAATCATCAGCAACGCGCTCTCTGCCTTCCGCGTCGAGGACCGGGACGGCGAACTGATCGCGCGCGTCTCGGAGGACCGTTTTGGCGATGCTTTGTACAGCTTCGTGCAGGCGCTACTCAAGGTCACCGACGTCACGTTTCTGACCCGCGAGCGCGTGCGTTCGACCTTTATGGAAGACTTCCAGGCGCTGATCGAGGAGACTGTCCCGGAAGCCCGGCGCACGTTCAACTGGTACGACCCTCAGCACGACCCGCAAGCCAGCTACACCGTGGACTGCCGCATCAACGGCATGCGGAAGCCGTTGATGGTGTTTGCGCTGCCAAACGACGACCGCACCCGCGACGCCACCATCGCGCTGCTGCAATTTGAGAAGTGGGGCTTGCCCCACCAGTCGATGGGCATCTTCGAGGATCAGGAACAAGTCAATCGCAAAGTCCTCGCCCGGTTCACGGACGTCTGCGAGAAGCAGTTTTCCAGTCTTACCGGCAACCGGGAACGCATCGCCAAGTATTTGAGAGAAACCATCGAAACCAATGGCTAATGGAGGATCACCGGACATGGCGGACCAATTGGAACGGCAACCTTCTCTTCTCGCTGGCGAACCTTGTGAGGAGCGGGATCCGGTCGAATGCCTTGGCCTGACGTTCGAGAACGATCAAGCCCGACGCGCCTACTTCCTGGCGCGGCTGCGTGAGAAGTTGAAAGATCCTGAGTTTCGCAAGATTGAGGGGTTCCCCATTGGTTCGGACGAGGACGTCCTGGCATTGTCCGATCCGCCGTACTACACTGCCTGCCCTAACCCTTTCGTAGCGGACTTCATCAAGCATTACGGCAAACCCTACGACCCGAACCAGCCGTACCACCGCGAACCATTTGCCGCGGACGTAAGCGAGGGAAAGAACGATCCCATCTATAACGCTCATTCCTACCACACGAAAGTGCCGCACAAGGCCATCATGCGGTACATCCTCCACTACACCGAGCCCGGGGATATCGTCTTCGACGGTTTCTGCGGAACGGGAATGGCGGGAGTCGCGGCGCAGCTATGCGCGGACAGATCGGCTGTCGCGGCTCTAGGCTACACGGTCACTCCGGACGGGCTGGTGCTGGACGAGGCACAGAACGTCATCTCCCGGCTGGGTCCGCGCATCCCGATCCTCAACGACCTCTCTCCAGCGGCGACTCTCATAGCGGCTGGATACAACCTGACCAATGACCCAACGGGGTTTGCGGCCTGCGCGAAAAGTCTGTTGGCCAGGTTCAACCGCGAGTACGGTTGGATGTATGAGACACGCGATCCTGCAACCGGCGCACACTGTCCCATCAACTTTACCGTCTGGTCCGAGGTGTTTTCGTGTCCGGATTGCTCAGGCGAGATTGAGTATTGGAATCTCGCTTACGACGAATCGTCTGGAAAGATTGACGACTTGCTCATATGCCCGCATTGCTCGGCCGAGCTAGCCAAACGCAGCCTTGTCCGGAAGACAAATACATACTTCGATAAGGCGCTCCAACGGACGCGGACCCGACAGGTCTTGCGTCCCGTTGAGATTCATTACCAACTCGACGGTGAGAGCAGGCGGAAGGGGCCGGACGAATTAGATTTCAATACCTTGAAAAGAGTTGACGCCATTCTGGACTCCATAACGTACCCCACGGACTTGATGATGTTCGTTCCTGAAGGGGAAGAATGGGGCGATCTCTTCCGTGGTTACCACGAAGGCATTAGCCGGGTGCACGATTTCTTCCTTCCCCGGCAACTGGCCACATTCTCCTTGCTGTGGAGCCTCGGGGAGGATCTCCCAACCGAGGAGGCCAGGAGACTGTGGCGGTTCACGTTGCAGAGTGTCATGGTTAGCTTTACCCGGAGAAACCGATTCCGCAAGCAAGCCTACTCTCAAGTGAACACAAATCTGAGTGGAACACTTTACCTTGGCTCAACGGTAAGCGAACCAAGCCCTTCCTACGTTCTCTCCGGAAAGATCAAGCGGTTTAGCGGTGCGGTACCTTCTAACGGGACGCGAGCGATTGTGACGACGGGATCACTCGTACGCATTGGTCTGCCCAAGGACTCAGTTGACTATGTCTTCATCGATCCCCCGTTTGGGGACAACCTGCCCTACGCCGAGCTGAACTTCCTCTGGGAGGCTTGGCTGAAAGTATTTACGAATTCATGCCAGGATGCCGTGGTCAGCGGTTCGCAGAAGAAAGATCTGGCCGTCTACACGGAGATGATGGCGGCCTGCCTGGCTGAGGTGTACCGCGTTCTAAAGCCAGGCCGGTGGGTGACGGTCGAGTTCCATAATTCGCGAAACGCTGTCTGGACTGCGATCCAGGAGTCACTCGGTCAAGCTGGTTTCATCATCGCGGACGTCAGCGTCCTCGATAAGGGGATGAAAACCAAGAAACAGATGCACGCAAAAGCCGTCGACAAGGACCTCGTCATATCGGCCTACAAACCGAATGGCGGTCTTGAGAGCCGCTTCCATTTAGAGGCTGGGACCGAGGATGGTGTATGGGACTTCGTTAGGACCCACCTCGGCCAGCTTCCTGTCTCTTTATACAAGGGTGGCCAACTCCAAGTAATCGCAGAGCGACAAAAGGTGCTCTTGTTTGATCGAATGGTCGCCTTCCACGTCCAACGAGGTGTAACCGTGCCTCTGTCCGCCGGGGAGTTTTATCAAGGCCTAGCAAACCGGTTTGCGGAGCGAGATGGCATGTATTTTTTACCAGAGCAGGTGGCTGAATACGACCGCAAGCGGATGACGGCTCGCGAGGTGGTGCAGTTCGACCTATTCGTTTCAGATGAGGCATCGGCAATCCAGTGGCTCAAGCGGCAACTTGCTGCCAAGCCTCAGACATTCATGGAGTTGCAGCCGCAGTTTATGCAGGAAACACAGGGGGGGTGGCAGAAACACGAAAGGCCGCTTGAACTCTCGGTCTTGCTGGAGGAGAACTTCCTGCGTTTCGATGGCAACGGTGAAGTCCCCAGCCAGATTCACGCTTATCTGTCAAGCAACTTTAAGGATCTCCGGGGTTTGTCAAAGGACCATCCTGCGTTGCGAGCCAAGGCGAAGGATCGGTGGTATGTTGCTGATCCGGCCAAGGCGGGCGATCTCGAAAAACTGCGGGAGCGGGCGCTCTTGCGAGAATTCAACGAATACCGGGAATCTAAGCAGAAGAAGTTGAAAATGTTTCGCGTGGAAGCTATACGCGCAGGATTCCGGTTTTGCTGGCAGCAAAACGACTATTCGGCGATCTTGGCTGTGGCGGAAAAGATCCCCGAGGACATCCTCCACGAGGACCCCATGTTGCTGATGTGGTACACCAACAGCCTCACGCGCGCGGGACGGCAAGCATGATTACCAAATGGAAGTTGTTCAACTTCAAGTCGATCAATCAAGGCGATCCGCTGGAGTTTGGGCCGCTGACGATCTTTGCGGGGGCAAACAGCAGTGGCAAGAGCACTTTGCTGCAATCGATGCTTTTGATCAGCCAGACTCTGTCCCATAGGATCCGGTCGCGGTCTGTGGTTTTGAATGGCGCCCTCACCCGATTGGGGCAGTTTGATGATCTGAAGTCCAACGGAGGCGCAGCCAACCAGATTGTCGTGGAATGGGAGTGCGTTCCCGCCGGCGAAAGCCCTTTGATGGCGCTGGACGGTCCCCAGCCGTTTGGCCGGCGGGTAGTTTTCTACGGCAGAAGTACGGAGCGAATCCGCCGCGTCTCGTGCGAGTTGGCCTTCGATTGTGACCCAGACAGCCCACAACGGGAACTCTACCAGTTGCAGCCGCAGTTATTCTCCTGCCGAGTCGCCACCACGGCAGTGGACGAGGAGAATGTGGACGTCCATTCCTGGATCGAGGTCCGGCGCGCCTCGCTGGCAGGCTTGGATGCCGGAGAGAAGATGCGGCGGCTTTCCGTGGAGGATGCCCCGAATGAGCCGGTCCGGCAGAGCCTGGAGCTGGATGTCAGCCTCGACTCCGAATCTGTAAGCGACATCCGCGTTGATTATCCCACGGCGGAGCCCGTTGGATGCCTTGTCCGTCACTTCTTACCGGACACGGTGGCGCTACGCATCAACGTGACCGAAGAGGAGGCACGGGCCATTGTCAGTACGGTATGCGATGACTCGCCGAGAGGCCCACGCCGGCGCGTTGGTCCCGATCGCGACATCTTGATCCCTGAGCAAGCTTTGGCGCTCTTGCGCGAAGTAATCGGGGCAGAACTTTTGCGAGATTTGTTTCCTCCCCAGCAACAGGCACTCCTGAGCGAGCCAGGAGAGGTGGCTGGATCTACGGGCGTGTCGCTTCGCGACTGGAGTGATCGCATCCGGCGCCTGCCGCCAGCGCGGCGCCTGGAAATCCGGCAGCGCATCCGCGAGCAAGCGGAACTCGCTGACCGGCTTCTTGGTCTGATTCGCGGAGAAAGATCAGACCGGTTTGAAGTCATCCCCTACCGCCCGCCGACCAATGTGCTCGACGGGGTGATGTACCTGGACTACTTTTTCAGCGCCCGGGTGAAGTATCTTGGACCGCTTCGGGACGAGCCAAAGGCTCTCTACCCTTTGGCGCCGGGCGTTGATCCGACCGATGTGGGACTGCGTGGGGAGTACACTGCCGCTGTCCTGGATTTGAACAAAGGCCAGCGAATCCGGTACATCCCAACTTCCGCGTTTCGAGGAGCGGAAGTGCCAGCGAAAGCCCAGGTTCTGGTCAGGACTCTCGAGGCGGCGATGCTGGACTGGTTGCAATACCTTGGGGTCGCCGAAAATGTCCAGACCAAGGACCGCGGGAAGTTCGGCCACGAACTAAAGGTCGTCTTGCCTGGGCGAACTCAAGCTCACGATCTGACCCACGTCGGGGTTGGCGTCAGTCAGGTTCTGCCAATTCTGGTGATGTGCCTCCTCGCCGAACCGGATACAACCTTGATTTTCGAACAGCCGGAACTCCATCTGCACCCCAGGGTGCAGACTCTGCTCGGCGATTTCTTTCTGTCAATGAGCTTACTTGGCAAGCAGTGCATCCTGGAAACGCACAGCGAGTATTTGATCAACCGCCTCCGGTTCCGTGCTGCGGCTTCCGCAGACGATGAAGTCTCGAAGAAGATCGTGATGTACTTCGTCGAAAAACCGGCAGACACATCTGTATTCCGCCGTGTGATTGTGAACGAGTACGGCGCCATAGCAGATTGGCCGGAGGGGTTTTTCGATCAATCCCAGAACGAAGCCGAAGAGATTCTAAAGGCGGCGACGCGCAAGCGACAGTCTCAAGGAGGAAGGCTGCCACGTGCTGAGCGTCACAATTGACACTGCTGTTTTCGCCCCGCCGCCGCCAGGTTCGCCAAAAGAAGCCGTCTACAGCTTTGTGGCCACTCTCCTTGAATGGCGCGAGGCAAGAGAGAGTGGCCGAACGAAGGTCTACACCAGCAGGTATGCGGCGGATGTTCTCATGAACGGGAACTTGTACCCCCTCCGTCCTCACCTGAGGGAGCTGCTGAAAGACGCCGGCGTGTTCGAATACGACGCGAACACGATTGCGGTTGTGGCAGAGACGCTGCTCAATTCGGAAAAGGTCGAGGACGCCCTGCGAATCTCCTACGTGCTTGTGGACGGCCTGACCATTGAACCGGATGTGTTTTGCTCACACACTCCCGCCGAATTGCAGGCCGAAGCTGAGCGATGTGCGGTGATCTTGTCGCTCGCCGGTCAATACTGCAATGAACCGGTCACCCGCGGTCACGCGATCGCCATTCGGGCCAAGGACGTCTCGGTGGCAATCCGGGTTCGCGGGCTTCTCCAGGACATCGAGCATCAGCGCGACGATCTCGGGAACCTTCCCATGGCACCCGACTGTTTCGAGGGCTCGACCTTAGTTTGCAGCAGCCTCCATCATCTCTTGGTCAGAGTGGATGCGGCTGAGGTTCTGAAACGTGCCACTCATGCCAGTCAGGTCCAGGCTGCAATTACCGTTGCGTGGTATCAACGGCAGGCAGCAACAGGGATGCTGCCGAACTGGGATGATCTCTCGCCGTTCCGGGTAGGAGCCGAATTCGTGAACAGCCTTCAGGCACACCATGTGACGGGGAATCCTGGCCTGGCAGACAGAATTCTTCGTGCGGCGATCGAAACAGTGTGTCACGAACAACTCGCAGACACGCACCGGCTCCGGACTGGACGAGGCGGCGGCGATCCCCAGCGGATGCGGGGCGGAGACGCTGCCTGGCGGAGGGATATCGACTACGAGTATCACCTTCACTACTGGGAGTGTGAAGACGGAACGGTAGAATTCGCATCGGTCGTTGTTCACGACGACTTTTCGATTCCGGAATGAGAGCGTGGCATGACGGCCCAGAACCGTGGACTCGAGGCGAGGTCGGCTTGGTAGAGAGCGGCGGAGATTGGTTCTACGACAACAGCCGGCGCCTGCGCTGCCGGGTGCTGGAGCACGTCGGCACGTGGGGCCAGCAGACGGTCCGCGTCTGGTACCCGGAAGCGCAAACCATCCTCCTGGTTGACCCAAGCCAGTTGACGCCGGTTGAACAGCTTCGGACCAGCCCGCAGGAGATCGCCTACGTTACTGCCGCGGCCAAAGTGGCTGATGCCTTGGAGGAGAACACCCTTCTGGCGCCCATTGAATCGTCGGTGATCCCCCTGCCACACCAGATTCTCACCCTGCTCAAAGCCGTTTCTTCCGATCGCGTCCGGCTCTTGCTCGCCGACGAAGTTGGACTGGGCAAGACCATCGAGGCCGGGCTCATCATCAAGGAACTGAAGTTGCGTGGTCTGGTGCGGCGGGTACTCGTCGTCGCGCCCAAGGGGCTGGTGAATCAGTGGGCGGCAGAGATGCGGCTGCATTTCGGCGAGCAGTTCCGCCTCTTGCTCCCGAGCGACTTCCCGGCATTCCGACGCGTGGCAGGGCATGACAACGTCTGGAAGATGTACGACCAGATCATCTGCCCGATGGATGCCGTGAAGCCCATTGAGAACCGGCGCGGGTGGTCGAAGGAACAAATTGCCGAGCACAATCGCGACCGCTTTGAGGATCTGCTCGCTGCCAACTGGGATCTGATCGTCATCGACGAGGCGCACCGCCTTGCCGGCACCACGGATCAAGTGGCGCGTTACAAACTGGGGCAGGGACTCGCCGAGGCGGCGCCGTACTTGCTTCTGCTGACGGCAACACCTCATCAGGGCAAGTCGGACGCGTTCCACCGTCTGATTTCTCTGCTCGACAAAACCGCTTTCCCGGATTCCTCTTCCGTCAGCCGCGAGCGCTTGGAGCCGTACCTGGTTCGAACTGAGAAGCGCAGAGCCATCGACGCCCAGGGCAACCCGCTGTTCAAGCCGCGGCGCACGCAACTGGAGCCCGTGGTGTGGAATGACCGCCACGCGCTTCAGCGGCAACTGTACGAAGCGATCTCGGAGTATGTCCGCATCGGGTACAACCAGGCGATCCGGGAGAAGAAGAACTACGTCGGCTTCTTGCTAATCCTGATGCAGCGGCTGGTGACCTCATCCACACGGGCGATCCGGACTACGCTGGAGCGGCGCCTGGAAATGCTTCAGGCGCCCGAGGAGCAGCTTTCGCTCTTTCCGCCAGGGTTCGAAGAGGAGTGGCCCGATCTGGACGGCCAGGAGCAAGTGGAGATGCTCCTGCGGATGCGGACCAAGGCTTTGCGAAACGAGCGCGCCGAAGTACAACTGTTGCTGGATCTGGCCAGGAGAACCGAGGCCACGGCCGCCGATGCCAAGGCGGAGGCGCTTCTCGATTGGATCTACCGCTTACAGCAGGAGGAGACAGATCCAGACTTGAAGATCCTGCTATTCACGGAGTTCGTGCCGACTCAGGAGATGCTCCGGGATTTCCTCACGGATCGGGGCTTTTCGGTGGCGTGCCTGAACGGCAGCATGGACATGGAAGCGCGCAAGCAGGTGCTTCAGGCGTTTGCCGGTGATGTGCGCATCCTGATTTCCACCGATGCCGGCGGCGAAGGTCTGAACCTTCAGTTCTGCCACGTAGTCATCAACTACGACATCCCCTGGAACCCGATGCGGCTGGAGCAGCGAATTGGCCGCGTGGATCGCATCGGGCAGACTCATGTCGTTCGAGCGGTAAACTTCGTGCTGGAGGACACCGTTGAGTTTCGGGTCCGGGAAGTGCTCGAGGAGAAGCTCGCGGTTATCTTGAAGGAGTTCGGCGTCGACAAGACGGGCGATGTCCTCGATTCTGCCGACGCCGGGGAGATCTTTGACGAGTTGTACCGAGACGCGATCCTAGACCCATCCGCCGTCGAGATCAAGGTGGACTCGGTTCTTGCGAAAGTGCGGGCGCAGGCCGAGGCCATGCGCCGAAGCACCAGCCTGCTGGCGCAGACGGCAGAGTTGAGCCCTACGGAGGCCCAGCGGTTGCTTGGACATCCGTTGCCTTACTGGTTGGAGCGGATGACCGTGAACTACATTCAGAATGCCGGCGGCACGGCCGAGAGAGGCAAGATCGGCTGGAGACTGCGCTGGCCAGACGGAACGGTGGTCCCGGCTGCCGTTTTCACACTGGCGGACGCGGAGCGCCATCCTGCGGCGGTCCACCTGACGTTGGAGGAGCCGCGCATTCGGGGCATCGCCACGCGACTGCCTCGCTTCGTGCCCGGACAGCCAATCCCGTGCATCGGGCTCAAAGGGCTTCCATGGGAGATTCGAGGTCTGTGGTCGCTGTGGACGGTTGCGATCCGCAGCGCGGAATGGGGAAAGGAACGTGTCCTCGCGCTGTTCTTGCACGACGACGGACGCGTCCTTCCACCGACGGCGAGGCGTATCTGGACCGCGCTTCTGGAGGGAGTTCCGGAACCGGTCCGTTACCTGGAGGGCATGGAAGGTGACCGCGCGTTCACCGAGTTAACCGATGCGGCTGAGAGCCATGGTCGAGGCCTTTACGAAGAATTGCTGCGGTTTCACCGGAACCGTCTGGCAAGAGAAGCTGAAAATAAGCGGTTTTCGTTCGAGACAAGAAGGCGGGCGATCGAGCGTATCGGCTTACCTGCAGTTCGCCAGCACCGGCTGAATGAGCTCGCCCGGGAGGAAGCGCTTTGGGCCCGTGAATCAGAAGCGTATTCGCACGTTCATCCCGAATTGATCCCGAGATTGTTGCTCCGGGTGGAGGGTCTCGGTGATGCCTGATTGGCGCGATCAGGTTCTGAGGGAATTCACGCCGGGCGTCCAACCGTTGACGGTTGTTGCCGATCCAGATGGTTTGTTAACCGAACCTAGGCTTAACCAGGCGCTCGCCGAGCGAGGCTTCGAGATGCTGGTGTTTGAAGAACCCATCTCGTTTCGATTCGCATATGAGTCGCGCATCCGCTGCCGGTTGGATGCTGGCGAGACCGCTGACCTGGTGATCCTCTGCGACCGGGGGCAACCCAGCGAGCAGCTTCCGTTCGATGTCCTATCCAGGGCCAGGCCGCTTTCTTTCTCCCTGGCAGACTTCTTCCCGAACTTGAGCTATCCGGTGTTGCGGGCACTGGAACCGCAATACCTGGACTTGCTCTTCGAGGCTCAGAAACGCTTCAACCCAGGGGTCTTGGGCGACAACGCCACCAAGGATTTCATCCTGCGCCATGTGTTTGAGATCGCGGCGGAACTGATCAAGACCGAAGCTGACCTCCTCCGGGTACTGTTGCGCAGGCACTATAGGCTACAAGTAATTCCTCAGCCCTTTATCGACAGGTTGGTGGCGATTCTAGATCAGAGCGGGCGGTTTCAAGAGTGGCCGCTGGCGGATCTGTTTAACAGCCGAAGTCTGTTCTTCAACTTCCTCCAGGAGCGGTGGCCGCGGTTTCTGGAACGTCTCACCGGAATACCAGCGCCTCAGCAAGCGCCTTTGAGCGTGCGGGGACCCGAGGATCTGCCGTTCGACAATCCGGACATCCGCGTGTACGTCGACAACCTCTTTGTGGAAGGGATGCTCCATGCTGTCGATTGGGCGCCATTGACCGAAGGATGGGCGGCTGTTGGTGTCCGGCAGAGCCCGCAATTGGACCGGGCGCGCCGCTTTGCTGCACTTGCCGACGCTGTGGAATGTGAAATGCCGGGCGAAGACGCTCGATATGGCGAGTGGCTTTCGTTCGCACTAACCTGGGCAGAGTTGGGCGTGTTGACGGCGGAGATGGGACCGGATTCGGCCGCCGATGTAGCGAAGCGCATGGCAGCGCTGCGGGCTTGCGTGGACACTCGGTTTTGCGGCTGGCTACAGCAACGATTTGGCAGCTTGAGCAGTTTGCCTGCGACGGCGCCGGTGATGGTCCACCACATCGCGCGCTTTCTCGCCGGTCGCCGTGAAACTGCCGGCAAGGTTGCATTGGTGGTAGTCGATGGGATGTCGTTCGATCAATGGTTGGTGATCCGGCACGAGATCAATCTCCAGCGCCCGCACTGGAGGTTCGACGAGAACGCCGTGTTCGCCTGGATACCGACGATCACGAGCGTATCGCGGCAATCCATCTTCGCCGGAAAGGCACCGTTGTACTTCCCTTCCAGCATTTATTCCACGGACCGGGAACCGGCCTTGTGGCAGCAGTTTTGGGCTGTGAGCGGCCTTGCTCCACATGAAATCGCATTCTCCAGAGGATTGGGAGATTCCGACGCGCTGCCTTCTCTGGCGGATGAATTGACAGCACCGAAGCTTAAGGTGGTGGGCGCGGTGGTCGACAAAGTCGACCGCATCATGCACGGTATGGAGCTAGGCACGGCCGGCATGCACAATCAGGTTCGTCAGTGGGCATGTGAAGGGTTCCTTGCCCGGTTTCTGGACATCCTCATCGGCGCAGGATTTGAGGTCTACCTCACTGCGGATCATGGCAACGCGGAGTCCATCGGCTGCGGGCGTCCGAAAGAAGGGCTCACAGCGGATGTTCGCGGTGAGCGCGCCAGGATCTACTCCGATCCCATCTTACGCGCCGGTGTTGCTGCGAAGTTCCCCGCAGCCATTCCATGGAAGCCAATGGGTCTCCCAAACGACTTCTTGCCGCTCCTGGCAGGAGACCGAAGTGCATTTATCGCAGAAGGGCAACGGACTGTTGCGCACGGTGGCGTGACATTGGAAGAGGTTGTCGTACCCTTGGTTCGGCTGGTTGGAGGAAACGCATGAGCGGTCGCCAAGGCATGATTGGCTATAACCGGACCGTCAAGCTCCGTTGGCTGGATGAGACGGTCGACCTGTTTTTGGCGGGCCTGTCTGATGCTGAGATCTGCGAAGCCTTGCGCGAGCGTCTGAAAGACGAGCTTTCGGTGGGCAGTAAAGCCCAACGCGGCAGCCGCGAGAAGACAATCACTCTGCTGTTGAAGACGTGGGTCCGGGTTCCACCGCCACTGCGGGCGCTGCGAGATGATGCCATCCAGATGGTGCAAGGGATGAGGCGTTCAGAAAGGCTCCCACTTCATTGGGGCATGACCATGGCCGTGTATCCGTTCTGGCGACTAATCGCCGATGTCACGGGCCGCCTCTTTCGGCTCCAGGGTGTCGCCACGCCAATGCAGGTTCAAAGGCGGGCAAAGGAATTGATGGGCGAGCGTGAAGCCGTGGCTCGGTCAACCAGGTACGTCCTTCGCGCTTTCGCCAATTGGGGCGTGGTTTGTGATTCTGCCAAGAAGGGAGAGTACCAACCTGCTACGCCAGTAGTCGTGAACGATTCACGGTTGGCGGCGTGGCTGCTCGAAACGGTGGTTGTGTCGTCGGCTGATGGCAGAACGGATTTTTACAATCTTGTGAACAGCCCCTGCCTGTTCCCCTTCCAGATCTGCCGGATCGCACCGGCCCAACTTGCGGGGACCGGACGTCTCGAAATCGTCCGGCTCGGCCTTGAAGAAACACTGGTCCGCGTGGCATCGGGCGGTTAAGAAGGGTCAATGAACCAGAGTTGGGCACAACGTAACGAGGAGAAGGCCACGCTCACTGTATTGGCTGTGTTGTTGCCGGGTTTCTTGGGCAGCCGATCAAGACCTGGCAATTTGCTGAAGCAAATCCGCCTGACACATCTGCATGACGAATTGTGCGAGGACGGCCGGCGCCAAGCCTTGCCAATAGCTTGACCAACAGGAAATGAGCACTGGCAACTCGAGCGAAAGCATAGTTCAGCAGCGCATCAAAGCGGCTGGGGAACCCTAGCGAATCAACATCTCCAGCCACTACGCCACGGCGACTTTTCATTCGCGTGAACGAACGCGCACAGAAGCGGGTTCGGGCCAGGCGGCAGTCTGCGATGCGTTTCTCGATCTGATCACTGATGTTGATCGCCGCCGGTCGCAGGACCCGTTCTGACATGGCGTACACGAGTGGTGCGCAAAACATTCGACCCTCTGGCCGCCTCCTGCCGTGTGCTTGATGGAGGGCACTGATCGCATTGGGGGGAAGGTATCAAGTCAATTCTTCCGGCGGCGCGCTGCGACACGTTCGACAAAAGGACGATGTTCGAACCTTTGCTGAATCTGCTCTAGATGAAGACGGCAGAGTCTCGAACGCGGCCGTTGGTGCCCCGTGCGATGAGCTCGTGTCGTTGATGTTCCTCAAGTAAGGCGTTGCGTACAACTTGCAGTCCCAATGCCAGCGCAGATTTGGCTGATTTCCCCAGGTGTTCACAACCAGGACTCCCTCAAGAATCGAATCTGTTGCGCCATGAATCTGATCGCCAGTGTCGCCTAGCATTTTCTCATCGAAGGATGAGCCTGAAGAATCTGTGCGAATGTGGGAATCGTGTAGCGATTTCCGAGGGCGGTGGGAGCGGTGGGAAACTGCGGACCAGTTTTCCACAGCTTCCACGGCCCGGCATTTCCACAGCCTGCTCGTCGTCGTTCTGCGCGGCGCGCTCATACGATCTTCCGCGCGATGCGCCGGAAAAGGTCTCGCTTGGCTTCCTGCATGAGGATGGTGGCTTCCGTGTCGGTCTGAGCGCCGGCTTGCGTGTGTAGGTGCGCCGCCGTGATCTCCGGGCGTAATCGCTCTTCCCAGCCGGCAGCTTCCTGCAGCAGTTCGTACGGCGTCGCCCACCTGCGATAGGCGCGTTTGATCTTGCCTTTGCCCAGGTGCTGCAGTTCCGGCGCCGTGCAGGGCCGGTGGAAGTTGACGTAGGGGTTCCTACGCTCGCGGTAGAACCGGGTGATCTCTTCGGCGTGCTGGGCGTCGATGTAGCCGTAGCCCAGATGCTTGCGGATCACGGCGCCGTTCTTGGCCTCCACCAGCCCGTTGTCGTTGGAATGGCGCGATCGCGACTTGGTCTGCTCGATCAGCAGCTCGCCCAGCAGGCGTGAAACGTCGTAGTTGATGTACTCGCTGCCGTTGTCGGAATGAAAGCCGCGGATCTCGAATCGAAACTGCGCGAGCATGGCTCCCATCACCGGAATCAGCCACCATTCCGAGATTTTCGGCGTGGCGGCCCTCACCTGCCACTGCGTCACTTCGTCCACGGCGTTGATGTGATAGACGCCCTTGGCACCGTCGAAGTCGCCTTGATGCACCGTGTCGATCCGAAGGTATCCGGGCTGCCCGTTGGGCTGCGGCCGCCGCCGCGCGCCAATGGCGATCACCGTGGGCCGCGTCGGCTCATAGCTGGCGTTGCGCTTCCGGTAGCCCGCAGTGGCGCGCAGCCGGTAGATCTGCGCCAAACTGATCCGCGCCAGCCGCTCGTAGGCCGCCTGGCCGTACACTTCGAACTCGCGCGCCAGAATCCGCCGCGTCGCCGGCCCGCTCAGGTTGCCGTGCGCTCTGTCCACATAGGCCAGCAGATCCACATCCGCCTTGGTGTAGCGCGCCGCGAGCTGATGCCGCTTGTACTCGGCTACCTTCACCCGCCCCGTCTCCAGATAGCTCTTGATCAGCCGCGTCACCTGCGCCCGGCTCAACCCCGTGATCTTTTCCACGTAGCGCCACAGCAAACCCTTGTCGGCCTTGCCCTGCCGGGGGTACTCATCATGCACCAGAATCCGCCCCCCCCACCCGTAGATCTCCGCCCGCCCCTGCGCGGCGAACTCCACCGGCTCCGCTCCCGCCAAAACCACCCCTTTTCGGCACACCTCTCACCACGCCCGCAACCGCCCTTGTTTGCTGCGCGCCGTGCAGATATTCGCTAGGAGGTTATTGGCACACCTCGCTGGGCCTGCCCGGGCTTTGGCAAGCCCGACGCACGGCCGCCTTGCTCACGCCCAACGCTTGCGCAATCCGCCCCCAGCTCCAACCCTGGGTCCTCAGTTGTCGCGCCTGTTCCCGGTCGAAGACCGCCCGTGGCCGCCCCAGCCGCTTGCCCAGCCGCCGCGCCCGCTCTAGCCCCGCTCGGACCCGCTCGCTCAGCCGCAGCCGCTCCTGCCGCGCAATCGTGCCCAGAATGGCGATGATGGCGTCCTTGAACACCCCGCACGAATCCAGGTACGGCTCCGTGTAGCTGCGGAAGGCCACCCCGTAACGGCTGAGTTGATTCAGGTAGTCCAACGTCGCCAAGGCGCCCTCCCGCGTCAGCCGGTCCAGCGCCCAGAACACCACCACGTCGAAGCGCCGCTGCGTCGCGTCCCGCAGCATCGCCTGCAGCTCGGCGCGGGCCGCCGTGCCGCCCGACTCGCACTCGCGGTACTCGCGCACGATCAACCAGCCTTGGGCGACGCAGAAGCGGCGCAGCTCGATGAGCTGGTTCTCGACCTCTTGCCCCTTGTCGCGGGTCGACACGCGGGCATAGAGCGCCGCACGCAGCGCAGCGTCAGGCTTCACGAAGACTTCCTTGGAGAACGCTGTCCGCCTCTTGCTCTGCCGTATTGCTTCTGGCCGTGGAGCAGGCGATCAGGATTTGGCGCCTCTGCGATCGCAGCTTCTGAATTCATAGCTGCTTCACAGGGCCTCTTCTCTCACGTTCTGGCGACCAGCGCCTGCCGTCGGCCCCAAGAGTTCCGCGGGGACGAAGTACCTGACCGCCTTGCCAAACTTGCGCCATAGCGGCGCGTTTGGGTCGCGCTGGCCCGTTCGTCGTTCCCGGCTTCGTGCGTTGGCCAAACCTTGCTCGCTCAACTGGAACAGTTGCGCATACTGACGAGGGGTGACCCAAGCCCCGTGCGAGGATGTCTGCTTTCTCATGCTTGATTTCTCCTACCCGCAGGTCAACACGGGACTGAGCTGCTTGTCCTGTCGCCAAAATTCGAATTTTCGTGTCCGCTTGATCAGGACCAGCTCAAGTCTGTTTGGCGTGCCTGACGAGGTCTTCTGCCGTAAGGAAACAAACAGGCTGCGGGGACGAAGGTGGAGACAGGGCTCAGCGCACACAGACAAACAAGCAGTGTTTCGAATCCCGCATACAATAGCGTCGCTCGGGGAGCCTTTCAGCCCGCATCCACCCTGCTTCCGAACGGCCAACACCTCACGCCCAGCACCTGTTCTCTGCGCGACTCCTCAGGCTGTTGTGGCGTTAGCCTTGCACCGCTTGTCCAGGAATCGCTGCACCCTGCGTGTGGCTGCCTCGGGATTCCGATGATACTCAGGCCCCAGGAATCGCTCGGCGAGCCCCCTGATCGAGATCTTTTGGCCCTCTCGCTGACTTTGCAGCCACTCCTCGCACAGCGCTTGCAGGACCGGATCGGGAGATTTCAATTTCGGCGGGCGTTGCAACAGTTGGCCCAGCCCCTTGCGCGCATTCTCAGCCTGGGGAGATTCCGAGTCCACCCAAGCCGCTTTCCCGCCCCGCTCTTCGCGAATCCGGCGGTCGATCTCCATGGCGACTATCAGGCTGGTCGCCAACCATGGGCTGATGAAGTAGCGCTCCGGGGCCAGAGACAATTCCTTCACCATCCACTCGATCGCCTGAAGGTGAGCGTCAGTGAGGTGAACCAAGGGGGCCGCAGAGATTGCCGTACCCGATTCGTCCGGAAAAGAAGATGCCAAGTCTGCTTGCAGAGCTTCCCTCCGATGGCGAGGCTTGAGTTTCAGCAATGACTTGCAGTAGTCCTTGTGCTCGATCAAGGCCTCGACATACGCCTTCCACCCCTTGGGTTTGGCCTTTTTCAAGTAGCCGATGTGTGCATCGATGATGACCAGCTCGTGCCGCAGCCCAACTGGCGAGCTAAGGTAAACGACCATAGAACCCAAGATCGATTTCTGGAGAGCGGTGACAGCCGCGGCCGTCACCTGCTTGGCGTGCTCAGTGGGGACTTTCCTTGGTCTGCCTCGCCGGCTCATGATCCCTGCCACCTCATCACTCGGGCGTAATAATCGGCTACGTTCTCTGCCCACGGCCGCAGGCTGTCGACCACCAGTCTCGCTGTGATGTAGCCTCGGCTCACGTCTCCGCTCAGCGAGTGCCCCAGCAGCAGCCGGGCGCTGTCCGGGGGACAGCCCAGTTGCGCCAGCACAGTCCGAAACGTGTGCCGCAAATGGTGAGCGCTCGCTACACCGCGCTTGTCATCGCGAACCTGCCCTTGCAACGGTCGCCCCGGCCGGACCGGGCTCTCGAAGACCCACTCGCTGGGCGGCGCCTGTTCGCGCCATTCCTTCAATACTGACGCCAGCCGACGGCTCATCGGGACACTGTAGCTCCTGCCCGCCTTGGCCACGCGGAAATGCAGAATTCCGTCATCGAAGTCCACGTCCTCCCATCGCAGGTGACTGACGCTGGCCATGCGCGCTCCTGTGAGCAGGGCCACCAGCCACCAGGTTCGCTTGAGCGGCTTCAGCCTCTCGACCGCCTCCCACCAAGCCAGCAAATCCTGTTCTGACAAGGCCCAGTCGCGCGGCTGGCAAGGCCTCACATCGACCACCTCAGTGGGGTTTGGAGGCAAGTCCAGGTTCACGCGCCGGCAATAGTGGTACACCGCCGACAGCATCTGCATCACCTGCCGGCCCGTGGCGATACCGTGCTCTCGCACCAGTTGCAGGTATAGGCTCCTGACTCCTGCCCGGTCGGCGCCGATATTTTCCAGAGTACGCCCACTCCAGCTCGCCAGGTATTGCTTCAGGTTGTATGCATATAGTTGGCGCGTCTTCTCGGCAAACGGCTTTTCTTCCAGGTACCGTGCCCAGGCTTCGCCCAAGGTCATGCGGCCGTCCGGAGGCGCCGGCCTAAGCTGCGCCCAAGTCTTCATTGCCAGTCGGCGGGCAGCCGCCAGACTCATCTCGCCAAGCACTCGTTGCGCCAGCTTCCCATTGACGCGCCGCTGCAAGCGAAAGCTCTTGGTTTTGGCGCCACACCGAATCACGAGGCCGGGCACGCCATCCACGGTCCAATCGCCACTGCCAAGGGGCAGACCGTCGATGGCGGATTGCAGAGCGGGAACGCTTTTCCTGACTCTTGAGGAGCTCTCCTGCCGGGGCGACGGCATGGAAAGGATGTTTTTGGTCGACTGTCGCATCGGACCTCCTTCCGACCTACTGGGTGCACCCAGTAGGTCCCTTGAGGGAGACTGCAAGGGAGACTGTTCGCCCTATTATCGCCGATTAAGCCGAAGGAAGCAAGAGTTTTTAAGAGTATGATTCAAAAGAATCTATCAGTTAGCGGCAGGGAATTTCGAGGAACTGCGAATTACTGGCTTCGAACCAGTAGGTCGGGAGTTCGAATCTCTCCGGGCGCGCCACGCTCAATCCTTGGCTGTAAGCCCTAACCGCTACAAGGCCGGGAAGTTGGGCTTTGGCTCCCCACCAGGCTCTACGCCAACAATGGAGGCAGGCGCCGTCCACCTGCGGTCTACTGTCGGAAAAACATTCTGCCTGCGGGCAGGCGCGTGGGCACATCGCTTTCACCCGTAAGCGATAGTTTCCGAAGTTGCGGAAACCATAAGCCTGCCGTTGCAGCGCCTCCATCTTGGTGTGAAAGCCCTCCGTGATCCCGTTGTTGCGCGCGAAGCGCCACATCGCCACGATCTCCTCCGACCAGGCGTGCAGCGTCTCCCCCAACGCCATCCAGGCCGGCAGGGGGGATTGCCGGAGTGGATAGACGGCGCGCAAAAAGCGAGGGCCAGTTGCGCACACTGTCGCTTGGTGCGGTGCTTTTTCAAGAACAAGTCACAGAGTCGCTGCTTGAAGCGGTAAATGATCTCCAGGACCGGGTGTTGCGCCCAGTAGGCCGCCAGTGGTGGCTGTAGCTCCGGCCGCAGCGTGTGACGATGCCGCCGCATCAGCGACCGCAGACCGCGATTCCGGCAGCCGGTTGGGTCCCACTGCCGCGCACATGGCGGCGCTGACGGGCGTCCACTTCTCCACCGTCGAAGTGCTCACGTGGCGTGCTTTGGCCACCTACTCCCTACGGTTCTTCCTCCAACTGGAAACGCGCCGGGCGCCGGCCTTTCCGCGGCCGTTGCCGCAATCTGAACGACTAAGTGGTTTCCCCGCGCTAGCGGCTGGGAAACGCCTTGCCTCAGCGTCTTAAGTCCTTTAATAACTAGAGATCACGAGAAAGTCGGGTTACCATGCCATTGAGGCCCCCAGCATCTGGGTGCGCCGAGGTGAAGAGCTAGCGTGATGCGGATAGAACCGTGTGGATTGCCTCGCTTAAGGCGGGTAGACGACGCGGCGGAGAGAGGACCGCAGGTGTACTGGCCGGTCCGCTGGCGCCTGCTGGCGGCGGTGGCGCAAACCTTCGAGCTATTTCAGAACCCACCACAGGCGCCTGTGCGCCTTCCAAGACGGAGGTCCTTACCTGCTTTGCGCAAGCGACTAGCGTCGCCAGTCACCCCCGTGTTCCACTCACGAAGGTTCCGGCCAAGCGACTATTCGTTTCCGGGATGGGAACTCCCGCCTTTTCGGCCCAGAATGTATTGGGGGCCGACGCCAAGGCGCGCCGAAAGGGATACTGGAGATGTAGGCAAAAAGGGCAAGCCGGGCCTCGAAAGTGGCGTTCCCACGTTTGCGCTCTTATCCGGACACCCCCTGCACTGGCTACATGAAGCGCTGAGCCGGCTCAAACGGTGAGAAGACGATGACCGGCGCTCAAGATCGATGGTTGTGGTTTCTTGAAGACGAATGGGTTCAGGATCGCCTGGCGATTGAGACGTCCCCGCCAAATGGTCGCCAGGGCAAGCCTTGCACTTCAGAGGTGAGAGGCGCGGCGGAGCTTTTTGCGGAAGGGCGGAGCGAAGAAGCACTAACGCAGTTGAACCGCTCCGTGCGCGAGGGCGACCCGGAGGCTGGGGTGCTGTCGGGGCAGATTCACTACGAACGGGGAGAGTTCCTGGAAGGGGCGGACGCCTACCAGAAGCTGCGTGAAACCTCCTCCTATCCTTTCTTCGCCCATTTCAACGCCGGGGTATGTCACTCCCGCGCCCGCAAATGGCGGGAGTCGGCTGAGGCTTTTCGGCAGGCGACGGAAGTTGAGCCTTTGCACCCGCAGGCTTGGCTGGGATTGGGGGTGGCCCTTCTCCATGAGGACCGTGTCGCCGAAGCGGGTGAGGCGTTCCAGAGGTGCTTACAGCTCGATCCCGAAAATCCCGCAGCCTTGTTTGGCCGGGCCGTGTGCTGTCAACTGGAAAGAAGACTCGACGAGGCGGCGCGCCTATACTCTTGGTTACTGGAACTAAAGCCGGATTCGGAGGAGCTGTTGTCTAATGCCGCCGGTCTGGCTATCGACCGCAAGGATTGGGATTCCCTCCGAGAGATCGCCAGCCGGTTGTTGCGGATGAAACCTGAGTCCAAGGAGGCGCTCTTGGGTCTCGCTGCCGCAGCGATGGCGAAAAGCGAGTTTCAAGAAGCTGCCAACTACTGCGCGCGGCTGGCGCAGCAAAACCCGGAAAGCTTCGGGGAGTGGTTGAATCTGGGTCTGTGTTATCAGCAACTCGGCGTTTGGGATCAGGCTGCGCAAGCCTTTGAGCGGGCGCTGAGCATCAAGCCGGGAAGTCCGGATGCGCTCGATCCGCTCGCGCGGGTGTTAGGCAAACTGGGCCGCACCGAAGCTGCAATCCACACGTGGCGTGAGATGCTCAGGCAGGCGCCGGGAAACGCTGACGCGTGGTTCGAGCTGGGGTGTTTGCTTTATGACAGCGGAGAGCCGGCGGAAAGCGCCGCCGCCTTCGAGCGTTGCCTTCGCGCAGGGGGGGACTGTTTCGAAGCCCATTTTAATCTTGGCATTGCCTATCTGGCGATGGGCAACCCGAAGGCGGGGCGGGACGCCCTCCGGAAAGCCCTGGAATTTCGCCCTGGTGATCCGGAGGCGCTCTGCGCATTAGAGCAAGCGGGAGAGTGACCCCGCGTTTCCGCGTCCCCGTTGCGCACCTTGCCTAACTCGAGTACAGGCGCTGATTGGATTTGTGCCCGCCACGACTTCTCACGCCTTCTGTACTTCGCGCCATCGCCGGCCGTATGAGAGTCTTGCAGGGAATGGCCGCGGCTGGATGCGAAAATAAGTAGACAGGATGATTCAGCTAACCGGCGCCGCGAAGCGTTACGGCCCGAAAGTTCTTTTCGAAAACCTCGACTGGCTGATCACCAGCCACGACCGCTGCGGGCTGGTTGGGGCCAATGGCAGCGGGAAGACGACGCTGCTGCGCGTGTTGTGCGGTCAGGAGAGTCTCGATAGCGGATCCATTGTCTTTACGAAAGGCGTTTCCCTGGGCTATCTCCCGCAGGATGGTCTTACGCTCAGCGGAAGGTCCGTTTTTGCCGAATGCATGTCGGTTTTCGCTGAAGTCCACGCGCTCGAAAAAGAGCTGGAGGAACTCATGCGTAGCCTCTCGGCTCTGGACCCGGCGAGCGTGGAGTATCGTCTGGTCGCAGAGCGGTTTCACCGCGTGCAGAACGAGATACACACACGCGATGCTTACGCCTTGGAAGCGCAGGTTGGCATGGTGCTCGGCGGCCTCGGCTTCCCCCGCCAAGAGTGGACGCGGCGCACGGAAGAGTTCTCGGGCGGCTGGCAAATGCGAATCGCGCTGGCGAAGCTGCTGCTAGAAAAGCCGAATCTTCTGTTGCTCGACGAACCTACGAACCACTTGGATTTAGAAGCGCGAAACTGGCTTGAAGGATACCTGAAAGATTACCCGTATGCTTTCGTGCTGGTGTCGCACGACCGCTTTTTTCTGGATGTCACGGTCACCAAAATCGTCGAACTGTGGAACCGCCGCGCCTACTTTTATGCCGGCAACTACTCTCAGTACGTCGAACAAAAGGAGCAGCGAAGGGCGCAACTCATAGCCGCGCACCGCAACCAGCAGGAGCGCATCCAGCAACTGGAAGCGTTCATCCACCGCTTCCGTTACCAGGCGACCAAGGCGAAGCAGGTGCAGAGCCGCATCAAAGAACTGGAGCGGATGGAACGCATCGAGATTCCTCCGGAGGAAGAGACCATCCACTTTCAGTTTCCGCAGCCCGCGCCGAGCGGCAGGGTAGTAGCCGAATTTAAGAATGTTTCCAAGCGTTACGGGGACAAAGAAGTGTTGCGGAACGTGCATTTCGTGATTGAGAGAGGCGACCGGGTGGCTCTGGTGGGCGTCAACGGAGCAGGCAAATCCACCTTGATTAAGCTTCTGGCGGGTGTGGAACCCCTAAGCTCCGGCGAATACCGTTTGGGACACAACGTGCAGCCGGATTACTTTGCACAAGACCAATACAAAGAGTTGAACCCCGACGTAACGCTGTTCGACGATCTTAGCTCCATTTCCGAAAGCGCGACGAGCACGCAGCTACGTTCGCTTTTGGGCTGCTTCCGTTTTACCGAAGACGACGTATTCAAGCGCATTGGAGTTCTGTCGGGCGGAGAACGGAACCGGTATGCACTGGCGCGCATGCTGTTGCGCCCAGCGAATTTTCTACTGCTGGACGAGCCTACCAACCATTTGGACATGAAGGCGAAGGACGTCCTGCTGGAAGCCATCGCCAATTTCACAGGTACGGTGGTTTTTGTCTCCCACGACCGGTACTTCATCGACAAGCTGGCCTCCAAGATCTTCGAAGTGGCGGACGGCGGCGTTCGGGTCTACCCCGGCAACTATGAAGACTACTTGTGGCGGAAACAGCAGGAACAGGAACAAGCTGAAGAGGCAAATCCGGAAAAAACTCCACCTCCGCCTGTGCAGCCGGCTCCGGAGGAAAGCATCGCTCCCAAAAGAAAACGGGTGAACCCACTGGTAGTGGAACGCATGCGGGAACGCGTAGCGGATCTCGAAGAGCGGGTGGCGAGAGTAGAAGCGGAAATCGCCGAAACGGAACGTCAACTCGCCACTTTTCAAAGCGCGGCCGAAACCATGCGCCTGACGTCCCTGCTAGACTTGCGAAGGCGGGAGTTAGAAGGGTTGCTGTCAGAGTGGGAAGAAGCTTCAGCCGCGCTGGAAGCTGCGATTTAAGCCGGATGAACTTACAAGAACAGCTTGCCGAGTTGAGGCGGCGGATCCAGCGCATCGAGCGCAAATACGCCGCACAGGCTAAGGCGGATTCACGCCGGCCAGAGCGGTATGACCTCAGCCACTGGCTCGGAGGGCATGAAGTGGAGACGCCGGCCGGCAAACACTTCGAGGTGGAGCGCATCTGGGAACGGCATCGGCGTCACGGATCGGTCGGCATAGCAGATTTGGAGAGTCTTCCGGCGGATTTGCTGGATGCGGTATCAGGAGGCGAAGCAGGGCAATCGCCGCCTCAGCGCTGGTGTTTCCTCGATACCGAAACAACCGGGCTGGCGGGAGGAACGGGAACCTACGCGTTTCTTGTGGGCGTTGGCAGCGTCACGCCGGAAGGGTTTCGCCTCAAACAGTTCTTCATGCGGGATTATGGCGAGGAGCCGAGCCTCCTGGCGGCTTTGAGCGACCACTTAGCACAGTTCGACGTGTTGATTACCTATAACGGGAAGATCTATGATCAGCCTTTGCTGGAGACCCGTTACCGCATGTGCCGGGCGCGGCCGCCGTTCTCACGGCTCGCGCACGTAGACCTCCTTTACGGCGCCCGGCGGCTCTGGAAGCTACGTTTCGAAAGCTGCCGGCTGGTGGAGCTCGAGAACCAAATCTTAGGCGTGGAGCGAGAAGGAGATCTGCCAGGAGAAATGATCCCGCTGGTTTACTTTGATTACCTGCGAACTAAGGAAGCCTTCAAGCTGACGCCCATCTTCCACCATAATGCCATCGACATTCTGACGCTGGCCTGTCTCACGGCCATTGTCCCTTGGGCTTTCCGTTCGCCCGCCGAAGCGCCGCTTGAACACGGCGCAGAGCTGACTGGTCTGGGACGGTGGTTGGCCCGCGCCGGCAAATTGGAGGATGCAGTGACGCTATTCCGGCGCGCCATAGAAAAACCGATGCCGGATGAGCTCTTGTTCCGTACGCTGTGGGATATCGCCCAACTGGAAAAGAAGCTTGGGCGTCACGGAGCCGCAGTGGAAGCCTGTACGAATCTGGCGGCTTCTCCCAATCCTTTCCGCGCCGCCGCGCTGGAGGAACTGGCTAAGCATTACGAGCATCGGGAGCGGAATCTTTCGCTCGCACTGGATATGACGCTGGCGGCTCTGGCTATCAGCGACACGGCGGAGTTGCGCCGGCGCCGCCAGCGCCTCGAAAAGCGACTGGCCGTTCCGAGAACCAAGCCGCTACTGTGAGCGACGGGCCGGGCCACGCGCGCCTTCAAAAGTGGAGTTTCACGGCCAGTTGAATCTTCCGGGAGGCGCTCACAACGCTGTTGCGAACCCGTCCGAACGTGCTTGAGGTAACCACCGCCACTGGAAAGCCAAAAGAGGGCGAGTTGGTCAGGTTGGCGGCTTCCGCCCGGAGCTCGAGAGAAAACGGCTCGCTGACGCGGAATCGCTTCAGTAGCGCGGCGTCCACTTTGAACCACCGGTCGCCGCGGAAGTAGTTACGGCCTGCGTTCGACATTTGCCCGGCAGCCGGGATGGCGAAATGCGCGCGCTCTACGTCATTGAAGTACCACTTGTAGCCCGTCTTGGCGTCGTCGAACACCTGGCCCATGGCGCGCGGGCAACCTTCACAGACCGCCGGCGTCTGAACGACGCTGGAATACGTATACGAACCCGAGTAGACCGTGAAAGGGCGGCCCGTGTAATATTGCATTGCGCCCGAAAGCTGCCAGCCGCGGAGCGCAGGGACGAGGACCTTTCGGTTGCGGAACGGCAACTCGGCGATCCAGCTAGCCTGAAACACGTGGGTGCGGTCAAAATCCGAGAGCGCGTAGTTCAAGCGGCGGTTGCATATATCTATAGGTGAGGAGGAGGCCGCTTGCGCAGAGCCGGTGGCGACCACGGTGTTTAGCGGATCGAAAGAACGCGTGTCGAGCGACTTGGACCAAGTCCAGCTTGCTTGAAACGAAGCGCCTTCGGCCAAGCGCCGCTGCACCTGCACAACGAGACCATGATACGTGGAAAAGTCGTTGGAATCGATCACGAACATGCCGCCGCCGAACTGGGGAAAAGCGATCAGCGCGAAGGGTCCAGCGCCGGACAGCTCGGTGACGGAGCGTCCCTCTTGCAGCCGGGCAGCGAGAACCGCAGCGAGCTCGGCGACCGAATTCAAATTCAACAAGGACGAATAGAGGCGGCGCACCATCTGCGAGCCCGTCTCACTCGGAGTCCGGCGGCTGTCGGCGTACGTCAGCCGGTTGATCAGTTCGCTATCCCGCCCTGCTTTCAACGTTTGAAACGCCTCCAGGAACCCGTTGCGAAGGATCTCCGCCTGGTTCGCGTTATATGCGCCAATCAGATGATAACTCCTGTGGCCAATGTAAGCCGCTTCAGCCACGGTATGCCGTGCAATCTGGCGCTGCACGCTGAACATCCATTGATGGACGGTTGGCGATCGGAATCCGGGATCCATCACCGTCATGCTGCTCGCGGAAAAAGGCGCCGGCTGCGTCAGCTCGCTTGGCAGGCGAGGCGGGGGAACCAGCTTGGGCAAACTCGTCAACCGTCCGCCGTTTTGGCCGTATTCATCGTTCACCACGCCGATGGTTAGGCCCGGGATGTTCTGAAAAATGGTGTTGGACAGCAAGGAAGAGCTCAGCCGGTCGTAGGCCACACGGTAGTTGGCGCGAATCGAGGTGCGCCCGGATCCAAAGGGATCCCAAGCAAACCCGAAAGAAGGTCCGAAATTTCTCCAGGCATCGTTGAACAGTTTTCCGCGAACCCATTTCAGGGTGTTCGAAGGTGGGGCCCCGGCCGCGACGGGTTGATCGGGATGGCTGATCAACCCGCTGGGGTTTCGCGGAGAAAGCTTAACTTCCCACCGCAACCCCGCGTCCAGGGTGAACCGCCGCCGCAGTCTCCATGTGTCGCGGGCGAAGAAATCGATCTCAGCGAAGCGTGAATCGAACGAGAAAAGTCCCGGCGCGAACTGGTTTCCGCGCGAAACAAAAGCCTTGGTGGTTCGGCCAACGCGGCCCAGCAAATAATTGATGTGACTTTGAAAGTTGGGCCGGTCATTGGTCGTGTTCAGATCAGGAGGCAGGCCGAAAACAGCGGGATCCACGACGTTGATGGAAGGGGAGAAGTTCACATCCTGGTTGGCGTTGAGACCAGCGATAGAGCCACGGAGATCTTCATGTCGTTGCAGCCGGATGTTGGATCCGAGTTTAAGCGCATGCGCGTTGCGGAGATAAGTCCAGTTATCTACCCACTGCCAAGTCCGGAGCGTTTGCTGGTTCCCAAAGTAATACTGGGCCACACTATCCACCGGTCCGATCATCGTGATCTTGTCGAAGCTGCCCGGTTGCCGAAAGTCATAACGAAAACGATTCAGTCCTAGGACCAGCTCGTGGGTGACATAGGGGGATGGGCGAAAGCGCCAGTTGAGCGCCACATTCCACGGACTGCGGTAGGTATTCACTAAGCATGGCTGCCCAGGAAAGACTTCCTGGCCCCCCGCGGCCCGATCGCATAGGGTGTTCTGATGGCCGAAATAGACCCGCGCGAAGACGGAGTGCCGGAGATTGAAGACATGGTCGATTTTGGTGGTGACGTCCCAGTAGCGGTCGGCTTGCGCAGCATTGAACGCGAAGCCGGCGGTATTCAGCCCGTCGCCGTAGTCGAAACGGTTCGGGAGCGGAGCGGCGTTTACTGCGGCGCGAATCACGGGATCGAGTCCCACACGTTGCGGATCAGCGGCAGCGACATTATAGGTTCCGAGACTTACCGCCGGGACGGGCTGGCCTCCAGCATCCACGGATGCATTGGGGGTTCCTGCCGGATAATTCCGTCCTCCTTTTACATACCGCAGCAGGCCGCTGCGGGCTTCGGCGGTGTACACAGTCCGGGTGACGGGGCGGGTTTCGACCGCCCGCAACCCCTGTGCGTTGATAAAGAAAAATGTCTTGTTCTTGCGAAAGGGCCCTCCGACAGCGCCGCCGAAGATGTGCTGGACGAACTGTCGCTTACCTGCTACCGGTTCTCCGGTGGGCAGTCGCCCTTCAAGGTTGTTTTCCCATTCATTGGCGGCGAAGCGGGGCGCTCGGTAAAATTCCCACAAGCTCCCGTGCGTATCGTTAGCGCCGGAGCGGGTCACCATGGCGACCTGTCCCCCGCTACTGCGCCCGTAATCTGCGGTGAAATTTGTGGTGAGCACACGCAGCTCCGCCAGCGAGTCGGGATTGATCTTGGCCGGGGTTGTTTCTGCGCCTCCAGTGTTGGATTCGTTTACGTCCACGCCGTCCAACGTATAGTTCCAGGCGCGGTCACGAGCTCCGTGCACATGGCTGCCGCCGCCGGCGTTAGCGCCGCTCACCACGCCGGGCTGCTGAAACACCAGCGCGAGAGGATTTCGGGCTCGAGTCCCAACCACCGGAAAGTCCCGGATCTCTCTCCCGGTCAGCAGATTGCCCAGGTTGCCGGAAGTGCTGATGGAAACCGAAGACGTGACGCCCGTAACCTCCACGATCGTTCCCGGATCGCCTTCGGTGAGGACAATGCGTACTGTGGCGGTTTGGCCGATGTTTACCCGGTTGCGGTTGGAAACAAACCGGCTGAACCCAGGCGCTTCAACCGTCAAGCGATAGCTTCCAGGCTGTACGGCGGCAAAAAGGAAAGCGCCGGATGCTGAGCTACGAGTGGTGAACTCAACTCCTGTCCGCTCATTCCGCAGCAGGATTTTCGCCCCCGCTACCGGCGCGCCGCTCGCATTCTCCGCGACGCCGAGCAGGCGAGAAGTAGTGCCTTGCCCCCAAAGCCCCGTCGCCAGCGCACTGGCAAGCATTACTTCCCATGTCCGCCGGGTCATGGCAATAATGTACCAATTCCGATGCGCTTGAGCGTTGGAGCCTTTTTTAAGCCTTTTCGATATCGCGATGCGTGCACTTCACGCGGTATCCATGACGCGCCAGCCGCTTCCGGATTTCGTCCGCCATCATGACGGAGCGGTGGCGCCCGCCCGTACAGCCGAAGGCGATCGTCAAGTAGCTCTTGCCCTCACGGACGTAATGGGGGATGAGGTAGAGCAACAAGTCCGTGATCCGGTTGATGAATTCTACGGTTTGGGGAAACGAGCGCACGTAGCGCGCCACGCGCGGGTGCCTGCCGCTTAGTTTCTTGAACTCAGGAATGTAGTTGGGGTTGGGCAGAAACCGCACGTCGAAAACGAGGTCGCTGTCGGGAGGCAGGCCATGACGGAAGCCAAAGCTGGTCACATAAATCATCAGCTTGGATTCGTCGCGCCCTCCCGAAAACTGCTCGCCGATGTATTCGCGCAGCTCGTGCACGTTGAACTTCGAGGTATTGATCGTGAGATCAGCCAGCTTGCGGATAGGCCGCAGGAGCTCGCGTTCCGCCTGAATGCTTTTGATGATAGAGGTTTCCGTGCCCAAGGGATGGGGACGCCGCGTTTCGCTGAACCGGCGCACCAGGGTTTCGTCGTCGGCGTCCAGGAAGATCAGCCGCACCGGGAGGCGCCGCTTGAGATCCGCATAAAGGCGGGGGAAGCCTTGCAGCGTGCGGCCCTCCCGGATGTCAACCACCAGAGCGGCTCGCCGCACTTTGGGAGAATCGACCGTGAGTTCGACAAACTTCGGGATCAACTCCAGCGGCAAGTTATCCGCAGCGTAGAAACCCAGATCCTCCAGGCTGCGGAGGACCGTCCCTTTGCCCGAACCACTGGTGCCCGTGATGATCACCAGTTCGGTTTTCTCGTCACTCACGGCAGCCGGGCGTTTCGGCATATCCGTTATGGCTGGATCAGATCAAAGTTTCCGTCCCGGCGGCGGATCAGCACGCTGAGCTTTGAGGTTTCCGCATCTACATACACGATGTAGTCCCGCTTGCCCTCCATTTCCAGGAGAGCTTCATCGAGCGTCATAGGCTTCTTGCGGGAGGGCGAGTTCACTCGGAAGACCTCGCCGGATCCAGACTGCTCCTCCTCGGCGGCGTCGATGGCTTGTTCCTCTTCTTCCTCGCCCCAAGGAGCCTTGTTCCCGCGCTTGCTATCGCGCCACTTCTCGCGGAGTTTTAGGAGTTGCTTTTCTAGCTTGTCGAACGCCTCCGAAAGGGCGGTGAACTGATCCGTATCGGAGCCGATCCCCACCACGCGGTGGTCGTAAAAATCGACGGTCACCTCCGCGTGAGCCAAGTGGCGTTCTGTGGTTAAGACGACGTGCGCCTCCTTTTCACTCCGCGGCGAATCTACCAGTTTGGCGATTTTTGCGATTTTGGCGTCCAGCTTGCGTTGTTGGGCAGGCAAAAGCGCTTTCTGTTTTCCGGTATAGGTGACTTTCATCGCTTTCCTCCTTGAGCAGCGGGCGGATGGAAGTGGCGCCCGCCTATTTGCGCACGCGGCGCTGATGGGTGGAAGGGATCTTCATGTCTTCGCGGTATTTGGCCACCGTGCGCCGGGTGACTTGAATCCCTTCCGCTTGTAATCTCGCGGTGATCTGTTCGTCGGTTAAGGGGTGTGCGGGATCCTCCTCCTCGATCATTTTCTTAACCAGGCGCTTTACCACCAGCAGGGGCGTCGTGCTGCCGGACGGTCCCTGAACGCCTTCCGAAAAGAAGTAGCGTAGCTCGAAGACCCCTTGCGGCGTGTGGGCATATTTGTTTGCGACAGCGCGGCTTACGGTCGAGGGGTGAACGCCAATCTCCTCGGCGACCTCTTTAATCATCATCGGCTTCAGGTGGTCAATGCCATGCTCCAGGAACTCCGTTTGGCGGCGGACGATAGCTTGGCAAACCTTGAGGATGGTTTGCTTGCGTTGCTCAATGTTCTTCATGAGCTGCAAAGCCGCCGTGTAACGGTCCTTAACATAATTACGGACTTCCTTGTTCGGTTCCTGGTTCCGGTCCAGCATACGACGGTATTGAGGATTCAGCCGCAGCTGGGGAAGATCTTCATCGTTGAGCTGGATGACGTAGGTGTCCCCTTCCTTGGTGATCGTGACATCCGGTTCGATTTGCCGGGCGCCAGGTCCGGAGTATTTGAGTCCCGGCCGGGGGTCGAGACGCCGGATGACGTCGAGCGCGATCTGAATGTGTTCCAGGGGCCGTCCCAATACTTTGGCAAGCTGCGCGGTCTGATGGGTTTCCACGAGCTTGAGGTGGTTAGCCACGATCTGCCACGCAACGCCGCCTTTCCCATTCCGGCTTTCCAACTGAAGCAGCAAACACTCCCGCACGTCCCTAGCGCCGACACCCGCGGGATCAAGCGATTGCACCGCTTTCAGAGCGGCTTCGACGTCTTCCAGTTTATGAGGCCCGCTCTTGGCGATTTCTTCCAGGGTGTCCGTGAGATAACCGTTTTCGTCCAGGTTGCCGATGATAGAGTCTGCCGCCTCCCGGACGGCTTCCGGGAGGACCAGTACCGCCAGTTGCTCGTGGAGATGGTCCGCCAGCGTTACCGGAGCGGAAAGAAACATCTCGAAGGAAGGCTTTTCTACGGTTTCAGCGGCAGGACTCTTGAAACCTGGGTCGAGATACTCATCCCAGTACTGGCCGAAATCGATCTCCTCAAAGGGGTCGCTCGGTGTAACCGCTTCGCGTTCGGTTTCGAAAACCGCAGAATCCGCAGGAGCGCCTGTTGTGTCTGTAGAATCGCTGATAGTGGACTCTGGGGCTGCGTCCGCTGTGTCTACATACGCATCGGATTCGACAGCCGGCGCAGCGGATTCCAAGACTTCGCTGTCCGCCGGTTCGGCTAGGCGCTCAGCCTCCAGAAGAGCGTGAAGTTCTTCGGGAGTAAGTTCATCGCCCCCTTCCGCCGAGTCTTCGAGCACTGGGTTACGGGCAACCTCCTGGGCGATCATCTCCTTGAGCTCCAGCTTGTTGAGCTGGAGCACGGTGACCATCTGCACCAGAGACGGCGTCAGGATTTGCTTCTGCTGGACTTTAACTTGCAGTCTCGGCGACAGCAAACTCATCTGCCCTCATGATACCAGAGTGCGTGCTGTTCGGCGCCTTCTTTCCGTCCTGCAACCAGTGCGCAACGCGTGCCGCTGAGCACGCAAAATATTCGCGCCTGTAACGCCCGTTTATGAGAAATTCCGTTTCATTTCAAACGGTTAGCGAGCTGGAACGCCGATTGCCCTTCGGCAAGCAGGGCCCGCCGCAGCGCGGCTCCCCGAAGGTGAGGCGAAGACGTCATGGAGTCATTCGGATTGATCCTAGTGATGGGGTTCCCGATCCTTTACCTGATCGGTGTTCTAGCATCCGGGCTCGCATTAGGCAAGCGCAGAGCTGCATCCGCAGAACTGTCACAGCCGGCTCACGAAGAGAGCAATAACGAAGCGAGCGCGGCGGCGGTTTTGGCAAAAGGTTGGGCGCCGGCGAAAGCCCGGGCGCACTCCGCAGCGCGCTTTCGCCAGTCGTCATCTGCAAGGATCCGTTGTAAAGCCGGGAGCAAGCCACCCGGGCCCACGACCTCTCCCAATTCCGGGCGCATCAGCGCCCGTGCGCCGAGGTTATCCATGCAAATCGCTGGTAATCCCGAGGCTAGTGCTTCTAACAGCGTAAGGCCATAGCTTTCATGCCGTGAGGGGAACACGTAAACATCCGCCATCCGAAAATACGCATATTTCTCCACGCCTGTGACATATCCGGGGAAAACCACCTTCACGCGGCGCAACCGCTTCGCCATCCGGCGTAGCTTCCGCTCAAAGCGCCGCCCCATCATATAGGCGGCGCCCCCACAAAGGAATAGCCACACAGGACGTTCGGGCAGTGTCCCTTTGCGCTCCCACTGCAAGAGAGCATCTAACAGGAGATCCTGCCCTTTTTCGGGTGAAATGCGGCTCAAAGTGAGCAGCACCAGCGCCTCCGGTGGAACCTGCCAGCGTTGACGCAATGCTCGAGCCGCCTGCTCCACTTCGGATTCTGCAAACGGCGCAGCCTCGACGCCCCACGGGAGCACGTGCACACGTTCCGGGGATAGCGTGGCATAGCAGCGCAGCAACTCCTCCTTCATCCCCGGAGAAGGAACGATGAGGCCGTGCGAGTAGTCCACGCTTTCGCGCTGTTTTTGAAAAACCAAGCGCAAAATCGGAGGCAACCAGCGCCCTAGAAACGAAGCAGCAAGGCGGTCATGCCAGCGGACCAGCGTCGCAGGCGCGATGAGGCCGCGCCCGTAGATGGCTGCCACATACGCCACCACGTCCACGTGATACACGGTAAAGACACGGAAACCGGCGTGGTAGAGTTTGTCAAAATCCGGCCCCTCCGAGATGTCGTTGCTCAGTACGACGGTTTCCTGAGGATCCCTCCGTAGGATTTCAGCGGTGGCGGCGCGCTCGAAATCCATGCAGAAGTCCGCGTACTCTTGCTCGGTAAACTCCACAAGTTCGGCAGCCGTTGGCGCCTTATGGCCCAGGAGTTGGGGCGTCAGCGTTTCCAGGTTGAAGGGGCGGGTCCTTTTCCACTCGGCGGTCAACCGCTCAAAGATGGCGGCGCCGCCTCCTAAAGGCGCGGCTTCGGAAGCGAAGCCGCCGTGGGCTGCGGTATAGATCACCGTTTTCATGGCAGAGGTCAACTGTTATCGTAGCCCGGCTGAACCGGCGCGTCCTTTAGTGAGGTATGATGCTTTCCGTGAACCGACGTCAATTTCTCGTTAGCTCGCTCGGCGCGGCCGGATGGCGCGCCGCCGCGGCATCAGCCAAGGGTCCCAACATCCTCTTTCTTTTCGCCGATGACCAGCGCTTTAACACGCTGCACGCACTCGACAATCCGGAGGTCAAAACGCCAAACCTTGACGGGCTGGTCCGGCGCGGCATCTCCTTCACCGATACCTACATCATGGGCGGAACCATAGGCGCGATTTGCGCGCCCAGCCGCGCCATGCTCATGACCGGCCAGCATCTGTTTCATGTCCACGACAGCATCATTCAGCCCAACCAGGATCCTGGCCGCCCGCGGAAGCCATTCGACCTCTTTCCCGAGCAGTTGCGGCGCCACGGTTACATGACTTACGGAATCGGCAAGTGGCACAACGGCCCAGCGCTGTTTAACCGCTGCTTCGAAGGCGGAGAGAACATTTTCTTCGGCGGGATGTCGGATCACCTCAAGGTGCCGGTCCAGAGCTACGATCCGAGCGGCGCCTACCCGAAGAGCCGGATCCACCCCGGTGAGAAATTTTCCAGCGAGCTTTTTAGCGACTCAGCGATCCGGTTCTTGCAAAATTACAAGGACAGTCGCCCTTTCTTTCTATATGTGGCTTACACGGCTCCGCACGATCCGCGCATGGCGCCTGCGGAGTACGCCGCCATGTACCCGCCTGCGAAGATCACTCTGCCCAAGAATTTTCTACCGGAGCATCCGTTTGACAACGGCGAACTGAAAGTTCGGGATGAAATGCTGGCTCCATTTCCAAGAACGCCAGAAGTGATCCGGCAGCATATCGCGGCCTATTTTGCGATGATCACCCACCTGGATGCGCATATCGGGCGGGTGCTGAAGACGCTTTCCGAAACCGGTCACGACCAAGATACGATCATTGTCTTCGCGGCCGACAACGGCTTGGCGGTGGGTCAGCATGGCCTGATGGGAAAGCAGAATCTTTACGACCATAGCGTACGGGTGCCGCTTGTCATTTCGATGCCTGGGGGAGCTCGCGGCAAACGCGTGAACACTATGTGTTACTTGCATGATCTGGCTCCCACCCTGCTTGAGCTTGCGGGCGTGACCCCTCCTGCCACTATGGAGAGCCGGAGCCTGAAACCGGTATTGGAGGGGAAGACCACGGCGGGGCGCGACTCGATCTTTTTCGCGTACCGGAATTTGCAGCGCGGAGTACGGACTCGCGACTGGAAGTTGATCATTTACAATGTGAACGGCAAAGTGACGCGCCAGTTGTTCGACATGAAAAACGATCCTCTGGAAATGCACAATCTAGCCGAACGTCCGGAGCATGCCAAGCGCGTGGCGGAGCTTACGGCTCTGCTGAAACGATGGATGAAGGAGACTGACGACCCCCATACGCTGCTCAGCTAGAATGAGAGCATGGAAGGTTTATTGAGCATTGCGGGGCGCGAGTTCCGGTCGCGGTTATTTGTGGGAACCGGCAAGTACCGCACCTTTGAAGAGATGCGGCGGTGCCATGAGGCTAGCGGCGCGGAAGTCGTGACGGTGGCGGTGCGGCGGGTAAATCTCACCGATCGGTCGAAAGAATCCCTCCTCGACTACATCGACCGGTCGAAGTACTTCATCCTTCCAAATACCGCCGGTTGTTATACGGTGGATGAGGCGGTGCGAACGGCGCGCTTGGCGCGCGAGGTCGGACTGTCACACTGGATCAAGCTGGAAGTGATCGGCTGTGAAAAGACGCTTTTCCCGGATGTGCAAGGGCTCGTGGAAGCGACACGCATCTTGGTAAAAGAGGGATTCGTGGTTCTGCCGTACACAAACGATGATTTGATTACTGCGCGGCGGCTGATCGACGCAGGAGCGGCTGCCGTCATGCCGCTGGCGGCGCCCATAGGCTCCGGGATGGGCATTCAAAACCCCGCCCATTTGCGAATCCTGCGCGAGATGATCACGGAAGTTCCACTGATCGTGGATGCCGGAGTAGGCACCGCATCGGATGCGACCATCGCCATGGAGCTCGGAGCAGACGGCGTGTTGATGAATACCGCGATCGCCGCAGCTCAGGATCCGGTGAAGATGGCGCGCGCCATGCGTCACGCTATCGAAGCAGGTCGGCTCGCCTATGAAGCGGGACGGATGCCCAAAAGACTGTACGCTTCGGCGAGCAGCCCACTGGAAGGCGTTGTCCGATAGACCCATTCACGTTTCCAGAGAGCCCTTGAGCCCCAGTTCCTCCGCGCGTTCCTGCATGGCGGCTACACAAAAATCGATATGCGCGTCGAGGTCGATCCCCAGCTCTTCCGCGCCTTTGACAATATCCCCGCGGTTCACGCTCCGTGCAAACGCTTTGTCTTTCATTTTTTTCCGCACGCTCTTAGCGTCCACCTCGAAAATGCTCTTGTGCGGCTTGACCAGCGCGACCGCCGTCAGGAATCCAGCCAGCTCATCACACGCGAAGAGGCACTTTTCGAGCAGAGTTTTTCGAGGCACGCCGGTAAAATCGGCGTGAGACAGAATGGCGCGGCGAATCTCCTCGCTCACTCCCCTGGCGGCCAGGATAGGTTCACCTTGGAGGGGATGATCGGGCGTCTCGGGATGCATTTCATAATCAAAGTCATGCAGAAGCGCGACGGCGGACCACTTTTCCACGTCCTCGCCGAATTTTTTCGCATAGGCTGCAAGGCACGCCTCTACCGCAAGCGCGTGTTTACGAAGACTTTCCGATTTTGTAAATTCGCACAGAATATCCCAAGCCTCTTTCCGGGTCATATGCACACTCGAAACTTAGACAATACCAGAAAGGGACTCCGGATCGGCTAGAATGAAGAGTGCGCCTCTGGGGCGGTTAGCTCAGTTGGTTAGAGCGCCTGCCTTACAAGCAGGAGGTCAGAGGTTCAAGTCCTCTACCGCCCACCAGTCTTTTCAATCACTTAGAAGACTAACTAGTTTGCGTCCGCGGAAGAGTTGCTTGATCCGTTGCTGCCCGGTGTAACCGGCCACGACCTGCTCCGCACTCCAATCCAGCCGATTCGTTAGCAGTGTAGTACGGCCCAGTCGGCGAGCCAACAACCGCTCCAAGGCTGCGTGGTCGCAATCGAACTGAAAATACCAGTGGCCGTCGCGCTGCGCCAGAAACTCTTCCGCATCGGCGACATTGCCGGGATACACATGATGGCAGAGGCTGAGTCCGTTTTCCCCATCCAGGATGTAAGTGAGGCCCACTTGCCGCAGGTTGTGCCGGCCAACCCGAAGGCTGAGGTAGAACTCAGCGAACCCCCGCGGGATTCCTTTCTCACACTCACGAGCCTCGCTTTGAATGAAAGCGCCTACCTGGACGTTGCCAACCGCTTTGGCTTTCTTGGAGTGCCGCGCGTGCACTTCCACTCCGGCGAAACGCCGATCCAATGGGGCGAGCCCCTCTCGTTCTGGCGCCACGAGGTGGGCTTGCTCCACCGATGGCTGGAGGTGTGGAAACTCTATACCGACGGGAACGCGCGCCTGCTCCGCAGAAAACTCAAGGAACTGCTTCCGGCCCCCCTCCGGCCAACGTCCTCCCGTTTGCGCTCACCCAATTGGTGCACGTGATAAACGCCCACCTCTGGCCGGATGTCTTCGGCGAGATAAACCCAACCTGCCTTGAGTGCGGGTACGCTTGTCGGCGGGTGTCCGTGAAACCGCACGTCTTCTACGCGTTCCGTTTGAGTGGGGAAGCGGTCGTGCCCGAGGTGCGGCCCGTGGGGCTCCTTGCAGCGGCTTGGCTTGGGTTTGGAGAGGTCGTCTCAGGCCAACGAAGAATCCGTCCCTGCGAGGTGTGCGGGCAATGGATGGATATAACCCATACAGCCAGGCCAACCGCAAAGCGGATGCACGAGCGATGCGCGCACGCGCGACGGGTGCGGCGGTGGCGTCAGGCCAAACGGGAGAGGGGTTCAGAGGGGCGGCCATAACGGCCCGCAACACGAACGCCACTATGCCCAATACTATGACCACTCCATGCATAGACGCCCATGTACAGATTGCTACGCTACCTGTCCGTTTTCGCCTGTAACCCCTTGAAGGCGTAGCAAGCTGTCGTTGCTGAGGCTACTCAATCTATGCCCGGCGTAAGTTGTGGATTCTATGTAAGTTGACGGCTTCGAACCAGTAGGTCGGGAGTTCGAATCGCGCCGGGCGCGCCACGCTCAATCCTTGGCTGTAAGCCCTAACCGCTACAAGGCCGGGAAGTTGGGCTCCGGCTTCCCACCAGAGCTCGGTCGTAGGCTGGGGAGCGCCCCTCCAACGAAAGGTCGTGTTGGGTACACTGGATTTCACGATGAAGGCGCTCATTCTTGCATTGCTCCCTCTGTGGCTGCCGGCTTCCGTTGGACAAGCGGCGGAATTTCCGATCCTTACCCCCAAGCCGGGACCACAACCGGCGATTCGTGGCCCGCGGGTTTACGGCGTACGGCCCGGGCGTCCGGTCATTTATCGCATCCCTTGCACCGGGGAGCGTCCGATCCGGTTTGCGGCGGATGGGTTGCCTTCCTCCATACAGCTCGACGCTGAAAAGGGGGTATTGCGCGGCGCAGCGCCGTCCCAACGCGGCGAATATGTGATTACTTTTCACGCCGTCAACCGTCACGGCAAGTCCAAACGGCAGTGGAAATTGATGGTGGGAGATCAGATCGCCCTCACGCCGCCCATGGGATGGAACCATTGGTACACCTACTATCACCGCATAAGTGATGAGTTGTTCCGCCAAGCCGCTGACGCAATGGTGAGCTGCGGCATGGCGGATTTCGGCTACGCCTACGTCAGCATCGACGACTGCTGGATGACGAGGGCGGACTCGCCGGATCCCCAATTGAACCTTCCCCCTCGCGATGCCGCCGGAGCCATTCGGCCTAACGCCAATTTTCCCGACATGATGGCGCTTACCGCTTACATACACGAGAAGGGGCTGAAGGCAGGCATTTATACTTCACCCGGCCCTCTTACCTGCGCGCGCTACTGCGGCTCTTACCAGCATGAGGAAATCGACGCCCGCACGTTTGCCGCGTGGGGATTTGACTTGCTCAAATACGACCTATGCTCCTATCGCCGCATCGCCAACCCTAAGACCGTGGAGGACCATCGGAAGCCATATGAACTGATGGGCCGGATTTTACGAGGGCTCGACCGAGATATCCATTTCAATCTGTGCCAGTATGGACTTGCCGAGGTGTGGAAATGGGCGCCGCAGGTCGGCGGCAACTCATGGCGCACAACGGGCGATCTGGGCCTCGAAAAAGATACCCGTCTCCCAGGCTTTTACAGCATCGGCTTCAAAAACGCCGCGCTGTGGGAGTATGCGGGCCCAGGCCATTGGAACGATCCGGATTACATCCTGATCGGAGTGATCGGAAACGCTCGCGACCAAAAAGCTCCGCCCCAGCCAACCAAGCTTACTGCCGATGAACAGTACAGCTACATGTCGATGTGGTCCCTAATGGCTGCGCCCCTGTTTTATTCGGGCGATATGAGCCGGCTCGATGCTTTCACCTTGAACGTGCTGTGCAATGGGGAAGTGATCGACGTGAATCAGGACCCGCTTGGAAAGCAGGCGCGCATCGTTCGCAAAACCGAAGATGAGTTTATCCTAGCCAAGCCGCTGGAAGACGGGAGCCTTGCCGTGGGCCTTTTCAATATCTCCGAGCAGCCGCGCACGGTTCGGGTCTCGTGGGCGGAACTGCATTTGAAGGGGCGCAAGCGCGTCCGCGACGTCTGGCGCCAGAAAGACATCGCTAGTGTAACGGGGGAAGTTTCTGCTCAAGTTCCGCGCCATGGAGTCGCATTCCTAAGGCTCCACTGACGGGCCCATGCGAAAGGGCGCCGGCCAGTTGCGCTTCCCTGGTTGGCATTCGGGTTTCCGCATCCGTAGGTAAGGCTTGCTCGAATGGGCGGCCATCCGAATCTCTGGATCGCGATAATCTATAGGCAATGCAAAAATCGCCGGAAGAACTGTATGCGGAGCGGTTGAACCGTTACGTCACCGCCATGCGCAACGGGATGCCGGACCGGGTCCCGCTACGTCCTTTTGCCGCAGAAGTGACCGCCGCCTATGCCGGATACACCTGCCAGGAAGTGACCCACGACTACACGAAGGCGTTCGACGCCGTTATTAAGTGTTGCAAGGACTTCGCGTGGGACGCGGTGGTCCCCAATATGGTCTATGTTTGGACCGGCTTGACGCAGGCCATTGGATTGCGCTACTACGGCGTGCCCGGCATCGATGTCGGTCCCAATGTGGCCTTTCAGTACCGGGAGCCTCCTGAGCCCGAGGCTTTCATGAAGCGCGAGGATTACGACGAACTCATAGAAAACCCCGTCCGCTTCTTGTATGAGACTTGGCTACCCCGCGTTTCCACTGAAGTGAGCGCCAAGGGCCAGCCCACTTCCTTCCGCAATAACCTTTCGTTCGTGAAAGGCGGAATGGCGATGCTCACTTATTTTCACGCGTTTGGCCCGCAAATCGAACGGATGCGCCACGAGTGCGGCACTCCGTCCTCCATTTGCGGGATGCTGAAAGCGCCGCTCGACATTCTGGCCGATAAGTTCCGCGGCTACATTGGGCTGGCGCTCGATTTGAAGGAGATCCCCGACAAGGTGTTGAAAGCTTGTGAGGCGCTCATGCCCCACTTGGCTTATATCGCTCTTACCAGCGCGGACCCGACCGGGACTCTACCTATACCGATCTGGATGCACCGCGGATGCACGCCTTTCATTTCCAAAGACCACTTTGAACATATTTATTGGAAAACCTTGAAGCCCATTTTCGACGCTCTTTGGGCGCAGGGCAACCAAGTGCTCATGTACGCCGAAGGGAAATGGGACGCTCATCTGGAAACCTTCGCGCAACTGCCCGCCGGCAGCGTAATCTACCACATCGACCGCGGCGACCCGCTGGAGACAAAACGCGTCCTGGGGAAGAAATTCGCCCTCAGCGGAGGGCTTCCTAACGCCCTGCTTACTTTGGGAACGCCGGAGCAGGTAAAAGCCAAAGTGAAAGAACTCATCGAGACGCTCGGCGCGGACGGCGGTTATATTATGGATGCTAGCGCCATCATCCAGAACGACGCGCGCATTGAGAACCTGAAAGCGATGACCGACGCGACGCTTGAGTATGGCGTCTATCGCTCCTCTTCATCGCCTTCCCCGAAGGTCCAGGTCAGCCCGCCGCCGTCAGCCACGCCTGGATTGCCGAGCTGGGTGACGGACGCACGCCCGCAGCCCGGCATTTGTTTTCCGTTTGAAGAGAAGATGAAAGAATTGCCTCCCATCTGTGGCGACGCCGGCTTGGTGAAGCGAATATGGGATCAAAACGAAGCTCTGGCCTACCTCTATATCTGGCATGTGGTATTGAGTTATTGAAATGAAACGTCTCAGTATTGTGATTCTTCTCGCCGCCAGCCTCCCGGCCGCCGACTTGTTCAAGGACGACTTTTCGAAGCTCCCGCCGAGGATCTTTTCTGAGCCGGTCAAACAGCTCACCAATGCGATCCAGGAGTACCACTATTTGCCGCACCGGGGTGTGCCGCTGGGAGTATGGGAAAACGCCATTTGCCATGACGACGTATGGACCGGCGGAGATGAAGACGGCGTCACGTACGTCGAGCAGCACACCGTCAACAATTTGGCGCGCATTACGAATCCGCTCCTGATCACTGGCGACCCCGAGTGGTCCGATTACACGCTCGAGGTCAAAGTCCGTCCGCTTTCGTTCGCTGACATGGCGGGTATTGCGTTCCGCTATCGGACGAACCGGCACTATTACTTGTTCGCGCTAACGGGTGGAAAACGCGCCGTGCTTCGCTTGCGGCTCCCGTTCGAAAAAAAGACCCGCGTAGCGGAATGGAAGGACCTCGGCGCGGCGGATTTCACTTATGATGTGAAGCGCTGGTACACGCTCAAGGTCGAAAATGAAGGGCCTAAGATCCGCGCATATGTGGACGGCAAGCTGCTCATTGAAGCCAGCGACAACGAGATTCTTAAGGGCAAGATCGGCGTCACCTCGAATATTCCCGCTCGTTTCACCGCGGTGCGCGTAAGCGTGACGCCCGCAGTCGAGAAAGCAATACGGCAACGGATTGCAGCGCGGGAAGCCGAACTCGCAAAGCTTCGCGAAAGCAACCCGAAGCTGAAGCTGTGGAAGAAGTTCGAAACCCCGCGTTTTGGCGCCGGGCGGAACGTCCGCTTCGGCGATCTGGATGGCGACGGACGGCTTGAGATGCTCATAGGCCAAAACATTCGCAAAGCTTCCCGAAATTCCTTCGACCATCTCAGTTGCCTCACTGCCGTAACCCTGGACGGCAAGGTGTTGTGGCAGATTGGCCGCCCTGACCCTTACAACGACGTTCTGGCCAATGACACTCCTTTTCAAATTCACGATATCGACGGCGACGGCAAAGAAGAGGTCGTGATGGTGAAGGATTTTAAAATCCAGATCCTCGAGGGCAAGACCGGCAAAGTGAAGCAATGGACATGGATGCCCGAGGCGCCCAAAGACAATAAGGAGCGCCCTTATGAGCTCGAAGTTGGCGACTCGATTTATTTCGCCGACTTTTCCGGCGCCGGACGCCGTCAAGACATCATCGTCAAAGACCGCTACCGCACCTTTTGGGTTTTCGATAACCAGCTCAAGTTAAAGTGGTGGGGGCAAGTGAACACGGGGCATTACCCCTATACTCTGGACGTTGATGGCGACAAACGCGAGGAGTTAGTGATCGGCTACTCCATGTTCACGCCCGCTGGAAAACGCCTCTGGAGTCTGGACGATCAAATCGGCGATCATTCCGATGGCATCGTGCTCGGAAACTTTAGCGGGGATCCACGCCGTGAACCGCGGGTTTACATGTGGGCGAGTGACGAAGGCTTCATCATGGCTGATTTGAAAGGGAACATTCTGCGGCGCCAGCGCATCGGCCATACGCAGAGCCCGAGCATCGCAAAGTATCGGCCTGACTTGCCGGGTCTGCAAATGATGACCGTCAATTTCTGGCGCAATCCGGGAATCGTGACGCTGTTCGATGCGGATGGGGAGATCATTGCGCAGGCCGAGCCCATTCACAGCGGGAGCCCCATGCTTCCGGTAAACTGGCGAGGCGACGGGCAGGAATTCGTGTTGCTCTCGCCCAATGTGAAGGAGGGTGGGATGCTGGACGGACACTTGCGCCGCGTCGTGGTTTTCCCCGACGACGGACATCCCGATCTCGCGTGCAACGCACTGGACCTGACTGGCGATGCGCGAGACGAGATTGTGGTTTGGGATGCGAACCGGGTTTGGATTTATACGCAAGACCGTCCGTTTACGGGCGCTAAAATTTACGCGCCGCAGCGCAACCCACACTACAACGAATCCAACTATCGCGTGAATGTCTCGCTGCCCGGCTGGAAGTAATTTCACGCCGGCGTCCATTTATACTGGATGTGTATGCCTTATTCAATCGTGGTCTGTGGCAGTGTTGTGCCCGACCCCTTGCAGACACTTGAGCCGGTGGCGGCGCCTAGCGGTCCGGCGCTGAAAAACGAACTCATGCTCCCCGCAGTGCTTGATCCGTGGGCGGCCCACGCCCTCTATGAAGCAGCGAATCTTGCGCAGAAAACCCCGGGCAGCAAGGTTTGGCTGGTGAGCGTCAGTCCCAAACCGAAACTCCAGCAAGTGATGATGGCTGTCGCACAAAAGGCGCCGTTCGAACTTGTGCCGGTGGATGGCTCCGCCGGCGGTTTCGTGGACGCCTATGAGACGGCAGTTGCGCTGGCTGAGGCTATTCAATCGATTCCTGGATTAGACCGCTCACAGTTGCTCCTGTTTGGCGGTTGGGAGTCGGCTTCGCGCGCGGCGGGCGTCACTCTCCAGATCGTGGGAGAGCTTTTGGGCATTACAGAGCAGTTTCAGGGCGTGGATGAGCTCGCAATAGGGCCAAGCGGAGAATTGCGCGTTTGGGAACGCGTGGAAGGTGGCAGGCACCAGGTCTCAGTCTGCTCCGGACCGCCCGCGGTGTTGGGCTGGGCGACAGGAAATCTTCCGGAGCCGCGCAACAACCCACAAGTCGGCATGGCCAACATGCGCACGGTGATGCCGGCCTTACAAAAGGCGAAGCCTGTAACGGTGGGCGCCGCCGGAGTGTCCTATCTCAATGTTTCCCTTCCCAAACAGCAGCGTGAAACCCGCGTGATCAAGGACTGGAGCGCGGACGAGATCGCCCGCGACATTGTCGCCTGGATTCGGGAATGAAGGAGCGCCTCATGGAAAACATCTTGTTTCTTGCACACACTGAAGAGGGAGGCACGCTTGGCAAACCTGCTCTGGAAGCTTTGACAGCCGCCGCATCGCTGGGCGCGCCCATGGCGGCGGGGCTGGTCGGAGCGACTGCGCAACCCGTGCTTGAAAGAACGCTTGCGGTTTGCGGCGCTGAGTTCGCAGAGTCACGGTACGCTACCGACGCCGCGGCGGCAGAGGCTTTGGTGCGAGCGTCAGGAGCGCAGATCGTAATCGCTCCGCACACGTCACGGTGGGCGCGTTGTCTCGCCGGGGTGGCCAACCGCTTGGGAGGACGCGCCGACACGCATGTCACCGCCGTCAAAGCGGAGGGTGGTCGGATCTCGATTTCCCGCTGGTTTTACCGGCAGCGCATGGAAGCGGAGTTTACGCGGACGCACAGGCCGTGGATCATTTTGATCGAAGCGGGTTGTTACGAGCCATATCGTGGGGAGCTGGCCGGCGCTGTGGAGCGCGTGGATCCGCCTTCCGTTTCATGTCGAACGCGGGTTGAAGGCCTACAGACGCCCAAAGCTGATGAGCAGACGATCCGTCCCGACGCCAAGTTGCTCTTCGTGGCCGGCGCCGGCTGGACAAAAAAACAGCGTGACGGCAGGGAGCACGTGCAGGAGGCCGCACAGCTTATCTTGGAATTCTTGCGGGCCACGCAAGCTTCGCTCGGTTCCAGCAAGTCGCTGGTGGACTTGAGTGGCGAGGGCCAGCAAGTGCTGCCCTTTCTGACGCACCTCAACCAAGTGGGGCAGACGGGATCTACGCCTCGCCACCCGAAAGGCTTGGCTACCTGTTGCCACGGTGAAGAACCCCACGTGGTCGGGTGGCGATTTATTCGCGAACGCCGCGCCGTCAATATCGATCCCAACTGTGGCTGGGCGCGGGGTAAAGCCGACGTAGTGTATGTCGCGGACGCTTTCGAAGTCATGGCGAAGGTGAACGAACTGTTGAAGGTCTAATGTCTTTTCTGCTGCCTGCTCTAGGGCGAAATGCTTTGGCTGGCGCTCGACAAGGTGGGCGATAATCCGGTTATGACCCGAGTATTTTTGACTGCCGCTGTGCTTCCTATGGTGTTGTGGAGCCAGGAAGCCAAGCCGCTGGAATTGACGGCCGAAGAGATTCTCGAGAAATCTATCGAAGCTTCGGGCGGGCGGGCAGCTCGTGAGAAGATTGTTTCCAGCGTCCTAAAGGGTGAAATGGAAATGGGAGCGCAAGCCATGCGCGGAACCATAGAGATTTACTCCAAAGCTCCAAATAAACGCCTGACCATCACCCGCATCGAAGGCTTAGGAGAGGTCCGGCAGGGCTTCGATGGGAAAACCGGTTGGCGGAAAGATCCGTCCGGCAATGTCAGCGATATCACGGGCCCTCAGCTCGCGCTGCTCGAACGAGAAGCTACCATGAACGGCGAACTCAACTGGCGGCAGTTGTATGAGAAGGTCGAAGTAGCGGGCAAAGGCAAGGTCGAAAACCGCGAAACATGGGTGCTGCAAATCACACCCAAAGCTGGCCTGCCCATGGTGCGCTATTATGACGCTGAAACCTTTTTGCTGCTACGTTCCGATATCACGGTCACCGGTGGAGCAAAGGAGTTTGCGCTGAAAACCTTTTATGCCGATTACCGCAACGTAGAAGGCGTCATGGTTCCTTTCCAGATTACGCAGCAGATGCCGATGGGCGCCATCGGCACACGCATCACCGAAGTGCGGTACAACGTACCGCTCGACGACAGCCTTTTCTCCAAGCCAGAGCCTGCTCCTGCGCCGCCTGCGCCGGCATCCAAGTAAAAGCTCGAGGGCCGCAGCTTATAGCACATCGGCGAAGCTCTTTCGCAACCTCCGGAATGCCGCGTAACCAAAGAAAAAAGCGACGAAGGCCAGCAAATACAGCTTCCACAGAGAGCCGAACTCTGGGCTCCGGTTTTCAAGAAAAATAGCGCGGTAGCCGCGCACCAAAATGTAAACCGGATTCTTACCCAGAACCGGCAGCGCCCATGTCGGCAATTGCTGTTCCGGATAGCAAATAGGAGTAATGAAGAACCAGAGCGTGAGTAGAAAGCCCATCAGTTGTCCCAAATCGCGCAAAAAAACCCCCAAGCCCGCGAGAAGCCACGAAAGCCCGAGCGTAAGAGCCGCTTGCGGAACCAGCAGCAACGGCAGCCAGCACACGCTCCACGGGAGCCGCTCGCGGAAAACGATGATCGCCGCCATAAACAACACCAGCGCAATGGATTGCGTCACCAACGCTGCGGCGGTTTGCGTGACAGGGATGATTTCCAGAGGAAACAACAGCTTCTTGACGAAATTACGGTGCTCTATAATCGCATGGGGCGCTCGCGCCAGCGCCTCGCTGAGCGGCAGCCACGGCATCATGCCTGCCAAGAAATACAATACGAAGCCCGCCGGAGTTGTGTCGTTCCGGAACCGGGTTTGTAAAACCACCCCGAAGACGAAGCCGTATGTGAGCATCAACAGGAGGGGATTCAGCACGGCCCAAAACCGGTCTCCAATGGAACCTCGATACCTAGCGTGTAAGTCCCGGCGCACCATCGACTCCATGAGTCTCCAGTTCTGAGTGAGAGCGGCGAACGGCTGTGAAAATATGGTGGAGAGCCAAGCCGGAAGGGAGTGAAGCCACAGTCGTCGTAATGTCGTAACGCGGGCGTTTGTGATGCGCGTTCCTGCTCCGTCTACGATAACATCCACTACCACCAGCCGCGAACCGCGCATGTAGGTCCACCCCTCCGCTCCCAGCACAGGAGAAACATAAATCCGGTAGGGTCCAGGTTCGGAAGGGATGGGAATCCCGAGCTCCATCTCAACAAAACTTCCGGGCTTCACATCGGCGGGGAATGCCACCCACTCGCCTTCGGAAATGAATACCTGCGTGCGAGGATCATACACCTGCCAGCCTAGCGAAGCTGCCTGTTCCACGCGCCACGTCTGCTTGCCGCGGTTGTGCGCCCGGCAACGCAGCCACAGCTTCGCAGCCTGTGTGTCCAGGCGCACGGAGAGGTTGTCATAGTGAACGCTCATTCGCCACCACTATAAAGCCAGGAGGGATAACGGTTGCGCACCGGTCCGACTTTTCGTCCCACGGCATAGATTCCATCCCCGCGGAGGTCCGCCGGCAGCAGATACGTGTCTAACAAGTGTTTTACCCATGCCAGTTCGGGACGTGGCTCATCCCGGAACGGTCCGGTTTCTAGCTTCACCACTTCAAAACCCGCATCGGTAAGCAGCATATGAATCTCTTTGGGGGTATATTCCCGGTTGTGTCGCGCCTCGGTCTCTTCGCCTTGCCGGGCAGGACGGAGGTAAGCGGGGAAGAATCCGGGGTGAAACCCTTGCAGAATGGCGGCAATGGCGCGCAAGGAACCGATATTGGGGGTGGTGAGCACCAAGTGGCCGCCCTCCCGCAGCACGCGGTTGATTTCCGCCATCATAAACATGGGATCTTCAGCCAGGTGCTCAATCAGTTCGCAGCATAAGACCGTCGCGAAATGCCCGTCCGGATAGGGGAACGGGTCGTGTTCGGCGTCAAACAAGTCAATGTCGCACTCAAAAACCTCCCCTTCCGATGAGACTACCCGCCGGTGGTCTGTGCGTCCCGCCGGACCCAGGTAACACCCTCGCACCTCGCCATACCCGAGTTTGGATTGAAGCGCCGGCGTAATTTGCAGATATGCTCCCATTTCGAGGACTCGGTCGGAGCTGCCTCCGCGCGGCGTGATTGCGAGCGTTTTCTCCAGGCGCGCCAAGTGCGTCTCGAGATACTGGGCAGCTTCCGGCGCGGCCCAAGATCGCAAGTACTCCGGCGAGGTCCAAAGCTCCGTCGCTGGCGCCTCGGGATTGCGCGCAGCAGGTTGTGTCGTTTCCTCCGCCGTCACGATAGGCTTCTGGCTTACGACATGTTCCAGGAACTCGGCGTAAAGATCCGCCACCCGGCTCCAAGAGCACTCCTGCGCTACCCACCGGCGCGCCTGCTCCCCTAATTTTTGGCGCAAGTCCGGCCGGCAGAGCAGGGTGTTCAGGTATTCGAAAAGGACGTCTTCTTCTGCATCGTTGACCGGCGCCTTCCAGCACACGCTGTCCGGCAGCTCCGCTAAAGCCCCAACATCCGAAACGATCAATGCTTTGCCGAGGCCGAGCGCGCGCAATGCTGTGCCAGAGGTTTCGCCCACCGTGGGGTACCGGAGATTGAGCACAACATCACATGCCGAAAGGTAGCCGACGAAGTCTTCAATGGGGGTAAAGCCGAGCACCCGTACCTGCTCCTCCAGTCCGAGGGCGTGAATGAGGGAATGGACCGGCAAGTCGGGATGCGGCTCCCCACAGAGAATCAGCTTCGCTTCTGGAATCAAGCGCACGGCCCGGCGAAAGGCGCGCAGCGCTTGGTCGATTCGCTTGTACGGCTTCAAGTGGCCGAATATCCCGACGAGCGGCGTCTTGTGGTCAAGCCCGAGGCGTGTCCGGTAGCCCATCCGGTCTCCCTCGTCCAACCACGCTCCGTGAGGGATGCGCGCCACCGGACCCGTAAAACCGCGTTCGCGTACGATGCGCTCGACATACCGGCTATGCACGATCAACGCTTTCGAAGCTTCGAGAATACGCCGGAGCATCGGCACACCCTCGTAATCGGGTCCAGTCTCCAGCTTCCGCACACGCTCCGCGTACTCGAGAGCAGGACGGCCTCCGTCGTACTCGCACTCGGCTACATAGGCGTCCCAATCGCCGTTCTTGATGGTGATCTCCGCGATCAGGTGGTGCAAGTTCGCCTCGTGCAAGACGACTACACCGGGATGCCGCAGCGCCGCACGGTATGCCGCTTCATGGTAAAAATTGTTTCCAATTTGATAAAGCGCGACGTCAAACTCAGAAGGCTCAAATTTCGCCGCCGGGTCGGAGAATACTTTGATCTCCACTCGGTGCTTGAGCTCTTCGAGCAAAGAAGCCGAGTAATCGGCGATGCCGCTTTTCGAGGGCGGCAGGGGAGAAAAGTACGCAACCCGCATCATCAGCGCGCCAGTTCGACCGTAAGGGTAGCGAGCGGCAGTGGAATCCTGGCCCGAAGAGGAGTCCGCGCCGCATCACGTGCAAAGAACACTTCGAATCTGCTTTGGACTACCGGACCTTTAATGGTCACCATCAGCCGGTCCGCCTCAAAAATGGCGTCTCCGGAGCGAACCTTTTGGGTTCCCCCAGCCTCGAACTGGGTATCATAGCCGGCGCCGTAATAAGCAGGCTGCGCCGCCGGAATCCTCCCATGCCGAAGTTCCTGCCGTGCAAAAAACAACAAGGCCAAAGGATCTCTCGCGCAAGGGGGAGCTGGAAGTTCGGACTTGCCGCCACCCACCGTTTCGCGCTCTACGGTTCGTTTCTCCGGATGGAAAGTGATCCTCTCCTTGCTGCTCCGCTTGCCGTGCTTCAATTCGCGCTCGAACCTAACCGAGCAGAACTCAGCGGTGGTTTCGGAGCGGAATGTATCCGAAACCGCAAATCCTGGGACGGAAGCGTCCAGCTTGAGCTCTAGTCGCCAGCGTTCCTCGCCCTCTTGCGTTTTGATCTTCCTGGCGGTGACGGCCGCTTCGCCAAGGCCGAGCCCGCTCGGCCAGTTGATGGCGTACGGGAGCACTTCCTCCACGGCCTCCTGCGCTCCAAGAGGCTGCACCGCCAACAGCACGGACGCTAGGGCGAACACACTCTTCTTCATGATTTAATAACTGGAACCGTCCTGGCGGGCGAGTACTCACGCGCCGCGGCCGAGGCCACCTCGTAGTAGACACTCAAGGTCTTTGCGGCGGATCGCTCCCAACTGAAGTGCGCTGCCCGTTGCTGTCCCAGCCTTTCCATACGCTGCCGCAATTCCGTATTGAGCAGCAAATCCAGAATCGCTCGCGCCATCTCTCCGGTGGACCTCGGGTCAAACAAGATGGCGGCCCCGTCCGCCACTTCCGTCATCGCAGAGGCGCCGGAGCAAGCTACGGCGCGCCCACACGCCATCGCCTCTAATATCGGGATGCCGAAACCTTCGTAGAACGACGGGAAAGCGAGCATGTCGCAAGCACCGTAAAGCCACAACAAGTCCTCGTCGCTCACGAAACCTGTGAAATGAACCCGGTCGTCCACCCCGGCCACGACTGCCTCAGTTCGGACCTGGCGGCAATAGTCACCCGGTTTCCCCGCCAGCACCAGATGGTGCGGAAGCTCAGGGTGCGCTCTTAGCGCCGCGGCAAACGCCCGCACCAGACCCGCTTGATTCTTGCGCGGCTGGATGTCACCCACCATAAGGACAAACGGAACCTCCAGGCTCAGCCTTTTTTTGACTTCGCCTTGCGCGGTTTGCCGCGAGACCGGGCGAAAGACTGAGGAAACGCCATTCGGAACGACGACCACCTTCTCCGGCGGCGCCGGGAGGTGGCTTAAGATGGCCTTCCGCGAAAACTCGCTCGGCGTTAGAATCTTGGCGGCGCGCGCCACCGTACGCGGAACCGTCTGCTGCAACTGTAGTCGCCGTGCAGGAGGGAAGAACTCTGGATGCTCCAGGAAGCTCACATCATGTACGCTCACTACGAGTGGCGTGGCGCACCCCAATGGCGCGGTATACTGCACGTGCAACAGATCTGGCCTGTCCTCCCGCAGGCGGCGCGGGATGTCCCATCCTAGACGTTTAAACGGATTCTGGGATACGTGCTTCACCCGGATGCTCGCCGGTAGCCAGCGCCATGGCTCGTCCACAGATACGTAAGCCGTGAACTCGGAATCCGGGTCGAGTGACGGGAACATCTGCAACAGGCTGCGAATGTACACTTCGTTCCCGGTCAAATGCCTTCCGATAGCATGGGCGTCAACCGAAAAGCGCATCAGGTTCTTCCAGTATAGAAGGTATCCGTTCGCTAGAGAAAGTCAGATCCCCAAAGATTCCAATCGCTTCCATCCTGCCTGCCAGGTAAACTCGCGTTCGTATAACCGTCTGCCCGCAGCCCCTATCTCCCTCTGCCTCCCGGCCTCCTCGAGCAGCTCTATCACGCATCTCGCGAACTGATCCGGATCATCCGCGAGAAGCACTTCGACTCCCGGACGCGCTCCCAAACCTTCTGCGCCCAAGTGAGTGGAAACTACCGGAAGGGCTGCCGCCCACATTTCCAAGATTTTTAGTCTTGTCCCGCTCCCGGACACAATGGGCGCGATGCCAATGCTCGATCGAGCTAGGATCGAGATGGCGTCCGCTCCGGCAGCAACGGTTTCGACTCCAGGGTCGCTCAGCACCCGGCGCGGCGCCGCTTCCACGTGGCTCCCTACGAGGCGCCATCGTAAACCTGGATAAATACGGCGAAGCTGGGGCCAAATCCGTTCATGAAACCACCGGATCGCTTGCACGTTGGGTAGGTATTCGAAGTTCCCAGAAAAAACGATAGACGGTCCGCTCTCAACTTGTGGCGGGATTGGCGTGAACGGCAGTACGTTAGGATACACGGCCACCCGCGCTCCGGGGGCTATCTCCCCAACCCGTTTCGCGTCGGCTTCCGATGCCGTGAGCGTTAGGTCGACTTGAGGCAACAGGTCGGCCTCGACGCGCTCGGCAAAGCGCGCAAATCGCCGCATCGCGACTGCGAATAGGCCTCCCTCTGCTTCCGCACACCGTCTATGCCACTCAGATTCAATGTTATGCAGGTCCACAACGATGCGGCGGCATGTCGCACGGAGCAGGGGCGCGTACGGCGCCACCCAAAGGTGTTCGATGACCGCCACCTCATAAGTTTGCCCGCGAACGAATGTCCCGATCCCTTCTGCGAAACCACGAAAGCGGTCTATCAATGGTGGTCTTCCCAGAATGAAACGTGCTGCATTCCGGCAAAACCGTGCAGGCAGGATGCGGGAATGATATGGCAAATCTAAGATGAGGGTGCGAACGGCGCCCGGGCAGCTCGGGGCACGGCCGCCGGGTTGGCGAAACAGAATCACGTCCAGACAATAGCGCTTTCGGAGATACTCCACGAGCGAGGCCGAACGCAGCGGCCCCCCGCCAATCGGCGGATAAGGGCTCTCCGGGGAGATGAACAGCGCGCGGGGTTTATCTTCCAAAGCGATCCAAAGTCTCCCTGTATACTTCGTGGGTGAGGCGAGCGGTTCGCTCCCAAGAGAACGCGGCGGCGCGAGCCAGAGACCGCCGCCTCAAATCTTCCCTCCAGTCCGGATCGGTAGCGACCTTCAGCATGGCGGCGGCCCAACCACGCACATCGGTGGCGTCGATGTGCACCGCCGCTCCGCCCGCCACTTCACACAGCGCCGCGTCCCGCGAGGCTAGCACTGCCGCACCACACTGCATGGCTTCCAGAACAGGCAGCCCAAAGCCCTCATACAACGACGGATACACGCACGCCATGGCGCCCGAATACAAATCCGCCAGCTCTGTCTCCCCCACTGCCCCAAGCACGCGCAAACCCTGCTCGGGGCGAATGACGCACCCTCCTGGAGCCTCCCGCCCTGCCACCACCAGATCCACCACGGCGTGCTGCCGCAACAAGCGCCACGCTTCAATCAGCGTAAACAAGTTTTTCCGGCGCGTTAATGTGCCCACAAAAAGGAAGTAATTGCCGGGGGGTGCTGAAGTTCTCCTCAGATGCGGCGCAGCGGCAAGTGGGACAGCAACCACCCGTTCGGGCTTTAACCGGAAGCGGCTTATAACCTCTTTACGTACAGCCTCGGTAGGGGTTAGCACCATAGTAGGTATTCCCAACCGCAAAAGCCACGGCGTTCGGCGACGCACACGGCTCGCTGCATCGGCCTGCGTGTCCTCTCTCCAAGGAGACAGATCGTGAATGGTGATGACGCTGGGTCTGAGCGGTAGATAGGGCACGGCGAAATCCACGCCATGAAACAGTTCACAGCCCAAACGACGCATCTCACGCTGAACCCCAATGAGCCACCAGCGGCGATCGAACCAAGAGGCTCGGGGCGGCGTTCTTCCACCCGGGAAAGGCTGGTCGGAAACGAGGCGATAATCGTCTTCCGGAAAACACCGTATGAGCGCGTGGTACAGCTCGTCGACATAGCGCCGGATCCCCCCGGTGGGCGTCGACAGCGGCGTAGCGTCCAGAGCGACTTTCATGGCAAAAGGCACAACGCAACCACGTCCCCGGGATCGTCAATAGCAACCCTGCTGTCCGGAAAGCGCGCCGCTACACGCCAAGTCCCAGTGGGGCACGCTCGGTTGACAGCCCCCGTGAAAAGATTGAGGATAACGCGCTGGCATGGAGCGCATCCAGTCCGCTGTGCCGATGCCTGCCACCCCGTCCGGCGATTGTCACTTCGCTGCCCGAAATGCATCTTTTTCCACAGCAAGATGCCATTGTACGAATACCAGTGCCAGGATTGTGGCAAGATTTTCGAATTGCTTCGGCGCTTTAGCGAGGCGGACAAGGACGTGGTTTGTCCAGAGTGCGAATCGGAAAACGTGGAGCGGATTTTGTCCGGATTCGCAACCGGAGGCTGCGGATCCGGAAGCAGCCGCTTCACTTGAGGGGCCTAAGATCTGGGGCGGCGGTCCGCCGCCCGCAAGGGCCTACCCCTCAAATCTTTACGAACTCCGTAACCTGTCAGTGGCGGGGTACGCCTTCCATTCTTTAGTAGCGTCTAGTATCCTATAAGAGCCATGTCCGTAGTCGGCAATCAGGCGCCTTTACCCGTTCCGCCGCCGGAAATCCCTATTTCCCCGCTCCCGGCTGGTGAGCCGAAGCGAAAAAGGTACTGGAACTGGTTGGTTTTATTGGTGATTGTTGGCGGAGCAGTTGCGAGCTACGAATTATGGGTGAAACCCCGGCACCTCCAACAGCAAGCCGCCAAACAGGCTGTGGCCTATCGCACGGCGCGCGTGACGCGGGGTCCGCTGGTCTACTCCATCCGGATCGCTGGGCAAACCTCGCCCCGTGACTTCGCCAATATTACCGCCCCCTTGCTGCGCGGTCCCGATGCCGGGCGCGCTATGGTCTTGATGAAGCTCGTCCCTTCGGGCACGATGGTGAAAAAAGGAGATTTTCTTGCTGAAATTGATTCCCAGTCTTTGCGCGACCACATTGACGATGTCGTGGACATGGTGAAGCAGGCGGGCAACGACATCGAAAAGCGTAAGGCGCAGCAGGCTGTGGAGCGCGAGAATATGTCCCAAACCATGCGGGTGGCCAAAGCGGACTGGGAAAAGTGGCTTTTGGAATCCCGGGCTGCCGAGACTCGCACCGCACTGGACCAGGAGCTCATCAAGCTGCAAGTCGAGGAATCTGAAGCCCGTTACAAACAGGCATTAGCCGATCTCGAGCAAAAGAAGGTCTCCCACGCTGCCGAGTTGCGCATCCTCGAGATTACGTTGGAGCGGCAGAAACGGCACTTGGAGCGCCACAGCTCAGACGCTAAGCGGATGGTTTTCAAGTCCCCGATGGACGGGCTGGCGGTGATGGCTACGATTTGGCGTAACACCGAATACGCTCAAATCCAGGAGGGCGATACGGTTTCTCCTGGCCAGCCGTTTATGAAAGTCGTATCGCCGGGCAGCATGCAGCTTGAGGCGTCGATCAATCAGGCCCAAAGTAGCGAGTTCCGTGTCGGGCTCAAGGCGACCATCGGTTTGGATGCCTTCCCAGGAGTCACGTTCCCAGGTAAGGTGTACTCGATCGGCGCTCTAGCGGTAGGGGGGTACCGCCAGAATTATTACATCCGTAACGTACCTGTCCGGTTAGAGATTTTGAGCAACGACCCGCGCTTGATCCCTGATCTCTCCGCCTGGGCGGATGTCGAAATCGCACGCGAGGATAACGCCCTGCTTGTGCCTCTGGGCGCGTTGCGGAGCAAGGGCGAGAAGACATTTGTCTCCGTGAAAAGGCCGAACGGTTTCCAAGAACAGGAAGTGGAAATCGGGCTTTCCAACAACATTTTTGCAGCAGTGCTTTCCGGCCTGAAGGAAGGCGACGAAGTTAAGCTGGACTAGTTTTTTCCTTTCCTTTCCGCCAAGTCGCCCTCGAGAGCAACTATATGCTGGCCTCGCGGGAGGGCCAGCACAAATCCGTGTTCACCCCCCCAAACTGGCAGCGAGCTTGGTTCCCCATCTACGTGAATGGCGACTGGCTTTCGGTCCAGGATGGCGAGTGCCCGGCTGTGGCTTTGGTAACTGAATTCAATTCCTCGCTCTGTAGCCACTGCGGTCTGGAGCCATCCGCTAAAATCCGTGAGATGCATTGGTGCTGCCCCACTTGCGGGCTCAATCACGTGCGGTCCAGGCGTCAGCCAGATCAGGTTACCGTCACCCGCCGGCCAAACCCGCCCGTCCACCACCGCGGCGCCCTGCCACCGTACGCCAACACCCGCGCGCGTTTCCACCACCAGTCGCCGTCCGACCCGTTCCAGACGTTGTACATTCGCCGCCGCCGCCGGCAACAGTGCAACGTCCTGCTTAAGAATCGAATTCTCAAAATACAGTGCGACGCGGGGAAATACGCCAGCCGCTGTGTGCACCAGTTGGAACAGTTCGATTCCCGTCTGCTGTTTGGTTGGGTATACATCCTGGTAGCGTTCCACGATATTGATGTCCACTCCTAGCCGTTCCGGCTGTTTCGCAAGGGCGCGGTACGCCTCCCAAAGCGTGAGATACCGTTGTGGACCAAGGTGCCAGAGGGTAGCGGGATCTTCGATGAGGAAAGTGAAGCCGCGATCCTTCATCAACGACAGAGCCCGCGCAGCGTCGGCGCCAAGGGCGTCTCGCATTCCGGCATCCAGCCGATCATCGATATGAGTCAGCACGATGTCCAGGTCCGGCTTTATGCCGCGCAGGGCGGTGAATTCCCTTAGCCACTGTTCTTGGAGCCGGTGCGCCAAGTCGGCTCGGAAGTCCAGCAGTTTGCGGATCCCCGCAGGGTCCCGCAGCGCTGTCATGGCGGAAATCCCGTGCAGCGCTTGGAACTCCTCCATGGCCTGCGTGTTAAATGGAGTAAAACGCGCCAAGTTGGAGGCGCCTTCCAACGATTCAAAATACAGCTCCGCCAAATTTACGCCGTCCCAGTCAAAACGTTGGATCAGACGTCGTACGCCCTGAGCCAACTCACGGGCGCAAGCAGGGTCGGCGAGATTCATGAGTTTGCGCCAGTCCAGATGAGCGTCCTGCCCGAGTGCGGTTTTCTCTCTCCACTCGGGATGAGTTCGCCAGAACTTCTCACTAACGTGTGGAAATTCGAACCAAGCATAAACCAGAATGGCTCTTTGATGGCACGCTTGGATGAGCTTGTGGAGAAACTCATCGCGCTGCGGGTCGGGATCGAAATGCTGCCAAGCAGCAACGTGAAGTCCTGCAATTCCACTCCGCCGCCACCGTTCTGCGAAATAGTCCACATCGACGCGGCTCCGGTACGCGGTGTCAAAGAAAGCCCAGAGTTGGCGTGATTCCAGTGGCGCTTGCATCCCCAATTCCACAAGTGCTTGAAGTAAATAGGGATATCGTTCGTAGCCCCGTTCTCCCGGCGGGGTGGCGACCCAAAGCACCGCCCCCTTGCCTCGCCGGAACCCTGCCACCAGCGGCGTCTTGGTCCAACGCTCGCGCGCAAACACTTTGCACTTCTCCGGCACAGAACAGACCGGAGCCTCTAGTTGCTTTTCCCAGATGATGGGCAGCTTCGGCGCCCGTTCCTCGAGGAGGCTTTGAATCACTACGCGCTCTCCGGTAGGCTGAAAGCCGAGCGCCCGGGCGAGTTCCGAGTCACCCTCCAGAATCACTGTGCTCCCTTGGTCAATTGCTGGGATCCACCGGGACGGCGGGGCGGGTTCTCCCTGCCGTATCACCGCTATGTCCGGAGCCCCTGGGGTGAGACCGATCGCGCCCAGGATGGCCGGCCAAGAACCTGGGTCGTCCCCCACCACATGATAGTGGTGGACGACGCCCTCCGGAAAGCCGGGGACGACAGCCGCAGCCAGCAGCGCCGCGATCCTAGTGCAGAAACGCATACCAAAGTCCAGCTCGGAAGTCCGTGTAGTTCACCGTGTATGTCGGTTCCCCGCGGCGCAAATACCGCCCCCGGAGCGCATGGAGCGATAGAGTGACATGACTAGGCAGGCGCAACGCCACTCCGGGGCCGGTCTCGACAAAGTTGGCCCACGTTTGGCGCTTGGCGTCCGCCGTAGCATTGTAATTCCAATACAGCTCCGCCCGTTCGAAAACCCTTCGCCCCGTACGATGCTGCAAATAGACCAAGACGTCGTTGTCAAAGCGGCTCAGAAAAACAGCATCCCCGGTGAACGCATGAAACCATCTTGCGCCCGTCCGGCGCGAAAACGACAACCCACCGCGGTAGTCCGGCAGGAACTTCCCGGTGCGGTAACTCGCGGCGGTCCCCGCTTCGCCCCAAGCGGTAAAGCTTTTCCAAGGGCGCATCGAGACTCCCGCGGCGATCACGAAAGCGCTTTCCGAAAAAAAATGAGGCGAGGCGGAATCCAAAATGCCCCGCGAGTCCCCGATGAACCGCGTGGACAGATACGGGCGAAACGGAAGCTTGCGCGCACGCCATTCCATCTTGATCTGGCCGTAGCTAAACGTGTTCCGCCAGCGAGACGAATAAATAGGGAATAACCAAGCGGAGATGCGGAAACGGCGCGCATCGCTCGCAAGCCCTCGCCAAGCGCGCTCGGCTTCCGCCGCGATTTCCGGACGAGGGCTTCGCCTCGCCAAATCGAACCATGGCAGAGCTTCCTTATCGCGTCCCATGGCATTTCCGGTCCAGCCAAGTCGCAGGATTACGTCAAAATCGAGGGGATCTTTCTCGTGCGCGATCAGGTAGTATTTCCAGGCATCCTGCCAATAGCAGAGCTCGAAGCTTTTATCTGCAAACGCCTTTGCTTCGACGGAAATTTTCGTGCGTGGCGTCTCTTGGGGTTGCTCCATCGTACGCGGAAGTTTCAGCATGAACCGCACGCGGTCCGCCAGATCCTTGTCGCCTGAGGCAAGCACCCGCTCCAATAGCGGCATGGCGGAGTCGCGCTCTCCGCGCTCGAGCCGTAGAAAACCGAGTTGGGTTACTGAGAGGAGATCGTTGGGAGCGGCTTTCACCACCGCGAGAAATTCCGCCTCCGCTTCCTCTCGTTTCTGCATGGCCAGCAGCAGGTACGCCAGTTCCCGGTGGAGATTCACGTTCGTAGGATCCAGCGCCAGAGCCTCCCGAAATTCATAGACATAAGGGTAGCGATCGGGCAGCAAACCGCGCGCGGCTTCGGCCACCCTCGGCTCTGCTCCCCGGGATGCCGCCAAAAGGACGGCCACCGCATCCCCGTCGCGCCCCATTCGTTTCCACACGCGCCCTAGGGCGAGCAACAGAGCCCGTTGGTCCGGCCTGAGACGCCACGCACGAAGATAATGCTCAGCGGCCAGCGCGAGTTCGTCCCGCTCTTCGGCTATCTCTCCTAGCTCACGATGGGCGCTAAAATTATCCGGTTCGGCTTCGACGGCTCTTTTCCATAGCTCCATGCGTTCAGCCAGCGAGCGGTCAATGTTCTGAAATGCTTCCTCCGCAGTGCGCCGAGCCTCCCCCGGCGCAGATTGGCGAATCTGGTTGAATACCCTGCGAGCTTCGCCTTTCCTTTGCGTTTCGTAACAAAGAAAAGCGTACTCCAACGCAGCCTGGTAGTCCGTGGGGTCTAGTTTCCACGCCTCAGCGAATTGATCGCGCGCCGCTTCATTTTCACCGACTTTCAAGTAGGCGTAGGCCAGATCTTTGCGAAGATGGGCGTTCTCCGGATTTGCCTCGATGGCTGTCAAAAACAGAGCAACGGCCGAATCATAGTTGCGCGTGCGCAGCGCCTCGTATGCTTGCGTGGCGGGTTCCGCCGCCATGAAGAAGGCCAAAATCCAAGACGCCACCACTCCATATAGTCCGGTGGAAGCGCCAAAAATCGCACTACCACCTCGCCATGCATGAGGGCAGCGGTGCGCCTATGCCACGATTTTTAAGTGTCCTTGATGGAGTTGGGGCGTGCACTCAGCGGCTGGCCGGCGCTTGCTTCCAAGAGAACCACGCGCCCACCACAGCCAGGATCGAACCCAGAATGAAGATCAACGCCTTCCAAAATTCGCCTGGGCCTGAGAACACGTAACTTGAAAAGATATAACCTTTTACCAAGAAGCCGACCACTACGAGCGACCAGAGAAAAAAGGCGATGCGGAGCGAACCTCTGACTGCGAGTCCCACAAGAATAACTCCCAGTGCGCCCAGCGCCAGTAGGGAGTAGGTCAGGGTTGCTCCCGACCAAGGGAGCATTCCCAATTTCAAATTATGCGCGCCGCCGATCAAGGTCACCGCCGATATGGCGATCAGGATCAAACCGAGCACGAGGTGGAACAGGTAGCTATATACGCGCATGATCACACCGAACACATTCACGACAAAAGCCTCCAGGCCGATGGATGAGACTTTTACTGCTTCGGTTCTTCTCGCGAGAGCACGCCTCGCGGCCTGCGACCGAACTTCAATTGTATCAGGCATCCGCCTCCCAGGTGTGGTCGGAAGCGAGCCGGGGACGCCGGTAGGCCTGGCTACGGATGTGCTCGGCCAGCCGCGCGGCGTCGTGGGCGCGGCGCACGCGCACGGTCTCGAGCGCCTGAGTCAGGGTTTCCACGATGCTTTGCGCCTCGGAGAGGGTGGAGGGCGGGTAGGGCAGTCTGTCCAGCAGCCGGAGAGCGGCAGCGTAATCCCTCCGGCTTACCGCGAGGCGGATTTCTTCTGATCCGCTCATGACAGGCTCTGCTGCGCAATGCGCATGGCTTCAAACATGGAGGTGAAGTAAGTCACCTGCTGTTCCAAGGCGGCGATCAGGGCGTCTGCGGCGTACATCTGCTCCCTCAATGTTTTTTCGTACTGATCCACTCGTTCTTGCTCTCTGGCAATCGACGCGTCCTGGGCGCTGATCTGATCGTCTAGGGAAGTCAAGCCCGTTTTAAGCGCCCCTGCGGATGCGTCTTCTAGTCCGTTGAGGATTTGGGAAGCGAAGCTCAGAAACCCCGGATGTTCTGAATCCCCCAGCAACGACGACAAAGCGTCGAAGTTGTTCGCCACGGCGGCATCGAACGCCGAGGCATCGAACGACATCACTCCTTTGTCGCTAAGCGTAACGCCTACAGCCGCCAGCGAGTTTAGCCCGGACCCAAGATTCACGTAGGATGTGATTTGTTGGAGCGCATCGCTCACGATGCCAACAGATGCGTCCCCCGCCAGCGCCCCGCCGTTCTGGCCCCGGCTCTGGTCCAGTTGTTGCACGACGGCGTTGTACGCGTTCACAAAGGCGCTTAGAGCGTCGCTTGCGGCGTTCGCGCTGCGGGTGACCGAGAGCGTGACGGGCGTGCCGTTCGCGCTTTCTTTCAGCAGTTGGACAGTTAATCCGGGGGCGAGGGTCACGCTATGCGTATCCGTCTCGACCTCGTTTCCATTGTTGATTTTGTATTTGGCGTAGCTCCCCGGATCCACCATATCCAAGAGAGGGTTGTCCGCGCTGTCAGTGAGCGCTATGGTATGCGGCGCGAACCCTTTGTGCTGGATGCTTAGCCGGTAGTCGGCGCCGCTAAGCCCTCCGACGTTCACGACCACCGCACGCAGATTGGGGTCTGCTTGCTCAATGGCGTCCGCCAAGTCGTTGAGCGTCGTCCCGGAGGGGGTGATCACCACCGGACTGGTTGCCCCGTCGAGGTAAAGCTTGAAACTCTGGCTGGCGCTGATATTCCCGACGGCTGGATCCGTCACTTGGGCAATCGCGCCCCCCGGCGCTTTGCTGAGCGTGGTGGCGTTACTCCCAATGTCAATGACTTCAATCTGGTAATCGCCTTCGCGGATGCCCTCGCTCACCGTTGCTGTGACCACGGCGCTGTCGCTGTTGCTGATTTTGAACGAGCTGAGCCCCAAACTGGAAGCCAGCGTGGTTACCGAGGTTTGCAAGGCGCTCACTTTCGCATCTAACCCTTGCAGTGCGCTACGACGGTCCGAAAGCGCCGCGCGCTGACTCTGAAGCTGCATGAGCTGCAATGACGCGATGCCTACGGCCCGGTCGATCCATGCGGAAAAATCCGATGAGTAACGGCTGGCGCCGTTGAATATGCTACTGGACCCGCTCACTTGCGCCTCCCCAACGGACAAACCCACGGAGGCGGGCCGAAAAGCCCGCCTCCGTGCCAAAGTTTAGGCCTAACGTCCGGCCGATTAGCCACGCAACAGCGCCAGCACCGACTGCGGCGCCGAATTGGCTTGCGCCATGGCTGCCAGGGATGCCTGCTGCATCACCTGCGCCTTGGTCAGATTGGCCGCTTCGGCCGCTACATCGGCGTCTCGGATGCGCGATTCGGCTGCCGAGAAGCTCGCCACCTGCGATTGCGCAAGCTGTATGGAGTACTGGAGCTTGTTCTGCGCCGTTCCTACCTTGCCTTGCACCAAGCCGAGATTCGCCACCGCCGTCGTGATCTTGGTGATAGCCGCCTCGGCCGCGCTGGTCACGCCGCCGCCCGCCGAAGGCGTTGTCGGCGCGTCCGTCCAAGAGGTGACGTCGGTTTGACCTGCGAACACGCCCTGTGTGGCGTCCGCATCCAACTGGTACTGGAAATTCGCTGCGCTCTGAAATTCGACGCCTGTGCCGGCTGCGTTTTTCACCGCGTAAATTCCCAAGCCGTTGATCGCGTTGTTGAGCGTGTTGAGCGCAGCCTGAAGCGTTCCGCCATTCGAGGAATTCAGCGTGACGGAAACCGACTGGCTGCCTACTTTAAATTGAACCGTTTCCGAGTTCGTCGACAGTGCCACATAAGAGGCCGCCCCCGACAACCGGTACATCGAGGTGTTGGTTAGCGTCCCGGCGCCGCTCACAATCGGGTTGGTTCCCGTAGCCGAAGCCACGTTCATCGTAAACGCGGTCGAGCCGGAGAACTGGAGCTTTCCGTTCGTGCTCAGCGAAGCCGAAATGCCATAGGAGCTAAGCGCGTTGTTCAACTGCGTCACGACGTCGTTGCCGGTGATTCCGTCGCTGTCGCCGGTCACGGTCACAGTGATGTCCGTAGCCGGCATCCCTTGGCGCGCGATCCGGAAGGTAAAGTCTTGCGAGGTGGAGCCCGACAGGAACGTTGTGCCCGTCGATAGGTCGTTCGATACGCTCAGTTCCGTCGCTCCGCCTGCCGCAATGCTGGTGCCGCTCAAGCCGAGCCCAGCCGCATCGACGCGATTGGTAGACCCGCTCAGGTCGATCGAGACCTTCGAGTTGGCCTGCGTATCGCCGCCGCCGCCCACATACACCGAGATGTTGGCGTTATAACGGCCGCCGTAAGACCCCGTGCCCAGACCGATGTTGGCGGCTTGACGGTCAATTTCCGTCAACAGCGCCTGGTACTCGTTGTTTAGCGTGGTCCGATTCCCGCTGAAAGTCGCCGACGCGGATTGCGTCGCCAGCGTCTTTAGCCGGTCCAACATTTTCGAAATGTTATTCAGCCCGCCGTCGATGATCTGCAACGTACTGATGCCATCATTCGCGTTGCGAATGCCTTGTTGCAACTCTGCAACATCGCTGCGGAACTTGTTGGCTACGGCGAGACCGGCCGCGTCGTCGCCGGAAGAGTTGATGCGATAGCCGGAGGTCAACCGCTGGATCGTCCGGCTTTGAAATTCGTTGTTCACGCGCAGGTTTTCCTGGGCGATCAACGAATTGACGTTCGTTACAATGGACATGGACATAGAAGGTTCATCCTCCCTCGATAGGTTTTCCGGCATCCTGCCGGGCGGAGGATTGCGTTCGTCCTCCGCTGTCTTCCGTATCGGCGCATGCGCAGGCGAAATGAGGGAAAATTACCTTAGACGCAATGTTCCGGCGAGCTGAGTGAGCGATTCGATGGGCGGGTTGTCGGAAGCCGCGGCTAGATTCTGGTCTCGCGTCAGACGCACCTCCCCCCGGACTACGGGTATCTCGCGCGGAGCGACAATGCCCAGCGTCACCCTCGTGGCGGTGATTTCCGTAACTTGAATTTCGATCTCGCCGCCGATGAGAATCGACTCGCCAGCGCGCCGCCGCACCATCAGCATGTGGCTTCTCCCGGCTCCGCGCCGTTCGAACGCGGATGCACCGGAGTCTGGTGCGAATAGCGCATCTCCGGGGCAATCGCCTGCACCGCCTTCCGGTTCTGTAAATTGATTACGATCGGGGCCAGCAAGTTCGCCGTCACTCCCGTCTCTGTAATGGTGAGGATCGCCAAGCCAATCGCTTCCTCGCCCAGGCGAATATCCCGCCCGCTCTCAAAACCAGCCAGTTGGCGGTCCGCATCGGTCATTTGAAGCTCATAATGCGGATCTACTGCGCCAACCGGCAGCGCCACAAAGCACAATCCGGGATCCTCCAGGTTTTGCAGGAATACGAGCGGCTTTTGCTGGCTCTGCTCCAAAGCGAGAAACCGCTTCCGGTTTTCGAAACCCGGCAGCCCATGGGGGAACTCGATGACGGCCGATTCGTCATAATCCATTTCTCCGAAATATCGTGTGGTGCAGCGCGCCATCGCTTCCCATATCGGCTGTTTGGGACATTCGCCGCATATCTCCAAAGGAGGAAAAGGCGGGTTGTATCATGAAGGGTCGAGCATGACCGAAGTCTCGCCCGCCATTCGCTTACGGGACCTGCGGAAGCTCTACGGCTCGCGGGCGGCGGTTGACGGCCTGAGCTTGGAGGCGCCGCGCGGGTCATTTTTCGGCTTCTTGGGGCCGAACGGCGCCGGAAAGACCACCACCATCCGCATGATGATGGGGCTAGCGCAACCAAGCTCTGGTTCCATCGAGATCCTAGGCATGGCCATGCCGGAGCAGGAGATGGAAATCAAGCGCCGTGTGGGTTTTGTGCCTGACGAGTCCTTGCTGTTCGACCATCTGACGGGAGCGGAATTTCTTGAGTTTGCAGGGCGCATGTATGGCCTCGCGCGGGCGGTGGCCTCCGCACGCGCTCGAGAATTGCTGAGCCTGTTCGAGCTAAACGCCGGCGGCGGGAAACTCATTGCCGAATACTCCAAGGGAATGAAAAAGCGGCTCGCCATGGCTGCGGCGCTCATACACCGTCCTGAACTGTTTTTGCTGGACGAACCCTTTGAAGGGGTGGATGCGATGGGCGCCCGTTTGATGAAAGATCTGCTGCTCGATCAGGTGCGCCGCGGCGCGACTGTTTTTCTCACTTCGCACGTGCTGGAGGTGGTGGAGCGGCTTTGCGATCGTGTTGCGATCATACATCAGGGAAAGCTCGTGCTCGAAGGCTCTATGGAGGAGCTGCGCAGCGGCTCGGGCAGCCTGGAGGAAATTTTCGTGCGCGTGGTGGGGGGTGCGCGCGCTGCGGATGTTTTGGACTGGCTCTGATCGTATGTACGCCTATATAGGAGCGGTCTTGGGCGCCCAGGTGCGGATGCTACGGCATTTTTACGCGCGGCGGCTGGGCGGAGCGGCGCTAGCGGCCGGCATGGCTCTTTTGTGGTACGGGGTCTGGGCCTGGCTTGCCGCGGTGGTCTTCTTTTGGGCGGCGCATCCCCACGACCCCGCATCCATGGCCCGCCTGTTTGCCGGCGGCTTGTTTCTGGTCTTCCTATACTGGCAGGGCGCTCCCCTGGCTATGGCGGCCACGGGAGCGGGTCTCGATTGGAAGCGACTGCTGGTTTATCCCGTGCCCCGGAGACAATGGTTCGCCCTGGAAGTGGCGCTGCGCTTGTCAGTAAGCGTCGAGATGCTGCTGTTGCTGGGCGGCGCCGCCTTGGGATTGCTGCGCAACCCAGCCGCACCGCTGTGGGCCCCGCTGGCTTTCATCCCGTTCGCCGTGATCAACCTTTTCCTGTCCGCAGGATTTAAAGAGTTATTCGCCCGTCTGTTGGCGCGGCGGTGGGTGCGCGAGGTGGCGGTCTTTTGCTTGGTCATGTTGGCGGCCCTGCCTCAATACCTCACTTCGGTGGGCGACCCGGGGCGCAACGTCCGGCGAATCTTATCGTTCCCCCAGTCTGTGTGGCTGCCATGGTCGGCTGCCGGGCGATGGGCAGCGGGGCAGTCGGCATGGCCGGAGACGGCGGTGCTGGCGGCCTGGGTGGTGGCGGCGTGCTGGTTCGGCCGCCGTCAGTTTGAGAAAAGCTTGAGGTTTGACGTGGAGGCGGCTGGCGCGGCGGAACGCGCGGGGCATGAAGCGGCGCCGCTGCTCGAACGGCTGTTCCGTCTGCCTTCCCGGCTGCTGCCGGATCCGCTGGGCGCCATGGTCGAGAAAGAGATGCGCTTTCTATCTCGCGCTCCGCGTTTCCGGCTTCTCTTCCTCATGGGTTTTACCTTCGGAGTGGCGATCTGGCTCCCGTTGCGGATCGGAAGGGAACGGGGACCGGAGTTTCTGACGGCAAACCTTCTTGTTCTGGTGAGTATGTATGCGCTGTTGCTGCTGGGTGAAGCGGTGATCTGGAATGTGTTCGGTTATGACCGGTCCGCGGCGCAATTTTATTTCCTCGCTCCTGTTCCGTTTCGGCAGGTAATGGCGGCTAAAAACATTGCCGCCGCGGTTTTGGTTCTGTTGGAGCTCGGGCTGATCCTGCTGGTTTGCATGATCGTGCGGATCCCGGTCACGGGCGCCAAGGTCGTAGAAGCGTTTGCGGTCACTACGGTTTTGCTCTCCTACTTGATGTCGTTTGGAAACCTCACTTCGGTCTACTACCCCAAAGGCATTGACCCGGGGCAGTCTTGGAAAAGCTCTGCGCGGAGCTTTCAAATCATGCTGGTTCTGATCTATCCGATCGCGGCTTTCCCGTTAGCCCTTCCTTATCTGGCGCGCTACGCGTTTTCAAGCGAAGCGGCCTTTTACGCGGTTCTGCCGCTCAATTTGGCCCTGGGAGCATGGTTGTACCGGTTGGGAATGGAGTCGGCTGTTTCGGCGGTCGGGGCTCGAAAAGAGCGGATTCTCGCTGCGTTGCGCGAATCGGGAGGCCCTATCTCCATGAACGTGTGAGAAACCTGTGTCGCCGAGGCATTTTGCCAGTACAATAAAGGCTTCCCTGGAAGGAGGAACATAGATGCGGTTAGGCTGCGTCACTTACAACGTTTTGAAGGACATGACGGTGGATGAGATCCTGCGGATCCTCGAAGCTACGGGTTTCGAAGCCGTGGAACTCCGCACGCAGCACAAGCACGGAGTTGAGCCGTCGCTTTCCGCGGAGGAGCGCGAGAAAGTGCGCCGGAAATTCGAGGGCGGCCGCGTCCGCTTGCTCAGCTTTGGGACGACTTGCGAGTTTCATTCGCCCGATCCGGCGGTGCGCAAGCAGAACATAGAGACGGCGAAAAAGTTTGTCGAGCTTGCGCATGATACGGGCGCATGGGGAGTAAAAGTCCGGCCCAACGGGCTTCCCCAAGGGATTCCGCGCGAAACCACGATCGCCAATATCGGCGCCGCCCTCCGTGAATTGGGCGATTTCGGGGCCCTTTACGGCGTAGAGATCTGGATGGAGGTTCACGGGCGGGAGACGTCGAACCCGCCTGTGGCGGCTGCAATTTTGAAGGCGGCCAACCATCCGAACGTGGGCGCGTGCTGGAACTCGAACGCCACCGATGTGGTAAACAACTCGGTGAAACCTACCTTCGATCTCTTGAAGCCCTATCTTAAGAGCGCCCATATCAATGAGTTGCCCAACGAAAAGTATCCTTACCGGGAGTTTTTCGCCCTGTTGAAGCAGGCGCGCTGGGACCGTTACACGCTATGTGAATGCCAGGAGAGCAAAGAGCCGGAGCGGTTCCTGCGCTACTACCATGCCTTGTGGAAGGAGATGACGCGGTGATTCGCCGCCAGGTTTGGGTCGGAGTCCTCGCTGCCGGGTCCTTGCTGGCAGCTGCGGTTCCTTCCCCACAAAGCCACTTTGGTCATCCTATCGGCCAAGACCGAACGTCCCTGGTCTGGAGCGATGTAGTCGACTACTTCCGAAAACTGGCGGCGGCAAGCCATCGCATCCGGGTTGAGGAACTGGGCAAGACTACCGAAGGGCGCCCCTTTATAGCCGCCTGGATCTCATCGCCCGCGAACCTTAAGAACCTCGATAACCTGCGCCGGATTCAGGAGCGCCTTGCGGACCCGCGCAAAACCAGTGAAGCGGAAGCGCGGAATCTGATCGCACAGGGCAAGGCGGTCGTGATGATCACCTGCTCGATTCACTCCACCGAGGTTGCTTCCACGCACACCGCAGTGGAGTACGCTTACCGCCTCTTGACGGAGGATTCACCGAAAAAGCGGGCCATCCTGGACAACGTCATTCTTATCCTGGCGCCGTCGCTCAACCCAGACGGCGTCGACTTGGTTACGAACTGGTATCGGAAAACGCTGGGCACACCCTATGAAGGGACTGCGCCGCCGGAACTGTACCACAAGTATGTGGGCCACGACAACAACCGCGATTGGTACATTTTCTCTCAGGTCGAGACGCGCCTGGCTGTTTCCAAGCTCCACAACGTCTGGCATCCCCAAATTGTCTACGACGTACACCAGCAGGGGCCATACGCCTCGCGGATGTTTGTGCCGCCGTGGATGGATCCTATCGAGCCCAACATCGATCCCATCATTGCCCAGGAATGCAACATGATCGGCATGGGCGTCGCGGCGGACCTTACGGCGGCGGGGAAAACCGGCGTGGTGGTCAACGCCCTATACGACTTCTGGACGCCCGCGCGCCATTATCAGGCGTATCATGGCGGCCTGAGGATCCTTACGGAGTCGGCGAGTGCGCGCTTATCGAGTCCGATCACCGTAACCAAGGACAAAATCAGCGGTTCGGCGCCCGGCTACGACCCACGAGCCCGGAGTTGGAACTACCTGGAGCCCTGGGAAGGCGGGGAGTGGAGGCTGCGGGATATCATCGACTATCAGCTCATTGCGTTCGAATCCGTGCTCTTTCAGGCGGCCACGCGGCGAGAAGACATGCTCTGGAACTTTTACCGTGTGGGCAGCCGCGCGGTCAACCGGAACTCGCCATGGGGCTTTCTGATTCCCGCGCGCCAGCATGATCCGGGAGCCGCTCAGTTGCTGCTCGAGACCCTCGCCTTTGGCATGGTGGAAGTCGAAAAGACCTCTTCCGGGGACTACCTCATACGGATGCAGCAACCCTACAGCGCGTTCGCCAAGACGCTCATGGAACGCCAGCAGTATCCCGATCTTCGCGAGTATCCGGGAGGGCCGCCGAAACGCCCTTACGATGTCACGGCGCACACCTTGCCCCTGTTATTCGGCGTCGACGTGAAAACGCTGGATGCTCCGATTCAAGACCGTTTCCGGCCTGTGTCGGAGTTTCGTTTTCCCAGGCGACCTTTGGCGGCGGGAGACACCTTCACATGGCGCGAGGTGAACCAGATCTGGCGATCCGGGCGCCCCGTCTGGCGGGATATGCAAAGCGGAGATTTTTCGGAATCCCGCCGCGCGGGCTGGCGCGAAATCTCCCGACCTCGCCTCGGGGTCTATAAAGGCTATCCGCCCAGCATGGACGAAGGTTGGACGCGCTGGATCCTGGAACAATTTGGCTTTGATTACGCGAGCGTAAGCCACCGCCGCATTCAGGAAGGTGGGCTACGGCGCGATTTCGACGTGCTCGTTTTCCCGAGTCAAAGCTCCTCCGCCATCCTAAGCGGGTTTCGTCCGGGAACTATGCCAGAGGAGTACACCGGGGGCATCGGCTCGAAAGGGATAGAGGCGTTGCAAGCTTTTGCCGTTGGCGGGGGGAAGCTGATTTTTCTCAATCAGTCCTGCGAATTCGCGACGGAGAATCTGGGTTTGAAAGTGCGGAATGTGTTGCGCGGCGTATCTAATCGCGACTTTTATTCTCCAGGCTCCCTGCTCCGCGCTACGGTGGACACCCGGCGCCCACTAGCTCTAGGATTACCCAAGGAGATTACGATTTGGAGCGAGGGCAGCCCCGCGTGGGAGGCTGAGGCGTCTCATGCCGTGGTTCGCTATCCGCCATCCAAGCTTCTCGCTTCCGGCTGGTTGTTAGGCGAGAGCCACTTGGCGGGGCGGGCCGCGCTGCTGGATGTTCCCCTGGGGCGAGGGCGCGTGATCTTGTTCGGGATGCGCCCCCAATACCGCGCCCAGAGCTATCAGACCTTGAAACTTTTTTTCAACGCGCTGATAGATTAGGCCAGCCGGAAACAGACCCCACACACAAAAAAAGCCGGCGAGCACTCGGAGGAACATGCCCGCCGGCGCCAGCACGACCAAACGTCCTGTGCGGACGGGAGGGATCGCACCTTAACGGAGAGGCCGCCAGTGGCCTGACAACCGTCTCCGCTGGATCAGACGTACTAGTACTGCGTTCGGTTACGCCAAAGTTACCGAAGCGACAAAAAACCGTACAAAAACATCATGCATGCTATGGCGAGGCTTGCCGCCCAAAGCGCCACGGTAATCCAAGGCTTGGGATAGACTTCCGGAGGAAGTTTTCGGTAGCGGAGGTAAAGAGCGCTTCCTGCAATCACGGGCAGCATCAGCGCTTGGGCCACTCCTCCCGCTTTTACCATCATGACTGGCGAACGAACCCCCAGGTATAGAGCCGCCCCCAGAACGGTCAGCAGGACGACGAAGCGATTCCGCCATTTGACCCGGGTACGATAGTCGCCTGGCGGGAACACCCCTGCCAGCCGCATTAGGTCCGCCAGGACGCGGGAGTCGGCGGCGGTAGCTGCGAAAATCGTCCCATACAATGTGACTATGGCTCCGATATAGAACAACCAAAGCGCCCAGGGGCCTAGTGTTTCCGTGTACATCTTTGAAAGCACGGGGATCATGTCGTTGGCTGCCGGCACCAAGGCCATTTTGTGAAGGATGCCTGCCCCCAGCACATAAAACGCCAGCGTGGCCATGGTGTAAATCACCATGGATGCGGCAATATCGACGTGCATCACGCCGATCCAGCCTAGCGCCCGAGATCGCCAGCCTTCGTTGGCGTTCCTTTTCCCAGCATAACGCGCGTAGCCCTTTTCCACGCACCAGTAGGGATACATGAACAGTTCGGAAGCGCCAACCCCCGTAATGCCGAAAACCGCCACGGCAGTCGCTAAGCCGTTATTGGGCGGCAAATGAAACTTCAGCCCGTCTGCCAACTCGGTCCATGAGAAGTATTCCGGCTTACGCATCAGGAGCAGGGCGCATAGGAAAGTCAGCATGGTGAAAAGACAAACTTTGAGCGTGGCCAGCTTTTCGATGCGCTGATATCCTCCTCCCAAAAGAAGCGCCAGTGTGATGGCTAGCAAAATGAGCACCCAGACCGGAACCGGCACGACAGGCACAAGCTGATTCATAACCTGAGCCACCCCGCCGTACATGGCGCCGATTTGAAAACGCGTCATAGCGGTCATCAGCACCCAGCCCCACACCACCCAGCCCACCACGTAACGCGGTCCAGGCGCCTCGTCGAAAGCCGCCAAGCCGGTCTTTCCAGTGGCAATGACGTATCTGCCCAGCTCAGCTTGCACAGCTGGTTTGAGCAGGCAGCTTAGGATGATGATCCATAAGGCTACGAAACCGACCTCGGCCCCAAGCGTCGTGGTAGCGATCAATTCCCCAGAGCCGACGATCGAAGCGGAGAGAATCAGACCCGGGCCAATGCGTAGCAGCGTGCGCCACAACCCTGCCGGAGGGGCAAGCTCATCCTCGGAGTGAAACTCATAAGGATCCTTGAGATGGTCCGCGGCGGCATCAGCCATGAAGGCTAATGTACCAGATCAGCGGCCGCAGCATAAGCGCCATTTTTCCAGCTACATATATGGGGGAACGTCGATGCCCAGCACGGCGAGCGTAGCTTCTAACTGCCGGCGAAAGTAGTCGGTCAGCCAGAGCAGGAACGTACGGCGTTCGGGATCCTTCTCGGCTAGCACCGGGTACTCGTGGTAGAAGTTGTTGAAGGCTTGCGCCAGTTGGAACGCATATTTGGCCACATGCGCCGGCTCCCCGGATTGGATTGCCCGCGCCACGGCCGTATCCATTTTCGAAGCCGCCAGAACGAGTTGCCAGGCATCCTCGGAAGCGAGTTGCCGCGCCATGGCGCCGCGGTTCAGTTGGTTGGCGAAATCCGGCAAGGTCTCACCCCGCTCCTCCAGTTTTCGGAGGATGTTGCGCGCCCGCACGGCGGCGTACTGCACATACGGGCCGGTCTCGCCTTCGAAGCTGAGGGCCTCCTGAAAGTCAAATGCAATCACGGAGTTGCGGGTGTATTTGAGCATGAAGTAACGGAGCGCGCCGATGGCGATGGCGGCGGCCACTTGGCGGCGCTCCTCCGGGTCGGCTTCTGGATGTCGGGATTCTACCTCCCGGAGGGCCGTCTCAATGAGCTTGTCGATGAGGTCGTCAGCTTTGACGCCCAGCCCTTTGCGGCCCGACACTTCGACGTAGGGACGCCTGCGGTCCTCTTCGGAAAGTTCGATGCCCAACTCCACACAAGTGCGGGGTGACAGCGCTACCATTTCATAGGAGAAGTGGATGGAACGGTCCGCCTGTTCGTGGAAACCGAGGGCGCGCAAGCCCGCCACCACCACATCTTGGAGGTAGGATTGCCTCGAGTCGATCACATTGTACACTTCCGAGCCGCGCCCAAATGGCGGCGCTTCGCCCGACGGCGTATCGGTTGTGACCCACAGTACATGACCGTTCGGATAGCGGCTGTGCACGCGGTAGTAAAAGTCTTTGCCGAGCAGGCCAAACTTCCAGAGTTGGTAGGCTATGTCTTTGCCGACATAGGTCACCGTGCCGTTGGACCGGACGATAACCTTGCTGTCTTCTTCGCCGGCGTTTTCCGAAAATGCCGTTCCGGGCATCACCCAGCAGCCCCGGTTCTTTCCCTCGGTTTCGTAATAAATCGCTTTTCGCTCCTTCAGCAACTCAAACGCCGTGGCCCAGAACTTCAGGTGCAAAATTTCGCTTTCGCGCGGCAGCAGGTCGTAAATCACATTGAGCCGCAGCATGGTTTTCAGATGGCAGTTGACGATCGCGTCCGCCACAATATGGCCGAGTTCAGCCAAGACGCCATCCCCTGCTTCGATGGCGTGTAGGGTCTCCGCGCGCCAGGCGGCGGATTCCGGATGATCTCTATAGTAAGCAGAGATCCGCGCATAAAGGTCCCAACACAGGTAGTCAAACTTGCCGGGTCCGGAGGCGAGAGCCTGAACTTCGGCCGGGGATTTCCTCTCGAGAAAATGAAACGCCGCCACCACGTCGGCAACTTGCACCCCGGTGTTGTCTATGTAATTCTGGACCTCCACCGTTCGTCCCACGGCGCGGAGCATGCGCACAAAAGTATCGCCCAACACGGCGTTCCGTAAGTGGCCGATGTGCGCGGCCTTGTTGGGGTTGATGTTTGTGTGCTCCACGATGATTTTGCCGTCCTTCGGCTCCGCAAGCTGCCCGCGCCCGCACAACAGGCTTTCGCCATACGCGCCGCGGTCCAAACGGATATTGATATAGCCATTGCCCGCGATTTCTAAAGCCGCTACGCCCTCGATGGGACCCACGCCGGAAACGATCTCCTGGGCGATAAGGCGGGGAGGACGTTTCAGCGTCTTGGCGAGCTGAAAGGCCGTGGGAATGGCCAAATCACCGAACGAGGATTGCTTGGGCTGCTCGAGGGCGACTGAGGTTCCGGCCCCGAAACGCGCTTCCAAATACGTTGAGAACGCCTTTAAAATCTGGTTTTCAAAGAAATGGAACACAACCCCAAAGTATAGCAACCGGACCCTGCCTCATGACATCCTGGAAGGGTGACCCTGGATTACGAAGCTGCGATTCTCAACGTGTCGCTCCTTTGGATGCTGACCGCGCCGCATGAATTCGCTCACGCCTGGGCCGCCACGAAACTAGGTGACGATACTCCAGGGCGGGAGGGGCGAGTTACATTGCATCCCCTGGCGCACGTGGACTGGGTGGGCACGGTGCTGTTGCCGGGGCTGATGTCCTTGCTCGGTGCGGGTTTTTGGGGATGGGGCAAAGCGGTAAATACGAATCCATCGAAGCTGCGTTATGGCGCTCGCGGTCTGGCGCTGGTGGCTTTAGCCGGTCCAGCGAGCAACCTTGTGTTGGCTTTCTTGCTGGCGGCAGTAACGGCTGCGGTCGTGCGGGTGAGCCCGGTTTACGCCGTTTTTCCCGCGCGGGCGGTGTACCTCAGTTTGTACTTGGCGGCGTTTAATTTAGTTCCTGTGCCCCCTCTGGACGGCTCGAAACTGCTCCTGGCATTGAAAGCGCCGATTCGAATCTATTCGGAACTCGCGCGAGCTGGACTGCTGTTGATCCTCGTGCTCATGACCGCAACCCCATTCGGCGTCTGGCTCTCGGCGGGGAGCTATTGGGGTGCGAATCTGCTGGTGGGATGGTTTCGGTGAATGACTAAGGCCGCACGGAAGATGCTTCGCGGCCGAGAAGACGGTCGTAGCGGTGGCTCTGGTTTACCGTGCCCAACGATTCGTTGTACCAGCTTTCGACGCCAAGCGCCTTCCGCAGATCTTCCTCAAAAGCATGCAAAGCCTTGAGTTGGCCCGCTAAGGCGGGGAGGCGGCGTCCGGTTGGGGTTTCAAAAAACTTCTGATAACCCCGGTCTACCAGCTCAGCTAGCTCGCCATCCACGAGGATTCCGGCGGTTTCGATCTGTGGGTCGCCATTCGCCGCCCTCCCAACCAGGACTGCGCAGGCGCCGCGATGGAAGCGCACCGAGCCGGAGGGAAGGCGCTCCGGAGCAAAGCCGTTGGCGACGGCCTGCCGGATCCGGTCCTCGAAAGTCGGTTCTGAGCGGTGCTGGCGGTGGAAGAGCATGTGCTTTCTTTAGTATACGTCGCTTGGTCCACTGTAAAGCCGAAGGCCCCCTAAGCCGATTAGCTTATTGGCAGGGCGAGAGCGCTTATGCAGACGTCAGCTAAGGTGAGGGACATCTTGCGACGCGTTCTGGTATGTTCGCCTCTGGCCCTGGCTGCAAGCGGCGTGGCGTGGGCCATCCACAGCCCAGGTCTGCCCCGTGGTCTCCGGAATCCCATGCAGGCGATATGGCCCTTGGAGGTCTCCAGCCTGTTCGCGCTTGCCATTCTCGCAGCGGCCATGGCGATGACCGGCGCACTGGCCCGCAAACTCCGCCGCTCGAACGCGGAGGCGAGAGCCGTCTATAAAGAATTGCGTTTCATTCAGGAGGCGGTAGACCGCGCCTCGGAAGCTATTTTTTGCATCTCCCAGGATGGGCGGTTCAAAAGCGTCAACCGGGCGGCATGCGAGATGCTCGGATACACGCGCGAGGAATTGCTCGGCCTCCACGTTTGGGACATCGATCCAAGTCATCCCCCCACGGTCTGGCGCCGCCACTGGGAAAGGCTCGAGTCAGAAGGGGCGCATACGGACGAAACCCGCCATCGGACCAAGGACGGGCGCTGGATTGACGTCGAAGTGCGGTCGAACCGCGTAGAATACGGCGGACAGCGCTTTGATTTTGCCTTCGTTTCCGATATTACGGAGCGCAAGCGGATCGACGCCGCCCTGCGCCATTCCGAGAATCAGTTGCGGCTGGTATGGGAACAATCTCAGGATGGCATGCGGCTTACGGATGCAGAAGGACGGTGCTTGCGCGTCAACACGGCCTTTTGCGAACTCGTCCGGCTGCCACGGGAGGAACTGGAAGGTCAGCTTTTTACGCGCATCTACGCGCCGGAATCTCACGAACGAATTTTGCGGGCGTACGTCCAGCGCTTGCGAGCGCACGAACTGGCGCCGCGTATGGAGCGGTCCATTACCCTGTGGGACGGTCGTTCGCTGTGGGTGGAAGTGTCAAACTCTCTGATTGAAACGCGCTCTGGCCCGATGGTGCTAAGCATCTTTCGGGATGTCAGCGAGCGCAAACGGGCGGAGGAGGAACTATCGCTCGCCAGAGACCGCGCAGAATTGGCGAACCGAGCCAAGAGCGAATTTCTGGCGAACATGAGTCATGAGATCCGAACGCCGATGAACGGCGTCCTGGGCATGATCGACCTCATGCTGGGAACCCGGTTGAACCGGGAACAGCGCGAATACCTCGAGATGGCGCGCGCGTCGGCGTCTTCGCTGCTACGGTTGCTCAATGACATTCTGGATCTTTCCAAAATCGAAGCGGGCCAAACGGAGCTTTATGTCGAACCTTTGTCCATCCGGGACTGCGTAGAGGAAGCGCTGCGAGTGGTGGCGCTGGAGGCCCGCGAAAAGGGGCTGAGGCTAGAGAGTCGCGTGGGGCCCGAAGTTCCCGAGCGCCTGATGGGCGACCCGTTGCGTTTGCGGCAAATCATACTGAACCTGGTCGGGAATGCCGTGAAGTTCACGCCCCGCGGCTCCGTTGTCGTCGCGGTGTCTGCGGACGAGATGCTGGGTGACGAAGTAGCTTTGCATGTCTCTGTTCAGGACACGGGGATAGGGATTCCGCCCGAGCGCCAGAGCGTTATCTTCGATCCGTTCTTGCAGGCTGATGGATCGACCACGCGCAATTACGGCGGAACGGGCTTAGGTTTGGCCATTTGTCAGCGCTTGGTGTCGATGATGGGGGGCAGCATTACGGTGGAGAGCGAGCCGGGCAAAGGCAGCCACTTCCACTTCACGGTTCGTATGCGCCGGATCCCGGATGACACACCCGTGCAGAGCCTGGAGAGCGGCGGCGAGGAGCGCTGCATGGTAAACCAGAGCACGCCCTCCTATGACGTTCTACTCGCCGAAGACAACCGTGTGAATCAGAAGCTCGTTCAAGCGATTCTGCACAAAGCAGGTCACAGAGTTTGGCTGGCGCGGAACGGGGCGGAAGCCGTGGCCTTACACAGCCGCCGGCGGTTCGATGTTATCTTGCTGGACGTACAAATGCCGGAAATGGATGGGCTGGAAGCAGCCAAACTCATCCGGGAAACTGAAGTAGAGACCGGAAGGCATACTCCAATCATTGCTCTGACCGCACACGCTATGAAGGGTGACCGGGAACGCTGCCTTGAAGCAGGAATGGACGGTTACCTCAGCAAACCCGTCAGCGCGCGCGCACTACTCGACCTGCTTCACCGGATGTGCAGGCCTACCTCAAACAGCGAGGACGGGGAAGCCTCAAGCGGGGTAGGATCCGTGAATGTAGGCGTGGAGGTGGTCGATAGTCTGGGCTTGCTCGGAGATGATCACCCGGACCAAATCGCCGATCGAGATCACTCCCACAACCCGGCCATTATCGACCACCGGTAAGTGCCGGACCCGCTGCTCGGTCATGATGCGCATGCACTCGTCCACCGTGGCGTCCGGGCTGACAAAAATCACCGGAGCAGACATGATCTCGGCGATGGGCGTGTCCTTGGACGAACGCCCGCAAAGAATCACCTTGCGGGCGTAATCCCGCTCGGAGATGATTCCTACCAGGGCCTCCCCTTCCATAACCAGCAACGCCCCTACGTGCTTCTCGCTCATCATCGCGATGGCGTCGTACACAGTGTCGCGGGGAGAGAGCGCGAAGACCTCGCGCCCCTTGGCGTCAAGGAGGGAACTCACCTTGATCGCGGCCGTCAACGCCGTTTTCTTTTGTCCGAATCCCAGTGGCATGGATCGCTCCTCTGTGTTTGCCATGATACCAGCAAACCGGCAGCGGCGGCCGGCCCGTTTGTCCCCAAAGCAGTCTCTCAAAGCAAGTAAAAGCCGCTGCGCGTGTTGCTGGTAGACTGGTCGTGATGAAACGTGCGGCGCTCATTTGCTTGACGGGGTGGCTTTGTATCGCCGCTGCGGGTGCGGAAAAAGTGGAGATTCTGCGAGACGAATTCGGCGTTCCGCACATTTTTGCGCAGACCGAGGCCGGAGCTATGTTCGCATCCGGTTACGCCCAAGCCGAAGACCGTTTGGAAGAGCTCCTGAAGAACTATCGGAAGGCGGAAGGCACAATGTCGGAGGCTTTCGGTCCGCAGTGGTTCCAGCACGACTACCGACAGCGCCTATGGCGGCACCGCGAGGTAGCGCGGGCCAAATACGGAACCTTGCCTGCCCACATCCGCTCAGGACTTGAGGCTTTCCAAAAAGGTGTCGAGCTTTATATGAGGCGCCACCCGGAACAAACGCCTCCGTGGGCGCCAAAGCTGGAGCCATGGATGCAAGTGGCCTTAAGCCGCTTCATCATTTGGGGCTGGCACGAAGGAGAAATCGCCAGTGAACTGCAACGCGCAGGCATTCGGCCGGAGCTGCCTGCCTACCGGGGTTCCAATCAAATGTTGGTGGCGGGGTCGCGCACGAGCGAGGGTGTGCCGTACGCCGTAATTGACCCCCATTTAAGCTGGTACGGCGAGTTCCGGTTCTACGAAATGCGGATTTACGGCGGGGAGCTGGCGGTTTCCGGCGCAACCATTGTAGGGTTGCCCTTCCCTTCGCTCGGTCACAACCGCTATCTCTCTCTGGCGATGACGACGGGCGGACCGGACACGTCGGATGTATTCGAAGAAGTTGTGGAGGGAGACAAGTACCTATTTGGAAAACAGTGGCGTGCGCTGAAAACGCGCACTGACACCATACGGGTGAAGAATCCGGATGGCCGTTACTCAGAGAGAAAGGTGGAGTTCCAGCACACGCACCACGGTCCTATAGTAGCCCGCAAAGACGGAAAAGCCTATGCCGCCGCCATCCCATACGATGAGGAAATCGGCCTGATCGAGGAGATGCACCAGATCTTCCACGCGCGGAATCTGGAGGAAGCCAAACGCGCCCTCGCAATGTTGCAACTGATGCAACAGAACATCATGATCGGTACGGTGCAAGGCGACATCTATTACCTTCGCAACGGACGTGTTCCGGTGAGGCCCAGAGGCTGCGATCCTTCCCAGCCGCTGCCCGGTTCCACCGGCGCATGCGAGTGGCAAGGCATTCACCCCCTGAGCGATCTGCTGCAAGTACACAATCCGCCGCAGGGATATATGCAGAACAACAACACTTCACCTCAATGGATGATGAAGGATTCGCCCTATACCCCGGAGCGATACCGGGACCGCTTCTACCTTTACAACTTCCGTCCCGGTCCTCCAGCGCAGCGCCCGGCGATGACACTGCAACAACTGGACGAGGCGAAACACATCACGGTGGAAAAAATGATCGACATTGCATTTTCACCGGAAGTGTACGGCGCCGCCTCATGGCAGGAGCGCATCCGCAGGGCAGATTCGGGCGCATTGGCGCGCATGCTGGCCGAGTGGAACCGGAGGGCGGAAGCGGAGTCTCGAGCGGCGCTAGGTTTTTACCTTTTCAAACTGGCGTTGGGGGAACATTCCCGTGCCGTGACCCCGCCGGAGACGCTCACGGACGCGGAGATCCGGGCGGCGCTCGCAAAAGCTGCGGAGCAACTTGAACGCCAGTTTCCTCCACGCGCTACTTTCGGAACGCTGTTTCGTGTGGGGCGGGAGGGCTCCGGCCGTCACTGGCCCGTGAGCGGAGGCACTTTGTCTGAAGCGGGCATGGCTACGCCCCGGGCCATCTCATTTGTCCGGTCGGGCGAGGTGATGCTTGGTCGCGGGGGCCAGAGCTCCACGCAGATCGTAATCTTAAAGAATCCGCCAGAATCTTATATGGTGCTTCCGCTCGGCAATAGCGATCACAAGGATTCGCCGCATTACGATGATCAGGCGGAGAAGTTGTTCAGCCGGTCTCAAGCCAAGCCCACATACTTTTTGCGGCGCTCCGAACTCGAAAAGCACCTGGAATCACGAATGACGTTGGAATGGAACCCATGAAACTGCTTTGGTGGTGGTTATTGATTCCCGCAGCTTATGCTGTGGAGGCGCCGGCTTTCCCGGGCGCGGAAGGATTTGGCGCGAGCGCACGCGGAGGGCGTGGCGGCAAGGTGTTGATGGTCACGAATCTGAACGACAGCGGACCAGGGAGTTTCCGCGCTGCGGTCATGGAAAAAGGCCCCCGGATCGTCGTGTTCCGCGTCTCCGGCCTCATCGATTTGAAGTCAAGCATTCGGATTCGGGAACCTTACTTGACGGTGGCGGGGCAAACCGCTCCTGGCGATGGCATTTGCTTTCGCGGCGCCGAAGTGGTGGTGGAGGCGAATGACGTAATTTTGCGGTACCTGCGCTTCCGGCCGGGCGACATCTTAGGTAAAGAGGTGGATGGTCTATCCATCGGTGGCGAGAGCAAGCGTGTCATCGTGGATCATTGTTCGGCGAGCTGGGCGGTGGACGAGTGCCTGTCGCCTAGTGGAGCGATTTCCGACGTCACGGTGCAGTGGTGCATTATCGCCGAGAGCTTGAACCGTAGCGTACACCATAAAGGTCCCCACGGCTATGGATCGCTGGTGCGCGCGGCAGGTGGACTCACCATGCACCATAATCTTTGGGCGCATCACACCGCGCGTAACCCGCGGCTGGGCGATAACTATGGCAAGCCGCCGTTCCCCACTTTTGATATCCGCAATAACGTCATTTACGGTTGGAGCGGCATTGCTAGCGGCATGACCGGCGACAGGTTTGACGCCAACTATGTGGCCAACTACATCAAACCCGGCCCGGAGAGTAATCTGAACCGCGCCGTGATCGTGTTGACCGAGGCTGCGAAGCTCCGTTTTTTCGTTAAAGACAATCTCTACCCGGAGCGCATGAAGCTCTTCAGTAACGATTCGCAGGTGACTCTGGTTGAGAAGCCATTCGCTGCGCCGCCCGTCCGTACGACCTCTGCGGCGGAAGCTTATGAAGAGGTGCTGACTCAAGCCGGGGCGGTGCTGCCTCGCCGCGACCCGGTGGACGAGAGAGTGGTGCGGCAGGTACGGACCGGGACGGGGCGCATTATTGACTCCCAGCGGGATGTGGGAGGGTGGCCGGAATATAAAAGCGCTTCTCCGCCGCTGGACACAGATCAGGACGGGATGCCGGATGAATGGGAGAAAGCCCACGGACTGAACCCCTGGGATCCATCGGACGCGGCTAAGGACAGGGACGGGGACGGTTACACCAATATCGAAGAGTACCTCAACTCGCTGGAGGGGCGGCAGGTGCGGAGCGTGTCCATTTCACCAGCAGCCAAACGACCCAGACCAAACCCAGGACGAGAATAACAACTGGCACCACGTGCATCCACCACCACTTCGCACCCTCGGGTTCCACCAGAATGCGTTGCCCGTATCTGGCGACGTAAAAATCCACAATCTCGCGGTCGGTCTTGCCGCCGGCAATCATGGAAGCGATTTCCGCCCTCATCTCGGATGCAGCGGAACTATTATGTCGCGCCACGGGCTCTGAATAACAGCACGGGGCCAACAGCTCATTTTCCAGCTTAAGCGCGCGCGCTTGCTGTTCCGGCGTCAAGAGCGGCGCCGCCGCCCAGCCAGCCGCCGCAAGAACCAGCGCCGAAAAAACCCTTACTGCCAAGCACGCCCGTGGCGCCCTTTTCCTTGCCTCTGAAACCCTTGTATCCATAACGGGTATCCATTTTCATCCCGCAGTTTCAAGCTCTTATTCTCGGAGGGGATATCCACTTGACTCGCGTATACATCCTCACCCACTTTGTACCCTTTGACGACGACCTCTTGACCAGCTTTCAGGTTGAAATTCTTTTCCATCAGATAACGCATGGAGCCCAAGACCACTTTGCTGGTCTTGCCGCCGCTTTCTACTTCCACATAGGGGGCGCCTTGGCCCGGGATGACCTGCACCTTTTGGATTTTCCCTTTAAGTTCAACGACAGGGTTCGACGCGATCGGCGACTTCGAGACAGTTTGAGCCAGTAACATGGGAATGCTCATCGCCACCCATGAGATCCATATCTTCCGCATCATGGTTTTAGCCTCCTGTGTGGTTCAGAGCAGTTCTCAATCCAATCCTAACTCATTGAGGATAAGCATCGCTGTGGCATCCGGAGGCGCAAAAACTGCGCAGTCGCTTGAGGCGAGGTGGCAAGGATTGCGGTCTTCATGTTAGAACGGGTCTGGGAACCAAGCACTTTAGGAATGGTGGCCCGGTTGCACGAAAGGAATTGATGGTCCGCGGGAAGCAGACGATCTTGCCTCTGGCGTTGGTGCTGGCGGCCTCGGTTTTGCCCGCGCTCTTACTGTTGAGCTCGCTGCGAACCCTCGCTAGTCTTGGGGAGGTTCGAGCAGACCTTTTGCGAAGCCGTGCGGCGGGCGTAGCCGCGCGCCTGGAAACGCTTCCGGCGGAGGCGGATCCGTTGGAAACGCTGGCGGGGGAAGAGCCGGCGTTGTACGACGTGCGGATTTACGAGACACCGGCCGCCGCGGCGGCCGATGCGGAAGCCGCTGCCATTTTCGATGGTCGCGAGTTATTCCGTGTGTCACGGCTAGGCATGGAGGGGAGGCGGATTTTCCGGGTCTACGTTCCCTTCCACCGATTAGGGACAACCATGGTGGCTCGGATCGACCTGGACGAGGCTTCAGCCGACGCTTTCCTCACTCACGCACGGCATAATGTGGTGGCGGCGACGGTCGCCAGCGGAGCCCTGATACTTCTGGCCGCGTACGGCATCTGGAGCGCAAAGCGGCGTCTGGAGCTGGAGCGAAAACAGCTCCAGCTTGAACACCTGGCTCATTTGGGGCGGATGTCGGCTGTTCTCGCCCACGAGATCCGGAACCCCCTAGGCACGGTCAAAGGCTTTGTCCAACTGGCTCAAGAGCGAGCAGGGGAGGAAGTCCGGTCGCTGTTGGACCCGGTGCTGGGGGAAGTGCGCCGCCTCGAAGCTCTGGTGCAAGAGCTGCTGTTGTACGGGCGGGCGCCGGCGCCGATTCTGCGTGATGTCGCATGGCAGCAACTTGCGGAAGCGGTCCGGACGGCCGTTGCCGAAATCCAAGACGGCCGCCCCGTACGCATTACGGTTCACAACCTTGCGGACGAGGTGTGTCTGCGGACGGATCCGGATTTGGCCCGTCACGTTCTCGTGAATCTTATACGCAACGCTGTAGAGGCGATCGGGGACCGCCCGGGAAGTGTGACCGTCACTTGCGTCGCACGCCCTGGACGGGCTGTTATTTCGGTAGTGGATGACGGGCCTGGAATTCCCGAGGAAAGCTTGGCTCGGGTGTTTCAATCGTTTTACACTACAAAATCTTCAGGAACAGGACTTGGGTTGCCGATAGCGCGCAAGCTTGCGGAGGCATTGGGCGGTTCCCTCGAAATCGAGAATCGCGCAGAGGGAGGAGTAGAGGCGCGCTTCAGCGTGCCTCTGGCAACCGGGATATCTGAAGGATCAGAGGCGAATGGAGAACATACTTGTCATTGACGACGACCCGGGTTTCCGGAAACTCCTGGCAACCATACTGACAGGGGAAGGATACCGGGTGGACCTTGGCGCTTCGGTTGCCGACGCCGTGCGTTTGGGGTCCCGGGCCAACTATCACTTGGTCCTCACTGATCTGAGGCTTCCGGACGGAGATGGGACTCAAGTTCTGCGCTGGTTCCGCGAGAACTGCCCGGAGACGCCGGTCATCATGATTACGGCTTTCGGCACCGTAGCGTCCGCTGTGGAGGCGATGAAGCTCGGCGCCGCCGATTATCTAGGCAAGCCGCTGAGTAGTCCCGATGAACTGCGTCTGTTGGTGCAAAAGACTCTGGATCAAAGACGGTTAGAGCATGAGAATGAAATCTTGCGCGAGGAGACGCAACAAAAGTTTTCCTGCGAGGCGCTCATCGCTCACGATCCCCGCATGTTGAAGGTGCTGGAAATGGTGCGGAAGGTTGCGCCGACCCACGCGACCGTGTTGCTGATGGGCGAAAGCGGAACCGGGAAAGAGGTATTGGCGCGCTGCATCCATTCGAACAGCCCCCGAGCCAACCGGGTGTTCATTGCGGTCAACTGCGCCGCGCTCTCGCCTTCCTTAATTGAGAGCGAGCTGTTTGGCCATGAGAAGGGCGCTTTTACCGGCGCGGTGGCCCAGCATCTGGGACGGTTCGAGCGTGCGCATGGTGGAACGCTATTTCTAGATGAGATTGGCGAGCTCGACGCCAACCTGCAAGCCAAGCTCCTGCGCGTGCTTCAGGAAAAAACCTTCGAACGGGTAGGGGGAACGCGGCAAATCACCGTGGACGTGCGTGTCATTGCCGCTACCAACCGGGATCTGAAGGCTATGGTCGCGGAAGGGAAATTCCGGGAGGATTTGTATTACCGTTTGAACACGTTTCCCCTTGAGATTCCGCCACTGCGGGAACGCCCGGCCGACATTGAGCCGCTAGCCAGATTTTTCTTGGAGCGTGCGGCGCGTGAGTTGGGTCGTCCGGTTCCCTCGCTCACGAAAGAAGCACGAGACCGGTTGCTGGCCTATCGCTGGCCAGGGAATGTTCGGGAATTAGAGAACACTATGGAACGCTTGGCTATTTTGTGCGACGAGACGGTGACGGCTGCGGATTTGCCTTTTGCCGAGCAACCGGAGGCGAGACCCGTAACCATGGCGGAAATCGAGAAAAAGGCGATTCTGGACGCGCTGGAGAGAAACGGGGGGAACCGCACGCGGACTGCCGCTCAACTTGGCATCAGCCTTCGGACTTTACAGTATCGCTTGAAGGAATACGGCATTTCGACGGATGACTGAGTCAGCCCGTTACGGTCACCGGGACCTCGCGGTATGCGCCGGAGCGGAGAGTCCAGCGCACCCGGTAAGCGCCAGGGCGCGTAGGTTTCCAAATGACAAAGCTTTGCCCGAAGCGCTCAGCGCCTTCCAGGGCTTCCAGCTTCTTTGCGCCGTCTGCGGAGAACACCGCCGTTTCCACATATCCGCGCACCAGAATGTTGGCGGCGAGCAGGCAAGTCTCACCGATGCGCACCGCGGCCGGAAGAGCGGCCGCCATATTCAGCTCCGCGCACGGGTGAAAAGGAAATTCAAATCGCTCAGGCTTGCCGCGAAGCCGCAAGCGTTCGTAGCTTGCGGGACGCCGCAGCGTGACGTTGTCGAAGTATGCCCGCGAGATGGTGGCGATCGCTCCACTCACGCCAGGCGTCCGCCGAGACATGAGCCGCCGCACCGTCTCATCAAAATCCGCGAGAGCCGTCCAGAGCGTTCCCGCTGTTTGCTCTCCATGGTTGCCGGGGAGCCTGGCGTTGGAATTCCGGAACCTTGGTTCATTTTCATCGCCGTTCCACATCACCCGTAAATTCGTGTTTGTGATGCGGCGGATGTCACGCTCGTCAAAGACCACACCCGTGTGGTACGCTTCGGCGATTTGCTCCACTTCGCGCGCCTGATAGTTTCGGTAGGGGTGCACACCCACCCAGTGGCGGGTCTTGCGGTTTGCGAAATCAATGTCTTCCTGTCCAAAAGGTTCCCAATAGTTCCAGAGCAGGCAATCATCTACCAACTGGAAGCGGCTTTTGTGAAAGGCGAAGATTTGCGCAGCGCGGCGGCGGAATTTCTCATCGCCGGTAATCCGGTAGAGTTTGAGCGCCGCGAGCGCCATGTCATTTTGCTTGTTGAAGGGCAACGAAAGGCGGGAGTTCTTGATGTGCGGCTGTTGGGTCCATTTCTTCAGTTCGCCGGGCGCGCCGTAACGGTCCCAGGCGCGGTAGCCGCCATAAGGCCCGCTGGTTTCAAAGGAGCCGCGCTGATCCCATTTTTCGATGAGGTGCGTGCGCGCAAGTTCCACGTACCGTTCCGCCGCCTCCCGATATTGGGGTTTCCAAGCGCCATGATTCAGAACGAGTTCCGCAAAATCGAGCAAGCCGCCACACAGGATTGCATCTCCCACGTGCACATCGCACCAGACCGTATCGTCGTAAATGTACGGTCCAATCCAGCCCTTGTAGCCGTCAGGACCAGTTTGCATTTTCGAGACGAGGAACTCGTAGTACCGCAAGCCCCAATCCAGCCAGGCGGCGTCTTTCCACGCCAAGAACGCACGTAGAAAAAATGGAAGGTAATAAGCGGCGTTCCAACAGAACTGCTCTCCGTAGCCGTGCTTGTGCAACTGAGGATTCTTCAACGCTTGGTTGTACAGATCTTCCGGCGTAGGGCGGCTAGCGGCTGAGTGAGCCAGACCGGCTGCGGGCGCTGTCTGAAAGAACTCACGTCGGGTCACGTCTCCTATTGTAGAGGGGCAGTAGGGGTTCCCATCCCTGTCTTAGGGACGCTAGCCGCCGTCACCAACGGGGAACGCCAGGGATGCAACAAAGTTCTCCTGAAACTCCGGATCGGAACCGAGTGGGATGTGCTCAATACGAGCGCGGAGTTCGGAGAAGTCCCGCGACTCCTCGAAGAGCGCGATTTTGGCGCCGCGGAGAGCAGTGTTGCCGGCGGCTTCCACCTTTTCTTCCGGGAATGGCAGCAATCCGATCCGGCGCGCGCTCGTGCGGTTGATATAGTTGCCGAACGCTCCCGCGAGGTAGACGCGGGAGATTTCCTCAATGCGGATGCCCCAGCGTCGAACGAGAATTCCGATTCCGGCGGCGATCGCGCCTTTGGCCAATTGCAGTTCGCGAACGTCCGCCTGATTGATGCAGACGCCATCCACCAGCGAAATGACGCCGTCCACGAGTCTCCCGCTGGGGTGAATCAAGCCGAGGTCCAGCGCTGCCGCCACGGCATCCACCAAACCGCTTCCACAGATGCCGCGCGCTGCGCCTCCACCGATTACACTGCACCGGAACGCGTGGCCGTTTGTGGAAACTTCCGCAATGGCGCCCGTTTGCGCACGCATTCCCATGCTGATGCGTCCACCTTCAAACGCGGGGCCGGCAGCCGTGGAGGCGCATACCATGCGTCGCCGGTTGCCAACCACTATTTCGCCATTCGTTCCCAGATCAATTAGGGCGCAGGGTTCGTCGGATTCGTGTAAGCCTGTGGCGAGAATGCCGGCCAGGATGTCGCTGCCCACAAAGCTGCCAAGGTTGGGCAGAAAGAGCGCCGCAACGCCGTTGCCGAGATCGACGCGTGCCGCATCGAGATAGGGGGTTTCAAAGGGATAATGCGATAGCGGCGTGACATCCAAACCACAGCAGAGATGGTGCATGACGGTGTTACCCACCACCACGACGTCTGGGGCGCCGGCAGGTTCGAGCTCATCGATCATTTGCGCCAAGCGCCGCCGGATCGGAGTGGTCAGATCGCCCCCTTGTAAGGCAAACTGAACGCGGCTCATAATATCTGCTCCAAAAGCCGCTTGTGGGTTCAAGCCGGCTCGTACGGCCAGCACCTTGGCGGATGGAAGGTCCAGCAATTGGGCCACGATTGTGGTGGTGCCGAGATCGATTGCGACGCCTTGACCGGAACGCGCCTTGAACCGGAAACGGGAGTGATCAGCCAGGATAGCGGCCTCAAATTGCGCGATTTCTAGGACGCAATCTTGATCCGCAGTGGCGCGACAAGCCAACCGCCACCCTTCACGGATCTCAGCCGGAGTGAGGATGGCCGCCTCCTCCGGTTTGGGTTCGATGGCTCCGTCCAGAACGCGGACCCGGCATCCCCGGCAACGCCCTTTCCCGCCGCATGGAAACTCCACGCCGTAGGGGAATAACAGGTCTTTGAGGGGCGTTCCCGCCTGCACCTGAACGGTTATCCCTAATGGATGCAGGCGGAGCCGGACCAGACGGGGAGTCAGTTCAGCTTCTCCGTAACCGTAATGGGATCGGTCAACTTAAAGGTGAGCCGGGTTTCCACTTTCAGTTCGACAGGCTTGCCACGGGTGGCGAGCACTCCGCCCGTTCCTGCCGCGCCACCGACTCCAGCGCCGATAGCCGCCCCGCGCCCGCCGCCGGCTATCGCGCCAATGGCAGCGCCGATCGCCGCTGCGGCTCCCACTTTTGCGGCATCTTTTCCAACGGATTTTTCCCCTTCTTTTTCAAACGTTTGCGTTTTTAGGCTGATATTTTGCCCATCTGAGGTATGTAAAGAGACCAATTGCAAGGCCAAGTGGGATACGCCCTTCACGCGTCCTGCCTGCTGGGCGTCAACCACGCGCCCCTGGACACGCGCTCCCCGCTCCGCGATGATAAAGCCATCGACAATGAGCGGCTGATCCAGAGTGGCGGAGAAGGCGTCTCCGGGCTTGAGCTGGTCGGAGTTCAGTGTTTGCGCGAGCCGGACGCTCAGAAGTGTTCCTGCCGGAATCGTCACGGTGCGGGGTTGCGGTTTAGGCGGCGGGGGAGGCGGAAGCGGAGCCGACTCCGGGGCGCGAGTTGCAGTTACTGGCGGCGGGGCTTGAGCCGCTTGGCCGCTGGGCTGCGCGGGCGTCTGAGCAGGCTGGGGTGCGGGGGATGTAGCGGCAGGCGGGTTATTCTGGGCTACTGGCGCAGAAGCGGCCTCCTTCTTTGCAGGCTTCCAGCGTGCTGGAGTCCCGGCCGGCGCGGGCTTGCTCGACGGTGCGGGTGCGGAAGGCGGTTGAGCTTCCGGTGGGAGCGGCGCCGGCGTCGGCTCTGGCGCGGGCGTAGAAACCGCCACCGGCGCAGGTTGCGCAACGGGCTGGTTGCGCTTCACCACATAAACAGCGATTCCCGCAGCCACTGCCGCGCCAATCACGAATGCCAAAACGGTCTTATACATGGTATGCCTCCCTGTACACCTTACACCATCATAAACGCAGCCCGGTGGGGCCACGTTTCCTTAGCGCCCGTTACAATGAGAGAAGATGGTGCAGTTTCCCGCCAGCTACCGCATGGGAGGCCTGGAAATCTCTCCCGCGACAGCGCTTGCTCCCATGGCCGGCATCACGGATACCGTTTTCCGGCGCCTGATCCGGGGGTTGGGTGGGTGCGGTCTGATGATGACCGAGTTTACCAGTTCTCACGGGGCCGTAGCCGCGCAGCATCCCGAGAGGAGGAACCGCCCCAACCGTCCGACCGTGGCAGAGCGCTACCTCTACTTCGAAGCAGACGAGCGCCCCATAAGCGCGCAACTGTTTGGCGCCGATCCGGATATATTGGCGGAGGCGGCTCGCTTTTGCCAGGAATTGGGTTTTGACGCCGTAGACATCAATTTCGGCTGCCCGGTAAAAAAAGTCGTGCGGTGTAACGGCGGTTCAGGACTTTTGCGTAATCTCCCGCTGGTGGAACGAATTCTCAAGGCGGTGCGGGCGGCAGTCACTATCCCGTTGACCATGAAATTCCGCGCGGGCTGGAACGCGGCGGATTTGGTGCACTTGCAAATGGCCAAGATCGCGGAAGATTGTGGCTTGGACGCCATCGCGTTTCACCCTCGGACGCGCGAGCAAGGATACTCCGGAAAGGCGGACTGGTCGCTGATCGCGGAGGTGAAGGCGGCGGTGAAGATCCCGGTGATCGGCAACGGCGATATTCAGACGCCGGAAGATGCCGTTCGCATGGTGCGGGAAACGGGTTGCGACGGGATCATGATCGGCCGGGCTGCTGCTCATAACCCTTGGATATTCCGGCAGATCCAAAGCTATATCCGCACCGGCCATTATGAAACGCCTAGCGACTCGGACCGGTACGAGATCATGCGCACATACTTTACCATGCTCATCGAGCACAACGCGCCGGACATTGTGGGCAAAATGAAACAATTCGCCACGCTGTTCACCCATGGCGTCCGCAACGGCGCCCAACTCCGCGCAGCGATTTATGCCGAGCATGCGCCTCAGCCGATTCTCGACCGAGTGCACAGCTTCTTTGTGGGATGAAACAAGTCCAACTGATCACGGACGGCGCTTGTCTCGGAAATCCCGGACCCGGTGGCTGGGCCTATATTCTGCGTTACAAAGATAAATGCAAAGAAGCCTCAGGCGGCGAGCCACGCACCACCAACAACCGTATGGAACTCATGGCCGCCATTGAGGGACTTTCTGCGCTTAAGGAACCTTGCGAAGTCGAGATCACCACGGATTCGGAGTACCTCAAGAAAGGGGTTACCCAATGGTTGGAGCGGTGGAAGCGCAATGGGTGGAGGACTGCTTCCAAGACGCCAGTAGCGAACCAGGATCTCTGGCAACGCCTGGACGAGCTTGCGAGCCGCCACCGCACGCGCTGGAACTGGACCAAAGGACACGCAGACCATGCGGATAACAACCGGTGCGACGAACTAGCCGCCCGTGCGGCGCGGAGATTCGCCCGCTGATAGAATTGAAACATCTATGATGCGTTCGGTTTTGATGCTATTCGGCTGCGCCATGCTGGTTTTCCCGCAGCTTACCCCCGAAGAGAAGAAAGAGGGTTTCAAGCCCCTTTTTGATGGCAAGACGCTGGATGGCTGGGATGGCGATCCCCGCCTGTGGAAAGTCCGGGATGGCATGATCATCGGAAATACAGACGGCGTCCAGCTCGAACGAAATACCTTCTTGATCACCAAACGGACGTTCCGCGACTTCATCCTGCGAACGGAAGTGAAGCTACGGAACCACAACAGCGGCATTCAGTTTCGCAGCGAAGCGTTCCCCGGCTGGGTGGTGCGGGGTTTGCAGGCGGATATGGCTGAAAACAACTGGTGGGGCGGAATCTATGACGAGGGCGGCAAGCGCGGCGTGCTCGTGAATGGCTGGAAAGGCAAGGCGGAAACAGTAGTGAAGCCGAAGGACTGGAACACTTATGAAGTTTCCTGTATCGGCGATCTGATCCAGCTTCGGGTCAACGGCCTTTTGACCGCGGAGTTGCACGACAGCACCCGTATGGAAGGTGTGATTGCGCTACAGCTCCACCGCGGTCCCGGCATGGAAGTGGCATTTCGCAATATACGGATTAAGGAGCTGAAGTAACGTGCGCCTTTTGCCTCTCGCTTTGCTGGTGGCCCCGTTTGCATACGGCGACGCTTTGAGCGTGGGGTTCCGCGCAGGCGTACCGCTGACGGACGCGCTGAACACATCTGGTGTTTTTAAGAGCAAGCCGAAACGTTACACCGTCGGTCCCAGTCTCGAACTGCGGCTTCCCATGGGGATCGGCTTTGAATTTGACGCTCTCTACCGCAAGATGGCTTATGCGGCGGGGGGTTCGGAAACGTCGGCCAGTTCCTGGCAGTTTCCGCTACTGTTCAAGTACCGGCTGCCTGCGCCCGTGGCTCATCCTTTTGTGACCGCGGGCCCAGTTTTTCATTCTTTGGGAGAGGCTTTGAATTTTGGTCCGGATCGAGGTTTTGCGCTCGGCGGAGGTCTGGACATAAAGCTACCCAAAGTGCATGTGAGTCCGGAGGTGCGGTACACCCGCTGGGGTGAAACTAAGGACCGTACGCCGGGCGTGCTTTTCAACAAGAACCAAGTGGATTTTTTGGTAGGATTTACATTCTGACGTGAACCTGCTGGTCATTGGAGCGCACCCGGACGACGGCGAATACCGAGTAGCCGGAACGGCTGTAAAGCTGGCGGCTCGAGGGCACCGCGTAAAGTTCCTCAACCTCACCGACGGGGGCGCAGGCCATCATGAAATCTCGGGACCGGCCCTGGCGGCGCGCCGCGAAAAAGAGAGCGCCGAATCACGTCGCCGGTTAGGAATCGACGCCATCGAAACGTGGTCCGTTCCCGATGGCGAACTCATGCCGACGCTCGAGCTCCGGCGTGAAGTGATACGTCGCATTCGCGAGTGGCAGGCGGATGTGGTCATTACGCACCGCCCGAACGATTACCACCCCGATCATCGCTACTGCTCCGTTTTGGTGCAAGATGCGGCTTTTATGGTAACGGTTCCAGCAGCTTGTCCCGATGCTCCGCTGCTTCGCGTAAATCCGATCTTCCTGTATATGGAAGATGAGTTTACGAAGCCGAACCCTTTTACCCCCGACATTGTCGTGGCGATTGACGATGTTTGGGATCGCAAGGTGGCTTCGCTCGACGCCCACGAATCTCAGTTTTATGAATGGCTGCCATGGTTAGAAGGCGAGTTGGCGGAGACGCCGGTGGACCGGAGGGCGCGTAGGGAGTGGCTCAGTCGCAAGCTGACGCGCCCGCTGGCGCCTGCGGTGCGAACAGCGCTTGAGCGCCGGTACGGGCTGGAATGCGCCGCCTCCATTCAACACGCGGAAGCTTTCGAGCTGTGTGAATACGGGCGCCGGCCAACCGCCCAGGAGATCGCCTCTTTATTTCCCGCCTGAGGATCCAGCATGACCATCCGGTCCGTTTCGACAACGCCATTTGACGACCAGCGTCCCGGGACTTCCGGGCTGCGCAAGAAGACTCGCGTATTCATGCAGCCGCACTACCTGGAGAATTTCATCCAGGCGGTGTTCAACACGCTGGCGGAGGATCCCACGACGGACTTCGCTTCTGAGATTCTGGTGGTGGGTGGAGACGGACGCTACTACAATCGCGAAGCCGTGCAAATCATCTTAAAGATGGCCGCGGCCAACGGGTTCGGGCGGGTGTTGGTGGCGCGTGGCGGCATTCTCTCGACGCCTGCCATGTCCGCTGTGATCCGTGCGCGCGGGGCGCTTGGGGGATTTATCCTTTCCGCCAGCCATAACCCCGGCGGCATCGACGAAGACTTCGGCGTGAAGTATAACATACGCAACGGGGGGCCATCCCCGCAAACGGTGACGGAGCGCATTTACCGGCATACCCTGGAGATCCGCACGTACCGCATCCTCGACCATCCCGACGTGAACATCGATGTGCTGGGCGATTTGAGGGTTGGGTCCACACGCGTCACGGTATTCGACCCGCTGGAAGACTATGTGGCGCTGATGCAGGTCCTTTTCGATTTTGACGAACTGCGCATGTTGTTCCGCAACGGCTTCCGGATGGTGTTCGACGCCATGCACGCCGTCACTGGTCCTTACGCCCGGCGAATATTCGAAGAGCTGCTGGGCGCGCCGCCGGGCGCCGTAGTCCGCGGCGTGCCGCGGGAGGATTTTGGCGGGCTCCACCCGGATCCCAACCTGGTGCACGCCCGAGATCTGATGGAGACCATGTCCCGCCCGGACGCGCCGGATTTCGGAGCGGCTTGCGACGGCGACGGGGACCGCAACCTGATCGTGGGACGGGGCTTCTTTGTCACTCCCGGAGACTCGCTGGCGATCATTGCTGAACATGCGCAGCGATGCATTCCTGGGTACCGGGGCGGTCTGGCCGGCATAGCCCGGTCGATGCCGACATCCACTGCGGCAGACCGTGTTGCAGCGGCGCTGGGCGTTCCGCTGTACGAAACGCCGACCGGCTGGAAGTTTTTCGGCAACCTCATGGACGCGGGCTTGTGCACGATTTGCGGGGAGGAGAGCTTCGGCACGGGCTCCAATCACGTCCGGGAAAAAGACGGGCTCTGGGCGGTGCTGGCATGGCTGTCGATTCTCGCGAAAACCCGCAAATCGGTGGCTGAGGTGGTGCACGATCACTGGCGGCGATTCGGCCGGAGTTATTTCCAGCGCCACGACTATGAAGGGTTGGATGCTGCTGCTGCGCGGGACATGTTGGAGGCCTTGCGCGGGAAGCTGACGAAACTGCCGGCTCAACCGTTCGCTTCCAGCCACATCCAGCGGGCGGATGAGTTTTCTTACACCGACCCTGTGGATGGCAGCGTCACGGAGCGGCAAGGCATTCGCATCTTCTTAGCGGACGGATCTCGCGCCGTCTGCCGCCTTTCCGGCACTGGGACGCAGGGCGCGACGCTACGCATTTACCTCGAGCGCTACCACCACGCACGGCTGAACGAGGACGTCTCGGAGTTTTTGCGCCCCATGGCTGAAGCCATGAACAGGTTGTTGGAAATCCGCGACCATTGCGGGCGTACCGATCCGGACGTGATCACATGACGGGCGGTGCGCTCCTAGCGCCTCAGGCGAGCTCGCGCAGCCGCTCTGCTGCGGCCTCAGGAGTGATGTCGCGCTGGGGAGTGGCCAGCATCTCGTAGCCGACCATGAATTTTCGCACTGTGGCGGACCGAAGCAAGGGTGGGTAAAAATGCGCGTGCAGGTGCACCTCCGAATACGGCGCCCCGTTTGTCGGTCGCTGGTGGAAACCCATGGTGTAAGGGAAGGAGACGTCAAACAGCCGGTCGTAACGCTGCGTAATTTCCTGAAGCATTTCTGCTAAACCATCTCGCTCCCCAATGGTTAGCTCATCCAGGCCACGGAGATGGCGTTTGGGAAGCAGCATGGTTTCAAACGGCCAAATCGCCCAAAAGGGAACCAGCGCCGCAAAGTGGGCGTTTTCGGCTACGAGCCGCTCGCGTCCGCTCAATTCTTGCGCCAGATAATCGCAAAGCAGACAGCGATGATGCGCCGACAAGTACTCTTGCTGCGCCGCGAGTTCTTTCGCAGGCTCGTTCGGAATGCTGGCCCCAGCCCAGATCTGGCAGTGCGGATGCGGGTTGCTGCACCCCATCATAGCGCCGCGGTTCTCAAAGATCTGAACATAACGTATGCGGGGACAGGCGCTCAGTTCTACATATTGCTCGACCCAAGTGTCCACCACCACGCGGACTGCATGCGGAGGCATCTTAGCCAGGGTTAAATCGTGCCGCGGATGAAAGCAGATCACGCGGCATATGCCCGGCTCGCCTACCGCGCGGAGCAAGCCGTTTTCGAAACTTTCCAGCGGCGTGTCAGGTAAGAGGGCCGCAAAATCGTTGTCAAAAACGAAGGTTGAGCTGTACGCCGGGTTGCGCTTGCCACCGGCCCGGCTGTTACCCGGACACAGGTAGCAGCCGGGATCGTATTGAGGCATGTTCTCTTCGGGCGGCTTTTCGACCAGACCTTGCCAGGGACGCTGGGTGCGGTGCGGCGAGACCAATACCCACTCCCTCGTCAGCGGATTGAAACGCCGGTGCGGATGGTCAGTCAAAATCAGCATCGATTACAGAACCGGTTCGTTCCAGTTTTCGAGTACGGACTTCACTTTCAGACAGAACTGATCGGCTAGTGCGCCGTCAATCAAGCGGTGATCGAAGGTGAGCGACAGGTAACAAACGGAGCGGATGGCGATGGCGTCATCGATCACCACGGGCTCTTTCGTCACCGCCCCTATACCCAGAATAGCCACCTGTGGCTGGTTGATTACCGGCGTAGCGAACAGGCTGCCAAAGCTTCCGAAATTCGTGATCGAAAATGTGCCGCCTTGCACTTCATCGGGTTTGAGTTGTTTGGATCGCGCGCGAGTGGCGAGTTCTACGATGGCGCGCTGCAAGCCAACCACATTCTTTTCGTCCGCGTTCCGGATCACGGGCACAATCAAACCATTGTCCAACGCCACCGCAATTCCGATATGGATTTCGTTGTGGTAGATGATGTTGGCGCCCTCGATGGAAGCGTTCACCAGCGGGAATGCGCGCAACGCTTCCGCTGCGGCGCGGGTTACGAAAGGCAGAAAGGTCAGCCCGAATCCGTAACGCGCCTGAAATTCCGTTTTCTGGCTTTCACGCAGCTTCGCGATCTTGGTCATGTCTACCCGGTGGACCGTAGTCACGTGAGCGGATGTGCGCTTGGACAAAACCATGTGCTCGGCAATTTTCTGCCGCATGATGCTCATCGGTTCCACCCTGACCTTGGGCGCTTCGGCGCGCGGCAGGGGCGCTGTCGGCGGCGGGGGGACAGGTTTGGGCGCTGCAACAGGCGGGGGAGCTTCAGCCGCCTGAGCTACGGTCTTTGCGCCTTGGGCAGCCATGTACGCTTCCAGGTCCGCTTTGGTGATTCTGCCGCCGGCGCCCGTGCCTTTCACTTGGCGTAGATCAATATTGTATTCGCGCGCCATGCGGCGCACCAATGGCGACAAAGGCCCGGGGATGCCTTCGGTCCCCGCAGCAGCCGCAGATGGGGCTTCCGGCGCCGCGGCTGGAGACGGCGCGGCAGGGGCGCTGTCGGCGGCGGGGGGCGCAGGCGCTGTTGCGGCCTGGGTTTCCGGAGCCGCAGCCACGGCCTCAGCCGCGCCGCTCTCGTCAATCCGAGCGACGACGGTGTTGATGGCGACCGTCATGCCCTCCTCGACCAATACTTCTGCAAGCACGCCTGCGGCGGGCGAGGGGATTTCGGTGTCCACTTTGTCGGTGGAAATCTCGAATAGCGGCTCATCTCTTTCCACCCGCTCGCCTTTTTTCTTTAGCCACTTGGTTAGCGTTCCCTCAACGATGCTTTCTCCCATCTGAGGCATGATGACGTCGGTCATAAGCTCTCCTTACAGGCTTCCGCCTTTTCTAACATCTCCAAATCAAACACGCGTGCAAACTGCCGCTGGATTTCACCGATCACGTCCTCGCGCCGCGCCACGCAACCTTCCTGGCGCATGCTGGTAACCGGTTTCGGGAGGCCGCACGGCACGATGTACTGAAAGTAGCGCAAGTCGGCGTCCACGTTCAGTGCGAACCCGTGCGACGTGACCCAGCGGCTAATGTGCACGCCGATTGCGGCAATCTTCTTGCCCCCTACCCAAACTCCGGTCGCGCCGGCTTCCCGTTCCCCGCATAGGCCGAACTGAGCCAACGCCTGAATAATCACTTGTTCGATGGCGCGAACATAAGCCACCACGTCGCGCTTCCACTCTCGCAGGTCGAAGATCGGGTACCCGACCACTTGCCCGGGTCCGTGATAGGTAACGTCCCCACCGCGGTCCGTGGCGTGAAACGTAATGCCCGCCCTTTCCAACACATCTGGTGGAGCCAACACGTTAGCGATATTGCCGTTTCGACCCATCGTGATGACATGCGGGTGCTCCACAAACAGAAGCTGGTCCGGAATCTCGCCGCGCTTCCGGCGTTCCACCAACTCCCGCTGCAAATCGAACGCAGCGGAATACTGCATGCGCCCCAGATCCCAAACTTCGCATCTACGCATTGATGGCCAGCCCGTACACGGCGTTGAAGGCTTCCCCGACCGCCTCATACAAGGTGGGATGAGCGTGAATGGCGCTCATCATGGTCTCTACGGTAGCCTCAGCCTCCATGGCCGCCACGGCTTCCGAGATCAACTCGAACGCCTCGGGACCAATGATGTGTACGCCGAGAATCTCATCGAATTTCGCGTCCGCCACGACTTTGACGAAGCCATCATGTTTTCCTTTAATGGTGGCTTTACTGTTGGCGACAAACGGGAACTTGCCGATCTTCACTGTGTATCCCGCCGCGCGCGCTTGTGCTTCCGTAAGTCCGACGCTCCCAATGCCCGGATCGGTGTAAGTAGCCCCGGGGATGCGGTTCCTGTTTATGGGCCGCGCCGGTTTGCCTGCAATATGCGCCACGGCCACCATACCTTCCATGGAGGCAACGTGCGCCAACTGCGGCGTACCCGCTACGATGTCGCCGATAGCGTAGACGCCAGGCGCCGAAGTTCGCTGGTAAGGGTCCACGGGGATAAAGCCGCGGTCTACGCTGATTCCTACTGTCTCCAAACCGATTCCTTCAGTGTTCGGCTTCCGGCCTACGGCCACCAGCATCGTTTGGGCATCTAGCTCTTCCGTCTTGCCGGTAGAAAGCGTGACCTTGAGCCGTACTCCGCTTTCTGTGCGCCGGACATCGTCCGCGCGGGCGCCCGTTTCTACCCGGATCCCGCTCTTCTTAAACACACGTTCCAGCTCTTTGGAGATTTCTTCGTCCTCGACAGGCACGATGCGGGGCAGCATCTCGAGGAGCGTAACCTTGGTCCCGAACCTGTGGAAGATAGATGCGAACTCGACGCCTACAGCTCCTGCGCCGATGATGATCATACTAGCGGGAACAGATGTCAGATTCAGAATTTCCACATTGGTGAAAATCGTAGCGGGGTCCGGTTGCAAACCCGGCAGCATCCTGGCTTCGGAGCCCGTCGCAATGATTATGTTTTTCGCTTCGACGACTTGAAGGCCCGCGTCGCTGACAACCTCGATCCTACCCCTGCCTGCGAGCTTCCCCTCGCCGCGGACCCAGTCGACTTTGTTCTTCTTCATCAAGAACTCGATGCCCTTGGCGTGCTTAGCTACGATCTTGTTCTTGCGGTCGATGATCCGCGCCAGATCCATACGCGGGTTATCGCAACTGAACCCCTGCTCCTCCGGGTGTTTCAGGTGCTCCCACACCTCTGCGGCGTGCAAGAGGGCCTTGGTGGGAATGCATCCGACGTGCAAGCACGTCCCCCCCAATTTGGGGCTCTTTTCGATGATGGCGGTTTTCAAGCCATACTGCCCGGCTCGGACGGCGGCAGAATATCCCCCCGGCCCGCTGCCGATAATGGCGACATCGTAAGACATGTACCCTTATTGTACCAGCGGCCCGTGGGAAAGCCGCTGGCGGCTCCCAAACGCCCTGGAGGCCGGTTGCCTGTTACGTGTTTACGCCGGAGGCGAGAAAGCCGCCATCCACCACGATGCATTGGCCGGTAATATAACTGGAGGCATCCGAAGCGAGCAGCAGCGCTGCGCCGATGAGTTCATCCTGCCTCCCAAAGCGCCGCATGGGGGTTCGCAGCAACAGTTCCCGCCCGCGCTCGGTATTGTCGAGCAGATGGGCATTGAGTTCGGTTCGAAATACGCCCGGGGCCAGGGCGTTTACGGTGATGCCTGACTGAGCCCATTCGAGAGCCAAACTTTGCGTCAGCGATAACACAGCGGCTTTCGAAGCCGAGTAGGCCGCCACTTCCAGGAATCCAACGAAGGAAGTCAGAGAGGCTATATTAATGATCCGCCCGTGGCCGCTCTCGGCCAGAGGCTGATAAAAACACTGACAGGCGCGCAGCATCCCCGTTACGTTGATGTCCAACAGTTGACGCCACTCGTCTTCGGACAACTGGAGGGTTGGTTTGCGCAGAATTTGGCCGGCGGCGTTGATCAGAATGTCGACGTGCCCCAGTTCCCGTAAGACTTGGTCTCTAAGCTGGTCAATCGAAGCGCGGCTCTGAACGTCGGTCGGGCAGCGAACCGTGCTGACGCCGTACGTCTCGACCTCGTTGCAAACGTCTACGACAAGCTGCGCCCGGCGGCCCGTAGGCACCACATCAGCGCCGGCGGCAGCGAGCCCCAGAGCCAGCATCCGTCCAATGCCGGACGTGCCTCCGATGACCACGGCTACCCGGCCGCGCACATCTACAGGATTTCCCAAAGGTACATAGCGATCCGTAGGCATTCCAGACCCTCCTCAACATGATCGCAGGAAAATTGTCCGTTCGTCTCGCGGGCGAGGCGTGAAAACGACAGTAGCGGCCCCCGGAAAAGGCTAACATCCCCGGGGTCCATGCACCGGTCAGGGCCTATGAGTAACTTCTCGGTGATCTGGCTGAAACGGAAGCTGAGCGTTTCGAGGGAGGGTATTGGTTGCGGGGGGTGGATTTGAACCACCGACCTTTGGGTTATGAGCCCAACGAGCTACCAGACTGCTCCACCCCGCACTTTTATCCTAGCGTAAGGGGTGCAGCGAGTCAACTTGTCGAGTTCCCGCGCCAGCACGTTCCTTTTGGTGACCAGCTTTGCGCCTGTGCGGTACATGGCGCTAGCATCTGCCAGTAAAAATAAAGTTCACAGCCTACTTCAAAAAGCTGCTATACTAGGGATGGTTTTGACTGACCCGCCGAACTGGGTAGATCACGTTTGTTTCCGCCTGGAAAAGCCCGCCTTCAAACCATAAGGAGATTAGATTGAAAAACATTTTTGTAGGAAATTTGGATTTTGGCGCCACTGAGGATTCGATCCGGTCGCTTTTCCAGCCATACGGAGCCATCGAGCGAGTGAATTTGGTGACAGACCGGGACACCGGCAGGTCCAGGGGTTTTGCGTTTGTAGAAATGACGGATGCCGCAGAAGCGGACCGCGCCATTGAAAGCTTGAACGGGAAGCAGGTGGATGGCCGCTCCCTAAATGTTAACGAGGCGCGCCCCAAGACCGACGGCGGAGGCTCGCGCGAACGCCGGGCTCGCCGCTGGTAGCTGTAATTCGGCGCTGATGGCCACAGCCTGCGCCAGCCTGTAGACAGGAAGGCGCCACGGAAGGCGAACGTGAAAGGCTGCACGTTTGAGTACAGGCGGTGTAAGTTCGCCACTTCCCGCCTGATTGAGCCCGGCGGAAGGAAGGATTCTCATGACCGGCACCATCAAGAGTCTGGATGCAGCGAGCGGATGTGGCGCCATCGCTTCGGAAGATGGCCTGATCGTAGCTTTCGGCCCGAGCGAGGTTCTGGCTTATGACGTATCCACACTAGCCGTCGGCCAAGTGGTGAACTTCAACCTGCGTCCGGGGAAGCGACCTCGAGCCGCTAACGTGCTCGTGCAGCGTGCGCTCCCTACTAAGAGCCCACAGGAAAAGCAACTTGGGGTTATGCGGCTCCGGTATGTAGGTTTTGAACAACGCGGAGCTATGCGATCCTATCTTTTCGAAGGGCTGACGCCGGAAGCCGAGCGCCGCGCGTTCACGGTGCAGGCCGACCTGGCGTTGTTCGCAAGACACCATGTGGGCGTCCAAGAAGGCCCGTCCCTGTGCTTGCACTGGCTTGAGTCGTTGCTCGGTAAGGAGGGCGCTTCAGCCCGTCTACACCATACGCTTTCTGAAGAGCAGATGGTGGCGTACGTGGCTACACGTCCCGCCCCACGAGCCCGGCACGGTCATCCTAACGTTCTGCCTTCGACCGGCGCGCGCTAAGACGAGCGCCAGCTCACCCGCGCCAACGGATGCCCAAATCCAGAACTTTCTTGCCGTATTCGATGCTTCGCTCCATGTGTTCGCGCTGCTGAAACTGAATGGCCGCCAAAAAGTGCGGCGGTGTGGGCCGCCCAGCCAGATCTTCAATCACCATGGGTTTGTCGTATGGTTCACCCTTTTTGGCCAGTGCGAGAAACCGGGCGAACTCGGATGCCCGAGCCTTCGGATACAGTTTCCAAAAATCCCGGTCGTAGATGGGGAGGGTTTGCGGTGGCCGTCCTGTGATGGGCTTGATGTATAGGTAGACCGGCGGGCAATGCTCGCGGACCTTGGCGATTACTTCCTGGAAATTCACCGTCCCTTCGCCCAGTGGAACCCATTGCACGGCGACGCCTCGCTTGGTTTCATAGACCACCGAGTCCCGCAGATGGACCGTGAGCGCATAAGGGCCTAGGGTCTCGATGGTAGTGATAGGATCCTCCATCACAAACACGGGATTACCTGTGTCCAGGTACGCACCTACAAACTCTTTGCCCGCTTCCTCGATCACCGTTTTTAATTCCCAGGCCTGCAAATCTTTGTGAATTTCAATGGCGATCTTGAGTCCGGCATCCATCACTCGCGAGCGCACGGTTCGAAGGAGCTTGATCACCACCTCGAGGTTTTGCTCCATGGGCGCTTGCGGGAGCGCCGCCCGTTCGCTGGCGATGACGCAGCGCACCAGTGGAGAGCCCATCGCTTTGGCGCGCTCCGCGTTGCTCAAGATGTGATTCACCGAAGCCTGAAAGGCTTCCGGTGTCTTGGGAAAGATCCCGCCGCCGCCCGTTTCCAAATGTAAACCCAACCTGCGCGCATGTTCCCGCACTTCTTTCCAATGCGCCGGATCCTGGGCTTTGGGATCCAGGGAATCCTGGAGAAAGATCGCGTCCAGCTTCAGCGAGGCTGCATAGTCGAGCAATTGAGCGTCATTCCAGCGAAGAGCCCGCAGACAATACGTATTCAGCCCCAAGGGGAGCGGCTTCGATTGGGCTATACTCGCCGCCGCGCCGCCGCCGGCGAACATTTGAATAAAAGTCCTACGTTTCATGCCCATTCCACAACATAACAGTTTCGATCCTTTTCTGTGCGCTCTGGAGACTCCGGCTTCGCTAGACTCATGAGGGGAAGGAGGATTTTGCGCGTGGCGTATTTGCTCGCACTCGATCAGGGCACCACCAGTTCTCGAGCTATCGTGTTTGATGAAAGCGGCTGTGTTTACGAGGTGGCGCAGAAGGAATTCCGTCAAATATTTCCCCAGAGCGGATGGGTAGAGCATGACCCGGAGGAAATCTGGTCCACACAGATCGGCGTTGCGGCTGAAGCCCTTAGCCGGGGGCGCATCGCTGCACGGGACATCGCCGCCATAGGGATCACGAACCAGCGGGAAACCACGATTGTGTGGGACCGGAAAACCGGACGTCCCGTATACAACGCCATCGTCTGGCAAGATCGCCGTACCGCCGCTTTTTGCGATGAGCTTCGCGCCTGCGGATATGAGAACGCCATCCAGCAAAAAACCGGGCTGAAGGTGGACCCATATTTTTCGGGAACCAAAATCCGTTGGATTCTCGACCATGTCGAGGGGATGCGTGGCCGCGCAGAGAGGGGCGAACTTGCCTTCGGCACCGTAGATAGCTGGTTACTTTGGAACCTCACGGGCGGGCGCGTTCACGCTACAGACCCAAGCAACGCCAGCCGCACCATGCTTTACAACATTCACACCGGGGACTGGGACGACGATTTACTCGCTTGGCTCGGCGTACCACGTAGCATGATGCCGGAAGTGCGTTCATCGAGCGAAGTCTACGGAGAGGTATCTACGGAACTGTTTCCCGCCCCGGCGCCGATCGCAGGCATAGCAGGCGATCAGCAGGCGGCGCTTTTCGGCCAAGCTTGTTTCCAACCAGGGCTGGCGAAGAATACTTATGGCACCGGGTGTTTCATGTTGCAAAATACAGGCGCCGTCGCGGCGCCTTCCCGCAACAACCTGCTAACCACGGTGGCTTGGAAACGGGCGGGTGTGACTGAGTACGCTCTGGAAGGAAGTGTGTTCATCGGCGGCGCGGTGGTCCAATGGCTGCGTGACGGGCTCAAGATGATCCGCTCCGCGGAAGAGGTGGAACCGCTGGCGGCTTCTGTCGCCGACAACGGCGGTCTGTTTCTTGTGCCAGCGTTCGCCGGACTAGGCGCTCCACATTGGGATGCGCGGGCGCGGGGCATACTGGTGGGAATCACGCGCGGGGTCACAGCCGGTCATGTGGCGCGCGCCGCCCTGGAGTCGATTGCGTTTCAAGTAGCTGACCTGCTCGAAGCGATGCACGCCGACGCAGGAATGGAGCTGCCCGAACTGCGGGTTGACGGCGGCGCTAGCCGGAACAACCTCCTCATGCAGTTTCAGGCAGATCTGCTAGGCGTGCCCGTCGTTCGTCCCGCCATTACGGAGACGACTGCCCTGGGCGCGGCGTTTCTAGCGGCGCTAGGTGTAGGCGTGCTGAAGAGCACGGACGCTGTGTCCCGGCATTGGAAAGTGGATCGCCGGTTCGAGCCTTCCTTAGACCGTGACTTTTTCGAAGGACTTAAAGCTCGTTGGCGAAAAGCCGTGGAACGCGCCAAGGGCTGGGAGGAATAGGTGGGCTGAGGTTCCAAGCCGGCGGCGCAGGCTGGGCGAACGGAGGCCGGCCGGCGCAGGCTGGGCGTGGCGCTGCGGCCGTCGTTTCCACCAGACCGGACGCGCCGGCGTTATAGCATGGACACAGGGATTCTGATGAAACGTTCCTGGATGCTCCTGGCGGTTTCAGCGGCAAGTCTGTGTGCTTATAACCCTCCCGTTGATACGGTGGGTCCCCTGACGGTCCGCATCGACGGGCCATCTGTCCTGGAGAGCGCGGAGACTGCGTCGTACGCGGCAGTTTTGGAGAATCAAGCGGACCGGCCGCTGGCGGTCCGCTTACGCCTGGGTGTTATCGACGGATGGAAGGCGATTTTCCGGGACCCTCCGGAGCTCATCATCGCATCGCGTTCCACCACGCGAGTAGAGTTTGCCGTAACGCCGGACGCCCATGGGTTTGCCGCTCACTATCCGGTTCATCTTTACGCGGAGTTCGAACATCAGGGCCAGAAGCTGGCCGCTCACCCCGTGTTGATAGTGGAGGCGAAGTTCGGGACTAGCGCAAGGCCGCCTGAAGCATTGGAATGGAGACCCATAGAAGTAGTCAGGGATAGCGGTTTGGCGCTTTGGCGGGCGCCAGTTTACAGGGCGGTAGTACACGTTTTCAACCGCCCACCGCTGGTCATGGCCGTGGGGTGGCAGGGATCAGATCCTGCAAGCCGGGCGACCTTGCAGTGGAGCACCCGCGTGCAGCGCGGCGACACGCGCGAAGCTATCGCCATGCATCCGCCTTATAGCCAGGGGCTCACTGGATCGATCTTGGTCGAAGTTCCGTTGCGCTTGCCGCCGCAACCGGCCAAGCTCCGGTTCGCCACTGCGGTTCGCACGCCTGATGCGGGATCGCGCGGCGGCGATGGCGTAACGTTTCGCGTACGGGTCGCCGCTTTGGAAGCGCCTCCGGGAACTCAAGGTGAAGTGGTGTTCGAACGCCACAGCAATTCGCAGGTGTGGGTAGAAGGGGAGGCGGATCTCAGGGCTTTTGCCGGGCATAGCATACGGCTTCAGTTGGAATCCCATCCTGGACCGAACAACGACACTGCATTTGACCTCTCATACTGGGGTGAACCAGTTCTCATCGTGGGTGATCCACCGCCGGAGCCGCCTTTCCCCCCGAGCTCTGAGGCGGGCTCCCGGCTACTCGGGCGAGCCGGCGAATATGACGTTCGCCTCTGGCCCGGACGCCGAGGCCTGCTGGACGGCGCCATGGGCTTTTTCACTAGCGGCAAGCAAATCTTTTTACGCGGGTTCTCGGTACGCGTCTCGGGCAGCGCACTCCAGGACTGGCGCTCTCCTATAATCCTCAAGGACGTGAGTTGGGAGCAGGAAGGCTCTCGTCTGCGCGCGCGGCACCGTTTTCAGGACTTCGACTTACTCGGCGAAGTTTGGATCGAGAACGGGGCGCTACGAGTGCGCTTCGCGGTTGAGAATACGCCCGAGCCACAGCCGTGGAAGGTGGTCTATATCGAGGATGCCGCCGCCGGTCCGTGGTCGGCGCAGATTCGTCGCGTCTATGCGGGGCCCGGAAACGTGCTCGATGAGCCACAAGCTTTTCGATTGAGTTTCGACGGCCACCGTCTGGCGACGTCCTTCGTGGGGCTTGATTTTGCAGGAAACGTCTCGATGGTCCAAGCCGTGGACGCTCCTCCGCATGAATTCGAGTTCGACCCGGCGCGAGCTATCGCCTCGCTACATGCCGCTCATGCACTGACCTTTGCGTTGATTCCCTGTGAGAGCGTTTGGGCAGGGGTAAAGATTTGGCGTGAAATCAACGGTCTGAAGGCTTCCGATGGCGTGGCGAAGCTCGCGGGGCGATTTGTTTTCGATCTGTGGGGTGGAAATTATGCGCCCACCTCCGCCGCGCTGCGCCGTGCAGCGGCGTATGGTCTGGTGGATTCGCTGGTGGTGTGGCACAACTGGCAACGCTGGGGCTACGATTATCGCTTACCGGATATCTTTCCGCCGAATCCCAAACTGGGCTCCGAACAGGAATTTCTCGATCTCGTTCGGGCCGCCAAAGAAAACGGGATGCTCTTCGCGCCTCACGACAATTACATCGACTTTTATCCGGATGCCGAGGGCTTCTCGTACGATCACATTTCTTTCCAGCCCTCCGGGCAGCCGATAAAGGCTTGGTACAACCGGGGGCGTGACGCCCAATCTTACCGCTGGCTGACGGACCATTTCCGCCCCTATCTGGAGCGCAATCTGGCGTTAATACGCGAGAGCTTTGCTCCCACGGCGTATTTCATTGACGTCTGGTCTTCTATGGGGCCTTTCGACGCCTGGACGCGGGATGGGAAGCTGATAGATCGGATCACGACCCGGAACGCGTGGGGGGCTGCGTTTTCTTGGATCAGGCGTTACCTAGGCGATGACGCTCCGCAAATCTCCGAAAGCGGTCACGATCAGCTCATCGGCTGGTTAGACGGCGCCCAGACCAATCATTTGCGTGTCGACCGTCCGCCATCGGGTGAATACAGTTGGGCGGTTTGGAACATATCCGTCAAGGATGCTGAACGGATTCCCTGGTTTGACATGGCTCACCACGACCGCTTCGCCCTACACGGCGCTGGTTACGAATCCCGCTATGCATCCGGCTTGGACCGCACCTTACATGGTATTTACAGCGACGATTACATGACCACCGAAGTTTTGACCGGCCATCCGCCCATGGTTTCGGAGGCCTTCAGCCGGAACGCCGTGCGCAAGTACTGGTTACTGCATGATCTGGGCCGCGCTTTAGCTTTGCGGCGCATTGAGGCCGTCGAATTCATCGAAGGCGATTTGCACCGGCAGCGAGTACTGTGGAGTGGCGGAGGGGAGGTCTGGGTAAACCGCGGAACGTCGGATTGGGCCTGCGGGAATCACATCTTGCCGCCTTACGGGTTTTACGCTCGCGTCCCCGTGGAAGAGGGCGTGGTGGAAGCGGCCATCGAACGCCGTGACGGCGTGATTGTGGATTGGGCAAAATCGCCGCAGGCTTGGTTCCTGGACGCCCGCCCGGTAGTGACGGACCGGCTGCCTATCCGTGTGGCGCTGGAATCGATTGAGCCTGCCGGCGAGCGCCGCTTTGTTTTCAAGTTTCGCTGGGACGCCGCAAGTCCCGCACCGCTGGCGCTCCGAGTCTTTGTGCATTTCGTCGACGCTAACGGGGAGATTCGCTTTCAGGGAGACCATGCCCCGTCTGTGCCTGTGACCACGTGGAAAGGCGTGGTGTACACTACAGCCACGGTTACGATCCCGCCGGAATTCCAAGCCGGTTCTCAATTTGACGTGCGCATCGGGTTCTGGGATCCCGCAACTGGCGCCCGTTATCTTCCGGAAGGGCCTGAGGATGGGACCAAACGCATACGCCTAGGCTCGATACGGCTTGAGGAAGGCGGGCTGGCGTGGACGCCTTTCGATCCAGGCCCGGACCCCGCTCTGCTGCGGCTGAACCCGGAAGGCAGGAGGATCGATTTTGAGGGTGCGGCCACTAGCGTTTCCGTGCGTTTGACGCCCTCCGGAGAGTCGCTGTGGATAACCCAGTTGCCTCAGAACCCTGCGGGGGAGCTCCGAGTGCGGATGGCGTCGCTTCCTTGGCCGCTTCCTGCCATGCGCTTAGCTCATGTTCGCGATGAATCGGGAAACATTCTGCGTACGCTGGCCTTTGACCGTGTGGGTGACGAAATCGTGTTGCCGCTCGAGCCGGGCGTATTCGCTTATGAGCTGCGATGAAGGTGTTTCTATACTTTGCCGGTAAACCCAGAGATCGGCGTTTAAACGCCGTGGCGGAAGATTTTATGGGCCGGTGTGCTCGCTACACCCGGGTGGAGATGCGCGAAATGAACCCGGAACGTTTTGATCCGAGAGCGCGTCACCCCGCAGCATTGCGGATCCTCCTCGACCCCGCAGGCCGGGCGATGAGCTCAGCGGAGTTCGTTCGGATGATTGAGCAGGCGGAGATGCAGGGGCGGGACGTGGTGTTCGTAGTGGGCGGCGCGGAAGGCCTGCCGGAAAATTGGAAGCTGTCCGGCGACCTGCTGCTATCCCTCTCCCCGATGACCTTCCCACATGAACTGGCCCGGGCGATGCTAACCGAACAGATCTATCGCGCTTTGGCGACATTGCGAGGACATCCGTACCCGCGCTAAGTTGGAATAGATGTTCACCATGGCGTGGTTCACCCGGCAAAAGCCGAGTGTGCAAAAAGTTGAGGGCCAGGAAAGGTCTGTGCGCACGGAAGGCTTGTGGCTCAAGTGCGACGGTTGCCGGCAGATCATCTGGCGCAAGAACCTGGAGGAGAATTACCACTGTTGTCCGCGCTGTGGTTTCCACTTCAAAATTGACGCGCGCACCCGGTTGAATCTTCTGTTCGACGGGCCGTGGGAGGAGTTCGACCGGGACTTGGTGTCCACGGACCCGCTCGGATTTGTCGACTCCAAACCATATCAATTGCGGCTGCGCGAAATGCAAAAGGCTACCCAGCTCAAGGATGCTCTCATCTCAGCGGGCGGGTTGCTGGAAGGGCGTTATGTGCACATTTGCGCGCTCGAGCTCAAGTTCATCGGCGGAAGCATGGGCGCGGTGATGGGTGAGAAGATCACGAGGGCGATTGAACGCTGCATCGAGAAACGGGTTCCGCTGATCATTGTTTCGGCTTCGGGTGGCGCCCGGATGCAAGAGGGCGCCGTCAGTCTCATGCAACTCGCCAAAATTTCGGCTGCGCTGATGCGATTGGACGAAGCCCGCGTGCCTTTCCTGAGCGTGCTGACCGACCCCACTACGGGCGGAGTTACGGCGAGCTTCGCTATGCTGGGCGACCTAAACATTGGAGAGCCTGGCGCGTTGATCGGCTTCGCCGGTCCGCGCGTCATCGAACAGACGATACGCCAGAAGCTTCCGCAAGGGTTCCAGCGCAGCGAGTTCCTCTTAGAGCACGGATTCCTCGATGCTGTGGTGAAGCGCAGTGAGCTGAAAGCCTATCTGGCTCGCGCGCTGGCGCTGCTTTGCGATTAGCTCCTGGTCAGCTCTTCAGTAAAATAAAAGTATGGGTCTTCTGACCCTGGTGCTTTTGCTCCAAACTGCCGACCCTGCCGCCGAGGGGCTAAAGGCCCTGGAAGAAAGAAAGTATGAACAAGCCGAAGAGCTCTTTGCCAAAGCCACGCAGGCCGATGCCCAGGACTATAGCGCCTGGTTTCATCTGGCGCTGGCCCAAAGCATGCTTGGCAAAGACGCGGACGCTGCCGCCGCGTACCGGAAAGTCCTCGAGCTAAAGCCGGGCCTTTATGAAGCGGAGCTGAATCTGGGCATTGTCCTGCTGCGGCAAAAGGACGCAGGGGCTGCTACGTCTCTTTTGCAGTCCGCGGCCGGCAAAAAGCCCAATGAGTTCCGGCCGCGGTATTATCTGGCGGAGGCGTTGCTTGCAGCCGGCGACTTCGCCCAGGCGGAGCGCGAGTTTTTGGCGGCGCTGGAACTGGATCCGAAATCGGCGGCGGCCGAAGCGGGGCTGGCGCGCTCCCTGGCCCGCCAGAAGCGACTCGATGAAAGTGCGCCGCATTTTCGTAAAGCTGCTGCGTATGACCCGGCGTACAAAGACTGCCTGCTCGAACTGGCGTCGCTTTACGAAGCCGCCGGCAAGCGAGCGGAAGCCATCGAACTCTATCGCCTGTTCCCCGATAACGTGGCCGCGCGTGAACGCATGGGCGAACTTCTGCTTGAGAGCGGCCGGACGTCGGATGCGATTGCTGAATTGGAAGCGGCCCACCGCATGGCGCCGACAAATGCGAACCGCGTGGCGCTGGCGGTGGCTTATCTGCGCGACAAGCAGCCGGAACGCGGCGCGGCTCTGCTACGCGAAGCGGTGGAGGCCGAACCCCAGAATCTAGACTTGCGGTTGATGTATGGGCGCGCCCTTCGCGACCAGCGCCTGCTCGCCGAAGCCGCCCGGCAGTTTGCCTTCATTGTCCAGAGGAAGCCGGAGCACAAGGAAGCCTGGAGCGAACTTGCCGGCGCTTTGATCGTGCTGGAGCAGTATCCGCAAGCTCTCGCCGCACTCGAAAAAACGAAAGAGCTCGGTGGAGAGTCCCCGGCGTATTTCTATTTCCGAGCGATCATCCTGGACAAACTGCGGGACCTGAAAGCGGCCCTCGAGTGTTACCAAAAGTTTCTCGAGGTGAGCCGGAACCTGCATCCGGATGAGGAGTTCAAAGCCCGGCAGCGGATTCGGATCATCCAAAACGAACTGGGGAAGAGATGATGGGGACCTGGCTGATGGTTCTGGGATTGCTGGCGGCGCGCGCGACTGCGCCCACAGACTTGTCCACAATTCAGCGTGAACCCAACCTGGAGAAACGCGCGGACGCCGCGATCAATTACGCGGACCGTCTCGCCGGGCAGCTCTCGAAGAGTTATGAGAGCGGCGATTGGGCAGGGGTGCAGGCGAAGCTCGAGGAAATTGCGCAAGCGGCCGAGCTTTGTCTCACATCGTTGCGCGATTCGGGCAAGAACCCGCGCAAAAGCCCTAAGTACTTCAAACGCGCTGAGCTGAAAGCACGCGCGATTCTCAAGCGGCTGGAAGCATTCAGCCAGTTGGCGAGCGTGGACGACCGCGGGCCGGTGGAGGCGGCGCGGTCCCGTGTCCAACAGGTCCACGAAACCTTGCTGCACGAGGTCTTAGGGCTCAAGTAGACTGAACGTAGGCTTTGCCATGTTTCTCCGGGCTTTGTTAGGGTTGCTCGTGGCAGCGTCCGCTGGTTTCCCGCAAGCGACGCGGGACTTTCTCACTCCGGACGAAGTAGACCAGGTCCGGGAAGCACAGGAGCCAAACGAACGGCTGAAGCTGTACCTGCGGTTTGCCCGCCAGCGCCTCGAAATGGTGAAAAGCTTACTAGCGAAGGACAAGCCGGGGCGCAGCAGTCTGATTCACGACGCCCTGGAAGAGTACACCAAGATCATTGAGGCGGTCGACACTGTCGCAGAGGATGCTTTGCGAAGGGGCTTGGCGATTGATCCAGGCATGGCGGCGGTGGTGAAAGCGGAGCGCGAAATGCTGGCGGAGCTCCAAAACATCGTGCAATCCAAACCTAAAGACGCCGCGCGGTATCAGTTCGCTTTGGAGAATGCTGTCGACACCACGAAAGACAGCCTTGAGCTTTCAGAAGAGGATCTAAAATCGCGTGCACGCGCTATTGCAGAACGGGACGCCAAAGAACGTAAAGAACGCGAGGGGTTGATGCAGCCCAAGGACCTCGAAGAAAAGAAAGAACAGGAAAGGAAGGAAACGCAGCAAAAGAAAAAAGCGCCCACTTTGCGCCGCAAAGGCGAAGTCCCGAAGGAGCCTTAATTGCGTTTAACTTCGCACGCCCACGGCATCCGCGCGCCCCGCCAGGGGTTTGATAATTTTGGCTCCGCAGACGCCGACGCCAACATCTCTCAGCGCCGTCAGAAAATTGAAGAGAACCGCGTACACCATATGTTCGGTGACGGGTTGCTTGCCTGGTAGCCTGAAAGAAGCAGGCAACTCTTTGAAGACGCTAACGCGGACTGCGTTGGGCTTCACCCGCCCTGAACGCTCCCGAGCATTGCTCAATACAAACGGGGTCTGGAGCACCGCGCCGGTCTGTCCATCCACGTAAAACTGGCACCGCGAAAACCAACCTAAGTTGCCGGGGTCGGCCGCATCAAAGAGCAGCAATGGCGCTTTCCTCCCCTCTGCGGATAGATCCATCACGATGCAGCGTGAATTCTCTTCGATGCGGCATTCAAAGCCTGCCTGCTTCGCAATCGCCAGCAAGGTTTGGAGCTCGAATTCCAGCAACAGATACTTGTGTGCGCCCGCCTGCAAAACCTGCATTACTCTCTATTCTATCTGGGCGCTGCACAACTCGGCTAAGGCCTTTCGATAAGCCTCTAGGGTTCCCAAATCGAACAAGACGAAAGTCACTTCGCGCACGCTGGAGGAGGACGCGGCGAGCCAGTCCAGAACGGTTCGGAGCGCCACCCGCGCCGCCTCGTTTACAGGATAGCCGTACGCGCCCGTGCTGATGGACGGGAAGCTGATGCGCTCTAGCTTTCGCTCGGCCGCCATATCTAGGCAAGTGCGATAGCAGGAAGCCAGGGCTTCTGCCTCCCCGTGCCGTCCATCGCGGTACACGGGGCCCACCGCGTGAAACACGAACTTCGCGGGCAGGTTCCCCGCTCCCGTAGCGACGGCGCCGCCGGTGGGACAGCCGCCTGTGCGGGCGCGGATTTGATCCAGTTCGGCCATAATGGAAGGCCCTCCAGCGCGATGGATAGCGCCGTCTACTCCCCCACCGCCTGCCAGCCGCGAATTCGCCGCGTTAGCGATCGCATCAACGGGAAGTTTGGTGATGTCACCTTGAATCAGGCGGATGACTTGCCCCCGTTCCAAACGTACTTCCATGTCTCAAACTCGTCCTCCCTTTCTCAAGGTACCCCACGCTGAGGCGAGAATCCGGCCTCTCCACTCGAGCCGGTTCCAGTTGTGATATTAGTTTTGAGTCCGGGTTTCGTCATGAAGAGAAATACACAGGTCGACCGGCGGAAATTTCTCGCGGCTGCGCTCGCGGGAGGCGGAGTGGCAGGCTGCCGCGCTTCCCGGGGTTCGTGGCGCTTTCTGACGGAAGAGGAAGCATCCAGCCTCAATGCCATCTGCGAACAGATCATTCCTGCGGATGAGGACCCCGGCGCGGCGTGGGCAGGCGTGGTCCGCTACATTGACCGTCAGCTCGCCGGGCATTTCCAAGAGCACCAGAAGGCATACCGGCAAGGGATAGCGGCTATCAACCGCCTGGCGGGCCGGCGTTTTGAGGAGTTGGATGCGGCGCAGCAGCAGGCGCTGCTCAAAAAAGCGGAGAAGGACAAACAGCTAGCCCCATTTTTCAACCTCGTGATTGCCCACGCTATGCAAGGCTTTTATGGGTCTCCGCGACACGGGGGCAACCGGGACTGGATTAGCTGGCGGATGCTCAAAATTCCGATTTCCCCCTGCCGCGGCCGCGACCACTACGACCTCACGAAAGGGGTGAAAGCATGAGCCTCAAAAAAGTGGATGCGGTTGTCGTGGGCGCCGGCGCGGGGGGCGGAATCGTGGCCAAGGAGCTTGCCACCAATGGCCTCAGCGTCGTTTTGTTGGAAAGGGGCAAGTGGCATACTCCCGCCGATTGCCGCAAAGATGACCTCCGGAACCAGCGGACCACGATTTTGGGGAATAATACGGGTCCGGAGGATGAAGGGAACCCCCGCGTGCTGGTAGACCAGCAGGGGCGAGAACGAATCGTACTCCCGAGCCAGGGTGGTTACAACAACAACGCGGCTTGCGTCGGCGGCGGAACAGCCACCTATGGCGCCATGGCTTGGCGCTTCCACCCGAAGGACTTCCGGATGCGCTCCGAGTATGGCGCACCGGAAGGCAGCACGCTGGAAGACTGGCCTATCAGTTACGACGATTTGGAGCCGTATTACGAGAAAGCTGAATGGGAAATTGGGGTATCCGGCGACGATTCGACCAACCCGTTTAAGGGGCCGCGGAAAAAGCCCCTTCCCATGCCCCCGCTTCCGCCCACGCGTGAGGAAACGATCCTCCGGGCGGCAGCTCTGCGTATGGGCTTGCATCCGTTCCACATTCCCATGCTCCGCAACAGCGTGCCTTACGGAGGGCGCCCTCCTTGCATGCGGTGTCGCTGGTGCGTGGGGTTCCTGTGCGAGGTCAACGCAAAGTGCGGGACGCAAAACACCGTAATCCCTGTGGCTTTAGCGACAAGGCTTTGTGAACTGCGCACGCAATGCATGGTGAAAGAGATCCTGCTCGATAGCCGCGGACGCGCCACCGGGGTAGCTTACTTCGACCAGAGCGGGCGGCTTCAAGAGCAGCCTGCGGATTTGGTGGTGGTCTCCGGCGCGGCTACCGAATCCGCGCGCCTGCTGTTAAACTCCAAACACCGCTTGTTTCCCAACGGCTTGGGCAACCGCTATGACTGGGTCGGTCGCAATTTGCAGGGCCATACTTACACGGGGGCCATCGGTTATTTTGAGCAGGAGACGTACGACGATCTTGGGCCGGGCGCCGGAATCGCCATCTGCGATTTCAACCACGGCAATCCCGGACTGCGTGGCGGCGCTATGCTGGCCAACGAGTTCATCCGCCTTCCGATTCAGTTCTTGAATTTTCTTCCTCCCGGCACGCCGCGCTGGGGCAAAGCTCACAAAGACGCCATGCGCAAGTACTACAAGCACACGATCGCCGTGCAAGGCCCTACGCAAGAAATGCCGGTGTGGGAATCTCGCGTGCAACTCGATCCTAAAGTGAAAGACCGGTGGGGTATCCCGGTATTGCGCATGTCGGGTTACCGCCATCCACATACGTTAGAAATCGGAAATGCAATGGCTGAAAAAGCTGCAGCCTGGCTCAAGGAGGCAGGCGCCGTTGAAGTGTGGCTGAAGCGCGCGGGTCAAGGTCTCAGCGGAGGGCAGCACCAAGCAGGCACGTGTCGCATGGGCAATGACCCCAAAACCTCGGTGGTGAACAAATACTGCCAAGTGCACGACGTCGATAACGTGTTCGTGGTGGATGGCAGCGTGCATGTCACCAATGGCGGTTTCAATCCTGTGCTCACCATCATGGCCAACGCGTACCGGGCCAGCGAGTACATCGTCAAGACTTGGAAGGGGACAAAGTTTCGTTCATGAAACGCCTTCGTTATGCCATAGCGGGCGCAGCCGTAGCATTTGCGCTGGCTGCTGTGCCGGCGGTGAACTTCTATTACCAGGCCAGTTGGGGCCAAGGCTGCGCTCGGTGTCACGAAATCCGTGAGAATTTCGAGTCCTGGCGGAATGCATCCCACCGAAAGGTCAATTGCGTCTCCTGCCACGAAAGCTCGGTGCGCGCTAATCTGCGGCGGGTGAGCTTGCATTGGAGAGGCGTCATCCCAGAGCGGTTGCTTCTCAGTTCTGAGGATGTCTCCTTGATGGTGGCTAAGTGTCAGACTTGCCACCAGCAAGAGTATGCCCAGTGGCGCAGCGGACCCCACAGCACAACGTATGCGCGTATCTTCACAGACCCCGAGCACAACCGGAAACGCCAGCTCATGGACGATTGTTTGCGTTGCCACGGCATGCACTTTGAGGGTCCCATTCAAGAAGTTGTGGAGCCGCTAAATACTGCTGGACCATGGCGGCTGAAAGACCCGAAGTTCGTGAACCGCCCGGCTATACCTTGCCTTGCATGCCATGCCATCCACCGTGAAGGTGCGCCCATGTCTAAAGGCTCCGAACGCGTGGGTGCGAAGCAGGAACTCGTGCGCCCTTCGCTGGGTTTGTTTGACCGTCGATCCCGCGAGCATATGAGCGTGAAATGGCTCCCCATTCCTTCGGTTATGGATGGAGCTCGCCCAGTGAAAATGAGTCCGGACCGGCGTCAAGGGCTTTGCTATCAGTGTCATGCGCCGCTGGCTTCGGCGCAATTGGGTTCCGGCGACGACCGCACGCCCGCCGGGGTGCATGAAGGTCTCAGTTGTCTAGCATGCCACCAAAAACATGGCCAGTGGACACGTCCGTCATGCGCCGAATGCCACCCGCGCCTGTCGAATTGCGGTTTGGATGTGGAGAAGATGGACACTACTTTTTCCAACCCGAAAAGCAAACATAACATCCACTGGGTGAAATGCGCGGATTGCCATCCGAAAGGCGTGCCCCCAAAGCGCCCGGCGCGCTTCGCCGCTCTCGCAACGAGCAACTAGCCAGGCGCCACAGAGCCATGAACTCTATTTGGGATAGCCCGGCGAGGCTTTTACTTCCTCGATTTGTTCGACGTGGCGCCCGGTGTGAACGGCAATGAGGAGCAGCCACTGAAAACCGTCCATCGGAGGGCCTCCCGGGCTCATCGGCGCTACATGGGATCGAAGGTCATCCTGCGTGCTGCGGACGTAGTCGAGAAGGCGGTCGCGGCTTTCGCGAAAATGGGCTGCAACGGAGGCGGCGTCCGGCCAGCGTCCCGTGGGACGGAGAGCCATTGGCGCTTGCGCTTTCTGGCTGCGGTCGGACACACGGGCCAGAATCTCTTCGTCTTGCTTGCGAACCTCTGCGGCGTTCCGCTTCACCGGAGGACTCGTCATGACCTTTTCACGAAAAGTCTTAAAAAGAGCGTCTTCTGCAAGCGCCACATGTTCGGCGCATTCGGCTATGGACCACCGGTCTGGGGCGGGTTTGAATTTCCATTGAGCCGTACTTAACCCCGTGATCGAGTCCAGAAACGTCTTTCGTGTGGCGTGTAGTTCGCTCAACAACCGGTTGCGGTCGCCTTGCGACAGCGGCTGGCCCGCCGCTACGGCCGCCGCTAAGATGAAGCTGAACCAAATCCTCATGAATACCTTCCTGCCCCGCCATTTTCCCACAATCGGCGGGTGCGCATGCCTCCTATAATGGAAACATTGGTACTGGAAAAAGCGCTGCTCCGAAAAGTCGGCGAGGCTATTCATCGCTTCCAAATGATCCACGACGGCGATCGTGTGGCTGTAGCTCTATCGGGAGGCAAAGACTCGTTCACCCTGCTGGAAGCTTTGCTATTGTTAAGGCGGCGCGCTCCAGTGGACTTCTCGGTATGCGCCTTCACGGTAGAACAAGGTAAGTTTCTGCGCCCGGTTGAAGCCATAGGCAAGTACCTTGAACAGAAAGGCGTAGCATGGACCTATTACCGGGATCGCGCTTCGCTGCGTTTGCGGGAAGAACAGCCGGCCCACGGTTGTGACCTCTGTAGCCGCTACCGGCGGCGCGCGGTGTATGAGATCGCCCGCGGGTTAGGCGCCAATGTGATTGCTTTCGGTCACACTGCTGACGACTTTTGCGAGGCTTTCCTCCGTAACGCGATGTACACGGGACGCCTGAGCGCGCTTCCGCCGGTGACACATTCGAGGGACAAAGAGTTTCGCTTGATCCGTCCCTTGGTCTTCGTCACCGAAGAGGTGACCTCCGCGTATGCCGCCGCTTGTGGAGCTCCTGTGACGCCGTGCGGTTGTTCGCAGAAGACCGGCACGGTTCGTAGAATGATCAGGGATCTATTCAGCCATATCGAGAAGAATCACCCTCATCTCAAGGAATGCCTGCTGGCTGCAATGAGTCATATCGAACCGGAGCGACTTCTCGACACACGGCTCCAGGCGCCGCAAATTTCATCGAATCGTAACGCAACTCTGGTTGACCTGCCGGGAACGCCAGTGAGAAGATGGTGTTCTCCGGACTGTCCGTAACTCCGGAGTGAGGTCTTATGCGTTTTCTGCCTCGCGAGGAGAAATTCTTCGCATTGTTTTTGACGCAAGCGAAAATCGTTGCGCAGGCGTCGCTTGTGTTGCTGGAGGGCGTGAAAAGCGGAAATACATCCCTTGAAGCCGCTTCGGTAAAAATCAAACGCTTGGAGCAAGAGGGCGACGACGTCACGCACGATATCTTTGTGAAGCTCAACCAGACCTTCATCACGCCTCTCGATCCCGAAGACATTCATTCGGTCGCGGCTCACATGGACGATGTCTTGGACGGCATTGAAGAGGCGGCGCACCGGATGGTCGCCTACCGGGTGGATGAGATCCCGCCTGCGGCCGTGGAGATGTGCAAGATCATCCATACATGCTGCCAGTTGATGGTGAGCGCTTTTGAGGCTCTCAATGCTGACAAGCCGCTGCTCGAACAGTGCATCGAGATCAACCGTCAGGAGGATATCGCTGACCAGTTGCAGCGGCGGGCGGTGGCTGAGTTGTTTCAGACCGAAAAGGATCCTATCCGCCTGATGAAGCTAAAAGAGATTTACGACTTTTTGGAAGCTACGGCGGACTGTTGTGAAGACGTGGCCGACCTCTTGCAAAACGTCGTAGTCAAGAATAGCTGACCCTACCCTCATGGATGCGACGCTATTACTGGTGATCGTCATCATTACGGTCGCCCTTACGTTTGATTTCATCAACGGCTTTCACGATGCCGCCAACTCCGTGGCCACGGTGGTGGCTACAAGGGTTTTAACCCCTTTTCAAGCGGTTCTCTGGGCGGCTTTTTTTAACTTTATCTCTGCATTCAGTTTCGGGACAGGGGTAGCGAAGACAGTGGGCAAGGGGATGGTGGACCTCTCGGTGGTCACGCCCTATGTCATTCTAGCCGGGTTGCTCGGAGCCATCGCTTGGGACCTGATCACTTGGTACTTCGGGCTTCCCACAAGCTCTTCTCACGCTCTATTTGGAGGTTACGCAGGCGCCGCCATGGCGAGGGTGGCCTATCAGCGCGGGGTGGCTCATAGCTTTGAAGCCATCATTCCTAGCGGGTGGGTGCCTACCTGTGTTTTTATCGTCCTTGCCCCCTTGCTCGGCTTGGTGCTGGCTTACGCCTTGATGACAGCGGTGTACTGGCTGTTTCGCCATTCCACTCCCCGAAGGATGGACGTCTATTTTCGAAAGCTGCAACTTGCATCGGCCGCTATATTTAGCTACTCCCACGGCACTAACGACGCTCAGAAGACCATGGGCATCATTACGGGTGTGTTGGTGACCGCCGGATACCTTTCCAGTTTTGATGTGCCTGTATGGGTTATCCTGGCGGCGCATGCCGCTATCGGCCTGGGCACGTTTTCGGGAGGCTGGCGCATCATCCATACTATGGGTGGACGCCTCACGCGCTTGAAGCCCCGCGGCGGGTTCTGCGCTGAAACTGCGGCGGCTCTTTCGATTTTGTTCTCTACCGAACTTCATATGCCGGTATCCACTACGCACGTCATCTCCGGCGCCATTGCGGGGGTGGGTTCGATTCAGAGGCTCAAAGCCGTGCGATGGGGCATCGCCGCCAACATCATCTGGGCCTGGGTGCTCACGATTCCCGCCTCGGCGATCGGCGGGTGGCTTAGCTTTCACATCATCCGCCTCTTTGTCCCTCACGCGTGAAACCGAACTCTGGCGTCACCGCAAGATGGAACCGCATCGCCCGCTCTTTGCGCATCTCAAAATGGAGCGCCTGGTGGTGCGCCGTATTGGCGGCGGGCGCTGTATTCTCCTATCAGGCTCTGGTGGTGCACTATCATTACGGCGGCAACTGGACAGGACTGTTTTGTATTGGGAGCTTGCAGCGACTGCCGCCGGAATTGGCTTCCGGCGTGTACCGGTTCCCCAACTCGTATGGTTACGATGCACAGTTCTACCGCATCATGGCGCACGACCCATTCCTTCGAAAAGGTTACGCCTCCGCCATCGATGACGCGCCCTTGCGTTATCGCCGGATTCTGGCGCCGGCGCTCTCTTGGGCGCTCGTTTTCGGGCGCCAAAATTGGGTGGATTACGCTTACATCGCCGTGATCCTCAGCTTCGTGTTTTTCGGCACATACTGGCTCAGCCGGGCATCGGAACTACTAGGCTACAACTCTGCGTTAGGCTTGTACTTCTTGTTCGCTCCCTCCACACTTGCGGGTGCTGACCGCCTGTTGCTCGATGTAGCCACGGCGGCGTGGGCGGCGGGACTCGCTTTCTTCTGGTTGGGAGGATCCTTTGCGGGCGTGTGGATCTGTCTTGCCGCAGCCTGTTTGACTCGGGAGACGGGTGTACTCCTGGTCCTCCCATGTGTGGTTTTTCTGCTCCAGCGCCGGCAGTTCTCCAAAGCTTTTCTTTTGGGCCTCACCCTTCTGCCCGCTGCGGGATGGTTCGCCTACGTGCACCGGGCGACAGCTACTACCTCCCCGGTGCCTTCATGGTTCGGGAAAGCGTTTCGCTTGGGCGTCTTCGAGCGACTGTATGCGGTGATCTCGAGTGTTTCCATGGATTCGATCATCAGCGTGGGAGGGGCTGTACTCGAGGTCCTCGCTCTATCCGGCATGCTTTACTGCTTTGCGGTTGCGGCGCTGGCATTTCGTTTGCGTCCCCGTTCGCCGGTGAGCTGGTGTCTGCTGGCCCAAGTGCTTCTGGCGGCGCTTGTAGACGTCCCCGGCTTCTGGATTTCGGTGGTGGGTTATTCCCGCGTTTTTGGTCCTTTATTTGTTTTCCTTTTTTGGTATACGTTAGAAGAGAGGAAATTTGGCGCCGGAGGAGGGTTGCTAGCCGCGACGGCGGCCGTAGACCTGCGCTTCCTATCCACATGGGGGATGCAAATCCTTTCGGTGCTGCGTGGCGTCTTGAGCCGATAAGAGCGCCGCGACTTTTCTGCATCAGGCGGGTTTTCAGTATTTGCGGCGACACGTGACAGGGTCCATGCGCAGGGACCTGCGTACATCTTCGCAAGCGCAAATCGCGGTTACATGCGACGCCGCGATTCCTGACGGCATAGAGCCGTCCAGTGGATCCATAACGGCTATTCTGGGAGCGGGTCCGGCCGGATTGACCGCCGCTTTCGAACTGACGCGCCACGGCCGAGCCGCTGTGGTTTTTGAAGCCGCGCCGAGCGTCGGCGGCTTGGCGCGCACGGTCGAATATCACGGCTATTTGTTCGACTTAGGTGGACACCGCTTTTTCACAAAGACGCCGGAGGTCGAACAAATCTGGCGCGATGTTTTGGGCGATGACCTTCTATTACGGCCGCGTCTTTCGCGGATTCTTTACCAAGGGCGTTTTTTCCGGTATCCCCTACAACCCTGGGATGCGGTGCAAAACCTGGGGCTGGTGGAAACGCTTCGCTGCGCCGCCAGTTATCTCAAGGCGCTCTGCTTTCCCACTCGTCCCGAAGAAGACTTTGAGACTTACATCAGCAACCGTTTCGGCAGGCGGTTGTATGAGCGCTTTTTTCGCGCGTATACGGAGAAAGTGTGGGGATTGCCGTGCAGCGAAATTCGGGCGGAGTGGGCAGCCCAGCGCATCCGCGGGTTAGACTTCGGCGCAATACTCCGCAATGCCTTCGAGTTCGGAGCGCCTCGAAACCGGCGTCGTGTTTTGCGGACTCTCACCAGTGAGTTTCTTTATCCCCGGCGCGGCCCGGGAATGATGTGGGAACGGATGTCCGCCCGGCTGCGGGAAGCCGGCGTCGCCATACATCTTCGAACTCCGGTTACGCGCCTTGAGTGGGACGGCCGGGCCATTACTACGATCCGTTGTGGTTCAGTGAGCCGCCGCGTCTCGCATGTCATCAGCACGATTCCGCTGTCCGCTCTGTGCTTCTCGCTAGAGCCTCCCCCGCCTGAGCCGGTTCTCTCAGCCGCGCGTTCACTACGGTACCGTGATTTTGTCATCGTAGCGCTCATTTATAAAGAGCGTGAGCTATTCCGCGACAATTGGATTTACATTCACGATCCCAATGTGCGGGCCGGGCGCATCCAAAACTTCAAGAACTGGAGTCCCGAAATGACGCCCGATAGCGAGACCACCTGCCTCGGGGTCGAGTATTTCTGCACCGAAGGCGATGACGTCTGGGGACAAAAAGATAACGAACTGGTCCGCTTCGCCGCTGGAGAGTGTGCGTCCCTGGGCATCGCACCTTTGGAGAGGTTGGTCGATGGCGCAGTGGTTCGGGTCCGCAAAGCGTATCCGGTCTATGACGCGCGGTACGCGGATGCCGTGACGGAGCTCCGGAAGTTCCTCAAGACCATTCGAAATCTTCAAGTGGCGGGGCGGAACGGGATGCATCGGTACAATAACCAGGACCATTCCATGCTTAGCGGGATTCTGGCAGCCCGGAATGTCATGGGCGCTGACTACGATCTGTGGAGCGTGAACGCCGACGATGAGTATTTGGAGGAGGGCTCAGTTCATAACGCTGAGAACTATGCCATCCGCGCCGTTTGAGCGCCGTCCTCTACGCGCTATCCCTCATGATCCTTTCGGTCTCGGCCATCATCCCGGTTCATAACGGAGCGCGCGACCTAGTCCAGTGCCTTAAGGCTCTGCAAAGTTCCCGCGCGCCCGTTCAGGAATGCATCGTAGTGGACGACGGGTCAACCGATGACTCGGCTGCCGTCGCCCGCCTCGCTGGCGCCACCGTCCTGAGCACCGGACGCCGTGTTGGTCCGGCGGCGGCCCGCAATCTGGGCGCCCGCGCCGCGTCCGGCGATCTGCTGTTTTTCACCGATGCCGACGTTACCGTTCACGCGGACACCATCGAGCAGTTGGTGGACTCCCTCCGAAATTCTACCGGGGCGGTGGCGGTGATCGGTTCCTATGACGATGCTCCCGCCGGCGAGGGCTTCGTCTCCCAATATAAGAACCTTCAACACCATTACGTCCACCAGAACTCTCCTATGGAAGCAGAGACGTTTTGGAGCGGTTGCGGGATGATCCGCCGTGACGTCTTTCTGGAAGCAGGGGGTTTTGACGAGTCCTTTTCACAACCTTCGATCGAGGACATTGAGCTGGGATACCGTCTCCGCGCCGCCAAGCGCCGCATCATCCTCGACAAGCGGGCCCAGGTGAAACATCACAAGCGCTGGACCTTTCGGAGTTTACTCAAGACCGATATTCTTCAACGGGGCATCCCCTGGACGGTTCTTTCCCTACGCAATCGTCATTTGCCGAACCAGTTGAACGTCTCTTCAGATCAGCGCGTTTGTGTCGCCCTCATTTGGGTCGCCGCGGCCATTAGCCCGATGGCGCTTGCTCTTCCGAGTCCCACCGCAGCCTTCAGCGCGGTGCTGCTGGTGTGCGCTGTTTTAGCCTGGAACGCTCCATTTTATAGGTTCCTCCGGCGAAAGCGAGGAGCATGGTTCGCGGTTCGGGCGGCCGCGATGCACGTCATTTACTTCTTTTACTGCGGGCTCGCCTTTCTCGGGGGGGTGTGGCGCTGCTGGGCTGAAGCGCGAACGAAAAATCCGTGAGGTCCGGCTCTGCGCCTCTACCCCTTCTTGCGTTGGGTGCGGGGCATTTCCGTGCGTGCGCTCTTCATAATAGAATCGACGCGTTTGACCACTTCCGGATGCGCCTTGGAAATGTCGTTCTGTTCGCCGATATCCTTAGTGAGGTCATAAAGCTCGATGGGGGCTTCCGGTTTCGTTCTCACGGCTTTCCAATTGCCCATTCGCACGGCCTGGCTGAACCCCCGCTCGTGAAATTCCCAGTAGAGGTACTCCCGCTTCGGTAGTGGTTTGCCCGTCAGGGCAGGGACCAGCGAAATTCCATCCGTCTGCGGCGGGGTCGCTCCCGCCAGCTCGGCTGCTGTGGCTAGGAAATCCCAAAAGGCGATCACTTCGTGGTTTACAGTCCCCGCTTGAATGCTCCCGGGCCACCAAGCGATGAATGGGACCCGGATGCCGCCCTCATACAAGTCTCGCTTGATGCCCCGTAACGGGCCGTTGCTATCGAAAAAATCCGGACTGTGGCCGCCTTCGCGGTGTGGTCCGTTGTCGGACGTGAAGATGACCAACGTATTTCGAGCCTGCCCGGTTTTTCTCAAGGCCTCCAGGAGCTTACCCACGTCGCTGTCCATGCGTGTGATCATAGCGGCAAAGTTTTTCTCCACCTGCGGCCAGTCCTTGCTGCTGTAAGGCGCATCGCTGGGAACTTGCATGCCGTTGCCGGTGGCGTTTCCGAGCTCGTTGTTGGCGTGGGGAATGGTATAGCAAACGTGCAGAAAGAACGGCCCGTCTTTCGCCTCTTGGAGGAACCGCAACGCCCGCTCCGTAAACAGATCGTGGGCATAAACCTTCTTGTCCGGAACTCCGAAGTTGCCGCGAATCAAGACCTCCCGCCGCTGATCCAGCAACATCTCAGGATAGTACTCATGGGCATGGCTCTGGCTGAAATACCCAAACCACTCATCGAAACCTTTTTCCAGCGGGTAACCGGACGTATAAATGCCGCCCAGCGACCACTTCCCATATAACGCCGTACGGTAGCCGGCTTTCTTCAGGATTTCAGTCACGGTTACGTCGCTTGGACCGATAGGGCCTGCGCCGTTCGTGCGCACCACGGCATGACCGGTATGCAACCCGGTCATTAATGTGCATCGGGATGGCGCACAGACCGTGCTCCCTGCGTAAGCTTGAGTGAATCGCATGCCCTCGGCGGCCATGCGGTCCAGATGTGGCGTTTGAATCTGCTTTTGTCCATAACAGCCGAGGTCGCCGTATCCCAGATCATCCGCCAAGATGAATACGATGTTTGGCTTTCTTGAGGCTGGCTGTCCGAAGGCCAGCGCAGTTCCGGCCGACGCCAAAAATTCCCGACGGGTCATCGCTTTCATCATATCCCCGCGCCGGGCTCACTGGCTCACGAGGCGTTGTACGAGCCGTAGCAAGCTGCCGGGGTCAACCGGTTTTTGCAATACGCCGTGCGCGCCGCACCGCTGTAAAGCCTCGCGCAACTCCGGGCCCGCCATAGAAGCCAAAAGGGCCACTTTTAAGCCCGGCTGTAGGCCCATCATGACCCGCACCGCTTCGATGTCTCCTCCGCGCGGCGTTGCTGCGGCTAGAACCACCACACGGACGTCATGTTCTTTAATGGCGCGAAGTCCCGCCTCTCCACAATCAGCTTCCAAAACGTGGTAGCCCGCCTGCCTCAGAAAGTGCTGTATAAGACCGCGCGCTCCCGCATCGCGATCCACCACCAGTACGGTTTGGGCATAGTCCGGCTCGCCGAGAACTTCGCGGACCTTGGCCGCCAGTTGCACCGGCGTGAACGGTTTGGGTAGATAGGCTACGCCGGGTTTGATGACGCCCTGATGGGCAATCACGTTGGCCGTGTAACCGGACGTATAAAGCACTTTCATTTCCGGTCGGGTCTTAGCAAGGCTCTCCGCTAAGTCTCGTCCGGTCATGCCAGGCATGACCACATCGGTTACGAGCAAGTGTATGGGCCCCGAATACGTTTCGCTCGCGGTGAGGCCTTCGGCTCCGCTGGCGGCTTCCAGGGTCCGGTATCCGTACCCTTGCAAAACCTCGACCACAAGTTTCCTTACTTCCGGCTGATCTTCAACCACAAGGACGGTTTCCGTTCCCCGTGCAACCTTGGCCTCGCCAAACCGGGTTTGAGGCGCTACGCAGCGCGCGTCCTCCAGCGGAAAATAGATTTTAAACGTGGTCCCCTTGCCCTCCTCGCTATAGACCCAGATCCAACCTCCCATTTGCCGCACGATGCCATATACAGTGGAGAGGCCCAACCCCGTACCCGTGCCTTTGGGTTTGGTGGTGTAGAAAGGCTCGAAGATATGAAGTTTCGCCTCCTCGCTCATGCCCACGCCTGTGTCGGTAACGGAGAGCAGCGCATACTGTCCCGGTTTCACTTCAGGATGGGTGCGGGAGTAACTCTGGTCGAGCTGAACGTTTAGGGTCTCGAGAATCAGGCGTCCGCCGCTCGGCATGGCGTCCCGGGCGTTCACCGCCAGATTCATGAGCACTTGATGCAGTTGCGTGGGGTCGGCCATCACGGCGCCCAAACTGGCGTCCAACGCGGTGACGATCTCGATGTCTTCGCCAATCAACCGGCGCAGCATCCGCTCGGTTTCTCGCACGACGTCGTTCAGGTTCACCGGCCGGGGTTCGATGATCTGTTTACGGCTGAACGCCAAAAGTTGCCGCGTCAGGTCAGCAGCTTTCTCGCCTGCGGAGCGTATATCCTCCAAAAAGGTGCGTAATGGGTCGTCCGGGCTAAGCTGTCGCAATAGCAGCTCGCAATACCCGTTAATCACCGTCAGGTGGTTGTTGAAATCGTGGGCCACGCCGCCGGCGAGCCTGCCCACGCTTTCCATCTTCTGGGCTTGCAACAACTGCTCTTCCAGTTTGTTTCGCTCCTGCTGCATGCGCTTGCGTTCGGTAATGTCTTGGATCACCGCCAAAAACACACGGTCGCGGCCCTGTTCGAAAAGCTGCAAGTGCACTTCCACGGGGTACAAGCTCCCGTCTTTGCGGCGATGATGGCTTTCGAAGACACAGACGGACTCTTCACCGGTACGCAACGGCTCCAGCAGAGCCATAAACGCCTCCGGGCTGAATTCAGGTTTGATGTCTAGCGGCGTCATGTTGCGCATCTCGTCCAGCGTATATCCCAGGTTGTTTAGAGCTCCGCGGTTGACATATTGGAACTTCAGCGTTTCCGCATCGAACATGTAAATCTCGTTCAGACTGGCCGCGAGCGTGTCCGCGAACAGGCGCTTTTCGCGTTCTAAAGCTCTTTGCTCGGTCGCGTCCATGAAGACGGAGGTGATGCCCTCCGCCTTGCCCTCCTGGTTTCGCAATGGCGCCGCAGACAAAAGCACAGTGATGGGAGTCCCGTCTTTTTTCTGAGTTTCGATCTCAATCCCGGATAAGGTTTCACCTTCCAGAATCCTCCGGCGCATCCAGCGGAATTCTTCCTCCTTTTCCGGCGGAATAACGGGCAAAGGCTTACCCGTCACCTCTTCGCCGCTCCAACCAAAAATCCGCTCCGCAGCCTTGCTCCAGAGAATGACTTCGCCTTCCGCGGTGAGCGTAACGATGCCGGCCGGCGAAGCTTCGATCACCGCTTGCATCGTCTCCAAGGTCTGCTGAAGTTTGCGCGCTATGGCTTTCCGCTCGCTGATATCCCGTATGATGCTTTGCTGGAACGGCTTTCCGTCCACGAGAATGATCCTGGCGCTGACCTCCACCGGAATGGCGCCGCCATCGCGCCGCTGGTGAACGGTCTCAAAGATCAGGGATGTCCGCTCTTCGATCATCCTCCGGATTCCGTCAAACCTGCTCAGCTCCTGCGGATGGCATAAGTCGCGCAAATTTTTCTGGGTCAGCTCTTCCGCGCTATATCCATATGCGCTGACGGCCCGGTCATTGGCTTCGAGGATCCTGCCCGATTCATCGGTGAGCAGGACGATATCGTTGGCATAACGGCTCAGATAGTCTAGATGCCCGCGCAACGCCCGGTACTTCAGCTCCGCCTGATAGCGTTCCTGATAAAACTTAGACTGCTGCCTCCTCCAAAGAAACGCTGTGATTCCTCCCAGCGCCAGCAAGAGAGATCCCGTTAACGCGCCAAGCCACATACTGCTTTCACGAATAGGCGCGTACACTTCCGCAAGATCCATCTTGGCGACCATGAGCCAACGCGTTCCGGGAATGGGTTGCACTGCCGCCAGAACGGGTACGCTGCGGTAGTCGATGGCCTCCAGGACGCCCCTTTCTCCCTGTAGACCACGCACGGCGGCGATCGCGCTCCGGGAGAGGGGGGCTCGTAATTTCAAGGCCGCCCCGGGTTGGTGGCGCAGTTCGTTCAAGTACACCACTTCATCTCCGTCCGCCCGCACCAGTAACGTTTCGGCGGTCCGGCTTGGCGTAGGCCAGAGTTGAACGAGCGGGTAAAGGTATTCATTAGGGTCGATGCCCAGGAGCAATACTCCAGCTTGGGGCGCTTCGCCGGCGCTTATGGGAATACCCAGGGACAAAAAAACGGGGTAGTTCGGTGATTCCCGGTCGAAATCGTGGAAAGTAACGTCGCCGTTCCGGAGGACCTCCGCAGCCAGCAGGGTTGAGCGCTGGGCGCTCCACAGTGGCTGCCCAGCGACAAGCGCTACTTCCCCGGAGGGGCGGACCAGCACCGCGCTCGCACAGCGGGTGCGCCGGCATAGGACGTTCATCCAGGTTCCGAACTCGGCCCGTTCCGCGGCGCTGGCCTCTCCCGCCGCCACGCGCCGCGCTCGCTGCATCGCGTAAACATCGTTCCGCACGCCTTCGGCATGACGTAGGTAAGAATCGCGCCAGTGGGCGATTTCTCGAACTTTTAGGCCCGCGATCAGGGTCAATTGATGCCGGATCTCCGTGAGCGCGGATCTTGTCTGGATCACGTGGAAGTAGTAGGCGAGAGACCCGATTGCCAGGCCAATGGCTGCCGCGACTCCTAAAATGACCTTTCTTCCGCTGGGAACGATGTCGTCCGTATGCATAGATTGAGCCTCGAAACGCTCGGCGCTCGAATGATTCTCTTTCCGCGGGAGACGTCCGCCCGCCTCCCTCCAGGCCGCTTGTGCGCACAGCCGCCTAGCTCATCGTACCCTGTTGCTTCGCTCTGCGGCTAGACCAAAGTTCTGAACTGGGCCAGGCCTAGCGCGATATACTGACCCCGAAGCCTATGCCTGACTCGATGATCAGCAGACGTTCTCTTTCCCGCGCTATAGGGGGACTCGGGAGCTTGTTCGCTTTCGAAGGGGCGCGCGGCGCCTCCGGCGCACCCATCGCTCCTAAGGACCGTATCCGGATTACAAAGCTCGAGACATTTTTGGTGAAGCCCCGGTGGCTGTTTTTGAAGGTGCACACGGATGCGGGGATTGTGGGGCTAGGGGAACCAGTGTTGGAAGGACGCGCTCTGACCTGTGCTCAAGCGGTGAAGGAGATCGAACCGTACTTGCTTGGCAAGGATCCGCGCCAAGTGGCGCACCACTGGCAAGCCATTTACCGCCATGCCTTTTACCGAGGCGGCCCCATCCTCACGAGCGCCCTCAGCGGCATCGATCAGGCGCTGTGGGACATCAAGGGCAAAGCGCTTGGCGTGCCCGTCTATGAGCTGCTTGGCGGGCCAACCCGGACGCGCATACGGGTCTACGCTCATGCGAGCACTGTAGAGCAAATGAAACAGAGGCAAGCCGAAGGCTTCACGGCTTTTAAGACCTCTCCCGCCAAGACGCGCCCCTCCCGTTACATTGAAACCCCGGCTGCGGTTCATTACGCAGCCGAAAAATTCGCGGAACTTCGCAAAGCCATGGGCGATGACGTGGACATTGCAGTGGATTTCCACGGAGCCATCAGTCCGGCGCTGGCCAAGCTTCTCATCAAGGCGCTGGAGCCCTACCAGCCGATGTTTATTGAGGAACCCTGTCAGGCGCAGAATCACGATGTGATGGCCGAGATTGCGCGAGGCACTCACCTGCCCATCGCGACCGGCGAGCGGGTTTACACGAAGTGGGGTTTCCGCGAAGTTTTGGAGAAGCGCGCGGCTACCATTCTGCAACCCGATCTTTGCCATGCGGGCGGCATCACGGAGTGCCGGCTCATTGCCGGTATGGCGGAGGCGTATTACGCCGCCATCGCCCCGCACAATCCTTTGGGCCCCATCTCGCTGGCGGCGGGCATCCAACTTGCCGCTTCGATCCCGAATTTCTTGTGTCAAGAACAGGTAAGCCTCGGGGAAGGGTACTTGAAAAAGCCCTTTACAGTCCGTCAGGGGTATATCGATCTGCCTACCGGGCCCGGTCTCGGCATCGAGTTGGATGAGGATGCGCTAGCTGACAAGATCGGCCATGATTGGAAAAACCGGGAGCTTTACGACCCCGACGACGGGAGCGTGATGGATTGGTAAGACGGCTTGTCTCTGCCGAAAAAAAAGCCACCCCTTTGGAAGGGGTGGCTGGGGTAGAGGAACCGGAGATGCGGAATTAGTAATCCATCCCGCCGTGGCCAGGGCCGCCGGCCGGCGTTTCCTTCTTCTCCGGAATCTCGCAGATCATCGCTTCGGTGGTCAGCATCAGGGCTGCAATCGACGCGGCATTCTGGAGCGCGGTGCGAGTGACCTTAGTCGGGTCAATGACGCCCGCTGCTACGAGGTCTTCATAGACGCCCGTCTGCGCGTTGAAGCCGAAGTTCGGATTATCGCTGCTCCGGATCTTCTCAGCCACGATGGCGCCTTCGAAACCCGCATTCGCCACAATTTGCCGCAGCGGCTCTTCGCAAGCGCGCTTCACCATGTCCACGCCGATCTGCTCGTCGCCCTCGAGTTTGAAGTTCGCCAGGGCTTTAGCCGCCCGCAACAAAGCCACGCCGCCGCCGGGAACGATGCCTTCCTCAACTGCGGCGCGCGTCGCATGAAGCGCATCCTCCACGCGCGCTTTCTTCTCTTTCATCTCAGTCTCGGTAGCCGCGCCGACCTTGATCACGGCGACGCCGCCGGCGAGCTTCGCCAGCCGCTCTTGCAGCTTCTCGCGGTCGTAGTCCGAAGTGGTCTCCTCGATCTGCGCCCGGAGTTGCTTGATCCGGCCTTCGATCGCCTTCGGGCTGCCGGCGCCGTCGATGATCGTGGTGTTGTCTTTGTCCACCACCACGCGCTTGGCCCGTCCGAGATCCTCAATGCGCACGCCTTCCAGCTTGATGCCGGTTTCTTCCATGATGGCCTTGCCGCCCGTAAGAATAGCGATATCCTCGAGCATCGCTTTACGGCGGTCACCAAAGCCGGGCGCCTTCACAGCGCAGGTGTTCAGCGTGCCGCGCAGCTTGTTCACCACCAAGGTGGCCAAAGCTTCGCCTTCGACTTCCTCAGCCACGATCAGCAACGGTTTGCCGCTACGCGCAATCTGCTCAAGCAGCGGCAGCAGATCTTTCATGTTGCTGATCTTCTTTTCGTGAATCAGGATGTAGGGCTCCTCCAGAACGGCTTCCATCCGATCCGGATCCGTCACAAAATACGGCGACAAATAACCGCGGTCGAACTGCATGCCTTCCACGGTTTGCAGCTCGGTGGCCATGGTCTTGGACTCTTCCACGGTGATCACGCCGTCCTTGCCCACTTTGGTCATTGCTTCTGCAATGATTTCGCCGATCCGGGTGTCGCCGTTGGCCGAGATGGTGCCGACTTGCGCAACCTTTGCGTTATCTTCGACCTTCGCGGAAAGCTTTTGCACTTCCTCGACGACTTTCTCCACCGCCTGTTCGATTCCCCGCTTCAAGGCCATCGGGTTGGCGCCTGCCGCCACCGCCTTCACGCCCTCGCGGAACAGGCACTGCGCCAGGATCGTCGCCGTGGTGGTGCCATCGCCCGCCACGTCCGAGGTCTTGGACGCCACTTCCCGCACCATCTGCGCGCCCATGTTTTCCAGCGGGTCTTTCAGCTCCACCTCTTTGGCTACCGTTACGCCGTCTTTTGTAATCGTCGGCCCCCCGAACTTTTTCTCCAGGACCACATTTCGCCCTTTCGGACCCAGCGTAACCTTCACCGCGTCGGCGAGCTGGTTGACGCCCCGCAGGATCGCCTGCCGGGAATTCTCGCTATAAACAATCTGTTTTGCTGCCATCGCTTTCTTCTCCTCAGACTCTACTTCTCGAGGACCCCAAGCACCTCGTCCTCACGCATGATCAAATACTCTTCCCCATTCAGCTTGATTTCGCTGCCGGAGTATTTCCCAAACAAGATGCGGTCGCCTTTTTTCACATCCAGAGGAACCACTTTCCCGTTTTCCAAACGTTTTCCTTGACCAACCGCAATCACTTCGCCCTCCTGGGGCTTCTCTTTCGCCGTATCGGGGATGATGATCCCACCCTGTACAGTCTCTTGCTCTTCAATCCGCTTCACCACGATCCGGTCATACAGCGGCCGAATGTTCATAGCTTCACCTCCAATTTAGGAACCAGATAGCATGCTCTCCGCGAGTCAGGTTGCTTGAACCCCGGTTCGGTCCGGAGAATGCCGAACCCGTTTATCATTATTAGCACACTCTTGAGAGGAGTGACAATAAACGTTCGTAAATTACTATAAAACAATGAGTTATAAGACTTGACAAAGTTCCGCTATAACTGTCCCCAGGCCTGCTATGCTTTTTTTAGGATGCGGCGTGTCCGCTGGCTACTCCTCACAGTCCTTGTGGTTCTCATCCTTGCGGTGACGGCCGCTTTCCACTTCCAGCGGAAGCAGCGCCTGAAGCAGGTCGTTTCTCCCCCTGCTCCGCTAGCCGAGCGACTTTCAGCGGCGGCGCAGGACTGGAGTTACACCCAGATGGACGGCGATCGCCCGGTCGTCACCATCAGCGCGCGGAATTTTGCGCAATCCCGAGAGGACGGCGTTATCGACCTCGAAGGCGTCGAGCTCCGTCTCTATCATAAGGACGGGCAGCACTTCGACCGTGTGCGCAGCGCTAAGGTGCAATTTGACCGCAATGCTGGGGCTCTCTATTCCGAGGGCGACGTGGAGGTGCTTATGGGCCTTCCCACGGGAGAGAAACCCCAAGGGCGGGTGCTCCATATACGCTCTTCGGGCGTGCGCTTCGATGCCAGGACCGGCAGAGTGGAAACCAGCCGCCAAGCAAGCTTTCAGTTAGATTTGGGCGGCGGAGAGGCGGTGGGGGCGGCGTATGATCCTACGACCCGGGAGCTCGAGTTGAACAGTGCGGTCCGCTTGAACTGGAACCCCAAAAAGCCCGGCAGGCCGGCGCTGCGCTTGGAAACCGAGAACCTCCTGTATAAGGAGCGGGAGTCGCAAATTGTGCTTCACGCGCATTCGCGGCTAACGCGAGCTTCCATGACGCTGGAAGCCGAAAAGGCGGTTGTCCAGCTTGAGGAAGGCGTGATCCGAATGGTCGAAGCTTCGGCTGCCCGCGGAGCCGACCATTTCCCGAACCGGAACCTCCAGTACGAAGCGGCGGAATTACGGATGTTTTTCGATGATGACGGGGCGGTCACGAAAATCTCAGCGGAGCGCAACGCCAGGCTTGCCGCCGCGAGTTCCCAATCGCGAACCCTCGTGAGCGGGGACCGGGTGGACCTTACTTTCCGGGTTGAGGACGGCGAGAGCGTTTTGGAGAAGGCTGTGGCGTTAGGTCACGTAACGGCGGAGTCGCGCCCCGAGCCTCAAGCGAAGACGCCGCCTCAGGACACACGCGTGTTGCGCTGTGAAGCGCTCGAGCTGCGAATGCGTCCCGGCGGCCGAGAGATGGAACGGATGGAGACCCACTCTCCCGGGCGCCTCGACTTTTTGCCCAACCGTCCGGGACAGCCGCGGCGGCAACTTGAGGCCGAACGGATGACCATCGAGTATGGCGCCGACAACCGTATCCGGCGTTATATTGCCGTCAAAGCCTCCACCAAAACATGGCGCGCGCTCCGCAAAAAAGGCGACCCCGAAGTCGCCGCCACATGGAGCGGCGGATTCGTGGCGGACTTTGACCCTCAAGACGGCCAACTGTCTAAGATCGAGCAGTGGGACCATTTCCGCTACGAAGAAGGCGCACGCCATGCTACGTCCGACCACGCTTGGTTGGATGGTCCTCTCAACCAGATCCGTTTGGAAGGGCGGGCGCGAGCTTGGGACTCTACGGGCGCGACAAGCGCCGAGCGCATCATGCTCGATCAGAAAACGGGCGATTTTGCGGCCGAGGGCTCCGCGTCGTTTGCCCGGATGCCCGAGAAAAGCAAACCAAACCGCGCCTCCGGCGGTTTGCTCACGGAAAACGAGCCGTTACAAGCGACGGCGCAGCGAATCCGTTCCAGCGACAGTCGTTCCGTGATCCGCTACGAAGGTAACGCGGTGCTGTGGCAGGGGGCAAACCGGCTGCGCGCAGACGTTGTGGTTCTCCGTCGTAAGGAGGAGATTCTGAACGCGCGCGGAGACGTATACAGCCAGTTTCTTGATCAAAGCGCTCCGAAGAAAAAAGAGGGGATACTCACGACCGTCCGGGCGCAGGAACTCCTCTATACGGGCGAGAAACGGGAAGCGTGGTATCAGGGCGGAATCGAGCTTCGCCGTGCGGAACTTCAGATCAGAGCGCGCGAACTCCGGGCGTGGTTTAAGGAAGGCGACGGGGGCGGTTCGTCTCTGGACCGCGCTCTCGCGCAGGGCGCTGTTCAAATCGTCCACGAGGCTCCGGGCAGGAGGCGCCGGGGGACCGCCGAGGAAGCCGAGTACGATGTGGCCGAACAAAGGGTGATTCTGTGGGGCGGCAGCCCGCAGCTTGACGACACCTTACGTGGAACCACCACCGGCCGAAAATTGACGTGGTGGGCGAGTGATGATAGGCTGCTCGTAGATGGAGTTCCCGCCGAACCGGTGCGTAGCATGATCCGCCGCGGGAAATGACCGGATGCCGATCCTGCAAACCTCCGAGATTTCCAAGTCCTATAACCGGCGAAAGGTGGTGGATGATGTGTCGATCTCGGTCGAAACCGGGGAGGTGGTGGGGCTATTAGGGCCTAATGGCGCGGGTAAGACGACTTCCTTTTACGTGATCGTGGGCTTGGTGACGCCGGACTCAGGCCGCATCCTGCTGGACGACAAGGATATCACCGCACTACCGATGTACCAGCGGGCTCGCCACGGAATCAGTTATCTGCCGCAGGAGCCCTCCGTTTTCCGCAAGCTCAGCGTGGAAGATAATCTGATGGCGATTTTGGAAACCCTGCCCCTGAGCGCCCGTGAACGGCGGTTGCGGATGACCCGGCTCATTGAGCAGATGGGGCTCGAAAAAGTCGCCAAGAGCAAGGGCTACATGTTATCCGGGGGCGAGCGCCGCCGCGTTGAGATTGCGCGTTCGCTGGTCATTCAACCCAATTTTCTGTTGCTCGACGAACCGTTTTCCGGAATCGACCCTATCCAGGTCCTCGAATTGCAGCGCATCATCTTTGACCTCAAACGCTCAGGCATCGGCATTCTGGTGACCGATCATAACGTCCGGGAAACGCTGGCGGTCACGGACCGGGCATATATCATCAACAACGGCAAAATTTTCCGCGCCGGCAGCCCGGAAGCACTCGGTCGCGATCCCGAAGTCAAAAGGGTGTACCTGGGAGAGACTTTTAGCCTCGATCGGGTGTAGTGTGCTAGACTCGTAATTTCCCCCGGAGCATTGTGTGGATCGAATCTCGCGTAAAGATCTGAAAACTGACAAGTTCGCTGAAGAAGTCACGCACACGGTAGAGTACCTAAGCGAACACAAGAAAGCCCTCCTGCGCTGGGGAGGCGCCGCTGTGGCGATCGTGGTGATTGCGGTGGCCGTATGGGCGTGGCGCAACTATGCTAAAGCTCAGCGGCAGGAGGAGCTGGTCCAAGCTCTCCGTATTCAGGCTGCCAACGTCGGCCCCCCGACCGGGAATCCGTTTCTGTTATCCTACCCCACGGCGGCTGAAAAGGAAGCAGCCGCTAAGAAGGCGTTCTCCGACATCATCGCCAAGCACCCCGGCACTGAAGAAGCGTATGTGGCGCGCTTTTACTTAGGCGTGATCGCCGCGGACGCGGGGCGCATTCAGGAGGCTCAAAAAGCCTTTGAAGACGTCATGGCCAACGCTAAGGCGCCAATGGCTTCGGTAGCGAAACTGGCGCTGGCGCAACTATTACAGGCGCAGAACAAGTTGCCCGAAGCGGAAAAGCTGTTGCGCGAGCTGATGCAGAAACCGACGGAGCTCGTCTCCAAAGAGCAAGCCACCATTGCACTGGCTCGCGTACTGGCGGAGACCAACCCCGGAGAGGCGCGAAAGCTGCTTGAGCCCTTGCGCACCGCCCGAGGGCCCGTCAGCCGAGCCGCTTTGAACGCGCTGGCCGAACTCAGTACGCGGTAGGCCCGGCATTCCCATGAAGCTTTCTTTCCGGAACTTACGGTTTCCGGTGGAGCAAGCTCGGGGACGGCGCTATCCGGAACCGCCTCATCCATATCGGAACGAATTCCAGCGGGACCGCGACCGCATTGTGCATGCGCGCGCTTTTCGGCGGCTGGAGAACAAGACCCAAGTGTTCCCCCCCGGCGTCTCCGATCATTTCCGCAACCGCCTGACCCACACCATCGAGGTGGCGCAAATTGCCCGCACCGTGGCGATGGTCCTGGATTTAGACGAGGATCTAACCGAAGCCCTGGCTCTTTCCCACGACATTGGCCACCCTCCTTTCGCCCACGCCGGTGAAAAGGAACTCGACCAAGAAATGGCGCGATTCGGCGATCGCTTTGATCACAACCTGCACGCTTTGCGGATCGTCGAGCAGTTCGAGCGGCGCTACGCGCGGTTTCCGGGATTGAATCTCACGTTTGAAGTTCGTGAGGGGATGGCAAAACACTCCCGCGATTTTGAGCCAGGCGAATTCCCCGAGCTCGACGAATACCTCCCCGGCTTGCGGCCTCCGCTCGAAGCGCAAATCATCGATCCCGCCGATGAAATTGCGTACAACACAGCCGATTTGGACGACGCCTATTCCGCCAACCTTATCTCGCTGGACGAGGTTTGTCATGCTGTGCCGGCGTATGGCGAACTGCTGGAAACTATTCAGACCCAATATTGCGGGGCTAGCATTCAGGTACAGTTTCGGGAATCCATACGTTCGCTCATTGACTGGCTGGTTTCGGGGCTCATTGAGGGAACCGTGCAAGCCGTGAAAGCATCCGGAGTGAGCTCCCTGGATGATATACGGCGCTGCCCCCGGCGCCTGGTGAGGCTCACTGAGGAACGAGAGCGCGCCACAGTTGCGCTGAAGAAGTATTTGCTGCGGAATGTGTATCAATCCGAAGTCGTGCGCGCAGAGAGAGAGCGAACAGCGGGCATGATCCCCCGGCTATTCCGCTATTACATGGAAGACCCCACACGGCTTCCTGTGGCGTATGCCGAGCAACTGGAAGAAGTTCCCGCACACCGTCTGGTCTGTGATTATCTTGCCGGCATGACCGACGGGTATCTGATCCGGATCCACGAGCAGTTGTTTGGAGGGCAGGGATCATAACACCCGCAGCAACCCTGCTAACAGAGCGATTCGTTCCGGGATGCGGTCCGTCAAGATGCTTTCGTGGGCAGCGTGGGCGCCTTCGCCGACGGCTCCCAAACCGTCCAAAGTGGGCACGCCTATGCCTGCCGTGAAGTTGCCGTCCGACCCGCCCCCGACGACGGTTTCGCCCAACTGGATGCCCAGTTCGCGCGCCACCGCGCGAGCCCTCTGGTAAAGAGCCAGCACCGCTCGTGTCCGTTCGAGCGGCGGGCGGTTTAACCCCCCTTCCACCACCACGCGGCAACGCGGATCGAAGGGTTTCAGGCTGCGAAATTTCCTTTCAACCGCCTCAGCGTCCCGCCTGCGCACGACCCGGAAGTCACAAACTGCCCGGGCTTCGGCGGCAATTACATTCGCTCGCGTCCCTCCGGAGATGACGCCCGGGTTTACCGTGATGCCCCGTTTCAGGTCTGTGAAGCCAGCGATTCTTTCAATCTGGCGTGCGAGCTCGACTACCGCGCTGGCGCCCGACTCGAAGTCTAGCCCGGCATGCGCTGGCTTCCCAAACACTGACACCGTAAAAGCACCCACGCCCTTACGTCCTGTCTTCAGTTTGCCGTCTAGCCCGTGAGCCGGTTCGAGCACCAGCACGGCGTGGCTCTTTCGGGCCTCCTCTTCCGTAAAGGCGCGTGAGGATTCGCTTCCAACCTCTTCATCCGTGTTCAATTGGAGCACGAGCCGCCGTTTTGCTGGCAGATTGACATCGCGCAACGCCCGCACCGCCCAGATGCAAAACGCCACCCCGGCCTTCATGTCGAACACCCCGGGGCCCCAGATGCGCCCACTTTCTTCGCGGTATGGCATGACTGCGAGCGTCCCTACCGGCCACACCGTGTCCAAATGCCCGAGGGCCAGAATCTGGCCGGTTTTCTTCTCGCCGGGAAGCTGAAACTCGATTCTGAGGTGAGAGGCGAAACGCCCGCCGGGCAAGCGTTTGATGCTTCCCAGATCGGCGGTTTCGGAAGCCACCAAATCCACGCAGCGACCGGTCGCAGCGGCGTCGTCACTCGGCGACTCACACTCGACCAAACGGCGAATGAAAGCGTGGATTTCCCCCTGGCGCTCACGGAGGTAAGCAAGGATCCTGTGCATCGCTTGTTATAATAGCGGCTTCTTATGCCCACGTTGGATATTTTGGCCATCCGGGAGATTCTGCCGCACCGCTACCCTTTTCTTCTTGTGGACCGCATTCTGGAATTCGACCAGGAGCACATTGTAGGAATCAAGAACGTCACCGCCAACGAGCCGCATTTTACGGGGCACTTTCCGGAATTTCCGGTCATGCCAGGCGTGCTGATTATCGAAGCCATGGCTCAGTGCGCCGGGGTGCTAGTGCTCAAGGGCATGCCGGACCGCGGTAAGAAGCTGGTCTTTTTGGCTTCCGTAGAGGAAGCCAAATTCCGCCGTCCCGTGGTGCCTGGAGACCAGCTACGTATGGAGATGAAAGTGGTGAAGTGGAAATCGTCGGTGGCGAAATTTACCGGTGTTGCAACCGTCGACGGCCAAGTAGTGGCAGAAGCTACGGTCATGTGCAAATTACAGGAGAAGGCGGAAGACCCAGCCCCCGCTGGACAATTTTAATCGATGCCTGTCCATCCGGCTGCCATCGTCGACCCGGGCGCGCGCATTCATCCAGACGCGGAAGTCGGCCCTTTTTGCGTGGTAGGTTCCGAGGTAGAGATCGGCGCCCGTACGCGCTTGATGGCGAATGTTTATCTGGAAGGTCCCACGTGGATTGGAGAAGACAACATCTTTTTCCCCTATTCGACAGTGGGCGTGGCTTCCCAGGACTTGAAATACAAAGGCGAACGCGCCGAGACCCGCATCGGCAACCGGAACAAGATCCGAGAGTTTGTCACTATTCACCGCGGCACTGAAGGCGGTGGACTGGTCACTTCCATTGGTGACGATAATCTTTTGATGGCCTACGTGCATGTGGCTCATGACTGTCGCATCGGCAGCCACTGCATTCTGGGCAACGCCGTTACTCTGGGCGGCCATGTGACTGTGGGCGATTGGGCCATCATTGAGGCGTTTTCCGGCGTGCATCAATTTTGTCGCATCGGACGGCATTGCATTGTCGGCGGCTACAGCGTGATCACGCAAGATGTGCTTCCATACTCGCAAACTGTGACGCCTCGGGAATCCAAGGTGTACGGGGCGAATAAAATAGGCTTGAAGCGCCGTGGTTTTCCCCCGGAGACTATCGACGCGCTGCATAAGACGTTTCGGTTACTTACGCACGCAGGGCTGAATACGACGCAAGCGCTGGAGCGCATCGCTGCGGAAGTGCCGCCATGCGTGGAAGTAGAGGAACTGATCAGCTTCATTCGCACGGCGGAACGCGGGTTTATCAAGTGAGATACGGTCTCATCGCCGGCAACGGCCGGTTCCCCATCCTGGCCCTCGAACAGGCGCGAAAACTTGGCCATGAAGTGGTGGTAGTGGCGATCCGGGAAGAGGCGGGCGAGGAGGTAGAAGCGCTTGCCGCCCGATGCTACTGGATCTCGCTCGGAGAGCTAAGCCGCCTGATCGAAATATTGCACCGCGAGAGCATCTGTGAAGTCATTATGGCCGGGCAAGTGAAACACGCCAGGATTTTCTCTTCGATCCGCCCGGACTGGAAGCTTTTTAAACTGCTTTCTTCCTTGAAGGAGAAGAACACGGAAGCCTTGCTGTTCGGTGTGGCTCGCGTCTTGGAGGAGGAAGGCATTCGTCTGCTTGACTCGACAGTGCTGTTGAAGCCGCTACTCGCCGAAGAAGGCGTTCTGACGCGACGGAAACCGACGAGCGATGAAGAAAAGGACATCGCCTATGGACGCCGGATCGCCAACGCTTTGGCGGTTCACGATATTGGCCAGAGCGTAGCCATTTGCGAACGTGCTTGTGTGGCGGTGGAAGCCATGGAGGGCACGGACGCGATGCTGCGGCGGGCGGCCAGCTTGGTGAACGGGCGTCGCCTCACGTTGGTGAAGGTATCCCGACGCCGCGGGCACCTCCTGTTCGATGTGCCCGTAGCGGGACCGGGGACTATCGCGGTCATGCGCGAGACGGGGGCTTCCGCGCTCGCGGTGGACGCCGCTCGAACGCTTCTGCTGGACCGCGAAGAAATGTTGCAGCGCGCCAATGAATTCCACATTGCGATTGTTGGCTGCCCGCCCGAGGAGTGAACCGGCGGGAGCCGGGGTCTCGAAACGCTTTCTCGCGCCCTCGGATTCCTCACCCAGCGGGGCCGATTTGCATAGTTGCGGCTATGGGGAGCAGGGATTTACAATTGTTTTGTACTCGCGGACATCGGGGCGTGGCTCAGCCTGGCTAGAGCGCCTGGTTCGGGACCAGGAGGTCGGTGGTTCAAATCCACTCGCCCCGACCATTTATCCCTTTCGGTATCATTGAATTGCGGCGGTTGAAGGCTTCAGGCCTTCAGCCGCTTTTTCGTCACCATGGCTAAAAACGTGGCACCCTGACTCGCCACACGCGCCCGCTCCCTGGCGGCTCGAACGGTCTCTGCCTGTGGGTGAACGTAAAGCCGCGTTGTGGGTCTTCCCATACAGCACATGCACAGCGCCATCCCGTACGTCAGCCCACCGAAGATGAAGGTCAATATCTACAACTTCGTCAACCACCAGCACCTGGACGCCGGCGCCTTCCAGATCTACTACAAAGGGCCTCTGGCCATCGACTCTGGTCTCTACCCGGGCAGCGACGGCGGTTACGGCAGTCCGCACCACATGAACTACCACAAACGGACCATCTCTCATAACACGCTGCTCATCTACGACTCCGAAGAGAAGTTCATCGTCAGCCAGAACCGCGAGTTGCACAACGACGGCGGGCGGCGGCTATGCAGTGGCGGCGCTGCAAGGGGAGGGAATTTCGGGAGCCCAACTCGCCGGCCGCGCCGTGGTCTTCCAGACCTCCTCGGAAGCCACGACAGGCCCCGTCCGGTTTCGCTTGAACGGCTCCGGCTCGCTGAAGATCCTGGTGGCGGACCTCGCCCCCGGCCGCTGGCGCGTGCTGCGCGACGGCGCGGTTGTGGAAAGCGCCCGCGAGGTGTCGTCCGAGGCGGGCGTCCTTTGGCTGGAAGGTCCTCCGGGCTCCTATGAACTGCGCCGTTGACGGCGGCTACATGATCACAGCTTTCTTGATGTAGTCCAAGTTGGGGAACTTGTTCTTCAGGTACACGTTCCCTTGGCGCGTGATCAGATCCTGATCCGGCAATCCCCATTTATAAGCGCGTCTCCCGGCGGAAACAAGCAAAGGCCAGTTGACGGAACCATAAGTCGCGGCTACTGTTGGACCAGATCGAGGCGGCGATCGAGGCGGTCGCCATCGGCACACTGCCTGCGAGCAAACTCGGCGAGGCGATCAAATACACGCTTGGACTGTGGCCCCGGCTCGGCCGCTTTCTCCAGCACCCGGTGCTCGAGCTGAGCAACAACATCGCGGAGAACTCGATGCGGCCGGTCGCGGTTGGACGAAAGAATTGCATCCACGTGGGCAGTCCACAGGCTGGACCCAAGGTCGCTGCGATTTTGTCGGTCGTGGAAACGTGCATGCGGCTGGAGATTTCCGTGCGTGAGCACCTGGCGGCAGTGCTGCCCGGACTGGCCGACGTCAATCTTCAAAAGATCCCGGAATTCACCCCGGCGGCGTGGGCTGCTCGCCGAGGGTAAACCCGGCGCCCAAGCTACGTCAAGACGGAGTTGGTCTGACACATACGGTCTAGCGCGCCTCATCTGGTTTTGGCTGGACTTCTGAAGCGTAACCTCTACTCGATACGCGCGTGGGTGTCTGCAAAGCCGGCTAGCGACCCGGTACGGAGCACAAATTCCAACTGTTCCCTCACCTCGGGTGAGAGCGGCAGATTCCTCAGCTTCGCAACGGTCTCCTCAACTGGGTATTCCACCGATTCCAGGCGTAGCTCACCGTCATCCCAGATTGCGTACCACGCGCGCCCACCTCCGTGCTTCGACTGGCCTACGCTGCCAGGATTGGCAACACGGCGGGCGCCTACGGATCGGCAAAACGGCACGTGCGTGTGTCCTGTCAGTAGAACGTCGCCGAATCCTTTGGCAGCGTCTTTGGTCCACAGATCCGAATCGGCAGGGCGGTATTCGTGCAGCGGATCACTCGGCGTGGCGTGACAGACAAAAAAGCGAACGCCGCAAATATCTCGCCCGGCCATGAGCGGCAGCCGGCGCAAGAATTCGCGCTGTTCCTCGCTCACTATTGACCTGGTGAAGCGGGCCGTCTCTTCGGCCAGCCGGCGAAAGGGAGGCGAGCACTCAGGATCACGATCATAGCCGATCGCGTCGTCATGGTTGCCGCGAACGATGAGCGAAGCGTGTTCCCGCACGAACTCGATCACCTCCACGGGATTCGGGCCGTAGTTGACCAGGTCGCCCAGAACCCAGAGTTGGTCGTAGTCAGAGGGTAAAGAACGAACCGCTTCCAGGTTCCCATGTAGATCCGAAACGATCAGAATCCTCAAATGCCGCCTCCTTGCGAGCCAGCCAGACCTCGTCCGCGCTGCCCCCGGTAAGAATCGACGGACGGGCGCCTCAGCCTCATAGGAATTCGACTCATCGCCCCTGCCCTCGCGCAGCGCGCGCAACAGGGTCTGGCGGAAAATGAATGAGGCTAGCGAGCTCGTCTGTATCGACGATTTCCCAAGTCTCCGGCGATCGATCCATACCCGAAGTGCAACACGTCTCGGACAGCAGCCATTTCCTTGTCTCGCTCTCGTAAGCGAACAGCCACTCTGCTGCGATCCGTTCAAGAAGCGCCCGGTTGGTAGAACATAATCTGACCGTCATTCGCCATCCGGGAAACTTTGACCCCACCCCCTCCATGTTCTTGAAGGCGAAACTCTGGTGCGCAATTGTCTTCAGCTCCTTCCAGAGCTCGACGAAGAATTCCATCCCCAAGTATGTGAACAAGACCTGCACGCAAACACTATCGCCGCGGTGCATTTCGGCGAGGATCGTCAGCAGGCGTTCCAATGGGTCGACAGGCAGTGACTCAAGGTGATGCAACGAGCCGGGCGGAAACGTCGGGACCGCATCTATGCGATGGAGGCGCAGATGACAACCGTCGTCATGACTTACCTCTGTCACTTGAGCGCTGGGCAGGGAGGTGGCGATCAGATCCTCGACACTCGAACGGTGCTGCCGTGCGAACGAAAGCTGGAAACGAAGCGCCCCACCGTGAACAATAACCTCATATGCGAACCAGCCGTCGAACTCACGCAATCTTTCCAGAAAGGCCGCCCGGTTCAAGGAATCGGCGGCCGAAGCGGCGATTGCCAGAGTGCACCATGATTGTCTGGGTGGACTCGGCGCCGGCGCTTTCGCCGGAACCGTGGCAGCCACCGTCAGAAGATCCATGCACCGGACATGGGGGGCATTGGGGGCGTCGACTTCGATCGGAAAGTTGTGCCCTTCCAGATATGCTGCGAAAAGTCGCTGCCTCCAAGTAAGCCGGTAATAGACCTCAGCGGTAGTAAAGCCAGCTACGACTTGCAGCGGGGCGAGAGTCGGGATCAATGTTGTTAAGTCTACGGTGGGCGGCAAGCCGTCTTCAAAGGTGCTGTACCAGTTCAGATTTCTGTAGAGGGCGTAGGGATCTCGGTTGAGCCACAGCCCCGGAAACCGCCGGACCACCTCGTGGGGTCCGATCTCGTCCAATGTGGACCGCGCCCGGGCGACTTCGCGCCGGCTCGCCAGGACGTAAAACCCAAGGTAATTCCGCCCTCTGAGTTGAAACGGGATGAAGACGTGGTTGGGAAGGCTGAACAACGGCAGGCGAAGACCCACCGCGGACATCCTCAGCGGCTCTTTGAGTTCTGGCTCTGGAATGTCCAGCCTCCGCAGAGTCACGGACTCCTCTTCAAGCCGCGCCCTCAATTGCTCCTCAGGACTCGGTAGACTACCGTCGCGATGATGCCCTTGTCTGAACCAGTCGAGCACAGCCATACGAGACATCCTTTGAAATCTTTACGGGAGGCGATGCCCTATGTGGGTGGGCGCCGTTGGAGTCACCTTGGCTGACTGGTGCGTTCCGAACCGGGGAGCCCATCCCTGTTCCCTGCCGACACCGAGACCGAGCGCTCCGGCGGGAAACCCGTCATCCAGTCGATCTTCGCCCCGACATGGCGGGTGTCGTGGGGCTCCTTGAGAGGAGTAGTTGCGCATTTCACCTCACGCTGGCGTGGCGACGACCTTGCCAGTCTGGCTAGCGCCCGTGTCTATTTGGAATCGCCTGGGAGGGAATACGTCAAAAACTCCTACAAGCGATCCCATGCTCGCAGGAGTCATTGGCCGCGGAGGCGACGTTAGGCGGACTCCACCGCTCCACCTCAAGAATACAGCCGCTTGAACGCAGTGTCAAGATTCACCGACCTTTTGCCGTCCGCCCAGCGAACACGACCACTCGCGCCGCCCTCCCCCAGCCCCGCATCCGAGCTGGCGCCATTTCTCTATCGCCGCCGCTCCGCCCAAGCGCCGAGCTGGCGCGTTGCAGTGGCCACCGACGGATTGGGGTGTAAGATTTCGTCTTGCGCTGAGCCTGCCGAATGTGATACAGGGTTACTCCGGGGAGGAAATTCTGTGAAATCGATCCCGTTCCGTGCATCCTACCTGTTGGGTTTCATTGCGATTGGCGCTTTGATCCTGTCCACCTCTTGTTCTTCGGGGCCGAAGCCCCCGGAGAAGGGCACGCCGGCGTTCTACTGGCAAGCCGCCAAGGAAACCTCTGGTGCTGGCGATTTTGTCAAAACCAGCGAGCATCTTTCGAAAATCATCAAGACCGATAACGAGTTCACCGCTAAGGCCATCGTCTGGAAGCTCATCGTATCCAGCGGCTTAGCCCGCGGCTACATGGAATACGCTGACGCTTTTGAGCTCGGGGCGCGAAACAACAAAGCGAACCAGATGCCGTTTCGCAAACAAGCGAACGACTTGAGAACGCTGGCCAATGCGGTTGCGCTCGAGACCGCAGAAGTGTTCTCGCAGTTTAAGCAGAAAAACAAAGACGCCGAGGTCAGCCTCGCGTTCCCCTTCCCGAATGCCAGCCCGGCAATTCCGCCGCAGCTCTCCAAGGCAGGGCAGGGGCTCCTGATGCAGAGTGAGGAGGTCGAAACCGGGCTTCAAGGGATGCTTCGGCGCAGCGTCCTGATGGCGACCTGTGCGGCTGTCGGGGCGAAAGAGGATGTGGCGAAGACTCAGGAACTCTTCAAGGCCGGCGAAGTCAAGGTTCCCCGCGCTACGTTCATCCAGTTTATGGCCAAGACGCTGTATGATGAGGCGCAGCTCTACTCCGAAATGAAACTCAACAACCCCGAGCGGATGAAAATCTTCCTGACGGAAGCGCAGGAAGCAATCAAATCCGTGCCGGAAACCAAAGACACCAAGGAGCTCGCCAAGAAGATCGAAGAAGGCCTCAAGAAGGTCAAAAAATCCTAAGGCTGCTTCAGGCTAGAGGCTGCCTGCACTACCGGCCTCCCATCCGCCGCTGCCTCCAGATGGACGGGGAGGTCTTGCTCCATGCAGTCGGGCAGCGGCAAAACGGAATAGTAGTTGAGCCCGTAACGCCAGGCACGCTGAATCCGTCCCACGCAAACTTGATCGCGCTGGCGAGCAAGCGTTTTCCACAAAGGGCGCGCGGAGGCTACGCGGTCCACTTCCGGCAAGCTAACCGTTTTCAATGCAATCACTGCGGCGACAGCCGCCGCGGAAGCCAACAGGAAGGCTTGGCTGGCCTTGGTTCTGGCTGCCACGGCTGCCAGGAGCAACAAAGGTGCGCCTAGCCAGAGCGCGTTCCATGGGATGGTCGCGCGGCTGAGGCCTGAGGCCAGAGCTGCGGGAAACACGGCGGCCACTAGCGGCGTCAACGACAGGAACGTGATTGCGGAAGCCGCCCACAGAGACGCCCGGCGCGCTTCGCTCAGACCAATGCCCATGAGTGCAGCCAGAGGCGGCAACAACGGCAGAATGTAGCCTGGCAACTTATTCGTGGCGGCGGAAAAAAACACCAGCCCCCACCCAGCCCACCAGAGGAAAAATCGCGTGCGGGCGTCGGCGCAATGGCGCCTTTGGAAGATCAATGCCAGCAACCCGCTCCAGGGAAACAGCGCGCCCACGAGCACAGGTAGGTAAAACCAAAACGGCTGAACGTGCTGAAGCGAATCCGCAGCAAACCGCTCGAAGTGGTGGCGCAAGAAAAACTCGTTTACGAACACTCGCCCGTGTTTCCAGACGCTAAAGGCATACCAGGGGACCGCCACCAGAGAAAAGACCACCGCTGCCCGCCTCCACTCCCAAAGCCGCCGGATGCCCAAAAATAGCACGGGAGCGGCTAGCACCAAAGGCACTAAGCCTTTGGCCAGCACCGCCAAACCGAACAGCGCGCCGCTCCCGATAAGGCCACGGCCATCGCCCCGCACCGCCCACGGCATGGCGAACAGCATGCCTGCCGCAAACATCGCAGCCATGGGCATGTCGGTAGCGCAGGCGTGGCTATAGGCTAGCCACCCGGCCGAGGTTGCCAGAATGGCGGCGGCGAACCAAGCGGCTCTTCCTCCGAATTCAGAGCGCAAAAAGAAAAAGAAAAACACGATAAAGGCGGCGCTTACCAGCGCAGAGGGTAGGCGGGGAGCCAGTTCTTCGCCCAGCCCCAGGCGAAACGCGCATCCAGCCATCCAGTACAGCAACGGGGGCTTCTCGAACCAGGGCTTCCCCCACAGCTTGGGTGTTAGCCAATCGCCCGTCCGGGCCATCTCGCGCCCAATCGAGGCGTACCGGGGTTCGTCGGGGCCCACCAGACCGGCTGACGTCAACCCGTAAAAGAAGAGAAAATAAAAAAGTATCGCCAAGATGGCGCAGTTGCCGATCCGTGAGAACACTTACAAGTATATGAGGCGTCCACATACTCTGGGTGTTTTATTCTTCGCCGCTGCGGTTTCCGTGTTTGCCGCCGGGGCCAAAAACTGCAAGTGCAATCCCTCCATTCCCGAAACGATGGAAGCCAGGGAGTGTTCCCTATGCCGCGAGGCGGAACGGCATCCGGCGGACGTTCCGTATTTTTTCTTGAAGGACAATAACCCCCGCAAGCCCAACCGCTGGTTGGTCTTGCCGCGAAAACATCTCACTGCCACCTACAGCATCGATGAGCTTCCTTTGAAGGAATACCACGCGTTTTGGGAACTGGCCATCCGTAAGTCCAAAGAGCTTTTTGGCGAGGAATGGGGAGCGGCTTATAACGGCGATGAAGTGCGCACGCAGTGCCATCCGCATATCCACTTGGGGAGGTTTATCCGCGCCGCAGAAGCCGGTAAGCCGCTGGTCATTACGCGCGTGTCCGAAATTCCCCGCAGCCGGGGGAAGGGGATATGGATTCACGGCGCCGGCAACGGGAAAATACACGTCCACTGGGGCGAACAAATTTGCGAAACGGCTCTGGTTCGCTAAGGGAAAGGCGAGAGCATGGAATTTGTCAGCATCTCAGGCGGTGCGACAGCGGAAAACGCGGTCATCCACCTGCATCCGTCCGATAATGTCGCAGTGGCGCGGGTCCCGCTCGAAGCGGGCAGAGAGATCCAGGTTGGAGACCGCAGGGTTCGAGTCCGTAGTGCGGTTCCTGCCGGACACAAAGTGGCCCTCGATCCGATTCCCCCTGGCGCCAGCGTCATCCGTTATGGCGAAGTGATTGGCCGGGCCGGGGCCCCTATCCTGCCTGGCGATCATGTCCACACTCACAACCTAAAGTTTGAAGAACTTTCGTTTCAGTATGAGTTTCCCACAGGGGAGATCGCGCCTCCCCCATCCGCGCGGTCCGTCCCCACGTTCATGGGTTACCTGAGGGAGGACGGGCGCGTCGGCACGCGTAATTACATCGCAGTGATGGCTGCTAGCAATTGCGCAGCGCACACCGTGGAACTGATTGCCGGCAGTTACCGATCCGCCGCCTTCCCTACGAATGTGGACGGCGTCGCCGGGTTTCCGCATGGAGACGGGTGCGGACACGCTTTCGGCCCAGACGTAGACCAGTTGCGCAGAACGATCGGAGGCGTTCTGTGGCATCCCAATGTGTATGCCGCCGTGATGGTGGGGCTTGGCTGCGAGGTAAACCAAGTGGCCGATTACCTCGGGCGGAATGCTCCCAAGGGCGCTCGGGTGGTCGGACTCACGTTGCAGGAAAGCGGAGGCACAAGCGCAACGGTCCGGGCTGCGAGGCGCTTCATTGACGAGTGGATCGAACGCGCGGCGGCGCAGCCAAGAACGCCCGTGCCCGCCTCCCGCATCGTTCTGGGCCTCAACTGCGGAGGGTCGGATTCGTTCTCCGGCATCACCGCTAACCCTGCCCTGGGACGTTGCTGCGACCGGCTGGTGGAATGCGGCGCCACCGTGGTGCTTGCGGAGACGCCTGAGATCTTCGGCGCGGAGCACCTGCTGGTCAGGCGCGCCCGCAACCGGGCGGTGGCCGAAAAGCTGCTCGGCTTCATTCAAAAATACAAGAATTATTTGAAACCGTTCGAAGGCAGTTTTGATGACAACCCTTCGCCGGGCAACAAAGAAGGCGGACTCTCGAACATTCTGGAAAAGTCTTTGGGCGCCGTAGCCAAGGCAGGAAGTTCGCCATTGATGGATGCCGTGGACTATAGCGAGCGGATTTCCTCACCGGGGTTTGTTTTCATGAATACCCCCGGTTACGATCCGGTGTCCCTGGCTGGGCTGGCGGCGGGCGGAGTGAACGTCATCGCTTTCACCACCGGACGCGGCAGCGCCATCGGCTTCCCCACCATCCCCGTCCTGAAGATCGCCAGCAACAGTGGAACGTTCCGGCGGATGCGTGACAATATGGATATCGACGCCGGGAAGATCGCCGGAGGCGAAAAGACGATTGACGAAATCGGCGAGGAAATTTTCGAGGCGGTGCTGCGTGTGGCCTCAGGCGAGCGAACTCGCGCCGAGCTTTTGGGACATAACGAGTTCGTTCCGTGGCGCATCGGCCCGGTGTTGTGAAGGAATCGGACTGGTCATGAGAATCTACATGCGAACCATAATCTGTTGTGTGGCGGCGCTGGCGCTGGCCAGGGGCGCTGCGCCTCCTAAAAAGTCCGCCCCAGCGAAGGTTGCCCCACCGGCTAAGGCGCCGGCGAAGAAGTCCGCTCTGGACAAGGCGACTTTAGAGGCCTATGTCCGGCATCTGGCCGTTTGGGGTCCGCAAATCAAGGTCGAAATCGAGGATCCGAAGGCGTCCGCGCGGCTGCCTGGGTTCTTGGAGGTGAAAGTGCATGCTTCACTTGGGAATCAGTACACCGACGAGATTTTCCTGGTGAGCAAGGACGGACAAAAGCTTTTGCGCCCGCCTGTCTATGACATCAATCAGAATCCGTTCCAGTATGAGATAGAAAACCTCCGAACGGAAAACCAGCCTAGCTTCGGAACGCCCGGCGCTCCCGTGGTCATCGTGGTGTTTAGCGACTATCAGTGCCCCTTCTGTAGGGAGGAGGCCAAGATGTTGAGGCAGGAATTGTTGAAGGAATTTCCCAGCCAGGTTAGAGTTTATTTCAAGGATTTTCCTCTCGATTCGATCCACCCTTGGGCCAAAGCCGGCGCTATGGCGGGACGTTGCGTGTTCCGACAAAATCCTGATGCGTTCTGGGATTTCCATGATTGGATTTACGATCACCAAGCCGAGATCTCACCCGAGAATTTAAAGACCAAAGTGCTGGATTGGGCCAAGAGCAAGAATCTCGACACGTTTCGCTTGAACGCTTGCATTGACTCCAAAGCGACCGAAGCGGAAGTGGACCGTTCCTCGGCTGAAGCTCGGAATCTGAACGTGGACCGCACTCCCTACCTGTTTGTCAACGGACGTCGCGTCCCTGGAGCTAGCTGGCCGCAGTTGAAACAGATCATCGCGTTTGAAATCGATTACCAGAAAACCGCGCATAATGCCGGGGATCATGACTGCTGCTCCATCTCCTTGCCTTCCGTGGTCAAGTAAGACGGACCGGATGCCATGGTGACCCGAGCCGGGCGTCGTGCTTTCCTCGCCCTCGCTTTGCTGGCGGGGCTGCTTGCGGCTGCTACACGCACGGCGCGGATCGACCCGCAACGGTATCTGGCTCATATCCAGTACTTGGCCTCTCCGGAACTCAAAGGAAGGGCCGCCGGGTCGCCAGAGTTGGAGCAAGCTGCCCGGTATATCGCCCAGCAATTCCGCAGTTACGGCCTACGACCTGCCGGCGGCTCCTTTCTCCAGGCGTTTCCACTTACCACGAACGTCCGTATGGGCGCGGATAACCGTTTCGAGGTTCGCTCGAATGGAAACCGCCGCGCGCTGATCGCTGGTGAGGACTTTATCCCTGTGGCGTTTTCCGCCACGGGCCAGTTCTCCGGAGGCGTTGTTTTTGCCGGTTACGGAATCACAGCGCCGGAATACGGCTATGATGACTACGCGGGGATTGACGCCAAGGACAAGTTCGTGTTGGTCCTGCGCCATGAGCCGCAAGAATTCGATGAAAGGAGCGTTTTTGCGGGCCGTAACTACACCCGGCATGCTCAGCTTGCCAGCAAGGCGGCTAATGCCCGGTTGCATGGAGCTCGCGGCATCCTATTCATCAGCGACTTGCCGAGACACGGCGGCGACGTGCTGGAGCCCATAGGGCGCACGCTGGGACCGCCTGAAGAGCGCGTGGCTTCCGTGCAGCTAAAGTGGAGCGTCGCCGCTGAGTGGGCGTCCGCCTGCGGAAAGGACTTCCAAAAGATCCTCGAGGCTATTGACAATGACTTAAAGCCCCGTTCGTTCCCGTTTCCGGATACGCTGCACGTGGACGTGCACGTGGACCTGGAGCGGGAGCTGAGCACGGTTCACAATGTGGCTGCCTATCTTCCGGGCGCCGGCGAAGAATATCTGATCTTGGGGGCGCACTACGACCACATCGGCCTCGGCGAACACTTCTCGGCCAACCCCTCGTTTGTGGGTCAGATTCACCCCGGCGCGGACGATAATGCGTCCGGAACCGCTGGACTTCTCGAGCTCGCCCGGTATTACGGTCAGAGAAGACCCGGCTCCGCTCGCGGCCTCCTGTTCCTTGCTTTTGCGGGGGAGGAACTGGGTTTGCTGGGCTCGATACATTATCTTAACCACCCCTACCTTCCGATCGATAAGGCCATCGCAATGTTGAACATGGACATGATTGGCCGCGTCCGGGAAGGAAAGGTATACATTGCCGGCGCAGATTCCAGCCCGCTATTTCGTCCGGCGCTCCAGAAGGCGCTCCCTTTACACTCCCAACTTCATCCCGATTATTCCGACGCAGTCGGCTATGGCGCCAGCGATCACGCCTCCTTCGCTGCGCGGGGAGTACCAGTACTTTTCTTCTTCTCAGGGTTACATTCGGACTATCATGCTCCGAGCGATACCTGGGATAAGATTGAGACAGCCGGGGCCGCTGAGGTCCTGGAACTGATCTTGGATATAACCAGCGAGTTGTTGGAGGCGCCGCTCCGAAATGCGCCTCAGAACCACAGCAGCCCGGCTAACGGGCTGCCGGCGCATGGAAGGAACTAGGGGAATTGAGGCAAGGTCAACTTCCCAAGAGCCGAAAAGATAGAGAGATCTCATGGAATCGCGGACTGACATTACTGAAACGACTTGCAAACTACCCCCGCTAATCCTTTACCCATTTGCGGATTCCGATGGCCCCGCCAAACTGGTGGAGAGCTCCCGAGCCAACCTCATGTTGCAGGGGTTGCTTCCAGCGGGCGATTTTAGCTCGGAGGAGTTGGAACGCCGCTTGTTAGAAGGGCGTTACTGCGAGGTCCGCATGCTCTTTTATGTGGGCAAGGATGTGGACCGTTGGATTGAGCAGTGCATCGATTTTGTCGAACGGAACGAAACCTTGTCCTTGATGGGGTACCAGTATCAGAGCTTTGCGGATTTTCTCGTCAACCACCCCCCGAAGCCCGTCAAAGACAAACTGCGCCGCTGGGGCGTTGCCGATTACAAGGCGATCTTCTCCCGCGCCATAGGAATCCGGTCCATTTTTGCTGAAGTCCCCGAACTGGAGCAGCTCAGCCCCCACTTCATCCGCCATTATTACCGTTACGCGGACCAGATGTTCCTGTGCCGCCTGCATTCAGCTACTTACGCGGAAATCAACCCAGAACAGTTTGATTTCGAACTCTACGCATCGGCGGAGTACACCCGTATTCTGGAAAAGGAGTGGGAGTCCTCCTAAAGGCATCACGGTGGTATATATGGAAGGTGTCTAGATTCCCGCGCTTTTTGCTAATCCGGCAGCATTTCCCTGACCGCGCGCTTGCGGATGTCCCAGGAGAAACAGTCCGGCAGCTCACGCAACAACGCTTTGCCGATCGTGTGAAACCCGGCGCCCGAGTAGCCATCGGCGTGGGGAGCCGGGGCATCGCCAACCTCGCCGCCATCGTCCGGGCGGTGGTGGACTACTGGCGGGCGCACGGCGCCTCGCCGTTTATATTTCCGGCGATGGGCAGCCACGGCGCGGCGACTGCTGAAGGTCAGGCTGACGTGCTGGCCCGTTACGGAATCCATGAAGCGGCGATGGGTTGCCCAGTGGTGAGTCAGTTGGAAGTAGTATCACTGGGGAAAACAGCAGAAGGAATTGAGGTGTTTGTGGACCGAGCCGCGTGGGCAAGCGACGCCGTCATGCTGGTGGCTCGCGTCAAGTGGCACACCGACTTTGCCGGTCCTATCGAGAGCGGGCTCTTCAAAATGATGGCGATTGGACTCGGCAAGTTTACGGGAGCTCGCCAGTATCACAGCCACGCCTACCGTATGGGATTGGAGCGCGTCATCCGTAGCGCCGGGCGGCATGTTCTCCAGTCCGGGAAAGTTATCGGCGGGCTCGCGATCCTCGAAGATGCGTTCCACCACACCGCCAAGTTGGATGCCGTGCCCGCCGAGGTTATGGAGCAGCGGGAGGAGGAAAACTTAGCGCTCGTCAAGTCCTGGGCGGCTCGGATTCCCGTGCCTGAGCTGGATCTGCTGATTCTGGATGAAATCGGGAAAGATATTAGCGGCGCGGGCATGGATACGAAAATCGTCAATCGCAGCGTTTACGGCGAGTGCAACGTGTGGCCTAACGCTCCGCTCATCCGCCGCATTTTTGTGCGCCACTTAAGCCCGCTCACGCACGGCAACGCGGTGGGCATCGGGATGGCGGACATCACCACCGACCGCGCTGTGGCCGCCATCGATTGGGAAGCCACTCGCGTCAACGCCCTGACTTCGAATGCGCTGGCGGCGATCAAAACGCCCATACACTTCGCTACCGATCAAGAGTGCCTGGAGCGTATTTGGCCGACCGTGGGGAAATTCGACCCCCAGGAATTATTCGTGGCATGGATCCACAACACCATGGACCTTCATGTGCTCGCACTGAGCGAAAACCTCAGACCCTTCCTCCAAGCTAACCCGACCCTTGAGATGGTGGGTGGACCTGGCGATCTGAGATTCGACTCGGCCGGGAATCTAGAAGACTTCGAGCGCCTTCTCGCACACGCGCCGCATGGAAATGGCTGACAAGAAAAATGCCGGGGGCAGGATTGGGCTCCTGCCCCCGGCAGAGGTTTGCGAATTAGCCTGCGCTAGCTGCGCCGGACATCACGCTGCCCACTTTGCTGAAGATGGTGCTGATGCTAGTCGCCACACCGGGCATAATCGCACCGGCCGCCACCGCTACGAATCCCGCCATCAAAGCGTATTCGATCAGGTCTTGACCACGCGTATCCTTCAGGATCCGCAGTTTCCAGATTACATTCGACAGTCTCTTCATTTGGTATCCTCTCCCTGCTGCAACTTGTTCAGTCGTTGCTGAACCTAAAGTAGCATCGCTCTTCCATCGGACAAATCGGCGCCAAACCTTAGAAGCATCCCCGAAATTAACTCAGCATCTTGGGGACTAGCCATGGGAATAGTACCTTCGGAATAGTACTGTCGATGGGTAAGTGACCGCATGGCGCCCGCACGGCTTACTTGCGGATCAAAAACACGGCAATTTCGGCGAACAAGTTGGGTAGCCGGCGCACTTGCCGCGACCCGCTCAAGAAAATGCGCCTCTCTATCACCCATCCCTCCTTCTGGCACAGGGCCTCGAAGTCCAGCACCGTCAGGAAGTGTATATTCGGTGAATCATACCAGTCGTGGGGAAAGAGCTCGGTTTTAGGGGCTCGCCCGCTCCAAAGATGCGCCAAACGCACGCGCCAATGCCCGAAATTGGGAAAAGCCACAATGCCGCATCGCCCTACGCGCAGGATCTCCCGCAAGACCTTGAGCGGGTGGCGCGTTTCCTGAAGGGTCTGGCTCAACACTACGTAGTCGAAGGCTTGATCTGGATAATCCGCGAGTCCTTGATCGATATCGCCTTGATACACGGAAACGCCGCGAGCGATGGCGCGCTGTACTTTCGAAGCTGCAATCTCGATGCCGCGGCCGTCAACTCCTTTGTTAGCCGCCAGCCACTGTAGTAACTCCCCCTCGCCGCATCCCAGATCCAGAACCCGCGTTCCAGGCTCGACCAGCTCGCTGATGATGGCGTAATCGCTCCGTCCAAGGACCGCATGAACGAACGTGCGGCGTCCGGGTTCACGAGCAGCTTTCATCCCCTCACCTTCTCGTACGTGCTCGCCAAAAATCCCCGGATCAACTCGGTCTGCTCTCCGACTTCGACTAGGAAAGCGTCATGTCCGTAATTGGAAGAAAGCTCGCAGAAGGCTACGTCCCGGTTGCGGCTGCGTAAGGCGTTGACGATTTCTAAAGATTGGTAGGTAGGATAAAGCCAGTCGGAAGTGAAGCTGATCACCAGAAAGCGCGCGGTGGTCCGTTCTAAAGCAGCGGCCAGGGAACCATAGCCATTGCTGATGTCAAAGTAATCCATGGCCTTGGTGATGTACAGATACGAGTTGGCGTCGAAGCGCTCGACGAATTGCCTGCCGCGGTACCGCAAGTAGCTTTCCACCTCGAAGTCCACATCGAAATCGAAGCCAAAGGCTTCCTTGCCCCGCAAACGGCGGCCGAACTTCTCGCGCATGGATTCGTCGCTCATGTAGGTGATGTGTCCCACCATGCGAGCGATGGCAAGACCTCGCGCGGGCGGATTCTTGTCGTAGTAATCCCCTCCGTTCCAGTCCGGGTCTGCCATGATGGCTTGCCGGCCCACCTCATTGAAGGCGATTTGCTGGGCGCTGTGCCGGGCGGTTCCGGCGATGGGAATGGCGCTCGCCACCGCTTCGGGGTAAGAGACTGCCCACTCCAGCGCTTGCATAGCGCCCATGGAGCCTCCCGCCACCGACAAGAGTCGCGGGATGCCCAAGTAGTCGATCAGCTTCTTTTGCAACCGGACCATATCGCCGATGGTAATGACGGGGAACTGCCGTCCGTAAGGGCGTCCGGTCGCGGGATTGATGGAACTTGGGCCCGTGGTGCCACGGCAACCGCCGAGCACATTCGAACAAATCACAAAGTATTTGTCCGTATCGAAGCCTTTGCCCGGACCGATCATGTTATCCCACCAGCCGGGTTTTCCTTCGCGGTTGATGCCGGCGGCGTGAGCATCCCCGGAGAAAGCATGCAGAATCAAAATGGCGTTGTCCCGCGCACGGTTCAGCTCACCCCATGTTTCGTACGCCACCTCCACGGGCGCAAGCGTTTCTCCGCAATCCAAAGGCAGGGAATCGAAACGAACCGTTTGAGTCTCAACAATCATGTTTGCTGTCTTGGGACAGGTAAGGCGAAACCGCCGACGCTATCGATAATAACGTATTTCAGGCCCGCCCAGTTTCGCGGTCGGGTTTCCGGAGCCACACGTAGCAGTGGTTACCGATGCGGTGTGCGTAAGGAGACTTGAGCAGCCAGCGATCGGCGTAGCGCAGCGGGAACAACAACCATCCGGAGATCCAATGCGCCGCCGCCCGCCAAATACGGGATGGCATCCAAAGTTTTATGTATTCGATCAGGATCACCAAAAGGGAGGCCGTGGGTCCCGTACGCCAGCCGGCGGCGACAACTTCCATCTCGCCCGCCAGTTGCCGGAGTCCCTCAAGCGTATATCTCCTGAAATCCTGCGGATATGCGTGGTAGGGGTGGCAGAAGGGGGTGACGAGATGTGCGTAGCCGCCGGGGGCCAGAACCCGCTCGATTTCTTTCATGACCTGCTCGGGGTTTCGAACGTGTTCGAGCACAGCATCGCACTCCACCCGTTCGAAAACAGCCGCCGCAAAAGGCAAACTCTCCGCATCCGCAACCACGTCCACCCCGGGGACGCCCACTAAGTCTACATTGACGTACCCAGGAACAAACCGCCCAGCCCCACCCAGGTAAAGGTTCCACCTACCTAAAGGGAAGGCAGTGGGTTCAGCGGGATTCATGAGGAAAGGATCGGGCGGTTGCAAAAGACGAAGCAGGCGGTCTCGCCACCGGCGTGACATCCGCTTCCGGTATAGCGCCTCCAAACCGCTTTCTGCGATCCTGTGGTGAAGTTCCTGCCGCACAACGCCAAACCTTCTCTCTCGAGCCTACCAGTCTTCGGCCTGACGCCGGCGGCGCAGCCGAGTACGCCCTTCTTGCATGGCGCAGGCGCTATATCATGGATTTTGCGGTTTCATTCTCATGGCTTCCAAAAAATCCATTCGCTACAAAGACGCCGGCGTGAACATCGACGAGGCGGAGCGCGCTCTCGTGCAAGTCAAGAAGCTGGCGAAATCTACGTTCACGCGCGGAGTGTTGACGGACATCGGCCTGTTTGGCGCGGGTTTTCAGGTTTATGGGTTGAAGCAACCGGTCCTGGTAAGTTCGGCGGACGGCGTCGGTACGAAGCTGAAAGTGGCGTTTCTCACCGGACGCCACGGCACTGTGGGCGAGGATCTAGTGAACCACTGCGTCAACGACATCATGGTGCAGGGTGCGCGTCCCTTGTTTTTCCTGGACTATCTTTCCGTGGGAAAGCTGGACGCCAAGGTGGCTGTCGAGATCATTTCTGGCGTCGCACGCGGCTGCCGGGCCAACGGGTGCGCCCTCATTGGCGGGGAAACCGCAGAGATGCCGGGGTTATATCAGCCTGGGGAATATGATCTGGCGGGTTTTATTGTGGGCGCGGTTGAGAAACGGCGACTCATCAACGGCAGCGGCATCCAAGCCGGCGATGTGCTTCTCGGGTTGCCTTCCACCGGGTTGCACACGAATGGTTACTCGCTGGCGCGCCGCCTGTTGTTTGAAGTGGCGGGTTACAGCCCTAAGACGTTCGTGCCTGAACTGGGCTGCACCGTGGCGGATGAGCTGCTGAAGATCCACCGAAGTTACGCCCGTCCGATCGCCGCTCTGCACGATGACGGGCTTCTCTTGGGCGCCGCGCACATCACGGGCGGAGGCATCACCGACAACACGCCGCGGATTTTGCCCGCCGGCCTTGGCGTCGAAATCGACACCTCTGCCTGGACCATACCTCCGGTGTTCCAACTCCTGCGCCGCATCGGCAATATTCCGCTTCAAGACTGGCGGCGCACATTCAACCTCGGCATCGGCATGATCTTCGTTGTGCGTCCAAGAAACTTGGCGGCCGCTGCGCAAGCGCTGAAACGGCTCGGCGAAACGTTTTATGAGATAGGCGCGGTGGTGAAGCTTCCGCGCGGGGCGAAAGAGCGGGTGATCTATCAATGAAAAAGTTAGGCGTTCTTCTCTCAGGCCGGGGTTCGAATTTCGAAGCGATTGCCCGGAACATCGCTCGCGGCAAGTTGGAGGCGGAAATCGCCGTGGTAATCTCCAACCGTCCTGAAGCGCGTGGCCTCGAAATCGCCCGTTCTTTCGGCATTCGGGCCGTGTGCATCCCCTCCAAAGGACTCGAGCGGGAGGCCTATGACCGCTTGGTCGTCGCAGAGCTCCATAAGGCGGAAGTCGACCTGGTGTGTCTGGCGGGGTTCATGCGCATCCTGAGCCCGTATTTCATCCGTGAGTTTCCCATGCGCATACTGAACATTCATCCCTCTTTGCTCCCCGCTTTTCCGGGGCTGGATGCCCAACATCAAGCCGTCGAATATGGAGTGAAGATCAGCGGCTGCACGGTCCACTTCGTCGACGAGGACTTAGACCACGGCCCCATCATCTTGCAAGCGGCCGTGCCCGTGCTTGACGCCGACGACGGTGAGTCTCTGGCGGCGCGCATCCTCCACGAAGAACACCGGATTTACACGGAAGCTATCCGCATCGTTCTTTCCGGAAAATTTCGCATTCGGGGACGCCGAGTGATTATAGAATCGTAGTCACTATGGAGAGAAGAACCTTTCTGGCTGCGGCCGCTTCCGCCGCTCGCGTGAGCGGGGCTAACGACCGGATTCGCGGCGCCGTGATCGGAGCCGGAGGGCGGGGGCGTCTGCTAACGGGCGAGTTCAAAGAAATCGGCGTCGAGATGGCCGCCGTTTGCGACGTTTACGAACCCAACCTTCAAGCGGGACTCAAAGTCGCCGGCACAGGGGCGAGAGCATACGATAACTACAAGCGTTTGCTCGAAGACCGTTCTATCGACGTAGTCATCGTCGCTACGCCGGACCACTGGCATGCGCGGATGACTATCGATGCTGTCGACGCCGGCAAAGATGTATACGTGGAAAAGCCTTTGGCGCACACGATCGAAGATGGCTTCCGCATCATCGAGGCCGTGCGCCGCACCCGCCGCATCGTCCAGGTGGGAACCCAGCGCCGGAGCGCTCCTATGTTTCAAGAGGCAAAAGCCATCATCGATTCCGGCGCGCTGGGAGAGGTTCGCCTCGTCAATTCTTGGTGGTTGAATTACCAGGAGTCTTTGCGGCAACGCCCGCTGCAAGGCAAGCTGGACTGGGAACAGTGGCTCGGCCCCGCGCCTAAGCGCCCCTTAGACCCGCTGCGTTTTTTCAACTGGTATTACTTCTGGGACTATTCGGGCGGTTTAATGGTCGGCCAGATGGCGCATATCGCCGACTGCATCCACTGGTTCATGAACTCGCAATACCCGCTCGCCGTCACTTGCGCAGCGGGAATGACCAACTTGCCGGGCGCTGAAATTCCGGCTACTACCACCACGGCTATCGAATACCCCGAGAATTACCTTGCAGTCTTTACGCTTGGCTACAAGGCCATGGTGTACAACCCCTTCCATGATCAGATGAAGCAATTCCACGGCAGGCGGGCGCGGTTGGATGTAGGCCGGGAGTGGTATGCTTTGTACCCGGAAAGCCGCGAGGTGGAACTCAAGCCCTCCAAGCAAGTGAAACTTCCCGGAAGTTTCAACGCCGCGACGCGGGCGCATATCCGTAACTTTCTTGACTGCGTGCGGTCCCGGAAGGACCCGAATGCTCCCGTGGAAGTGGGACAATCCGCGAACATCGTGCTCTGCATGGCGATGGAAGCCTTGCGGCAAGCTCGGCGCCTGCGCTATGACCCCCAAGCTCGCAAAATCGTGTAACGTCTCGTTTCTCCCCGTTGCGTCTGGCATGATGTTAGCCATGCACCAAGGCGAGCAACAGAGCCGGCGTGAGCTCCTTGCCGGGCTGGCCGGGCTCTCATTCCTCCCTGCCGCCCGGACGCCTCGCATCGGCGGGGCCGGTTTCCGCAGGATTCGGCGTGGCGTATCCTCCAGGCGGTATCTACACATTCATGGGGATGAGACAACCGCCCGGGAAGCGCTGCTCGCCCATATGAGGACAGGTGATGGGGTGGCGTTTCTCGTGGAGAGCCAAACCCGTATGGTCCCTATACGGGGCGGAATCGTTGATCCGAACCGCATTTTCTCACGTGTCGGAGCTGAGGCGAACCTGCGGCGCTTCAATCCCTCCTGGGATGCCAACCAGTTACGAGCAGCCCTGGAGGTGCTGGACCGGGACCGCCGGCGCTTCGTGAAAGCGGTCATGCCTCCGGCGGGTGGACTACTGATCGCCTTGCACAACAATGCCTCCGGCTATTCGGTGCATGACGAAACGCCCATCAGCGACCGGATTTCATTGAACAATCCTGGCCACCCACGCGAGTTTTTGCTCTGCACCGACGCGCTCGATTTCGAGATCCTATCCACGCTTTCCTGGAATGTGGTGCTGCAACAGAAAGCGCCGACCGAGGACGACGGGTCGCTTTCCCGTTTGGCGGCGCGCGCTGGATTCCGCTACCTCAATATTGAAACGCCGCGCGGTGACCTCCAGCGGCAGCGCCGGCTGCTTTCCGTGGTGGATAGCGAACTTCCTTGAGTGCTGGTAAGGCGGCGAAGAGCCGCCATGCGCTACGCTTTGCGCACTCGAGTTTGCTCGTAAATAGCGCGAGTCTGGTCCAGCGTGGCGTAAGCGGTGCCCGGCACTTGGGCAGACGCCGTGCCGGTGGCCACGCCCCACCGCAAAGCGTCGGCGAAATCGCTCCCGTTTTCTCGCGCCCATACGAAGGCCGCTGCGAGAGCGTCGCCGGCTCCAATCGGGCTGACCGCTTCGATGCGTGGCGGCTGCACCTCATACAAATCCCCATCCCTGGCCCCGACAGCGCCTCGTGCTCCGAGCGTGAGGACAACCTCTTCAGCCCCCATGGCGCGAATTCGTGCGGCCGCTTCCAAGAAATGCACACGAGTGAGCAGAGCCTGATTTAGGAGCCGCTCGGCTTCTAGCTGGTTGGGCGAAGCGGCGGTCGGCTGAGCTTCAATCCCTTCGAGCAGAGCATCGCCATCGGTGTCAATCAGCGTTTTCACCCCCCGGCTTCTGGCTTTCGTAATCAGTTTCGCGTAAAAGTCTGCCGGGACTCCCGGCGGCAGGCTCCCGCACAACAGCAACCAGCGCGCGCGGCGGAGATGCGCTTCCACAGCCTCCTCGACCCTCTCGATTTCGTCCGGATCGAGGGTGGGACCGACCTCGTTCAAGCGAATCGTGAGTCCACTGCGATCTGTCGCGATCAGGTTCGTTCGTATATCTTGCCGGATTTCTACAAGATGCACAGGGAAACCGCAGCAGTTCTGCAAAAGCTCTTTGAAGCGCTCTCCACAAGAGCCCCCGCAAGTGGCGATGGCCAAGGTCTGCCCGCCGAACGAATGAATGACTGCCGAGGCGTTGATGCCGCGCCCGCCCGCAGACTCTTTGCGCGACAGGATATACCCACGGTCTTCATAGACCAAGCGATCAACGTGCATCAGGCGGTCCACCGCCGGATTCATGGTGAGCGTGAGGATCACGTCCCATTCTACGTTACGCTGAAGGGTTGACAAACCACCCACATTTTAAGGCCTACCTCGCTCTGGCGGCCGTGTGCTTTTTCTGGGGCACGACATACTTGGGCATCCGCATGGCGCTGGAAAGTTTCCCCCCGCTCAAGCTGGTGGCTTTGCGATTCCTGATCTCGGGAGGGCTGATGTTGTTGCTCGCCGGCGCTTGGGGCGCACATCTCCCTTCCGGGCGCGAGCTGTGGCTGACGGCGCTCAATGGGATTGTGGTTTTAGGCGTCGGAAACGGGGCGCTCACTTATGCCGAGACATGGATCCCCAGCGGCATGGCTGCGTTGTTTATTACTACGTCTCCATTCTGGCTCGTCGGAATTGAGGCCGCTTTCCCGGGCGGCGAGCCTCTGCGTAGGCCGGTGATCGGCGGCATGCTGATCGGCTCCGCCGGCGCCGCCCTATTGGTTGCTCCCGGAGCCTTACGGGAGGGGCTCGGCAGCGACGTTGTGAAAGGTTTCCTGGCGCTTCAACTGGGGTGCTTTTGCTGGTCCCTCGGGTCCATTCTCCAGCGACGCCAACCTTCGAAGGCGCACCCGGTGGTAAGCGGCGCCGTCCAGCAGCTCGCCGCCGGGCTCGCGTTTCTGTTTCCCGCTCTGCTGTTTCGCGAACATCCGATGCACTGGAGCCTCCGCGGAGCGGGCGCGCTTCTGTATCTGGTGGCGTTTGGCTCCATTGTCGGCTATAGCGCCTATATTTACGCCATGGACCGGTTGCCTGTAGCGATGGTTTCAATCTATACGTACATCAACCCGGTGGTGGCGGTGATTTTGGGCTGGCTCTTTTACCGCGAACCTTTCGGGAAGACCGAGGCGTGGGCGATGGCCGTTATCTTCCTCGGGGTGGCTATTGTGAAAAGATGCGCGGGGGCTGCCCGCGAGTGATTACTCTCTCGCTAATAGTTTCGCTCCGAGTGCGCCTCCAACCGCCGGGAGAAGCGTGAACAGGACGAAGACAAAGAGCAAGGAGAGCAGGATCACCGTCGCTAATCCCGCCGGATTCTGGAGGATTTCCAGGAATTGTTCCACATTAGGGTCGATCGTTCCGCGGGCGCTGAACTGGCTGCGATAGAATGCCGCCAGCCCGCCTTTGCTGGATATCGAGACCACGCTGATCGTGAAAAACAAGGTAGCAATGACAAAGCAGAACACCCCTGTAATCCATCCCATCCGCATCCCATTCCGGATCGACAGTTTCTCACCCGTGCGGCGGCGGTAAAACCACACCGACAGGAAGCCCGCCGCCAGGAGCCACAATAACAGCCAGCCCAAGGCGAGAAATGCCGGCAGCGGCGCCGTGATCAGCAGGGAGGCAATGCCCGCAGACAAAAAGCCTACTCGCACCGCCGTGGCGTTCCGAAAGCTGATCTCTCCGGTTTGTGGCGCATATGCGCCAGGCGGCAGAACGAAAACCGGATGTTCTTGGGCTTCCGGCTCCTCGGCGGGGGGCTCTTCAAACTGCGGCTTACCACACTTATGACAGAACCGTGCGTCCGGGGGCAGCTCCGCTCCACATGTGCAAAACTGAGGCACGCTTACAGTTTCCCGCAGCCCAGCGGACGGAAGCAAGCACGCGAAGCGGAATCAGCCCGCTACTGTCAATGGCGCACGGAGGAGACGCTTCCCCAGTTGAACGATGAGCTCATAGGTCCCCGGCTTCAGCCCCGGAGATATCCGGAAGTTCACTTCGTGGCGCGGCACGCGAGGGTCGGTGCAGAACGTATCCAGTTCATAAACGGGCAACCCGCCCACGCTCGCACGTAACCGGTCCACCTCCACCGCTTCTTCCAACGTGACTTTGACCGTGCCCGTTTCCGTCCTGTAACGACACAGCAAATTGATCCCATCCGTTACGGAAACAATGCGAGGGACCGCCGGCGGAGGAGGTATAACGCGCAAGGTCGCGGCCGGACCAACCGGCGCGCCTCCCCAGCGCATCTCCACCAACTGCAATCCCGTAGAGAGTCCCGCCGGCAGTAGTGCATTGACTTGCCGCAGCGCTCCGCTTTCCTCCGGGCCCATGTACGTGCAAAACGCGCGGCGCCCGCCTACCCACACGCCCATGTGGTTGATATCACAGTCCTCGGGCATGCCCTCCACCCAAATGGAGATTGCGGCAAACCGCCCCACCGGTGGAGCGCCGGGCTCGGAACTGTTCGCGCTGGTGATTCGCCGGATCCGGATGCCTTCAGGCGGGGGCGTGGCAGCTAGACACTTGCTCCACCCTTGGGGCCGCTTTCGCATGGTTACCCACATGTATTGGGTTTCCACGCCTTCCAAAGCCAGCAACTGAAAATCATGGCGCTGGGCGAACGCCGCTATTTTCCCGGCAGAAATGCGCACTCCGTTCCATGTGTCATAGCGCGCCGCAGTTTCCGGCAATCCATTGATCTGACAGCGCAAAATGCCCCCCGTTTTCAATACTCTGCGGGATTCCCGCAGATATTGAAACACCACTTCCTCACTGGGAATATGCTGAAACACCGCGTAAGAATACACGAGATCGAATGAATCGCTGGCAAATGGGGCCAAATCCGCGCCCGAAGTGGCGTGAACATACACATTGGGCAAGTCTTGTAAACGCTCGCGCGCCAAGCGGACCATGGCGTCGGATACGTCTACCCCATGAATCTCGCCAAAAAGGGAGCTTAACGGGCGTATCAGGCGTCCGGGGCCGCACCCGATCTCGAGCGCCCGCAGCCGGTTCGACGGCGGAAGCCGCTTCAATTCCCGAGCGATAGAAACCGCCACTTCGTTCGCAGTGTCGAAAAACTCCTCGAGCGGCTGCCCTCGGCGGCCAAACGCCACATAGTAGTTCGCATCTTCCTGCGCCCGTGCATTCCAGTCCTCGCGCATGCGGGCGCAAACTTTGGGATCGATCATGGCTTCGTGGTTCGGGAGCCTTTCCATCCGTCCTCCGTGTCTGAGCAGCGGTTACGCGCTATCCGGTTTGCGGCAAGCGATACGCCCGGCGCCGCCGCGATGCAACGCGTGCTCATCCTATACCCTGAGATGGTATTGTCTTCGATGCGGTTTTCCACGGCCGGCGCGGGACGTTCCGCTCGCCTCCCCAGATAGATTCCCGAACGCAGCAAGTCCGGTTCGCCCTCGAGGTAGTAGCACCCGAATTGGGCGGCGTTTTCCGTGCAACCGGCTAAGTTCAACCGTTGCATTTGGTTGCGCGCGACAACGTGGCGTGAGCCAATCAAGAAGATACCGCCGAACTTTGCGCCATCGATGAGGTTATCCTCCACCCGCACTTCTTCGGATTGCATGTCCGGATTAGAGTTGTTGAAGACGATCGCAAAATGTCCGAATGGGTAACCGTCCGCCGTTTTCCGGTTAATGCAGACATTGCGCCGGACCGAGCCGTGATGGAATCCGTCCAGGTCAATGCACTTTCCGTTGATTTCCTCAAATCGATTGCGGACATAGGCCGAATGGTCCACATTGCCTGCGGTATCCATGGCGACCGGTGTGCCGCCTCCCTCTACGTCCACCACTTCCAGGGGCCAGCCAATGAGAAAGCCTGTGTTGTTCTCGACCACCACCTCAGTGGCGTGGCCAATTTGGATCGCATCCCTCCCCACCTGTTCAAAGCGATTGCCGGCGATGCGCCCCCGGGCATTTCGGGGAGAACGGTAGTTCGAGTGGGTCCAGACGGCGTTTCCAAGCACGCGCCGGAAAACGGAACTCACAACCGCGAAGTCCTCCACACCTTCCTCCAGCAGGATCCCGCCGGTGGCGTTGTTCCGTCCCTTCTCATTGCGCGAGCCGCTGTCCTCCACTGTCACGGCCGCAATCGTAACGCCCTTACAGGAGGAAGCTAAAACCGCGAACCCGGCGACGTTTTGAAACCGCACATGCTCGATGGTGATGCCGCTTGCGCCTTCCAGCAGGATGGCGCTAGCCTTCGTGTGCCGGGAAAACGGAACATCATGGGGAGGCAAACCGGAGGGTCGCTCCAGCATGGCCCGGTTTCCGTCAAAAGTAACGTTTCGGATGCGGATGTTACGCGCCTTTTCCACGACGAGCATAGCTCTCCCTGTGAACCCGTCTGCCGCCCGTAGGGTGGTGCCTTCCGGAGCGCCTTCAATCTCCAGATCCGCCGCATCTTGGGGGATACGCCATTCCTCACTGATCTTCAAGATTCCAGCCGGCAGGCGGACCCGCCCATGTGCAGGCATGAGCGGGGGAGCGAACCATGCCAGTAAGAGGAGGGAAACCGTTATGCTATCTACCATGGCCCTAGTCTTTGACGCGGTAAGCTGCCCTCCGATCCAACAGTTTAGCGCCTTAGTTCCTGATGCCGCCTGCGTCGGCGTCGTGGGCTTCCGGGACTCCGGAGCGCGCCAGTTGCTGAGGCTTGCGGCGGGCATCGTGCAACCGGAGAGCGGGACCATTACCGCGCCCTCGGAGCGCTGTTACCTCACGCTGGACACGTCCCCATGGTCGCCGGCTCCATTGATTGTCGTTGATTCCGTGCTGGATACGCTCGACCCGGTGGAAAGCTTTGAGCTGCTCTGGCGAATCGAACAGTGCCGCCGCTCCGGTTCAACCATCCTCCTGGCCACGCGGCGCCCGGATCGAATGCAGCACTATTTCGACGAAGCTTGGTGGATCGACGAGGGGCGGCTGCGCATGCGCGCCCACCCCGCCGAGGTGATCCCGGCGTTCCACCGGGAGGCTGCCCGCCGAATCCGGGCGTTGGGTGAAACGCTCGCTGCCCCGCTTGCGCCGCAGTTTCGGCGCGGCGACGGACGGGCGGAACTGGTGGCCATCGACCTGCTGGGTGAGGATGGGGCGCCCACCTCCGTGTGGCGTAGCGGAGAACGGGCTACCGTTAAGGTGCGCGTCCGTTTTCATGCTCCAGTCGCCGATCCAGTGGTGGGGATCATGATCCGCACCCGCCTGGGATTTGAGGTCTACGGAACGAACACCGAATTGGAGGGCGTAAAGCTGGGACCCTGTCAGGCGGGAGAAGTTAGAGACATTGAGTTTACGTTTCCGTGCGAGCTATGCCCGCAGGAGTATACGATCACCGCCGCCTCCCATGATCCCGATGGCGTTTGGCACGACTGGCTGGAAGACGCCGTCGCCTTTTCCGTAACCGATACGCGATACACGGCCGGCGTTGCGCGGCTCCGTGTGGTGGTAAAGGCGTAGGCGCGCGTCGCTTATTTCGATTCCAGGATAAACACCGGCGCAGGACCCGCCACCGTCGTGAAGCCGGACGGAGTAGCTGCCCGGAGCCACGCTGAGCACCCCTGCACCTTGCCGAGGTAAGTGTGCGGATGGACATCGACCTCCATGTCTCGCATCTCCAAGGCGCCGTACATGAATACGGGAAAGACTTCGCGGATGGTCGAGACCCGCTCCTGCACCACATAGGGCGCTCGCAAGGCCCCCTTCAAAGCGCGCTCCCACCCGGCTTCATCGGTCTCCCAGCCGTTGAAAGAGTGCAGGTCGCCGGTGGAGCTATTCGGCTTCAAAACCAGCGTCTGGCGGTTTTTCAAGATGAACTCCACGAGGTCCACAGTCGTGTCCTTGTAGGTTGTCTTGCGCTGCGAGACCACGCGTGTCCAGGGAATGACTTCGCGGATCACCTTTCGCTCCGCTGCGGGGAACGTCGCCACGATCGTGTCGTCTGTCAAAAGGTCGAAGATCGCTTTTTTTTGCGCCAGCTCCGCTCGAAAACTGTTCACCATGCAAATCGCCCGCTCTCGGTAAGCGCGCACGAGCGGGTGGGTGAGATCCCAGCGCACCAGGAACTCTTCGACCAGCATGCGCCGGTAAACCAAGTCGATGCGGAAATCGCCCCGGCTCAGCGCCCCGTTGCGGTATTCTAGCTGGTCAGGCACGACGATCTCGGTGTTGTACCCTTCGCGCTGGAAAAACTCGCGGAGTAGCACAAGCTCTCCTGATTCTTCAGTTTGAAACTGGGGACGGAACTCTAGGATGGCAATCTGCGGCTTTCGCTCTCCGCCGAACTCCTTCCAAGCTTTGAGGAGCGCTTGAAGCAGATGCTTCTTCCCGCCGACCTTGGTAAGCGCGTACTTCTTCCGGAACTCTTTCACCGGCGGGCAGTCATAGAACAAATCTCCCAGCGCTTCCCCGTAAGCGATGCCACTAGGGGCGTCTGCGTTATAACCCACCACCCGGAGCTCGCCGTTATGGATGTGGCTGTCCAGCATTGCGGCTACGGAGAAATGGGCATAGCCGGGGTCGATGGCCGCGAGCATTTTTTCGGCGGGCAGCAGCTCCATACGCGCCATCAGCGCGGGATTTTGCAGGGCCATGTCCTTGATCCGCTCCACCGCTGACGCAAGCGCTTCCCCTGCTCTTGCGAGCGCTACAAACTGCCGTTGCGTAATGAAATGGGGGCGCAAGAACGGGCAAATGGGCCGTCCGCCATTCGCCAAACGCTGAGCGACCATTTTTTCTTGGAAGGCCTCTGCCCATCCGGATTTCTGAAATGATTCGGATTCGACAATCTTGTGGTAGCGGGCTACCGCCTCGCTTAATTGCGTCATGAGTTTACACGGGCTTCCCTCTACAGTATCGCACACGTCACCTGTAAAAGAAAACGCAACACCAGTACTAATAGTGTAACAAGTGTTGTATTTTCTTATGGTTACATAGAAAAACTACGGTCTTTGATGCTTTTCGTCGCGCCCTATAAGTCCCATTGTTTCCGCCAGGTTACGACGCTGGCGGCAGCCCAGGCAAGGTTGGCCATGTGACACGCCATGGCGCCGTAATGCCCCTGCTCCACTGTAGCGTTCGGATCTTTGCGCGTGCGCATGCATTCCAACCAGTTTTTCATGTGCTCGTCGGGCGTGCCTTTCACCACCACGGCGTCTTTCAGCCCTTTCCCTTGCGGGATGAAGCGGTATCCGTAACGGAAGATATTAAGCCGCCCACCCTCGCCCATAAAGACGATATCGGTGTTTTCGGCGTTAACCCGGTCCGTGACGGACGCTTCAAAGGTTACCGTAACCTTCTCTGGGTATTCGCAGATGGCGTTGATGTTGTCTGGCGCCGTTCGGCCATCCTGGTATTGGTAAATTCCTCCCAACGCGGTGACCCGCCTCGGTTTTGCGATGCCCAGGAACCACTGCGCCACATCCACCATGTGTACGAACAACCCACCCGTCTGCCCGCAGCAAAGTTCTACATAGGCAAAGCGGTTGAAGTACCGCTTGGGATCCCAAGGGATTTTCGGAAGAGAACCCAGGCAGGCCTCCCAGTTGAGTCCCGGCGGCTTTTTCTCCATTCCTTCCGGCGGCTTGTACAGATACCCCCCATTATTGTTCCAAACCGTGCGCACCATGTGGACCGCTCCCAACTGGCCGCTATCTACGAAACGTTCTTTGGCCTCAACAAAATGCGGGGTGCTTCGCTGTTGCACTCCGACTTGAACCACCCGCCGGGTTGCGCGGACGGCGCGCACCACCAGAGGACCCTGTTCGGGCAGAGACGTCATGGGCTTTTCGACGTAAACATCCTTGCCTGCCCGGCATGCATCGATCGTGATCTGGGCGTGCGTGTTGTCCCAGGTGGCTACGATCACGCCATCGATGTCTTTCCGGTCGAGCAGTTTCCGGTAGTCCTCATAGGTTTCTACGTCGGGCCCGCTGATCTTTTTCGCCTGTTCCCGCCTTTGATCCCATGCGTCGCACAAAGCTACCCATTGAATGCCCCCGCACTTGTTGGCTTCGCGCATCAAATAGGAGCCCCGGCTCCCTGTGCCCACGATCCCCAACCGGATCCGGTCGTTTGCGCCCCATACGCGCGCCGCCGAGGCTGCCGTCCATGCCGCGCCCATGAAGACGCGCCGTGACGATCCAGCGACCATTGATTCCTCCTGCGTCTATAGCCTTACGGGCTTCATATCGCCTAACATCTTGTGGACAATGACGAATGCTGTCAGATGGAAACATCCCATGGCTAGAAACACGGGCGTGTAGCCGAAACGCGCCACAATGAACCCGGGGATGATGGCCGAAAACAAGAACCCGCCAAGGCCTCCGAGGCAACCGCCTACTCCTGTAACCGAGGCGACGGCGTTGCGCGGGAAAACGTCGGAGGTGGTAGTGAATAGGTTTGCGGACCATCCTTGATGCGCGGCGGTCGCCAAGCTCACGAGCGCAACCGCCAAAACCGGGCTTTTCGCCACCACCGACATCGCCGCCACCGGCATGCAGCAAGCGCAGATCAGCATCGCTCCTTTGCGCGCGCGCGCATTGCTCCAACCATGCCGGATGAAATACCCCGAAAGCCAGCCGCCAAATACGCTTCCAAAGTCGGCCATGAGATAGATTACGGGGAGCGCCCATCCGATCTCTTTCAGGTTGAACTTCCGGACGTCATAAAGGTATGGAGGGAGCCAATACAGATAAAACCACCAAACAGGATCGGAAAGGAACTTGGCCAATGCGAATCCCCAAGTTTCTTTGCATCGTAAAGCGCGCAGCCATCCCACGGCCGGCTCCTCGGCGACCGGGCTTGCATCACTAAGAATATAGGCGAGTTCCGCCTGGTTCACCCGCGGGTGGTTTTGTGGAAGTCGATACAGAATCGCCCAGAATACAACCCAAAGAAACCCCAGCGAGGCAGTGATCAGAAAGCAGTCGCGCCAGCCGTAGTGCTGGACCATCCAGACAAACAAGGGCGGCCCCATCATCGACGCTACATTCGTTCCCGCGTTGAAAATCCCTGTAGCCAGCGCGCGGTCTTTTTTGGGGAACCACTCCGCCACCGATTTGATGGCCGCCGGGAAGTTGCCGGATTCCCCAAGGCCCAACATGCCACGCCAAAACCCGAGCCCTAATGGGGACCGCGCAAGCGCATGGCCTGCTGCCGCAAGAGACCACCACACAATAGCCAGTCCATAACCGAGCTTCGTTCCGAACCGGTCAATCAGCTTGCCCATCATGAGGAAACCGGCGGTGTATGTGATCATGAACGCACCGTTAACATATCCGTACTGCTCCGGGGAGATGTGCATCTCCTGCCGGATCACGGGCAAGAGTACGGAGAACACAATTCTGTCCAGATAGTTGACTGTGGTGGCGAAGAACAGGAGCGCCAGGATGTACCAGCGTACCCGCGTCATGCGATTTGCGGCTGAGGTTAGGGCAGTCGTTGATTCGGACACTTTAGGGATTATATGCCATTTCACGCCCGCTTGTTTTTGGTTGGGAAATCCCCTCTTTGAGGGGGCCTGGCCTCCCCCATAAGACTCTTCGGTGGGAACGCTTGAGGGCTGTACCAGTCCCAGCACAGCGCGCTAAAGTAAGACCAACAATGCGAGAGAGTTGATGACTTGCGCGGGAGCCTCGCTGGCCTTCCGACACGCAGTCTGAAAAACTCGGCCAGCCGAGCCACGGCAGGCTCATTACCTCCGAGATGAGCCTGCCACGGCTGGTTTCCCAAGCATTCCACATGAAGATTAGGCAGGGTGAGGGGTGGCCTATTTATGAGGTTCGGCGTCTGCCGGTGGTCCGAACGCCCATTATCGAGAGTGAGGCATGAAAATCGCAGCCCAATAGCCATTTCGCGTTAGACTATTCATGTAGGGTTTTGAGGAGACGTAGGTCTCCGCCTGCCAACCGCACAGTTCCAGGAGGCGTCGTGGGACACACGCGGCGGAAGATACGGTTCATCGAGCCTCGAAGCCGAGAGGGCCGGCCGTTCAATGCGTGGGTGAGCCGCCAGCCTTTACTGGGGCCCTTGACGCTCGCAACGTTGCTTGGCCAGCGTGGCTACGATGTAGCCGTTTATAACGAGAACGTTTCCGGTCCTCTCGAAAAGAATCATGAAGCTTACGACGACATTGCTTCGGCGGATCTAGTCGGAATCAGTATCATGACTCCAACCGCCTCCCGGGGTTATGCCTTGGCGGACCGGATCCGCCGGGATGCGCCCCGGGCGGCTATTGTGTTCGGCGGAATCCACGCGACCTTCATGAGCCAGGAAGCGCTCGCGCATGGCGATGCGGTGGTGCGGGGAGAGGGAGAGAGCATCATCGAACGCTTGGCGGAGGGAAGCTTCCAGAGCGGCATCATCGAAAGTCCTCCGCTCGACGATCTCGATTCCCTCCCGGCGCCCGACTACCGGCTCATGCGCGATTTCGACAGGCTCCTTTCTCAATTCCCCTCGAAAGCGCTGTATCCGCTGCCTTTGATGACGTCGCGCGGGTGTCCGTACCGGTGCTCGTTCTGTTCCGTCAGTCGTATGTTCGGTCAAAAGGTGCGGCGCCGGTCCGTCGAAAAAGTATACGAAGACATCCAGCAGTACGCGAGGGAGGGCTTTCGCGAGTTTTTCTTTTATGATGACAATTTCACGTCCGACCGGGAATGGACTAAGCGGCTGATGCAGCGGATCAAGCCGTTGGGCGTGCGCCTTTGGGTTCAGACACGGGTGGACTTTCCTTGGGTGGACCGTTCGCGCAGGCTGTTGGACCGGACGCTGTTGGATGAAATGCGGGACGGAGGCGCCTCGACGCTCTACGTCGGGTACGAGACCATCGATGAGGAAACGGCGGCGCAGTGGCGCAAAGGCTACCGCGGACAAGGCGCATTGCGGGAGCGCTTGCTTGAAGACACGCATATCCTCCACGAGAACGGCTTCTGGATTCACGGCATGTTCGTCGTGGGACCCCAACACACCCATGAAACCGTAGATCAGATTGTCGAATTCGCCCGTCGAGCCAGAATCGAAACCATTCAGCTCAGCATCTTGACCCCATTTCCAGGCACTCCCCTTTACGAGCAGATGCGTCCCCATCTGATTCTCACCGAGTACCCGCAGGACTGGGACTACTACGACGGAACCCATTGCGTCTATGCAAATGCTCGGTTGGGCATTCAAGCATTCCAGGAGGCGGTCCTGAAGGCGCACCGGAAATTTTATCGCGGGTATACCTGGAGTTTGCGGCGTATTCAAGACGTCCTCGACGCCAGGGCCTCGCTGGCGGATCGCTTGCGCTGGGCTTGGTCCACTGCGCGCATAGCTCAGCGAACGCTTCAGGAGTGGGAGCAAGAAACCCGCATGTTCTTGGAGATGATAGGAAGCCGGCTGGCAAGGGATCCACGGGAGCTCCAGCCAGCACCGCGGAGTCTTGCTGAGTGAGGCCGGCAGAAAGCATAGGAGGAACGTATGAGGTACTGGAATCCGAACATCTCAGATCGAATCTCCGAAAAGCTGCATGCTGTCGCCTTTATGGGTTTGCTGAAGGCGACTGAGTACTCGCTTTACGTGCCCTCTGATCGCAATTTCTTGATTGAGCGACTGCTTCGGACTCTGGATTCCGCGATTCAGGAAACGGAGCAGGATCCCGAGACCCGCGCGCACCTGTTATGGTTTGGCGCCCATTTGAAACCGTTCCTGCGCCGTCTGGTGAAGGAACGCCCCGCGGCTGCGCGCGCGGTGCTGCGTTTCCTCGGCACTTACATCGACGACGTCTATAGGCGCACACGCTCACAGGAAGCAGGTTTGCCGGCCCCTTCCACCGTGGTCATCGAACCGACGGACCGTTGCAATCTGCGCTGTCCGGGCTGTTACGCCAAGAGCAGCTCCGATGGGTGTGATCTACCTTTCGAACGCTTGGTGGAAATCGTGCAGGAAGTGGTGAATATGGGCGTTTCGTTGATCACGATTTCCGGCGGTGAGCCGTTTGTCCGGGAGCGTGCGGACCATACGCTCACACGTTTGGCTGAGCGCTTCCCAAACCATGGCTTTCTGGTGTACACCAACGGCACCATGATCGACGAGGCCGTAGCGGAGCGTTTGGGGAGGGTAGGAAACGTGTTTCCCGCCATCAGCGTGGAGGGCTTTGAGGACCACACCGACGCGCGCCGCGGGCAGGGAGTGGCGGCGAAGAGCCGCCGGGCGCGGGAGTTGCTGGCGCGGCACGGTGTGATGGCGGGTTTTTCCGCCACCGTAACTCGCGAAAACGCCGAGGCCATCGCCAGCGATGCATTTATCCGCCAACGAATAGCTGAGGGGGATCTGTTCGGCTGGTTCTTCCTTTTCCAGCCGATTGGGCGTTCCCCGCGTCCCGATCTCATGGTCACAGCCGCTCAGCGCGCACGGTTGCGCGAGGCGATACGGCGTTGGCGGGAGAGTGACGTGCCCATTTTTCTGGGTGATTTTTGGAATGACGGCCCCCTCGTAGGAGGTTGCATCGCTGCCGGTAGATATTATTTCCACATTTATGCAAATGGGGATATCAGTCCTTGCGTCTTTGCGCCAGTGGCCAGCGGCAATATCTTTGACATTCTGGAAGGCCGGAGCGAGTACTCGAGTTTGAAGGATTTCGTAGAAAGAAACCCGATTTTTGCGGCCTACCGGAAAGAGCAAAGCCAAATCACAGATCGGCGACGCCCTTGCCTGCTCATCGACCATCCGGAGGCGTTCCGGCGAATCGCGCGGTTGGAAGGCTGCCTGCCCGCTAAGAATATGCCTTCCGGCTACTTGGATGGCGAGATCGCTGCGGCTATTGATCGAGCTGCCGAAGAGTGGCGACAGTTGGCCCCTTCTTTGCCTGGAATGGCGCAAGCCGAAAGGGCGGCGGTTCAAGCGGCCTAGTGCAATCGGATTCCCAAAAGCGCCCGAAGCTATCGAGGCAGGCATAGATTCCAAGTGCGCAAGCTGTTGGTTCCTTGAATGAGCTAACGATCATTTTATAGTTTGTATGTCGATCGAGCTGTTGCTATACTCATTTTGAGGTGTCAAGCTCGCTGCTCGAGGTCATTGGTGAAGGGGAGCGCCAGGTAGGGCGGCGCCCCGCAAAGAAAGTTCAGGAACGCTGCACCCGTATCCTTGAATGTTTAGCGGAAGGCGAGGAGTTGCCTGTCGAAGCGGTGGTAGCCCGGACGGGCGTTTCGCCGGCAACCATTCGACGTGACCTCAAGAGGTTGGAACGCCAAGGTTTAATCCGGCGTTCGCACGGGGCGGTGGCACTCGCGGAGTCCTGCGGTTTCGAGCCGTTTCTTCACGATCCGGGGTTCCGGGAGCAACTTCACCACATGGCTGTTGAAAAGCGCCGGATCGCGGCAGCGGCAGCGGCGCTCGTGCAGCATGGCGACACCATAGGACTAGCTCCCGGTACTACGGTGGCGCAGATGACGCGTTATTTGCAGTCCCGCCGCGAGCTTACGGTGGTCACGAACGCTCTGAATGTCGCTATGGACTTGAGCCGGCGCCCACAATGGAAGGTGCACTTGACCGGGGGCTACCTAAGCGGAAACTGGCTGGCGCTGGTGGGTCCCAAAGCGATAGAGTTTATTTCCGCCATATTCACGGACGTGTTTTTCTTTGGCGCTAACGGCGTGGATGTGGAGCATGGGGTGACCGATCGCCATCCGGAGGAAGCGGCTGTCAACCAAGCTCTGGCGAAGCAGGCTCGAAGACGGGTGCTATTGGCCGACCACACGAAGCTAGGCCGCACTGCCCGCCATCTGGTCTGCCCCATTGACGAGGTAGACGTCATCATAACCGATTCGGGAGCGAGTGAAGAACTGATAACGCCTTTCCAACGGTTGGGCGTAGAGGTGGTGCGGGCATGACGCGACTCTGTCAGAGCCGCGTGGCCCCGGTTAGTCCAAATTGAGGTGGTGAGTATGAGAATGCTTCAGAAAATTCTTGCAGTTACGGCGCTGTGCTGGATCGTAAGCGGCGCTTTCGCGCAGACGACAAGCGGCATCATAACCGGCCGGGTTTTGGATCCGCAGGGTAATTCCGTTCCTGGGGCTGAGGTTGTGCTGACCCAGGAGTTGACGGGGGTGGCGCTTACCACGCGTACGGATGCCTCAGGCGATTTTGTCTTCCCGTCGGTATTGCCTGGGCGTTACAGCGTGGCGGTGTCCGCTTCTGGATTCAAACGGTTTGAGAAGAAGGGGTACGTCCTCACCTCGTTCGAGCGATTGTCGGTGGGCAATCTAACCTTGGAGGTTGGCAGTCTCAGTGAGTCCATTACTGTTACCGCTGAGGCGACCCCGGTGCAGACGGCGAGTCCCGAACGTTCCGCAGTGCTGAACGACAAACAGATGACGTATCTTTCCGCACCAGGGCGCGATTTTATGAATCTGCTCAAAGTGCTGCCCGGGGTGACCTACCCGGACGGCGCCGGAGCGCAAAGCCTGGGCTCCAGCGGGGCGCCCATCATCCATGGCGTACGGAACGACTATACGGCAATCAACTTAGATGGAGTGGTGGCGAACAGCCGCGGGCTCGGGACCACCGAGAATATGTTGAATCTCGACGCGATCGCCGAGGTCAAGGTCTTGCAGGGGAACTATCAGGCGGAGTATGGCAAGAATGCGGGCGCCATCATCAACGTGCTGAGCAAGAGCGGCACGCAGCAGTTCCACGGCGCCGGCTACTGGTACAAGCGTCATGAGATGCTCAACGCGAACAGCTTTTTCAACAACCGTTCAGGTTTGGAAAAGTCGCGCTATCGTTACTCCACCGTGGGTTACAATCTGGGCGGGCCCATTTATTGGGGAGACAAGTTCAACAAGAGCAAGGACAAGCTCTTTTTCTTCTTTTCCCAGGAGATTCAGCCTAACAAGGCGCCAAGCGTGCGCACGTATACGTTCCCCACGGAACTGGAGCGCAGGGGCGATTTTTCGGATTCCCGCGAGGCCAATAATGCATTAATTGTGGTGCGCGACCCCACCAACAATAACCAGCCCTTCGCAGGCAACGTCATTCCGGCGAGCCGGATCAACACAGACATGCAAAAGCTGTTGAACGTGTTTCCCTTGCCGAACTTTTTCGACCGCAATATCAGCAAGGGAAGTTACAACTATCAGGTTTCGGACACTGTAGACCGCCCGGTACATCAGGAAGTGCTGCGGCTAGACTACAACCCCTCATCAAAATGGCGCACGTACTTTCGCGGCTTGAATATGGACGTGAAGCAGCGGGGTTTGGCGGTGACGGCAAACTCCAACCAATGGGGCATCAAGCAAAGTTATGACACCTCGAATCCCAATATCGGGGTGAATGTGACTTACCTGGCCACGCCCACTGTGGTGAACGAACTCTCGCTGGGGCTGGCGCGCTGGACCGAGATTCAGGAAATCTCGGACTCGGAGCTGGCGAAGCTACAGCGGGACAAGCTCGGCATCAAACTTGGACAGAAGTACCCTCAGAACAACCCGCTGAATTTGATTCCCGCAGCCAGCTTCGGAGGCGTGACCGGAGCAGCGTCCATTGGGTACGATGGCCGCTTTCCTATGGACAACTACGTGAACGCCTTCAGCATTTCGGACGGTCTGACGAAGGTGGCCGGCGCCCACACCATCAAAGCGGGCGTGTATTGGGAGTTCGCCGAATATCTCCAGCGCCACCATGGGTCGAATTTTGCGGGCAATTTCAACTTTGGCCGCACGTCGAACAACCCGTTCGACACCAACCACCCATACGCAAACGCCTTGCTGGGTTACTTCCAGACCTACACGGAGGTGACGGCGCGGGTGAACTACCAGCCTATTAACAAGGTGGCGGAATGGTATGTGCAGGATAGTTGGAAAGCCACCAAGAAGCTGACCCTGGATTACGGTATGCGCTTCACCTACGATATTCCGCCTTACCAAAAAAAGAACGTTGGAGCCAATTTCGATCCCAAGCTTTATGACCGCGCCAAGGCGCCGATGATGTACTTCCCGGCGAGGGACGCGAGGAACCAGCGCGTGGCGAAGAACCCGTTGACGGGAGAACTGTTCCCGGCTGCTTACATTGGGTTATTCGTGCCTGGATCGGGCGATCCCTATGTAGGGACCGTTGTGGCAGGAACGCCTGGCTACCCGCGTGGTTTCGCCAAGAGCAACGGAGTGTTATTCGCCCCGCGGTTTGGGTTTGCCTTCGATCCGTTCGGGGACGGGAAGACGGCCATCCGGGCGGGAGCGGGCATCTTCTATAATGCGCGCCCGCGTTCCGGACAGATGGGCGATATGTCGTTCAATCCTCCGCTCCAGGCCCAGCCTGTGCAGTATTACGGCAACGTGACAACATTTCTTTCTGGCTCGGCGTTGCTGGCGCCGTCCAGTTTCAACCGTGTGCTGGAACCCAATCCCAAAGTGCTGACGCTCTATCAGATGAGCTTCGGCATCCAAAGGAATATCGGGTTTGGGACGGTCATCGATGTGGCGTATGCGGGAAACATGGGCCGCTACCTTGGCCAAACGCGCCCGATGAACAATGTTCCCTACGGCGCGAGGTTCTTGCCAGAGAACCTCGATCCCACTACGAACACGCCGCTCTCGGACAATTTCTTCCGCCCCTATTACGGCTATGCGGGGCTGCCGTACCTGGAGTTTGCGGGAACGTCGAGCTACCATTCGATGCAGACACAAGCGAAGCGTAGCTTCTCGCGCGGGCTTCAATTCGGCGTGGCTTGGACATGGTCGAAAGCGATGAATTACGGCGACGCTTACGACAGCGGCATAGCGGCGTTCAACTCGATCCGGTACTGGAACTATGGGCCCGGCGGTTACGACCGTACGCACACGCTGACGGCTAACTGGGTGTGGGACCTTCCCAAGGCGAGCCGCTTGTGGTCCCATCCGGTGGTAGCCAAGGTGCTGGACAACTGGCAAATGTCCGGCATTGCCGCGTTTGTGAGCGGCGCGCCGAACGGCATCAGCCTCAGCTTGGCGGATGGCGCGGACCTCACGGGTGGAGGCGACGGGAATACGGTCGTCATGACTGGGAAGGCCATCCTTCCGAAGAGCGAGCGCACTTTCAGTCGCTATTTCAACACCAGCGTGTTCGCCCGCCCGGCGAAAGGGGAACGCGGCAGCGGAGCGGCGGCTACTCGTTACGCCTTCCGTGGTCCCGGCACGAACAACTGGGATCTGACCTTTTTTAAGAACGTGCGCGCCAAAGAGAAAGTGAACTTTCAGTTCCGGTGGGAGATGTACAACGCTTTCAACCACACGCAGTTTAGCGGCGTGGATACGACCGCGCGTTTTGATGCGCAGGGGCGGCAGATCAATACCCGCTTCGGCGAACTAACGAGCGCGCGCAGCCCGCGCATTCAGCAGCTTGCGTTGCGCATCAGTTTCTGATGGCAGCCAACTGTTCCCGGCGGACTTTTCTCGCGACAGGGCTCGGCGCTTCCACTACCGGCGCCCCCGGTAAGAGCGCCGGGCCTGATTACCGGAGGATCATCTCAGCAGGAGACCTCATTTACGACCAGCCCGCTTCTCGCAGCGAAGAGGGCATCCCAGTGGGCAACGGTCGTATGGGAAGCTTGGTGTGGACTGCGCCCACAACCTTACGCCTGCAAATCAACCGCGTGGACGTTTACGCAAGCAACTGCCGCAGTAACAGCTTTTTCGAGCGCCATAGCGATTATTGCGGAGGATGCGGCTTCGTAGACATCCATTTCACGGAGTGCGCCGCAGATGTCTTTCCCCTCAGCGGGTTCAGGCAGCGCCTCTCGCTCTATGAGGGGAAACTCAACATTGATGGAAACGGAGTGGAGCTGGAGGTGCTGGCGTGGCCCCACGGGGATGTGATGGCCATCGCAATCGCGGACCGGCGGCGCGCCCGCGAGCCTGTGGCTGTGAGCCTCCGGATGCTGCGTTACCTCTCGCAGTATTTTGGCGGGCGGCTGGAGACCTTCGCGCGCGAGCACACGGTCATGGTCCAGAATCGAAGTCATACGGCGGCTTCGCGGCTGGATGTGCGAGAGGGAAGCATTCTGCTCCAACAAGAGTTCCGCGAAGGCGATTTTTGCGCGAAATCCGCCGTGGCTGTCAGGATTTTGGGGCGGAAGACAAGAGCGCAATTCACTCATGAAAGCGAAGTCAAGCTGACGGCTATCCCCGGTTCCGGGGAATTCACCATATTGGTGGCTAGTGCGGCTACGTTCGATTCCAAAGAGGAGGTGTGCGATGCGGCGCTGCGTCAGCTTGACGTCGCCGCCAAAAAAGGCTTTCCTGTGCTGGCGGCTGAGACGAGGGAGTGGTGGCGCAAGTTTTGGTCTCAGAGTTACATCGAGCTCCATAGCGCCGACGGGGTAGCGGATTTCATCGGGCAAAACTACACGTATTTTCTATATCTGATGGCTGCCAGCTCCCGCGGCAAGTTCCCTCCGAAGTTTAACGGCATGCTTTGGAACACAGGAGGGGACCTGCGCACTTGGGGCGCTCAACACTGGTTCGCCAATTTGAGCTGTTACTACGAGGCCTTACCGGCGGCAAACCGGCTGGAGCTGATGGACCCGGCTTTCGAGATGTACTGGAATATGCACCAGGCCTGCGCAACAGCGGCCCGGCAGCAATGGGGCAGCCGGGGCATTTTCATTCCGGAGACGGTTTACTTCGACGGGCTGGAAGAGCTACCGGAAGATATCGCCGCCGAGATGCGGGAGTTGTATCTGATGCGGAAGCCATGGGAGACACGCTCACAGCGCTTCCGGTCATATGCCGAAACCAAGCATCCGCATTCGAGCCGCTGGAACTGGATAGAACGTGGAAGCTGGGTAGACGGGCGCTGGGTAACCCAAGAGCGTGGCGCTGGGCCGTTCGGAAACGTAACGCACATTCTGGCGACCACCGCCAAGGTCGCGTGGCTGTTCTGGCGCCGCTTTGAGTATACGGCGGACTATGAGTGGCTTCGCGCTCGCGCGTATCCGATGTTGAAAGGAGCGGCGGAGTTCTACCGGAACTTTCCTAACGTGCGGAAGGGCGCTGACGGGAAATACCATATTCACTACGTCAACAGCAATGAATCCGTGTGGGGCGCCTGCGATACCGACGAAGATCTGTCGGCGATGCACGCGGTGTTCGCGGCGCTATTGCGAGCGTCCGAAATTTTGGGCGCCGATGCGAATATGCGGCCGGTGTGGCGCGAATTCCTGGAGAATCTGCCGCCGTTGCCGGCGAGTGACCATCCAGACGCCCTTCGACCCGTGGATTACCGTGGTCCTCGCGTGTTTGTGCGGGGTCTCAAGCCTGCTGTCCGGAGCGGCGGTTTCCTGCCGGATCCCAACAGCTTGCCGATGTGGTTCTTCGACCTGTGCGGCGTGGAGTCAGCGGACCGAGAAAGGCTGGCCACCGCTCAGGCTACATTCGATGGCTACTTCCGGAACGGCATTCGCGAGGACACGCCGGTGGGAGTGCTCTCAAAACTGGCTATTGCGGCAGCGGCTTTGGGCCGCGCGGATGCGGTGCGTTATTTGGTTCCCAACCAAATCCGAGGTCTAACCCGCGAGCGGGAAACAGCATATGGCGGCGGCGGCGCGCTTCGCAACCGCCTATCGTTGCGCGAAGGCCCCCAAGCTCTGGATGCGCAAAGGCTAGGCCGTGCGGCTGAAGCTCTGCACTTGGCGTTGCTGCAAAGCGCCCCTCCCACGCCGGGGGCAGATCCGGTGATACGTCTTTTTGCGGCTTGGCCGAAAGAGTGGGAAGTGAGCTACCGCTTGCTGGCTCGTGGGGCCTTTCTGGTGAGCGCTGCGATGCATGGGGGGAGGATCCAGCCGGTGGAGATGGAGTCGCTGGCAGGTTCGGAATGCCGCTTGCGGAACCCGTGGGGAGAAACTGAGGTGCGGCTCTACCGCGACGGGCAGCCCGCAGAAGTTCTGCGGGGTGCGCTGTTACGCTTCGCCACGCGGCGAGGGGAGCGGATCCGGATTGTAGCTGTGGGCTAGGGGCCCCCCACGCTGATTGTACTGTGATAGACTTTCGCCCCAGAGGTTGAGCCTATGGGACGAAGGCTATGGTTGGGCATTCTCGCTGTACTAGCGGGACCGGTTGCCGCGCAAGAGTACCGTGCCACGGTGATCGGCACGGTAACGGACCCGGCGGGCGCCGCCGTGGTGAAAGCGTCGGTTGTCATCACCAATAACGATTCGGGTGTGGTCTCGAAGACGGAGACCAACGCAGAAGGGTTTTACCAGATTCCATACCTTTTGCCGGGCGTGTACACGTTGGAAGTGTCATTTCCGGGCTTCAAAACGCACCGCCGGGGACCGATCGAGCTGCGTGTGGACGACCGAGCCAGACTGGACGTGACGCTCGAAATCGGACAAACCACCGAGCAGGTGACGGTGACCGCAGAAGCTCCACTGATTGAAGAGACTACCGCGACGCGCGGTCAAATCGTGACGAGCGAACAGATCACAAGCTTGCCGCTCGACGGCCACAATCCGTTTTCCCTGATGAACCTTGCGGCCGGGGTGAACTACACGGGAAGCTTGCTTTATTCGCGTCCCTTCGACAACGGGGCCATCGCGGATTTTTCGATTAGCGGAGGCGTTTCAGGCGTTAACGAGTATCAGATTGACGGCGTTTCGAATAACGCCAATACTGGGCGCAGCAACTTAGCGTATGTCCCCCCCAAGGAAGCGACCCAAGAGTTCAAAGTTGTGACCAATATTTACGATGCGCAAATCGGACGGACGGCTGGAGGCGCGGTGAACGTATCGATCAAACCGGGCACCAACCGGCTCCACGCGGCCGCATACGAGTACTTGCGGCGCACTCAGCTCAATGCCAACCAATTTGCTTCGAACGCAAACGGCCAGCCGCGCGCCAAGCGCGTGATCGATCAGTACGGCGGCGAGATCGACGGCCCCATCTACATTCCACGGCTGTACAACGGCAAAGACCGCAGCTTTTTTATGTTCTCCATGGAGAAATACCGCGAATCCACCCCACAGCCTTATTTAGGGACTGTGCCCACGGCGGAGCAACGCGCCGGAGACTTCTCCCAAACATTTACTGCGGCGGGACGGCTGTACACCATTCATGACGATTTGACCTACCATCTGAATCCGGCGTTCGATCCTTCGCGTCCGATTACCGTATCGAACCCGCGTTACATTCGGGATCCGTTCCCTGGCAACCAGGTCCCGAAGAACCGCATGGAGCCGATCGCACTCCGGGTATTGCAGGACATTCCTTTACCGAACCAGCCTGGAGATCCGGTGACAAAGGTCAACAACTGGTATGGCGCAAAAGTGACGGAGGATACGGATTTTCGCAATCTTATCGCCCGTGTGGATCATGTGATCAACGCGTCATGGCGCATGTACGGGCGGTGGAACCATAACTTGCGCGACGGCGGGCGTATCGACTATTACGGTTGGGACACGCCTGCCACCCGGAAGATTCATGCTGGGAGGAGAAATGACGGCGCCGTCCTCGATTGGGTCGGAACCCTCACTCCCACCACCATTTTTACTGCGCGCATCGGCTTCAACCGCTTTAAGCAGACGAGCAAATACAAGCCGATCGACATCAGCTCGCTAGGTTTGCCGAAGAGCTTCATCAGCCAGCTGCAATTGCCCGACAAATACCCACAGTTCACCTTCGAGAATTACATGCAGACCGGCATCAACGAGTGGAATATCATTCCCAGCGAAACCTACAGCGCGCAGGCGGGGCTGAACCATACGCTAGGACGCCACACTCTGAAGTACGGTTTTGAATTCCGCTTGATGCACTACGCGAACTTCGGGCGCGCCAATGCCTCGGGGACATTCGCGTTCACGCGTGCGGTGACGAGCTTGACGGGGGATATCACGGACCCCAATAGCGGCAATGCGATCGCCTCGTTTCTGCTGGGTTATTTGAGCAGCGCGAGCGCTACGATCAACGCCACACCCTATGTGTCGTGGCGCTACCCTGTGCTTTATATTCAGGAGGACTGGAGAGTCACCAAGCGTTTGACGTTGAATCTGGGGGCGCGTTGGGATTACGAGTCGCCGCCGGTGGAGCGATACAACCGGCAGACGCGGGGTTTCGATTTTGTATCGCCCAGCCCGATCCAAGTCGAGGGGCTATATCTGAGGGGCGGGTTGCTGTTTGCCGGGCAGAACGGATTGCCGCGGGGCGCGTTCCGGCGAGACTGGGATAATTTCCAGCCCCGTTTCGGAATTGCCTATAAAGTGCTGAATTCCCGCCCGCTAGTGTTCCGCGGAGGCTTCGGCCGTTCCTTCCTGCCCACTACGGAGATTGGCGGGGATGTGGGATTCTCGCAGACTACCAATGCGGAGACTACCAGTGTGGAAGGGCGAAGCATCCGGTTGCTTTCGAATCCGTTTCCGAGCGGTTTGACTCCGCCGCCGGGAGCAAGCCGCGGCTTGGCGACGCAAGTGGGAGACGCCATCTCGTTCAACGACGCGACGCGTACGGTGCCGTGGGTGTGGCAGTACTCGGCGGGATTCCAATACGAGATGATGCGCGGCGTGCTGATTGAGGCCACTTATGCGGGGAGCCAGACGCGAGCGCTCCAAACCAGCCGGAACATCAACGCCCTGACTGAGGAGCAGCTTGCGCTGGGGACGATTTACCTCAACCAGGGGTTTACAAATCCGTTTTACGGGGTGCTCCCGCCTTCGACGGCGCGAGGATCGGTGCGGACCGTGCAGCGCCGGGTGTTGATGCTCCCCTACCCGCAGTTTGGGAACATCACGATGAACATGATCAGTCGAGGAGCGAACTGGTACAACTCGCTCCAGTTGAAGCTCGAGAAACGGTTCCGGCACGGATTTTCGGCGCTAGTGACCTACACGAATTCGAAGACCATGGACCAGACTCAGTATTTGAACGCGCAGAACGAGATTCCGTCGCGCGAATTGGCGTCCTATGACGTTCCGCAGCGGTTGGTGGTGAGCGGCATTTGGAATTTGCCGTTTGGCAGGAAACAGCCATTGCTGAGTCGAGGGTGGGCGGCGAAGATTGTGGGAGGCTGGCAGGTAAGCTTGACCGGCACTTCCCAATCGGGTCCGCCGATGCCGCTGCCGGATTATTATTTGTACGGAGACCCGCGGCTGCCGAAGGGGCAACAGACGTTCAACAAGTGGTTCGATACGTCTCCCGCGCTTTGGGTGCAGCGACCGACGGACACGCTGCGGACCACGAAGCTGCGGAGCCCGAACATCCGCCGGCACTCGGCGCCGCAGTTCAACACCAGTGTGATGCGGACGTTCGCCATCACGGAAAAGCACAAATTCCAGTTAAAGGGTTCAGCCTTCAACCTGACGAACACGCCGATCTTCGGGCAACCCAACACCACGCCGTCGTCGCCGCTGTTCGGGGTGGTGCCGATCACGCAGATCAATCTGCCGCGGGCGATTGAAATCGGTTTCCGGTATTCCTTCTAGCTAGCGAAGCTCCAGGCGGGCAGGACGGCGCTTTCGCTGCAAATCGCGCGGACCGCTATACTGTAGCTAGGTCTAGAGATTTCCATGTTCCACAGGCTGTGGGTGGGGGTATGGCTTTGCGTTTGCGCGCCGCTGGCGGCGGAGAATGTCACGGTGACGCTGCTCGCCACCACTGACTTGCATGGGCACATTTTGCCGTATGACTATTTCACGGGCAAGCCCGCCGATCGCGGGCTGGCGAAACTAGCGCCTGCGATCCAGCAAATCCGCCAGGGGAATCCGCATACTTTGCTCGTGGATTGCGGTGACACGATTCAAGGTTCTCCGTTGGAAACCGTGTACCAGCAATTCGTGCGCTTCGGCAAGCTGCCGGTAGGGCTCCAGTTTGACGGACCTCCGTTTGAAACTGACCCGATGATGCTCGTGATGAACTACTTGCGTTATGACGCCATGGTGCTCGGCAACCACGAGTTCAATTTCGGCCTCAAATGTTTGAACCGCGCGCGTTCGGACGCTCGATTCCCTTGGCTGTCCGCGAACACCGTGGCGGAGGGTGCTGCACGTCCCTTTCTTCCTTATATTTTGAGGACGCTAGGCGGGGTGAAAGTGGCGGTGGTAGGCATTACGACGCCTGCTATTCCTATTTGGGAAAAGCAAGAGAACTATGCAGGCTACCGTTTTGAACCTGCCATCCCTTGTCTTGCCCGGATTGTACGCGAACTCGAATCAAAAGAGCGTCCGGACCTAATCATTGCAGCAGTGCATGCCGGGCTGGGAAGAGATCCCGCTACCGGAGCTCCCTTTCCAGGGGAGACGCCCGGAGAGAACGTGGCCTACGATGCAACTTCGGTCAAGGGACTTCAGGCCGTGGTTTTCGGCCATTCCCACCGCGAGTTGGAAAGCGCTGTGGTCAATGGGGTGTTGCTGGTGCAGCCGAAGAACTGGGGGGCGTCTCTGGCGCGAATCGATTTCCGGCTGGAGGGCAGCCCCGGACATTGGAGGCTGGTGGACCGGAAATCCCAGCTCATCGCCGCCCGGAACGTTTCCGCGCCGGATCCAGAGGTGGTCCGCCTCGCGCGCCCATATCACGAGATGACGGAGCGCTACCTGGATGCCCCGGTAGCCCGCTCGCCGCGCGCTCTGGATGGCGCTCTGGGGCGGGTTGAAGATTCTGCTCTTGTGGACGCCATCCATCAAGTGCAGTTGCACTACTCCAAGGCCGACGTCTCGTTCACGTCGCTATTCAATCCGCGCGTGAAAGTGCCCGCGGGACTTGTTACGGTGCGCCAGATTGCGGCGTTGTACATCTATGACAATGAGCTGTACGCCATGGAAGGGACCGGCAAAATGGTAAGGGAGGCGCTCGAAAACGCGGCCCGGTACTTTACCGGATGTAAAGACCCTCAGTGTGAGACCGGCCCGGGTTTCAATCGCAGCATGGCGGGTTTCAATTTCGATACCGCTGAAGGCGTCGACTATGAGATCGATCTCACTCAACCGGAAGGACGCCGCATCACGAAGCTGTTGTGGAAAGGCAAGCCGTTGAGGGACGACCAAAAGCTCCGTATTGCGGTGAACAACTACCGGGCCGGCGGCAGCGGCGGCTATACGATGTTTCGCAATGCCGCAGTGGTGTGGAGGGCTTCCCAGGAAATCCGCGATCTCATCATCGAGTATTTTTCCGAAACCGGCCAACTCCCGGCGGCCGCGGATAATAACTGGAAAGTGGTTCCTGAGGCGGCGCACCGTGCTTTAGTGCGCGCCGCAGAGGCTGAGGCGGCGCGGACGGCGGGCGGCGACCGGTGAAACGCTTTCTCTTCTTATCCCTAGCCGCATTTACGGCGCTCGCCGAGGCGCAGACGGCGCAGCAACGCGCGGCTTTAGCGCGCATCACGGCGGAGGGGTTGCGAGGGCATGTATCCTTTCTCGCCTCTGACCTTTTGGAGGGCCGTGGCACTCCGTCGCGCGGGCTCGATATCGCCGCCGAATATATCGCCGCGCAGTTCCGCCGTGCAGGGCTTGATGCGGCAGGGCCGGGCGGATATTTCCAACTCGCCGCGGTGAAGCTCCCCCAAGGCCAGGAAGCCACAGGGAAGAACGTGGCGGCGGTTTTGCGCGGCTCGAGTCCGGAACTGCGCGATACGTATGTGGTTGTTTCCGCCCACTACGACCATTTGGGAATGCTTCCAGCAGGCGAAGGGGACCGCATCTTTAATGGCGCCAACGACGACGCCAGCGGCGTTGCGGCCGTGCTCGAAATGGCCGAGGCTATGCGGCCTATGTCTCCCCCGCCGCGTCGCAGCATTCTTTTTCTGTTATTTTTCGGCGAGGAAAGCGGATTTGTCGGTTCGCGTTATTACCTGGAGCATCCTCTTGTCCCCCTGGAGAAGACGGTTGCGGACTTGAATTTGGAACAACTGGGCAGAACAGACGAAAACGGGCGGGAACTGCGGCGGGTGATTCGGTTGACGGGCGCCCATTTCAGCAACGTCGAATCCTTGGTTGCGCAAGCGGCGCAATGGACGGGGGTCCGCCTGGAGATACCCAAGGAAAACTCTTTCTATTTTCGATTCAGCGACAACTTTCCGTTTGCTCAGAAGGGCATTCCTGCCCATACGCTTGCGGTAGCGTTCACCTATCCGGATTATCACGCGGTGACTGACCACTGGGAAAAGCTGGATTATGAAAACATGGCGATCGTAACCCGCACTGCGGCCTTGGCGGCGATGTTGCTGGCGGACCATACAGAAGTCCCTAAATGGAACCGGAAAAATCCGGAACTCGAGAAGGCTCTTACTTCTATACCAGGACGGTGAATGTAGCGCCAGCGCGTTGCACGGGGCGGTACAACGTATCTCTCTCGACAGGCTCTCTCCCGGCTTCCCGGATCAGCCGCAATAGTTCAGCCCGCCGCAGCGACTGTGTTGTCGTAGCGCCGGCATCGTGATAGATTCGCTCTTCGACCACCGTGCCATCCATGTCGTCAGCCCCGAACCGCTGCGCGATTTGCGCGATGCGGGGCGTCATCATGACCCAGTACGCCTTGATGTGGGGAATGTTGTCCAGCAGCAGGCGAGCTGCGGCGATGTTTTTTAGGTCATCAAATCCCGTTGTGGTTGGGATATGCCGGAGCGCCGTATTTTCGGGATGAAACGCTAGCGGGATGAAAGCTACGAAACCGCCGGTTTCATCCTGGAGCGCCCGCAAGCGTAACAGGTGGTTCACGCGATCGTGCGCCGTTTCAATGTGCCCGTATAGCATGGTGCAGTTGGACTTTAAGCCTAGCTCATGAGCGGCGCGCGCGGTCTCCAGCCACTGATCGCCATCGATCTTGTGATCGCAGATAATGCGGCGCACTCGCTCGTGGAAGATTTCAGCGCCGCCTCCGGGGAGAGAATCGAGGCCTGCGGCTTTCAGGCGCTCGAGCGTTTGGCGTACAGTCAGCTTGGAGCGCTTGGCCAGGAAGGCCACCTCCACCATGGTTAACGCCTTCAGATGCACCTGCGGGTATCGCTCCTTGAGTCCGCGCAGCATCTCGCAGTACCAGTCCAGCGTGAGGTCCGGATGGAGTCCTCCCACAATGTGAAATTCGGTTACAGCTTCGGACCAGCCTTGTCCCGCCGCTTCCCACACCTGCTCGAGCGACATCGTATACGCGCGTGGGTCTTTCGGCTTCTTCCCGAATGCGCACAACCGGCAGCTCGCTACGCACACGTCTGTGGGATTGATGTGCCTGTTGACGTTGAAGTATGTAACGTTGCCGTGAAGGCGCTCGCGCACGCGATTCGCCATGTAGCCGAGCGCCAGCAAGTCGTGAGTGCGGAATAGCGCCAGCCCGTCTTCGAAGCTAAGCCTTTCTCCGTTTTCCGTTTTTGCCAGGATCGGCTTCAACCTTGGGTCTTCGATCACCACGTTTCGCACCTCAGCCCCCTCCGCGAGACACGAGAAAAATATCAGCGGCCCAAAATAGGAAGAATAGCACGCTGACGTAACCGTTCACCGTAAAGAAGGCGGCGTCAACACGGGAGAGGTCGTCCGGCTTCACCAGGCTGTGCTCATAGACGAGGAGGGCGGCAACCAATCCCACAGCGGCGATGCTGAGGATTCCGAGGCGAAAACTCGCAACCAGCCACAGCAAAGCCGCCAGCATTCCCGCGTGGAAAGCTCGCGCCAGCCAGAGCGCCGCCGCCAGTCCAAACTTTCTCGGGATGCTGTACAGTCCTTCGCGCCGGTCAAATTCATAGTCCTGGCAGGCGTAGATGACGTCGAAGCCCGCTGTCCATAGAGTTACTGCCACAGTGAGCCACAATATGCGTGTGTCCAGGGAACCCCGGATGGCGATCCAAGCGGCGGAGGGCGCAATGCCAAGCGCGAAACCCAAGACCAAGTGAGAAAGCGAAGTGAATCTTTTGGTGAACGAATACAAAAAGACAACGCCCAAAGCCAGCGGCGCCAACATGAAGCACAACGGATTCAGCGCCGCGGCGGAGGCAAAAAACAGCGCGCAAGAAGCCGCGACGAATCCCCAGGCGAAACGCCGGCTGAGTAAACCCGCAGGCAGGTGTCGGTCTTTGGTGCGCGGGTTGCGTGCGTCAATCTCGGCGTCCACAAGCCGGTTAAATGCCATCGCCGCGGAACGAGCGCCCACCATGGCGACTACAATCCAAAAAAGTTTCCACCCTAGCGCGGGGGTGTGGAAGGCGTCTTCGCGGGTCGCCAAAAAGGCGCCGGTGAGGGCAAACGGGAGGGCGAACACGGAGTGCTCGAAGCGAATCATTTGGAGCGTCATGCGGAGTCGGGACCCCAATTTCTTGATCATCGCCCTGCGCTACCATTTTATTTCATGCTTCGCATTGCCCTGCCATTTGTAGCCATGGCGGCGCTGGCCACGGTATCCTGTGGGAACCGCGCCGCCGCGCCGGAAGATTACGGAACGCGCATCGTCACGCTTCCCAACGGGAAGACGATCCGCTGTGAAGTCATGATCCATCCCCAGGACATGATGCGTGGCATGATGTTCCGGGATTCTCTGCCCGCGGGGCGCGGGATGTTATTCATTCACGGCGAACCGGGGAATTATACGTATTGGATGTATCAGGTGAAGATCCCCCTGGACATCATTTGGATGGACCAGCATCGCCGCATCGTGGAGATCTCGGCGAACACGCCGCCGTGCGAAAAAGGACCGGCGAGCTCTTGTCCGCAGTATGGAGGGAAAGAAAAGGCGCAGTTCGTTCTTGAACTTGCTGCGGGCGCGGTGAAAGAATACGGACTCAAAGTGGGCGACGTGCTGGATTTCTGAGATGGACCAAGAACAACTTCGGAAATTGCTGGAACAAGTCCGGGACGGGGCGACCGAGGTGGATGCCGCGCTCGAGCGCTTGCGCCACATGCCTTTTGAAGATTTGGGATTCGCCAAAGTAGATCACCACCGCGCGTTGCGCCATGGCATGCCGGAAGTGATCTTCGCCAAAGGGAAAACGCCTGAGCAGGTGCGCGCCATCGCGGAGCGGCTTTTGCAACAGACGCAGAACTTGCTGATCACGCGAGCGGATGCAGTTACCGTGGAGCAGGTCCGGGCGGTAGCGCCGGATGCGGAGCATTTTTCCCTGTCGGGCGCCATTCGCGTATGGCGCGACCGCACGGTGCGCGGGAAGGGGAAAATTGCGGTGGTTTGCGCCGGCACGAGCGACATTCCGGTGGCGGAGGAAGCGCAGGTGACCGCCGAGACTATGGGAAACGAGGTGGAAACCATCTACGATGTGGGCGTGGCAGGCATACACCGACTTATGAGTAACCGGGAAAAACTCGCCCAAGCGCGGGTGATTGTCGTGTGTGCCGGCATGGAGGGCGCGTTGCCGAGCGCCGTGGGCGGTCTGGTTTCTTGTCCGGTGATCGCCGTTCCCACGAGCGTGGGCTATGGCGCGAGCTTTCACGGCTTGGCGGCTCTGCTGGGGATGCTCAATAGTTGCGCCAGCAACGTCACTGTGGTCAACATCGACAATGGATTCGGGGCTGGCTACGTAGCAGGCTTAATCAACCGCTTGCCCTAAGCGGTCACTTGCCGGCGGCAGCGGCGACGCTTACCGGCTCCGCAAAAAGGTAGAACTCAAACAACGGCTTCGGGTCTCCTCTTCCCCAACGGTTCACTTTCCATTCGGCTCGGATGTATTCCACCTCCGGATTTGCGCTTAAATCCAGCACCATTGTGTACGTGCCGCAGTAGAATTTCTGCGGAAATGCCAGTAATGGCCTAGCGCCCCAGTCGGATCCGTTCGCCGATCCCCAAATCGAAACATCCAGGCTTTCCTGTTCCACAATGCGGGTAATGCCCAGCGTGAGGGATAACGCCTTACCCTTGGCGTCCCCAACGGCCAGCGCTTTTGAATAGCCGTTCTCACGAACGACAGTTTCCGGGATGAGGAATGCAGGGTCCATAACGCCTCCACAATGGGCTGACCACTTCCAACGCGCCCACTCACTCCAGTTCGACTTCATACTATGAAGTCGGTCTACCTTTTTCAGGTTCGCACATTTTTCTGACGGTGGGAAGCGGAAAAGGGGTGGGCGGCGATGCGTCCGGTTTCCGCTTCGCAAACGGGCCTCGAGTTCGATTGGATAAACCCCTTAGAAACCAACTTTCCGGCGGCTTCGTCTGGGAACACGCAGGTTCGGCCCGTAAAATCCGATATTATTCGGAGAAGACAATGTTTACAAGGACTGCAAGTTTGATGGTTCGAACGGCTTCCGCGCTCGCGGTTGCGATGCTGGTTGTAGCGCTTTCTGCGGCGGACGAGTCATCGATTCGGTACTCGGCGCCCGGATACACCGAGCACGGCGAGTGGGAAACAGAAGTGGTAGTCAGCCCAGCACGTTGGCGTCCCGGCGATACATTGCTGGTGCGCGCCACCCTGGTGGTCACGGACGCGCATTTGGAAAGTTTGGCGGCGGCGCAGATCAAGGCGGATGGTTTCGTGATGCTGGTTACTGCGGAGCGGACTTTTGATGCGAACGGCGTTTTCCGCTTCGCCAGCGCTGACAAGATGTCCACGCTGCTCACGCCGACCGGGTTGCCCATTGAAGGGGGCGTTCACGGCGCTGTAACGAACCGTTTCGGCTACGGTTTCCGAACGCCGGTGGACCAGCTTGTCAAAGCGCCTCTGGGGGCGGCGGTGCGGAAGGACGGCCGCCGGGTGGTTTCCTTGGAAGCTAGTCAGACTTTGCCGGCTGATTTGCCGCCCGGGATTTACCGCGTCCGCATCGATTACGGGGTAACGGTGGGCTCGCGCTATTACAGTCTGAATGGGGAGACGTTCGCCTACCGGCCGTTTTTCAAGGGGCGGCCTACGGAATCCCACCTCTATTCCCCACCCATCCGCGCCAATGGGAGGAGCGTCACCGGAGAAATGGTGGATGCCGACAAGATCCACCCCCGGATTCCTTGGATCCTGCTAAACAATTACAACTCCAACGGATACCGAGGGGTTGTAGCGGATGAGGACAAGGAAGTTTTTGGGATATCCGGCCGGAATCTGATTCAAGATGATGTAATCCTCCCCCGCTTCGACCAGGCAGGCAAGGCCCTCACCTACTCGCTCGAACCGCAGTTCCTGACCGACACGATCGAATTGCGCCAGAACATCCCTTGGGATTACGCCCAGGGAGAGATGAGCGCCGTCGTGTATAATCCGGACGGCAGCGTCACCAATTTGGGTACTTATCCTTTTGTGGGAAAGGCCGGCCAGTGGCCCACTACGCGGAAATCCGCCATCACGGCGTGGAAACCGCCATCCTACGGGCAATACAGGGTGCGTGTTACCGGCTGGATCGCCGACATTTGGGGGAACAAATATTACGGAGGAGGAAACTACCGCTTCTGGATTGCCAACCGGATGACGCTGGCGACAGCGACCTTCCAAGGGCAGCCGTTCCCCGTCGGCTCGCGCTACGGGCGTGACATTGCGTTCGCTCCAGCCGTTCCGGCAGATGTCAGCGTAGATGCGGCTTTGTACTGCTACTCGGATCCGGGGCAGATGAAATCGGCCAGTGCGAAAGGGAAGGCCACGTCAGGCGGCGTGTTCACGGCTGCTCAAGGGAATCTGAGTTTTGCCCTGGATTGTCCGGGCGAGTACATCGCACATATTCTCGCTACTTATACCGACGCCAAAGGGCATCTTTGGGTCTCGACGATGCGGCACGCTGGCGTAGTGTATGATCCCAACGGCCCGATTGTGGCTAAGGGCAAGAAAGTCGTGATTGGCGGGAAGCCTTTCGATCGCGGGAACACGAATTTTGAAGGCTGGGTGGATACGGCGACGGACACGAGCTACCTGGCGCACCTCGGTTTCCCCTACAACCCCGGTGACGTGCTCCTCATCGCCAGCGATGGCCAGGGCGCCAATAAAATCGAGCCGGTGCTGATCTACGAATGGAAGAAAAATCCGCAGCCCTGGGACAGCAAATGGAACGGCATAGGCGCTACGAATCTTCAGATCAAGACTTCCAACGGACTCAGTCCCCACTTATTCCCCGAGTTCATTACGGAGTGGGGCTATTATTACGGTTCCGGTCCGCGCCCGGGGTTCATGGGACGTTTCTTAGTAGCTGAAAATGGTTGCCGGGCGCCGTATTGGCCAACCAGCCCCAATTCGTTTGGCGGCCAGATCAACGCTTCCAATAATGGGGACCTGCCGGGAGACATTTACAGGCTGTTGGGTGGCGTGGTGCTTCGTCAGCCCGGACAAACGCCCGCTTATGCGGGTTACACAGCTTCGGCGTTTTTGTTGCCAAAGGGTTCGAACAACAACCGGGTGATTGCTCCTGGGTCCGAGGACCTGCTCGGTCCTGACGGGCGCACGGCGCGCGTGTTTTTAGTAGGACTCCGTCCCGGCATGGTCTATGAGACCGGCATGATGTTTGCGCCCGCCTTCCAGATCGACCCGCTCCTGCCGGTGAACATCACCTTCACCCTGCGGTACCCGGACGGCCGGACAGTGACGACCTCCGGGACGGGGCAAGGTGGTTCCTTCGTAGGCTCGGAACGCTGGCCTCTGGATCAAGCGGGCATTTACCGGTATAACTTCACTGCGGAGTGGAATGGTTATCCCGGCATTATGCCGGGTTTGCCCGCCGACGGCGGAGAGTTCTATGTCTTGGAAAAGGACCGTCCGAGGAACGCCCCCGAGCTGACGTTAGATCTTCCCCCGGACACTACGTTCAGCCCTGTCGAAGGTCTGCGCATTCGGGGTTCAACATCCGGTCGATCCGTGTACTTTGCAGCAGTGATGCCGGGGGCGGTCATCGACCAGGGCTACTTGCCCGTGATCGACGGAAAATTCGAGTACTTCTTCAACCCGAGTGCGATCCATCACCGGATCAAGACCTATGATATTGTCAACCGGGTCACGGGGCGTCCAGAAATCGGCGATGTAGTGCACCTGACTTTCTTTTCCGAGGAGCGCTCGCCGCTTGGACCCATTTACCACTCTTACTGCCGGGTGATCATCCGCGGAACCCGCGTCATCGTTACGCGTTAATCCCCCAGTGCGGCGAGAGACGTCGGATCCGGTTCGCGCCAAGGGGCGGTTGGCCTCCAGTTTTCGAGCGCGCGCACCCAGGTCTGCCAGCGGGCACGAAGGTTTTCCAGCCGGGCCGCATGTGTGGAATCGCCTGCGAGATTTCGTTTTTCTAAAGGATCGCTCGCCAAATCGAAAAGTTCCTCAAACAAGGGCTGCGTGTCGATGTAACGTGTGTACTTCCACCTTGTCGTGCGGACGCCTTCAGTGGCTGGAATCCATCCCTGATGGCGATAAGAATGCTCATAGAACCAGTCGCGTCTCCAAGCGGACGCTCCACCGCGCACCAGGGGCATGAGGCTTCTACCTTGCATGGAGGGTGGCGCCGGGACGCCCGCAAGTTCCAGGATGGTCGGGGCGATGTCAATGTTGAGCGCCATCTGGGAGATGCGTTTTCCGCCGCCGCGCATACGGGGGTCGTAAAGAAACATGGGAATGCGAATGGATGGCTCGTGCATAAGCCATTTGTCCGCAAACCCGTACTCGCCGTAATAATAGCCGTTGTCGGAAGCGAAGATGACCACCGTGTTGTCATCCAAGCCCAGCTTTGACAATTCGGCTAGAATTTCACCCATAGATTCGTCGATTTCGGTGATCAGCCGGAAATAGGAGCGAAGAGATTCCTGGAACAGCTCCGGCGTGGCGAAGCGCGGCGCCCAGCGCCGGCGCAGTTCCGAACGCTGCACCGATTGTGGGAACTTGGGCCACTGTGCTGGATTCGCCGTTTCCGGAACGGGAATCACCGCGTCTTTATACCAGGCGGCATGGGCTGGTTCGTACAGATACTGCCACGGGGCGTTGTCTTGGGCATGCGGGGAATTATAGCTGACCTGGATGCAAAACGGCTGGTTCTTTGTGCAGCCTCGCAAGAACTCTCGCGCCTGCGCCGAGAGCAGCCGCGAAGATCCGATGGTCTTACCTTCTTGTTGCATCAGCAGCTCACCCTGTCCGCGGAAAGCCCGGAAGTAATCGTAGCGGCTGCTCTCTTTCCGTTCGTCTCCTATGCCCCACTTGCCCACATAGCCCGTGCGGTAGCCGGCTGCGCGCAACAGCCCTGGGAAAGAGTTCTGAAACTGTGCGTCGGTTAAAGGCGTTGTGAAAAGGTTAATGTGATGGCAACGTTCATACAGTCCAGTCAAGATGCTGGCGCGGCTGCTCATGCAAATCGACGTGGTTACGAAGGCGTTCGTGAACACTACGCCTGAAGAAGCCAGCCGGTCGGCTGCGGGAGTGCGCAGGATGCGATTGCCCATGAAGCCGGCGGCATCCCAGCGCTGGTCGTCGGTCAAAAAGAAAAGAATGTTCGGAGGACGGCGCCCTTGTGCGCCTCGTAGCGAGAAAACGGCGGGCAGTGCCGCCAAGAACGCTCTGCGGCTATACATGATGGATGCTCCGCAATGGATGACTAAATCGATATCCTATTGAACGATGAGCTTCGAAAAGTGCGCTTATGAGCCCGACTCTTTGTTTGCCCATTTGGTTTACGAGCCGCGGGAACTTCAGTTCGGCACGAGTGGACGCCGCGGCGAAGTGATCCATTTGACGCAACTTGAAGTATATACGAATGCCCGGGCGGAAATCGAGTACTTGCAAAGTCTCCCGGCGGAAACCGGCGGCATTCGGCGTGGCGAGGAGTTCTTTTTCGCGTATGATCTGCGTCCCAGCTCTACAGGTTTTGTCGCGAGCCAGGGCGGTAGGGGCGAAATCGCGCAAGCGGTTCACCGGGCGATACTGGACGCGGGAATGCACCCTGTAAACCTAGGGAAGATCCCCACGCCCGCCCTTACGTATTACGCCATCTCCCGCCGCCGGGGCAGCATCATGGTGACCGGGAGCCACATTCCGTTCGATCGCAACGGCTATAAGACGAACACCTCTCGCGGTGAACTCCTGAAGGAGCACGAGCAACCTATCCAGGCAGTGGTCAGCAGCCTCCGGGATCGACTGTATCGCCAGCCTTTCGCAGAGTCCATTTTCAACGAGCAGGGCATGTTCAAAGAAGGACACCGCGAACTACCGCCCGAGGATGCGTCAGCGGGCCTGGAGTATGTTGCTCGCTATACCGACTTCTTTGCGGGTGAATCACTTGCAGGCATGCGGCTTCTCGTCTATCAGCATTCTGCCGTAGGTCGCGATTTGCTGGTGGAGATCCTCAGCCGGCTAGGGGCCGAAGTCATCCCTGCGGGGCGCACCGAAACCTTTGTTCCGATCGATACAGAAAACGTCGATCGTAGTCTTCTGGCGGCCATTCAGTCGCTCGTGGACGAGGCTCGAGCGCGATACGGCCCTATAGATGCAGTGGTCTCTACGGACGGTGATAGCGACAGGCCGCTGATCCTTGGCGTGAACCCGCGCACCGGCACAGCTCGTTTCTACGGCGGCGACCTAGTGGGAATGATCGTGGCCGAGTTTCTAGGCGCCGACGCCGTGGTGGTGCCCATCAGTTGTAACGACGCCATTGATCGCGGTCCACTGGCGCATGTCACCCAGCCGAAAACGCGCATCGGGTCCCCTTACGTGATTGCGGCTATGGAGAAAGCGCGCGCCGCCGGCAAGAAGCGCGTTTGCGGCTGGGAAGCTAACGGCGGGTTTCTTACGGGTTCGGACATCGAACGCAACGGCAAGATTCTCACTGCGCTGCCGACGCGTGACGCCGTGCTGCCCATTCTGGGCGTGCTGTTCAGCGCGCGGCAGCAAGGGCTCACGCTCGATCAACTCTTCTCCCGCCTTCCCGCGCGCTTCAGCCGGGCTGCGCTGTTGAGGAACTTTCCCCGCAGCCGCGCGTTGCGGATCCTAGAGCACTTCGCTCCATCGAATCCAGATGCGGTTCGCGAGCTGGAGCAATTCTTTCCCCCGCAACGGGGCTTCGGAAACATTGTGAGCGTGGATTACACAGATGGTGTACGCATTCGATTCAGTAACGGCGATGTGGCGCACATCCGCCCGTCGGGGAATGCGGATGAGCTGCGAATTTACGCCGTGGCGGACACGCAAGCCCGTGCGGATGAGATAGCGGAGCTGGGCGTAGCTGAACCGGATGGGATCCTGCGCTCCATGGAACGCGTAATCCTTGGCGACCACTCCGCGCATTGATGCGCGCAGCCGGCGCCCGCTGCTCATGGGGAGCGGGCTTCGACGCTATAATCGCGGTAGACTGCATCCGGGATAGCGTCCATGCTGCATCTATTGAACTCCGTGGAATTCCGGGATCCCTTGCGCGCATCCGACTACATCCAAAAGCTGGCGCGGGACGTCCCGTCCGAAATTCAAGAATCCATGCGTTACCTGCTCAGCTCCGCTCCGGACCCCGACGGGGCGCTTTACTGGCTCGAGCACCTGCATGCCGCCAAACCCCAGGTGTTTCACAATCTGATCCGGAATCCCGCGCAGCTTCAGTATCTGATTGCGGTTTTTTCTTATAGCCGCTTTCTTTCGGAAGAGCTGATTCAGCATCCGGAATGGCTGGACGAGTTCGCCAGCCTGGGCGAGATTCACCGGTACCTCAGCGCCGAAGAATTCCGCGATAAGCTAGAACTTCAACTGGGACTTGACCCAGGAATTCCATCGCCCGAAACCCTCGCCCTGTTCCGCCGCAAACAGATTTGCCGGATTTTGATTCGGGACGTGCTTGGACTGGCCACGTTATCCGAAACCACCGAAGATCTCTCGGATCTGGCCGCCGCCATTCTCGACGTCACCTACCGGAGGATCCGCGAAGAACTGGCGCACCGTCACGGCGTGCCGCGGCTGGCGGGGCCCGATCCGGGCGCCGAATGCGGCTTTTCGGTGATCGCGCTGGGAAAACTCGGCGGCAGGGAGCTGAACTACAGCTCAGACATCGACCTCATGTTCGTCTATTCGGGCGCCGGCCAGACCGACGGAGCGCACCCCATCTCAAACCAGGAATTTTTCAAGAAAGTCGCTACTCAGCTCGTCGGTCTGCTTTCGACCTACACCTCCGAAGGCATTGTTTACCGCGTGGATCTTCGTTTGCGGCCGGACGGAAGGCTGGGGGAAGTATGCCTGTCGCTGGATGCGGCGAAAGCCTACTACCGCACGCGGGCGCGCGACTGGGAGCTGCAAATGCTGATTAAAGGCAGGGTGTGTGCGGGCGAGCCTGGTCCGGGGCAGGAACTTTTGGATACGGTGGAGCCGCTCATCTACTCGACGACTACGGACTTCTCGGCGGTGGAGGCGGTCTCGGCGGTTCGCGAGCGTATCCATGAAAAGCTGGCTGCAAAACGGCAGCCGGAAGATTTCAATGTGAAGCTTGCGCCCGGCGGAATTCGGGACATCGAGTTTTTGGTGCAGTGTCTCCAGCGCTTGCACGGAGGCCGCGAGCCTTGGGTGCGCCATGGAGGAACCTTGCAAGCGCTCTTCCGGCTGCGGGACAAAGGTTTGCTATCACCCACTGAGTACGCACGACTGGCCTCGGCCTATGAATTCTTGCGCCACGTGGAGCACCGTTTGCAGTTCGACGAAGATCGCCAGACGCATCTGCTGCCAAGGGATCCCGAAGGTCGCACTCTCCTGGCGCGCCGACTCCCTCTAGCCGCCATCGGCGCCGAGCCTACGGCGGAGAACCTGTTGCGCGAACTGAACCGGCACCTGGAAGAGGTCCAAGAAATCTACGAACGGGTAATTCACGCACAAAAGCCAATTTACTATTCGACCACGGGCGTCCCTGCGGCGGAAACTCCGGCCGCAGACGCGCCGCCTCTCATCAGCATGCAGGAAACGGCGAGCAACCTGGTGCGCTTTCTCGATCAAACAGCGCCCTCGCTGGCCGCAACCCTTCAGCGCTCTCAGTTGCGCCGGGGAGCCCGTCACTTTGAGCACTTCCTGGAGATCGTGCATAGCAGGCCGGAATGGCTGGAGTGGCTGAACTCGGACGCGAAACTAGCCGGGTATCTGATCGATCTGTTTGAGCACAGTCCCTATTTTGCCGAGCAAATGCTCCGTTTCCCCGAACTGCTGGTGGAAATGAAGCGCATGCGCGAACGCCCCGGCCGCAAGCCGAATTACCAGATCATGGTGGAGACTGTGGAAGACGCCACCGAACTGCGACGTTATTTCCGCCGAGAGATGTTTCGGATTCAGGCTGAGAGCATATGCCTGGGGCTTCCAATTTTCACTACGCTCCGCCGCACCTCGGAACTTGCGGACGCTGCGGTGGCGGCGGCCTATAAGATTGCTGTGGCGTATGTCCGGGACTCCAAGCCGCCAGTGGACGCCGGCTACCTGCCGCAGGATCAACTGCTGGTTATTGCGCTGGGGCGGTTGGGTATGCGCGAATTCGATCTCGGCTCAGACGCCGACTTAGTTTTCGCGTTGCCGGATGAAGACGCCAAAGAGAAAGTTTTTTGGACTCGCGTGGCGGAACGTTTGATCGATGTTCTCACCGCCTATACCGGCGAAGGCGTCATGTTCGCCGTAGACACGCGCCTGCGTCCCAACGGTCGCGAAGGAGATCTGGTGTTGCCGGAGAGCGCTTTCAAGGACTACTTCGCCAGGAAAGCCGAAGCCTGGGAGGGCATCACCTACATGAAGTCTCTGACCATTGCGGGCGACATCGAGCGCGGCACAAAGTTTCTGAACGCTCTTCAAGAAGTAGACTGGCGCCGCTACGGGCAGAGCGGGCGTTCGCGCTCCAAGCTCTATCAGATGCGGATGCGTTTGGAAAAGGAGCAGGGGGCGGCGAATCCCCTCAAGGCGGGTTTCGGCGGCTATTACGACATTGATTTCATCCTGATGTATTTGCGGTTGCGGGGCGCGGGCATCTTTTTCAAAGAGCTGAACACGCCTGAACGGATTGAAGTGATTGAAAAAATGGGCCACCTGGACCACGCCGACGCCGTATTTCTGAACGACGCCGCCACGTTTTACCGGGCCGTGGACCACGGTTTGAGGGTTTCCACAGGACACACCGAGGGCAGCCTCCCGACCTCGACGGCGCAGTTGGACTTGCTGACGGATCTGGTTACCCGTTGGACGCCTGAGCATCTGCATGATCAACCTTTGCCACAAGAGCTGCTGCAAATCCGCCACCGCACGCGGGATTTTTTTGAGCGCATCTTTCGCCCAGAATAGGACGCTTGGATTGACGGGGGCGCGCCCGGTTTGACGTATAATGCCCTGCAATGAGCGAAAAAGTTGCTATCTTCGACACCACTTTGCGTGACGGCGAACAAGCGGCGGGCACCCGACTCGGCAAACAGGAAAAACTGCGCATCGCGCGACAATTGATGCGTCTGAACGTGGACGTCATTGAAGCAGGCTATCCGAACTCCTCCCCGGAAGATTTCGAGGCGGTCGAACTCATCGCTCAGGAAATCCAAGGACCGGTCATTTGCGCGTTATCCCGGGCCGTGGCGGCGGACATCGAGGCTTGCGGACGGGCCCTGGCGAAAGCCAAACGCCCCCGCATCCATACGGGTATCGGAGTCTCGGACATTCATATTCTCGGCAAATTTCGGGATGAAAAATACGGTTCGACCTTGGAAGAAAAGAGAGTCCGGCTTATCGAAATGGCGCGAAACGCGGTGAGACTGGCGCGCACCATGACGGACGACGTCGAGTTTTATGCGGAGGACGCCGGGCGAGCCGATCCGACGTACCTGTTCGCTATGCTTGAAGCCGCAATTGACGCCGGCGCCACGGTGGTGAATATTCCGGACACGACCGGTTACACGGTACCGGAGCAATTCGGGGCGCTGATTCGCTCCATTCGCGAGAATGTCCCCAACATCGGCAAAGCCACGATCAGCGTACACTGCCACAACGACCTCGGCTTAGCTGTAGCCAACACGCTGGCAGGCGTAAAGAACGGCGCCAGGCAGGTGGAGGGAACCATCAATGGCATTGGCGAGCGAGCAGGGAATGCAGCGCTGGAAGAAGTAGTTATGGCGATTCGCACCCGTCGCGATTACTTCGGTTTGACCACCGGCATCGAGACCCGCGAGTTCTTGCGCACCAGCCGGTTAGTGGCGGACATGCTTGGCATGGTGGTCCCGCCTAATAAAGCCGTTGTCGGCAGCAACGCTTTTTCGCATAGCTCTGGCATTCATGTGGACGGCGTTCTCAAGGATCGTGAAACCTATGAAATTATGCGGCCGGAGGATGTCGGCTTCTCCGAGAGCCGGGTGGTGCTGACTGCGCGGACGGGTCGCCACGGGCTCCGCGACCGGCTGGAGAAGCTCGGCTTTACTTTGTCCCCGGAAGAACTCGAACAAGCCTACCGGCATTTTTTGGTGGTTGCAGACAAGAAGCAGGAGGTCTTCGACGAAGACCTGGTAGCCATCATGAACGATGAGTTCCACCCGGGTCCAGAAATTTACCATTTAGACTACTTGCACTTTTATGGAGGCACGGCAGCCATTCCTACCGCTACGGTAAGACTGCGCATCAAAGGCGAACCGAGGGAAGGCGCAGCGGTGGGTGACGGACCTGTGGACGCAGTTTACAAGGCCATTTCTTCGCTGGCCAAGCTCTCTCCACGATTGTTGCGTTATGACATCCGGGCGGTAACGAGCGGCGCGGAGGCGCTTGGCGAGGTGACTGTACAGCTTGAGCTGGCGGGCTTGCGTGTGATGGGTCGCGGCGTCTCCACCGATGTCGTGGAAGCTAGCGCCAAAGCCTATGTGGACGGGCTGAACAAGCTCGCTCACCTGGGCAAATGAGTCAGGGAGGATTGCCGGCGGCGCGCTAGGTTCGCTCGCTAGTAGGGCCAGGGGGTTCCATCTTCGCGGCGGATCTCCGGTCGCAATCTCCGCAAATAGGGGTATTTCTTCGCCGCGGCTTCGTGGACCTCAATTCCTAGACCTGCCTGGTCGTGGATTTCCAAGTGTCCGCCCCGGTACACGGGCATGGCCGAGAACACTTCACGCACCGCGTCACTCCAGCTCACGGCGTATTCTTGGATGCCAAAATTTGGGACCGACAGGCTGACGTGCGCGTTGGCCATGTGGGAGATGGGCGAGATGTTTCCAGGGCCGTGCCAGGCTGTAAGAATGCCGTGTGGCTCGCACATCGTGGCCATCTTCTTGCCTGTCGTTATTCCACCGCAATGCGCCAGATCGTGGCGCACGTAGTCGATCAGGCGCTCGCTAATGAGAGACAGCCCTTCCCATGGCCCGGTGAAGACCTCGCCCATAGCCAGCGGCGTACTCGATTGCTGGCGGATGATGCGGAACGTGTCCAGATGCTCGGGACGCAGTGGATCTTCCAGATAAAACAAACGATAGGGCTCGAGCGCTTTGGCGAGCACAACGGCTTGACTGGGCGTGACGCGCTCGTGCACATCATGCAAGAGTTCAATCTCGTCGCCGACCGTTTTGCGCAAATGCTCGAACAGCTTCGGAACCGTGCGGACGTAAGAACCGGGTTCCCAGATTTCAGATGGGGGTCTCCCAGCTTCGTGCGCCTTCGCCGTCGCGGCGCGCTGCCTTTCCGAAGGCGGCACCGCATAGCCGCCTTCCATGCCTGGAGCTGAAACTTGCACCTTAATTACGCGGTAGCCCTTCTCGATCAGGCGGCGAACATTCTCCTCCACCTGGCGAAAGTCGCGGCCGCTGGCGTTCGTATAGGTGAGCATCTTTTCCCGCACTTTGCCGCCCAGCAGTTCGTAAACCGGCAATCCAGCGACCTTGCCCTTGATGTCCCATAAAGCCATGTCGATGCCGCTGATGGCGGACATGTGCACGGAGCCGGAACGGTAGTAAGGCAGAAAGAACAGCGTCTGCCACAATTCCTCGATGCGCATCGGGTTCCGCCCAAGCAAAGCGGGGCGCAAGTGTTCCTCCAGGAACTTCGCGACGCCCAGCTCGCTGCCGGAACAGGTAGCGTCTCCCCAACCGTGCAGGCCGTCTTGATTGGTTACAATCTTGACGAGAACGTAGTTCCCCAGCGCTCCGCGTGACGGGTTCGTGACGGTGATCTGCACATCGGTAATTCTTAGATTTCGGGGCGCCAAGTCAGCGGCCCGCTGCGCCCGAACAGGCAGCGGCCAGGCAGCCAAGGCAGCCAGAAAACGGCGGCGGTTCATTCCCGTATTATGCCCTACTGCGCTGCAAACGCCCACCGGGTTATGCTGAAATAAGAGTTACACCTTCCCAGAGGAGCATCAGCCTTGGATATTGCATTGCTCGCCCTGGAGGACGGCAGCGTCTTCGAGGGTCGTAGCTTTGGTGCGCGCGTGGAAAGCTCGGGTGAGGTGGTTTTCAACACGGGCATCACGGGCTACCAGGAAATTTTCACAGATCCATCTTACGCCGGCCAAATTGTCGTACTCACGTATCCGCAGATTGGCAACTATGGCTCCAACCCTGCGGACAGCGAGGCGGTACGTCCGTTCATCGAAGGGCTGGTGGTGCGCGAGTTCTCGCCCCTCGCCAGCAACTGGCGCTCCGAGAAAGAGGCGGACGCGTTTCTGGCGGAAGCTGGGATACCGATCATTTCGGAAGTGGATACGCGAAAGCTGGTGCGCCATTTGCGGACGCGCGGCGTCATGCGGGGCGTCATCGCCACTCGCAATGCGGATGCCGCCGCTCTCGTAGAAAAGGCGCGCTCGATCCCTTCCATGGCCGGCTTGGATCTGGCCACCCGTGTCTCCACCCGTGAACGGTATGAGTGGACGGAAGGCGTGGAGCCGTGCTCGCCTTCCGAAAGGCTTAAGCCGGTGGACGAGATTCGCTATCACGTGGTGGCCTACGATTTCGGCATCAAACACAACATCCTGCGGCGGCTGCGCTATATTGGGGCGCGTGTCACGGTCGTCCCGGCGTCGACGCCCGCCGAAGAAGTTTTGGCGCTGAATCCGGATGGGGTGTTTCTCTCCAACGGTCCCGGCGATCCGGAGCCACTGCGCTACCAGGCGGAACAGGTCCGGCGGCTGCTGGGCCGGAAACCCATCTTTGGCATTTGTTTGGGACATCAGGTCCTCGGACTCGCTTTGGGCGGGAGGACGTATAAGCTGAAGTTCGGGCATCGCGGGGTGAACCACCCTGTACTGAATCTGCTGACGAACCGGGTGGAGATCACCTCTCACAATCACGGGTTCGCCGTCGATCCGGATTCATTGAATGCTCGCGAAGTGGAGCTCACTCACATGAACCTCAACGACCAAACCCTGGAGGGATTCCGCCACCGAACCCTCCCTGCTTTTTGCGTGCAATACCACCCGGAGGCGGCGCCGGGCCCGCACGATTCGCATTATCTGTTCGAGGATTTTGCGAAATTGATGGATGAATTCAAAAGAGACAGATAACCGGGATGCCAAGAAGAAACGACATCCACAAAATTTTGATCATCGGTTCGGGTCCGATTGTAATCGGACAGGCCTGCGAGTTCGATTACTCCGGCACGCAAGCGGTGCGCGCGCTCAGGTCCGACGGCTACGAAGTGGTGCTGGTGAACTCCAACCCGGCTACCATCATGACGGACCCCGAACTGGCCGGCTGCACCTATGTGGAGCCGTTAAGCCGCCCATACCTTGAAGAGATAATCCGTAAAGAGCGTCCGGACGCGCTGCTTTCCACAGTGGGCGGGCAAACAGGATTGAATCTTTCCGTCGAGCTGGCGGAATCCGGCGTCCTGGAGCATTACGGCGTGGAGCTGATCGGCGCCAAGCTCGAATCCATCAAGAAAGCCGAAGACCGCCTGCTGTTTAAAGACGCCATGCGCAAGATCGGCTTGGAAACGCCACAGTCCCTGCTCGTGAACAATATGCAGGCGGGGCGGGATTTCGTGGCGCGGATTGGTTTTCCTGTGATCTTGCGGCCGAGCTTTACATTGGGCGGCAGTGGCGGCGGCATTGCCTATAACCAAGAAGACCTCGAAGAGATCCTGCAACGCGGACTCGATTTGTCGCCTGTGCACGAGGTGCTTATCGAAGAGAGCGTCCTCGGCTGGAAGGAATACGAGCTGGAGGTGATGCGCGACCTAGCGGATAACGTCATCATTGTGTGCTCGATCGAAAATTTTGATCCGATGGGCGTGCACACCGGCGATTCGATCACGGTTGCTCCCGCCCAGACCCTTACGGACCGTGAATACCAGATGATGCGCGACGCCGCGATCGCCTGCCTGCGCGAAATCGGGGTGGACACCGGCGGATCGAATGTGCAATTCGCCATTGACCCAAAGACCGGGCGCATGGTCATTGTGGAGATGAATCCGCGTGTATCCCGCAGCTCTGCGCTGGCTTCCAAAGCCACCGGCTTTCCGATCGCCAAGATCGCCGCCAAGCTGGCTGTGGGTTACCGCCTGGATGAGATTCGGAATGACATTACGCTAAAGACGCCTGCCTGCTTCGAGCCTACGCTCGACTACGTTGTGGTCAAGATTCCGCGGTGGCAATTTGAGAAGTTTCCTGGCGCTGAGCCGGTTCTCGGAACGCAAATGAAGTCCGTCGGTGAAGTGATGGCGATCGGGCGCACATTCAAACAGGCGCTGCTCAAAGGAATGCGCAGCCTCGAGACAGGCCGCAAGGCGGGCTCCGAAACTTATGACGAGAGTCTCATCCCACAGCGGCTGATCACCCCCAATCCGGAGCGGCTCGCTTACATCTTTTACGCTTTCGAACGCGGTTACAGCGAAGCTGAGGTGCAGGAGTTAACGGCGATTGATCCCTGGTTTCTCAGGCAGGTCAAAGAGCTGGTGGACTTCCGCCAACAGCTCAAGCAGTACACTTTGGAAACCGTCCCTCCGGAGGTATTTCGCAAAGCGAAACGTGACGGGTACTCCGATGCGGCTCTCGCCGCGCTTTGGGAAGCGGATCCTCTGGCGGTGCGGGCCAGACGCAAGCAGTTGGGAATCGCCGCAGTATTCAACCGCGTGGATACCTGCGCTGCGGAGTTTGAAAGCTTCACGCCGTACCTTTACTCCAGCTTTGAAAGCGAGTGCGAAGCCAGTCCGTCGGACCGCAAGAAGATCATGATCTTAGGCAGCGGCCCAAACCGCATAGGGCAGGGCATCGAGTTCGATTATTGCTGCTGTCACGCCTCTTTTGCTTTGCGCGAGTTCGGCCTCGAATCCATCATGGTCAACTGCAACCCGGAGACGGTTTCCACCGACTATGACACGAGCGACCGCCTATATTTCGAACCTCTGACGCTCGAAGAAGTCTTGAATATCCACGACACCGAAAAGCCGGACGGCGTGATTGTTCAGTTTGGCGGACAGACGCCGCTGACGCTGGCTCTCCCGCTCAAGCGCTTAGGTGTACGGATCATCGGCACGGATCCGGAAGACATTGATTTGGCGGAGGATCGGAAGCTCTTTGGGAAACTGCTCGATGAACTGCGGATTCCATCGCCGGAGAACGGGACGGCCACTACGGTGGAGGGAGCTATTGAAGTCGCCCGGCGGATTGGGTTTCCTGTTCTGGTGCGCCCCAGCTATGTCTTAGGCGGCCGCGCGATGGTGGTGGCTTACGACGAGGAGAGCGTACGCCGCTATATGCAGGAAGCCGTCATTTTCTCGCAGGACCGTCCGGTGCTGATCGATCGTTTCCTCGAAGACGCCATCGAAATTGACGTGGATGCGCTTTCCGATTCCGACGACGTGTTGATTGCGGGGATTATGGAGCACATCGAAGAGGCGGGCGTCCATTCCGGAGACAGTTCCTGCGTGCTTCCGGCCTATTCGCTTCAGCCCCGGGAATTGGAAGTGATCAAAGATTACACAACGCGGCTGGCGAAGGCGTTACATGTCATCGGGCTGATGAATGTGCAGTATGCGATTAAGGACGGCGAAGTGTATGTTTTAGAGGTCAACCCGCGCGCCTCGCGCACTGTGCCCTATGTGAGTAAAGCGACCGGCGTTCCCTTGCCTAAGATCGCCGTGGGGCTTATGCTGGGCAAAAAGCTGGCCGATTTCCGAGACCTCACGGGGGGTGTGACGTCCGGCGTGCTTCCCGTGCCCAAGTTCTTTGTCAAGTCGCCCGTGTTCCCCTTCAACAAATTCCCAGGAGTAGATCCGGCCTTAGGACCGGAGATGCGCTCCACTGGGGAAGTCATGGGGGTGGGGGAAAACTTTGGGGAGGCATTCGGGAAAGCACAGCTCAGCGCCGGAACGCCGCTACCCGATGCAGGATCGATTTTCATGACCGTCAACGACCGCCACAAGACGGATGCTGTGGAACTTGGGCGTAAGTTCTCGGAGCTAGGCTTCCGTCTTTACGCCACACGCGGCACCGCGGCTGCGCTGCGCGCTGCGGGCTTAGAATGCAAGACGGTCTTCAAGGTCAATGAGGGGCGCCCGAACGCGGTGGACCTGATCAAGGGCGGGCAGATCCAGCTTGCAATCTACACCGCCACGGGCGGCCAATCTTTCAGCGACGAGAAGGCGATCCGACGAACCGCCGTGTTTTATCGCGTCCCGTGCATCACGACGATTAGCGGCGCGAAGGCAGCGCTCGAAGCCATTACGGCTAGGCGGCGCGACCCTATTCGCGTGTGGAGCTTACAGGAAATCCATAACCGGGAACGCACGCCTGCGAACGCATGATCCTGGGGCGGCGCCCGCCAGCCGCGCGTCTGGTTCATAGTAGAATGGAAGGTCGCGCCCCGCAGACCGTGGGCGTCCTTTTCCGGCGTTGCGGGGAAAGGCTAGTTGCATACCCTCGGGTCCGGTAGCTAGAATCAATGAGTTTGGATTTTTGGGAGGATTCATGTCCGTTGAGCAGAAAGTGAAGCAGATCATCGTCGAACAACTTGGCGTCGATGAGGCGCAGGTGGATCCCACGGCGTCTTTCGTGGATGACCTAGGCGCGGATTCCCTCGACATCGTGGAACTCGTGATGGCGTTCGAGGAGGCGTTTGAAATTGACATCCCCGACGAGGACGCCGAGAAGATTCAGACGGTGAAGGATGCTATTGACTACATCGAAGCCAAGAAGAAGTAGCTTCGCGGATTTCGAAGTCAGTCTCCCCCTGAATCAGTCTTCCGGAACGGAGAAAGATTTTGTCTCGTAGAGTAGTTGTCACCGGGGTAGGGTTGATCTCTTGTGTCGGCGTCGGCACGGAAGAAACCTGGGAAGCTGTGCGGCAAGGGCGCTGCGGCATTTCCCGAATTACCTCGTTCGACGCGTCGGCTTTCAATTCCCAAATCGCAGGTGAGGTGCGGGATTTTGATCCTACGCGATGGATCGAGAAGCGGGAAGCGCGGCGGATGGGGAGGTTTATCCATTTCGCCATCGCCGCTGCGGATATGGCGGTCACAGCTTCCGGTTTGAAGATATCCGGAGAGTTCGCCGAACGGGTTGGCGTTTACATCGGGAGCGGCATCGGGGGCTTTGAAGTCATCGAGCGCGAGCACTTGACGCTGCTTGAAAAGGGACCTGGCAGGATTTCTCCGTTTTTCATACCGGCCACTATTGTCAACCTCGCTTCGGGCTACGTTTCCATCCGGTTCGGCGCTAAAGGGCCGAATTCCGCGACTGCGACGGCGTGCACCACGGGCGCGCATGCCATTGGCGATTCCTTTAAGATCATCCAACGCGGCGACGCTGATGCGATGATTTGCGGAGGCACCGAGGCGGCGATCACGCCTATGGGCATCGGCGGTTTTGCGGCGATGCGCGCGTTGTCGCAACGAAACGACGCTCCGGAGAAGGCATCCCGCCCTTGGGATGCGCAAAGGGACGGGTTTGTGGTCGGCGAAGGCGCCGGCGTGCTCGTGTTGGAAGAACTCGAGCTGGCTCGCCGCCGCGGCGCGCCTATTCTGGCGGAAATTGTTGGATACGGAATGAGCGGAGACGCCTTCCACATCACGGCTCCTGCCGAAGATGGAGACGGCGCGTATCGTGTCATGCGGAATACGCTGCGTGACGCTGGTGTTGGGCCGGAGGCCGTGGATTACATCAACGCCCACGGCACTTCAACCGAGCTTGGCGACAAATTGGAAACCATCGCCATCAAACGCGCATTTGGAGAGCACGCCCGAAAGCTCTGCATAAGTTCGACCAAGTCCATGACCGGCCACCTGCTGGGCGGCGCCGGCGGCTTGGAAGCAGGCATTACCGTGCTGGCGATCCGGGATCAGATTGCCCCGCCCACCATCAATTATGAGTACCCTGACCCGGACTGCGACTTGGATTATGTACCCAACGTGGCTCGCCCGATGAAGATCGAGTATGCTTTGTCGAACTCGTTCGGCTTCGGGGGAACGAATGGTTCGCTTCTCTTCAAGCGCTTCACCGGTTGAGCCATGAAAGTCGTTGTTGCCGTCAAGCAGACGCCCAGCCCCGATTCTGTCCTGACGCCGGACGAAAGCGCCAAGTGGGTCCAGGAAGAGAATCTTTCATTTGAGATGAACGAGCCCGACGCTTACGCGCTGGAAGCGGCTCTTCAGCTCCGCGAAAAGCAAGGCGGCGAGGTTATCGCGATCACTCTTGGGCCGGAGCGCGCCGAAAAGGTGCTGCGAGAGGCCCTTGCAAAAGGCGCAGACCGAGCTATACACGCTGTCTGCCCGAGCCTTGATGTTTTGGACCCTTTGCAAACGGCGCAGGCGCTCGCTGAGGTCGTACGCCCAGAAGCCCCACACTTGGTGCTCACAGGGCTTCAATCCGGAGATCTGGGCTTTGCCCAAACTGGCGTGATTCTGGCGGAGCTCCTCTCCCTACCCCACGCCACGATCATCGTAGGCGTCGAGCCCGCGCCGGGGGGTGTACGCGCCAAACGGGAGTTGGAAGGGGGCTGGTATCAATTCCTGGAGTTACCTTTGCCGGCTGTCCTAACCGTGCAGTCCGGCATCAGCAGGCTACGTTATGCCACGCTGATGGGCATTAAGAAAGCGCGGACCAAAGAGATCCGCCGTGTGCATGTGGCCACCCCGCCGCCGACCGGGGGGCCTGCGGCGCTAGTGCGGCTCTATCCACCGGACCGATCCACGCACACACAATTCCTGGAAGGCGATCCGCGTGAAGTCGCCGCCAGCCTTGTGGAAAGGCTCCGTTTCGAAGCGAGGGTGCTGTGAGCGTTCTGGCGGTTCTGGAGCACGCCGGCGATACGTGGCGGCCGCATTCGCTTGAAGCTCTGACCGCTGCACAGCAAATGGGAGCGGATCTGGGCGTTCCCGTTTCTGCTGCGGCTTTCACTCCGAAAGCCGCCCAGCTTGCGGGAAGCTTTCTCGATGCGGTCTACGAGATTTGTCACCCTGTCCTTGCTGAATACACTGCGGACGGTTACAGCGCCGCCTTGGAAGCGCTGATTTTGAAACTGAATCCGCGGCTGGTGGTCTTTCCGCACACTTATCAGACGCGAGACTATGCGCCGAAACTGGCTACCCGTTTGGGTTCGATACTGTTGAGCGATGTAATCCGCCACCGGGTGGAGAACGGCGGCCTCATTCTGACGCGGCCGTTGTTTCAAGGGAAGCTTCATGGGGATTACCGCCTCTCAGGCTCCAGCGTGGCCTTTGTTTCCATTCAGGCGGGAGCGTACCGGTCTGGGGAAATCCCGCCCGGTCATGCGCGGGCGGAGACGTTCGTTCCGGAAATCCCTTCTACCGCTATCCGAGTACGTCCTGAACCCCCATTCCGAGAGACGGCGGAAGGCGTCGACCTCTCGAAGGCGGAACGCATCATTGCGGTGGGCCGGGGAATACAGAATCGCGAAGGCCTTTCCCTGGTTGAAGAACTGGCTCATGTGATCGGCGCCGAGGTGGGCGCATCCCGGCCTGTCTGCGACTATGGCTGGCTCCCGATGGAACGGCAGATAGGAAGCTCCGGACAAACCGTGGCTCCAGCGCTTTACATGGCGCTGGGCATCTCCGGCGCAATACAGCATTTGGTGGGCATGAAAGGCTCAAAGATCATAGTGGCCATTAACAAAGATCCGGAAGCTCCGATTTTTGAAGTGGCCGACTACGGCATTGTCGGCGATCTTTTCGAAATTGTCCCGGCGATCCTCGAAGAGCTGCGAAAGGCCGACAAGTAGTTTTTACCGGAGCCGGACGTCTGCCACGATCACGCCGCGTTCCCGGCTGTCCGCTGCGTCGGGCGGAAGCGCGTGATCGAGCGAGAATTCCAGGAGCGCTTCTTCTTGCTGCACTGCCACGCGGCGACAGTAGGTGTAGAGCCCGGGAGTCTCATAACGGTGCGGCGCGAGCGACTCGCCGTTCACTGCGCCCGTCAACGTTACCCCGCCGTAGCGCTGGACTAAAGCTTCCGGAACGTACAGTTCCACTTCGAGGCTGTAATTTCCCGGTTGTCTAACCCGCAAACGAGCCTTGAACTCGCGTGCAGTCCAGCGCCACCCTGAATCCTCCGGAGCGTGCCAGCCGGCGACCATATCCAGGTTGGTCTCACCGAACTGGCTTCTGAGCAGGCAGAAAATACGCTCATCGTGCTCCACCGTATGCGGATACGAGGCCCCTACGGCGCCCATTTTCATTCGCAGGAGCACATTCCAGTGAGTTCGTTTCAGTAGCCGTTCCAGCCCGGCTTCGGTGAAAATCCAAAAGTTGCTATTGTCGGCGTTCAGCTCGTCGGCGTCCACCAGGTATGCCAGTGGCACACGGTTCACTGCCGTGTCTACCGCGGGCACAAAATGTGTAATGCGCGTGCTCAAAAGGCAGTACCGGCTGTGGCGGGCAAGCGTCTCCAGTACATAAAACGGGTTCTTCAGGTGATATAAGACGCCAAGCATCACCGCCAGCCCGTAATGGTCGCCTGCGGCAAGTTGAAACTCCGCGTCCAAATCCATCTCCCGAACGTCTACAGAGGAGCCCAGCGCCTGTCGCAACGCGCGCACCCCCGCCATGCCGTTGTGATTCCCACGCGGATGATCGATGGCCGTAACGCAGGCCCCGAGGGATTCCAAGAAAAAAGCAAGATCTCCGTCCGCGCATCCTACATCCAGCACAGGGCCTTCGGCGAGGAGCCCGTCCAGATCGTAGCCCTTGCCAGAAAGCAATTTGTCTAAGTGCCCCACATTAGTCAACGTATCGTAGGGGTACCACTCGAACCAGCGGTTAGGGATGCTTGCTTTAATAGCTTTTAGGCGTTCCCGGAAAGCGACAGCGGCGGCAACCCAATCGGGCTTCCGTTCTCCGATGGATGGCGAACTGCCTAGCATCACCAATAGTCTAACGTTTCCGCTCTTCATGGGCTTCTCCGCACAGCCTGCACGGGTTTTCTAAGATAGGCACATATGGTTCGGGCGATCTTGGCTTTCGCTACGTTTCCCCTAGTGGCCGGCGGTCAACAGGATGCATTTGCAGTTGCGCGCGAAAACGGCCGGAAGTTTGAGCAATCCGTGGCCGCCATGCGGCGGGTCCTTTACGCCTGGCTGGAGCATGCAGATCCGAAGACGCTCTTGCTGCCGGATCGCATTCCCGGTCGCAGCCACGGGCTGAAACCGGGCGATACACACCGCCTTTACACCCCGCACAATTCCGGTGCGGACCTCTATCCATACCTGATACTGACCGCACACCTCACTGATCCGGATCTGTACCACGGGCGCATGATGGAGATGCTCCGCAACGAGATTCGCTACACCACAGTACAGAACTCCATCCCGGCCAACTTAGAGTTGAGTACGGGTGAACTCGGCCCTCCCAGCCTCTTCGGCGCAGGCGAGTACGCCAAAGACGGGCTGCTGGCAGTCACGGAGTACCTGGGGAGGACTCCCTGGTTTTACCGCATGGTGGATCTGGTGGCGGACGCCATGCGCCAGGCTCCCGTAGAAACGCGTTTCGGCAAGCTGCCTGCTTCCGATGCGGAACTCAACGGGGATTTTCTCCAAGCTCTCGTGCGCTTAGTGACGATGACTGGGGATCCGCAATTTCTGGAATGGGCTCGGCGCATCGGAGACGCCTACGTTGAAGAAGTCCTCCCCAGGAATCACGGAGTTCCCAGCGGCAAGTGGGACTTCACGAATCACACGGGGGACGGCCAGTTGCGTTTGCGCGATCACGGCAACGAGACCGTGGTGGGTCTCACGCTTCTGTACGCTTTGGAGAATGATTACAAGACCCCGCGCGCGCGAACTTACCGGCCCGCCATTGCACGGATGCTGGACCGCATTCTGGAGTCCGCAAATCCCGATGGCATGCTTTACAACCAAGTGGACGCCGCGACGCTAAAACCCGTAAACTCAAACCTTTCCGACAACTGGGGCTACGTATACGGCGCCGTGTATACGTTTTATCAGTGCACGGGTGAAAGCAGGTATAGGGATGCCGTGCGTCGCGTTCTCAAGAATCTACCGAAGTATCGGAACTGGAATTGGGAACCGAATCCGAAGCTGCCTCTAGGCTCTTTCGACGGTTACGCCGACTCTATCGAAAGCGCTATTTATCTTGTGAACCGCGAGCCCATCTCCGAAGCGCTGGATTGGATTGAGTCTGAGATCCAAGTAATGCTTGGCATGCAGCAGGCGGACGGCCACATAGAGAACTGGTACGGGGAAGGCAACTTCAACCGTACCGCTATGCTCTATGCGCTCATGAAGAGCGGAGGCTGCCGCCCGGAGGTTTGGAAGCCCGGCGTTCGTGTGGGCGCCGTTCACCAGGGTGCGCGCCTGTATCTCTCGCTGGAGGCCCCGGCGCCGCTCAAAATGCGATTCGATTACGCCCGCCACCGGCGAACACTCAACTTCGGCAAGAACTATGTGCGGCTGAACGAATTCCCGGAATGGTTTACGGTGGATGAAAACACCCTTTACCGCCTGAGCCGGGGAAAAGAGGAAAGGATTATGCTAGGTTCCGAATTGATAGCCGGTGTCGTGCTGGAGCCGGGCGATTGGACGGTAGAGTCCCTCGGGCCGGCCCCCTACGGCCCGGCGAACAAAAAATAGCCCTGTGAGGAGAGAGAATCTGATGACACGCGTTCTTTTTTCTTGCTTGTTCGCGGCGACGCTGCTGGCGCAGAGCAGCAAGCCTTTGCCGAAGCCCGCGACCAGCGGAGGGAAACCGCTGATGCAAGCGCTTCAAGAGCGCAAGTCGTCGCGCGACTTTAAACCGGGACGTCTCAGCGACCAAACTCTATCCAACCTGCTTTGGGCGGCGGCCGGAATCAACCGCCCGGACGGCCGGCGGACCGCACCCACGGCGCGCAACGTCCAAGACATAGATATCTATGTGGCTACGGCTGACGGTGTGTACCTGTACGACCCTAAGGCGCACGCGCTCCATTTGGTCGTTTCGGGCGACCACCGGAAGGCGACAGGCACACAGGCGTTCGTAGCCGATGCGGCAGTCAATCTGGTGTATGTCTCCGACGCGGCGAAAATGGGCAAAACGCCGGAACAGGACAAGTTGCTTTATGCCGGCGTTCACGCGGGCGCAGTGGCCCAAAATGTGTACCTGTTCTGCGCATCTGAAGGATTGGGCGCTGTGGTTCGCGCTTCCCTAAACCGTGATGAGCTTGCCAAGCTCTTGAAATTGCGGCCTGAACAGCGCATTGTCGTCGCCCAATCCGTGGGTCCTATTCAGTAAGGCGTTCGGTTGGGGTTCCTATTTTTCTGATTCTTTTCGCAAATGGCTGTGGTGGCGGCTGTAAAAGAAGTAGATGCACTGGCCGATGATCAGCCAGATAAATAGCCGCAGCCAATTATCCAATCCCAGCCCGAACATCATGAGCATGCAGGTAAGAATCCCCAGAATGGGGACCAGCGGCACCAGCGGCGTTCGGAAAGGTCGCGGGAGTTCGGGGTGAGTCTTACGCATGATCAGAACGGCCGTGCAAACGATCACGAAAGCAAACAGCGTGCCGATGCTGGTCATGTGCCCGACTACGGAAATCGGGGCAAACGCTGAAAACAGGCTTACAAACAACATGAATAACAGGTTGGAGCGCCATGGCGTTCGGAACTTCGGGTGTACGTCGGAGAAGATTTTGGGCAACAACCCGTCGCGGGACATAGAGAAAAAGACCCGTGACTGACCTAGCAGCATCACCAAAATCACCGACGTAAGCCCTGCGATAATAGCGACTGTCACGGCCGCTTTTAGCCAGGCGAACGGCGTCGCGGCGATCGCCAGCGTGGCGGGGGCTGCTTCTCCGCGGAAGCGAGTGTAATGCACCAAGCCGGTCATCACATAGGAGAACAGCACGTAAAGTATCGTGCATATCGCCAGCGAACCAATGATGCCGATGGGCATATCGCGTTGCGGCTCTTTCGCTTCCTGCGCCGCCGTCGATACGGCGTCAAATCCGATGTACGCGAAGAAGATCACTCCCGCCGCCCGGATGATGCCGCTCCAGCCGTACTCGCCGAATACGCCCGTGTTCTCCGGGATAAATGGCGTGTGATTGGCGGGGTTCATGTATTTCCAGCCCGCGATAATGAAAACCACCACCACCGCCACCTTGGTCACCACCATGATGGCGTTCGCCCGCGCCGATTCGCTGATGCCGATCATCAGCAGCAGGGAGATGAGAACTACAATGAACACGGCGGGCAGATTGATGAGGCCATAAACCACCGTTCCGTCTGGGAGGGGTACTGGCTGCCAGGGCGACGCGATCAGTTGCGGCGGCAAATCGATGCCGATAGTATGCAGCAGCGAGACTACATACCGGGACCAACTGATGGAGACGGTGGCTGCGCCCACGGCGTATTCCAGGACCAAGTCCCACCCGATGATCCACGCCAAAAACTCCCCCATGGTAGCGTAAGCATACGTGTACGCGCTACCCGCAATGGGAATCATGGTGGCGAACTCGCTGTAGCACATCCCTGCGAAAGCGCACCCGATTGCCGCCAGGATGAAGGAAAACACAACCGCGGGACCCGCGTTTTCGGCCGCCGCAATACCCGTCAACGAGAACAACCCGGCGCCGATGATGGCGCCAATCCCCAGGGCAATCAAGTTTACTGGCCCCAAACTTCGTTTTAGGGAATGCTCTCCGCCCTCAGCCTCAATGAGGATGCGGCTCAGTGGTTTCGTCGCAAAAAGACTCATGCTGGAACCTCTCTCTTGCGCCAGATCCAATAAACCGGGATTCCCAACAGTACGATGATCAATCCCGGCCAAGTGTAATTCGGTTTATAGAGCAACAGCAGAACTTCGATCAAACCTGCGGCGGCAATGTAAAAAACCGGAAGAACCGGATACCCAACGGCGCGATACGGGCGCTCCATATCCGGACGGCTGCGCCGCAAGGCGATCAGCCCTGCGATTGTCAACACATAGAACAACAAAACGGCGAATATAACATAGTCGAGCAAATCTCCGTAACGGCCCGTAAGCGTCAGCACGCAAGCCCAGGCACATTGCACGGCGAGCGACCTTACGGGTGTGTGGCGCACAGGGTGGAGCACGCCCGCCTGCCGGAAGAACAAACCGTCCAGCGCCATCGCATAATAGACCCGCGCTCCAGCCAGAATCATGCCATTCAAGCAGCCAAAAGTGGAGACCATGATCGCCGCCGCCATGACCTGAACCGCAGCGGGACCTAGGATGGCGCTAGCCGCCGCCGTAGCGACGCGGTCCTCCGGGGCATTCTGAATCGCCTCGAGAGGAAGTACGTTCAGGTAAGCCAGATTGCACGCCACATAGATCGCTGATACCAATGTCACGCCCAGAGCCAGAGACCAGGGAAGGTTGCGTTTGGGATTCCGAACTTCGCCGGCGGCGAATGTAACGTTGTTCCAGGCGTCGGAAGAGAACAGCGCGCCCACCATAGCCACTCCGACCATCCGGATGGTGTCCCAGCTCCAGGACGCGTTCTCCCAGAAGTGCGAAAAGTTGCGCTGCACCGCTTGAGGATTGCGCCCAACCCAAAAGCTGAGAGCGATCAACCCCAGCAGAGCCCCGGTCTTTGCCACAGTGAACACATTCTGAACCAAGGCTCCGGTGCGTATCCCCCGCGTATTCACAGCTGTTAGAAGGATGATAAGCAGAATAGCTACGAGCTGCTGCGTGTTGCATCTTAGGAAAAAACGGTGTTCAGCGGAAATCCAGGGGAAAAACACGCCTGCGAATTTCGCGAAGGCTACGGCTACAGCCGCCAGCGTTCCGGTCTGAATCACCAGGAACAACGTCCATCCGTATAGAAACCCGCTAAGCGGCCCAAACGCTTCCCGTAGATATACATACTGGCCGCCGGCTTGGGGCATCGCCGCCGCCAGTTCGCCATAACTGAGCGCCGCTATCAGCGTGAGCGCGGCGGTCGCCACCCACGTCAGAATCATGAGGCCGGGTGAACGTACTTGCCGGGAGATGTCGGCGGCGACGATGAACACTCCCGAACCGATCATCGAGCCCATCACCAGGGTGGTGGCATCCAGCAGACCCAGCCCTTGGACTAGCCCACGATTTTCAGCCATTCCTCCGTCCTCCGGCGTAGTTCGCTGAGGTTGCACAAGGCGTCACCGATCACCGCTACCGCATCTGCGCCCGCTTCCAAAACGCTTCGCGCATTCTCCCGGGTAATGCCGCCGATGGCTACCAGTGGCCGCTCCGTCAACCGCCGCCACTCTCTGAGGCGATCCAGGCCAATCACTGGGTCGGGTTGCTCCTTGGACCCCGTGCGGAACACCGGACCAAGGGCGACATAGTCTACCGGCACGCCGCGGGCGGCTTCGAGTTGGGAGGCGTTGTGCGTCGAAAACCCGAGGATCCGCCCGGCGCCAATCACTTGCCGCGCTTCTTTTGGCGGGAGATCGTCCTGGCCGACGTGCGCTCCCGCCCCCAACATAGCCGCGACGTCAGCGCGGTCATCAATAATCAGGATGGCGCCCGCTTCGCGGGCAAGGCGCGCGATGGCTAGCGCCTGCGCAAACACCCGCTTAGAAAAGCGCCCTTTGTGGCGGAATTGCAGAATACGGGCGCCGCCGCTCAGAATCGCCTCTGCGGCTGGAGCAGGCGGAACGCCCAGCCGGTCTAAGGTGGCCGTGTCTAAAATCGGATAATACCGAGGAAGCTGCATGCACCAGTGCCGTAGCGTCCATCATAGCGTGATTCTGTACGGTTTCGCCGCCAGCCTTCCATTGACTTTGTGGGGCGCGGCACGCTATGTTCGAGATAGAGACTTGCTTGGTTCGGCGCGGTAGCCAAGTGGTAAGGCAGAGGTCTGCAAAACCTTTATTCGCCGGTTCGATTCCGGCCCGCGCCTCCAATACCGGCCGCGGGTTCAGGCAGCCTGTCTGAAGATGGTCGGAGGACAGGCACGATCACATACGGCGTCTCCACTTCAAGATCTGGGTAGTTGCGTCCGCTGCCGTCTTTCCCGATCGCTTCGACAAAATACATGAGATCCCACTGGGGGGTGATGAAACTGCCAGGAATTCGCCCCACGTACACGGCGGGTTGCTGCCGAGGCGTCATCTCGACGGTTTGGTAATCCTCGGTTTGTGTAAGGTGGCGATAACGCAGGCGAATGTGGGCAACCGCCGTTGGATCCTCGACCACGACGGTGACTTCAAGGTCTTGTCGAGGACGAGCCGCTCCGGGATGGGGAAGGCTCAGGCGAGGAGGCGGGCCGGCGTGTCTGGCCGCTGCGAGCCCGACCGCGGTACAAGCACTCTGAATCCTCGCGTTCTCTCGCTGCGCTCTCAGCTTCTCAAGCCCTTGTCGAAGCTTGCCAAGCTCCTCTCTCCAGTGTCGCGGGAATCCCACGCGATGCACTCCAAAGGCTAGGTCTTCTGCGTAAACGCTGCCGGCGGCTTTTACCATCCCTTCCCACGCGGCTACCGCCTTACTTTCTTGCTCAATGGCTCGCTCCAAAGCCGCGGGGTCATTGCATTCCCGGTACAACTGAAAATGCACCGCCGCGGGGAGGCGTGCGGCGTAATACTGTCCGAGCCCGGCGAGAATTTTCAGGTCGGTAAGCGTCACCACCGCTTCCTTGCTGGTTGCGCCTGCGGCTTCAGCGTCGCGGACACATTGGAGGATGGCTGCGGCGGTCTGAGTGAACCACGCGCTTGTCTCCTCAGGACGGCGAAGCGAAGAGGGTGTCCCGGACAGCAGGCTGCGTGCGGCATCGCGAGGATTCATGAACTGCTCGATATCACTTCCCTCAAGGCCAGCGAATTCAGGGAGGTCCCCCTGCCGCATCATCTCCGCCCATCCCCGTGTAGTGGGGAAAAGCTGATAACGGTATGCCGCTGCTACGATGCGCGGAAGGATGCGGCTCGCGAGATGGAGGCCTTTCATCAGGCTGGGGCCAGCGGGCCCAAAGCGTTGTTGAAACTCCCGCTCCCACACTTCTGAGGGTGTGTTCGGATTGTAGGACACCCGCCCCCATACCTGGTAGTAGTGCCAATAGCGCTCGAATTCATAGTCATAGTGGCGATACGGCGCATTCAAGATCGGGACCGGAGGTTTGTCATGCGGCTCGCCTAACATTTTCGTGGCAAGCATCTCATTGACGTCGAAGCTGTTCCCACCGTATAAACGGGCGCTTTCCGCAAAACGGCGTACATACTCAGGATCCGCCCAAAGCAGCAACCTGGCTGTGCCGCCGCTCCACAACCGCCAGTGCACTCGGTAGCGTTGCGGGTAGCGCAAAAGATCGGCGTAACCATGACGCCGGTCGCGCTGATTCTGGCGGTTAATATGTGTGGGATGAAACGGCAGCCCCATCTGTTCCATCCAGTATTTCGTCTCGATGCGGGCATTCAGACCATGCTTCAGGGCGTCCTCGATGATGGAATCCGGCAGCTCCTTGGCCCTCAGCGTAACCAGAAGCCCGGGGCGGAAGCGCGCCAGCATCCCAAAAACCTCATGCCAGAATCCTTCCATTTCGTCGCGTTTCAACCCGGACTCGGGATGCATCCGAAACTCCAGCCCATCGATTTCCGGAAACGTCTCCAGAAACCGCTGCAACGCAGCTCGGCTGTAAGCAGCCAAGTTATCGGCGGATAGCCCGACCACTAAACCGGGAACCTCTTTGCCCGCCTGCTCCGATGCGCCGGGGATGCCGCCGCTTTGAACGCCGCCGCGATAAATGTGGTCCCAGATAGCCGGGATTACCGCAATCCCGCGTTCGTGTGCTAGGCGAATCAAGCTGCGGAAGGCAGCCGTATTCCGGGCTTGCTGTTCGTGCGTAATGCCCACCAGCCGGACGGTGGGATGAGCCGGCACATCGAAAAAGTAAGGATACGGAGGAGCCATGAAGCCGCCGTTTTCGTACCCGAAGATGACGGTGAATGCATTGATCCGGCTGCGCGCCAGAAGATCGAAGTACCGCTTCCAATAGTTTTCATCATAGAGGCGGCTTTCAAAGTATGCGCGCTGCATCGTGTACATGGAAATGCCGCGCTCGAGCAGGTACGGCGATTCGCTAATTTCCCGCACATAGCGGAAGAGGTCCCCTGTTCCTCCTGCCCAGCCGGTTCGTTCCGCCACATCCAGCGCCGCGTACATGAGTCCGCGCGCGTCCGAACCGCAAATCACGAGCGCCGGCTTCCCTTGAAACGTGAAGCGGCGGATTGCCAGCGCTTCTCGGCCTTCCGGCAGCTCCGCTTTCCGCTCTCTCAGCACCCGGGCCACTTGGGGATCGGAACTCAAGCCCGCCAGCACTACGTAACGCGCCGGGGAGGCGCCGGACTGCGGGCTCCGTACAACCCGAAACCCAGCCGCTTCCAGTGACTCGCGCAGCTTCGCCAAGCCGTAGTTTGCGGGGGCTTCCATCCTTCCCGAAGCGACGAGCGCTACGCCGGGCTTCGGCGGCGCTCCAAAAACCATTTGCCCTCCGAACGCCACCGCCGCCAGCGGCAGAGAGGCGCTCATCAGGGCCGCACCGATTCTGTTCTTACGTTTTTGAGTTTTCATTTATGGCACGTATCCTGGCAGATCTTCTTCTGGGGCCTCATAAGCGCTGTAACGGAAATCGCCTTTCACCCGAACCACGTTGCGCTGCCAGTCCACCGGGTCCGTCCACGTTACGCGCCGTGGGGCGATGGCTCCGATCAAGTCCGGTATGTCCCAGTGCAGCGCGAAACCCGGCACGGCGGCGTCGTGCAAATCGTAGTGCACAGGGCTTTCTAATGCGGACCGGAAGCTGTGCGGCGTACGCCGGAGCCACACAGCGGCAATCCGGTTGTCAGTCGCTGCGGCCATGAGAAGCCAGATGCCGGACACGCCGGTCGCTGAGGCGAAGATCTGATCCTTGCGCACGTCGGGGCGGCGCGCCAAGTAATCCACTCCGCTCAGGATGTCCCGCGCCCGCATCGCAGGAAGATGGAGGCCGAGCATCGAGGCGCGTGTGTTTGTGAGCCAGTCGCCGATAAACGGGCGGGAGGATGGTTTCACTGGCAGGCCGCGCGGAGTGAGCGCTAGCGCCACCAACCCTTTCGCCGCCAGCCGATTGACTGATTCTGGCGTGTTTCCTCCTCCAAGGACTAACAGCACGGCAGGATGTGGTCCAGCCCCCTCTGGGGTGGCTAGGGTTCCCGGCGGATCTGGCAGGCTCGCAGCCGGGGCTTCGCTGAGCAAGCGCCGCAGGTAACTCTTTAGGTCCGCTTTTTTTCCTTGAGAGGAACGGCGCTCGCCGATGATCTCGTATAAGTCGCGGCTTCCCGCGAGCGCCACTTGCCCGGAAGGCGTGGCCCACAGCATGTGGTCCGGAAACAGCGTGACATCCTGCTCCTTTACCAGACCCTGCCCGTCTTTTAGCCAGCGGATCATCCACTCGTAAATCGCTTCGCGCACCTCTAAGGGCGTTCCATGCGGTCCGGGGCCGACCACCCACTTGATCCTGTCTTCAGCGCCGTACAGCGCATACCAACGGCGCGCTTCCTGGTACACGATTTCGGCGCCCGCCGGCGTGAAGAAGTCCTGTTGGGTTGAAAGGATTAACCAGGGTTTCGGGGCGAATAGCTCCACGTAATCCGTCTGGTCCAATCCCGCCGCCAGAAACCCCGGGATCGATTGCTCGGAATCACCCACCGGCCCGCGAAACAAGATCCGGAAAGAATTCATGTAGCAGGCAGGCGCCGCGACCCGGATCCGGCTGTCGAGAGCCGAGATATACGTCGTTAAAGTCCCTCCGCCGGAACACCCTGTGCAGCCGATTCTTCCGCTGTCTACTTCAGGGCGGCTGGCGAGATAGTCTAACGCGCGTTTAGCATCCCAAATCCGGTAACGCGCGAAGCTTTCTCCCATCAAAATGCTCTGTGCGCCGGCGAGAATGTGCTGCGTAGTAGCGCCAAGCGCCAGCGGACCATTCAAGCGCCGGTCGTAACCTTGTTGCCTTTCGCCCTGTCCGACTGGGTCGTAGGCCAACACGACAAAACCTTTCAATGCCAGGTTGGCGGCGATCCGCTGCGTTGCTGCTTTCCCGTTCTCCCAGTGTCCGAGCGGCAGCAAAATTCCCGGAAACTTCCCAGGTTGGTTGGGACGGTACAGATTTGCCGTCACCAAGTATTTCGGCAGGCTTTCGAAGATCACATTCTCGATGGTGTAGCCGGGCTGACGTAGAGATCCCGTAACGCGCGGGTTCAGCGGACCTTGATAATCTGGCAGCCCACCGATCAACTCTAAGATCTTGGCCCGCACGTATTCTTTGCGTTTCTCCGCTTGCGCCGGAGTCTGGATGCGAGCGATCGCACGCTCCCGCGCGTCCAAAAAATCCTGCGCTTTGCGATCCATCCAGGCGTTAAAATCCTCAGCGGCAACGGCGGGGAGCGCCAAGCAAAGCCAAGCGTACAAGCTTCTCATCATCGGCGGGACTCCAGTATGCGCTCTAAGAATTCAGGGATCTCAAATATAGCGCGGTTCCGGATGGAGGCCACCCGGCTTTGGAAGCGCACGAAATGAGCCGGCTCAAGCAAATTTTTCACCGCCGTCTCAATCTCCCCAAACTTACGAACCACCAAGCCGAGGCCTTCCTGCATGACCCACCGGGCATTGTAGCGCTCCTGGGGCAATGTCCAGGCATTACACTCCACAATAACAGGCAAACCCATGGCCAAGGCTTCGGAGATGCTGCCGGGTCCGGGCTTCCCGATGAAGAAATCCGCCAACCGCATAAAATAGGGCACCTCGTGGGTAAAGCCTTCGATCCACACCGGGATTCTACTCCTGCGCGCACGCAGCCGGTCCCGTAGTGGGTCATTGTGACCGCAGATGAGTATGAGCTGAAGCTTCAATCCGGAGCGATCCAAGCGGTCGAGAATCTCTTCCATCACGTTGGACCCATAACCTCCGAACAGCACAACGCCGGTGGGCCAATCCTCCTTCAAACCCAACCGCGCGCGTTCTGCTTGTCGGTCCATGGTGGGGGTTTCATAAAACCTAGGGTGCAGAATCATACCCGACGCCCGGAAGATTTTGGACGGGTCCAGGCCCATGGCTTTCGCCTGCTCCACTGCGCGATCGGTTCCGCAAATCACCCATTGATCTTGAGGTTCTAGCCAGAAATGCGGGGGGTAGTCCGCCAAGTCGGTAAGAATGGTGACCATGGGAACGCCTGGCAAAGCTATGCTCAAGCTTTCAAATAGAGCCCGGTTGAAGTTCGGAATGACAGAGATCGCCAAATCGGGTTGGGAACGAATCCAGTGGCGTTTCAAGATCTCCACCTGCCGGCGGTGGAACAGCCGGATCAAGCCGTGCATAAGCGGCACCAACTGTGGCGATCCGAGCGTCCACCCTTTCCGGAGCATGGTGTTGTAGATATCCTGCACCCGCAGCCCGGTAAACTTCCGAAAAATGTCGATTTCATCGAGAAGTTCCTGGAGGTTCACCAGGCGGACATTCCAGGGGCGTTGCTGCCGGCGGACTACCCAATCGAGCGCCATGGCGGCGTTCCGGTGCCCCCCTCCAGCATCAAAAAACACCACGTCGATATTCTGCATCAGTCCCGCTAACTGATTGTAGCTGCAAAGTGTTAACGGCTGGAAAACTAAGTGGCTTCAGATGGGTTACATTACCTGAAGGAGAATTGCGTGGATAGTCGGCGGTTAGCGGGGACAGGATGGTTTTTAGCGGCGATGTTGTTCGCTGCTGGAATTCCTGCAAGGGCGCAGGATTCCTGCACGTTCACCTTCAGCCCGGCGTCCGGAAGCGTTCCCGCCTCCGGCGGAAATTATATCGTCACCGTAACGGCGAGCGCGCCCACCTGCGTGCGCCCGCTCCCTGTCAGTAACGTAGATTGGATCACGATTTCCTTCGGGGGAGGCACCGGCAGTGGGACCTTCGGTTATACGGTCAAGCAGAATTTCTCCATCAACCCACGTACCGGAACGATCAGTCATGGGAGCCAGACGTATACCGTAACCCAAGCGGGAGCTTCGTGTTCGTTCTCGCTTTCCGGCAGTAGCGCTACGTTCAATTCGGCAGGGGGTAACGGCAACATTTCGGTGATTGCATCCGCAGCCGAATGCCAGTGGACAGCTTCCACGGCTGCTTCTTGGATCACAATCACCTCCGGCTCCAGCGGCGCCGGAAACGGAGCGGTAAGTTACCAAGTGGCTCCCAACACTGGCGCCCAGCGCAATGACGTGATCACGATCGGAAATGCGACGTTCAACGTGATTCAACGTGCGCCATGCACCTATACCTTGGACCCGAACACGATTCAAGCTCCCGCCAGCGAAACCTTGGGAACCGTATCGGTAATTCCGAGCGACCAGAGCTGTTCCTGGAACGTGACCAACGCACCAAGTTGGATCTCTATCACCTTTGGGTCTAATGGAACCGGGAACGGAACGGTTGGATACCGAATCGCGCCAAACAACAGCACCGCCCCTCGGACGGGCTCTTTTCTCATCGCCGGTCAGCCGGTGACGGTCACCCAGGATGGCGGCGTTTGCAGTTACTCCCTGTCCACTACCGACATTCAGGCGCCAAGCATCGCCAGTACAGGATCCATTTCCGTTACTGCGGCGTCCGGTTGCTCCTGGCAAGCGAGCAGCAATGTTTCCTGGGTGACGATTACAGGATCGGCTGCCGGCAGCGGGAATGGTTCTGTCAACTATTCGATCGCCGCGAATACTACCGGACAGCCGCGTTCGGGCACTCTGACCATTGCGGGCATACAAGTCAATATCACGCAGGAAACCGGCTCTTGTACGTATTCGCTCAGCGAAACTTCCATCAGCGCCCCCTATTTTGCGATCTCGAAAAGCATTACGGTGACCGCCCCGAGCGGTTGCACATGGCAGGCTAGCACTTCAGCTACTTGGGTGACGATCAGCTCGGGCTCGTCGGGCAACGGGAATGGGACGGTGAACATATCCATTGCGGCCAATAATAATGGACCGTCCCGAACCGCAATCGTGACCATCGCCGGACAGCCCGTCACCGTGGTTCAAGATGGGCTGGGTTGTCAGGTGACGGCCACGCCTGCTTATTTCAGCCTTCCGGCTTCAGGTGGGACAGCGAGCTTTAGCATTAGCGCCGCAGGTTGCCCGTGGTCAGTGAGCACCAGTACGGGCGGCTGGCTACGATTCTTTCCACCTACGTCTGGATCTGGAAACGCTTCGGTGAGTTTTTCTGTGGACCCAAATCCATCTTCTTCGGCCCGCACCGCACTGATTGATGTAGCGGGCTTCCCTGTCACGGTGACCCAAGCGGGGGTTTCTTGCGAGGTCAAGCTGGCCAACTATTCGATTGAGTTTCCCGCCTCCGGCGGCGATGGGTCGGTGTTGGTGAGCGCTCCAGCCGCCTGCTCGTGGAACGCCACGCCTAACGTCTCCTGGATCCGGATTGCAGGCGGAAGCAGCGGGCAGGGGGATGGCGAGGTGTCGTTCACGGTCGACTCCAATACGACCGCGCAGAACCGGAACGGTCTGATCGTCGTGGGCGGAGCAGTCTACGCGATTACGCAGAAAGCCGCTAATTGCACCTTCTCGATGACGCCCACCAGCGCTACTTTCCCCTCCGTAGGGGGGTCGGGGACGATTGCTATTTCCACGAATTGTTCGTGGCAAGCTGCGACGTCAGCGCCCTGGATCGCGCTAGGCGCGAACAGTGGCGGAGCGGGGGATACTACGCTCACCTATACGGTATCCGCGAACAGCGCCAGTCAAACTCGTTCGGGCGTGATTATGATTGCCGGCGCAAACTTCTCCGTGTCCCAAGCGGGGAAGGCCGCCAGCGGCGAATGCACATACTCGGTTTCGCCCGTATCCGGCAGCGTCAGCGGTTTAGGTGGATCCGGTTCATTCCGGGTCATTAGTTCTAAGGGTTGCGATTGGACCCCGATCGCTTCCGCAGACTGGCTGAAAGTCGGTTGGAACGCCGTTGACGGCACTGGAATGGTTACCTACACCGCCGACTTCAACCCGGTGAACCGGGAACGCACAGCGACGATCCTCATTGGCGGGCAGACATTCACCCTGACGCAGTCCGCAGGGGGGCCGTACGTAACTCGCGACGGGGTTGTGAACGGCGCGAGTTTTCTCGGTGGGCCTGTGGCGCCCGGCGAGATCATCTCCATTTTTGGCCAGGGGCTCGGGCCCAAGCAAGCGGTGACATTCCAGCTCACTCCGGATGGGCGCAAGATCTCTTCCTCTCTCGCGGGAACCCGCGTGCTGTTTGATGGCGCGCCTGCACCCATCATCGCCACCTCTGACGGGCAAGTCAGCGCCATCGTGCCGTACGAAGTGGCGGGGAAAACGCAGACAAACTTGCAAGTCGAGTACAACGGCGAGTTGTCGCAAACCATTCCATTGAACGTAGCCGCCACCGCCCCCGCCGTGTTTACGCAGAACATGTCCGGGAAAGGCCTTGCGGCAATCATTAACTGGGATCCCGATCCCGCCAAGTGGACGGTGAATAGTCCCGCCAGCCGCGCTGCCCGAGGTAGCTATGTCATGATATTCGCGACCGGCGAAGGCCAAACCAATCCACCCGGTGAAACGGGCTTGCTGGTGAAGGGGTCGCCGGACCAGCTCCCACGTCCGCGCAATCCGGTAGCGGTGCAGATTGGGGGGCGGGCGGCGACAGTGACTTACGCCGGGGCGGCGCCGGGGATGGTTTCAGGTTTGCTTCAGATTAACGTTCAAGTCCCGGCAAATGCTCCTACGGGCGATGCTGTGCCCGTTGTAGTTCGCATAGGAAACAACAACAGCCAGGACGAAGTGGTAATGGCGATCCGCTAAGATGCGCCCTTTAGGCAGGACGTTCAGTGGCTGGAATGGACGTTTCCGCAGGCGCGGGCTTATGGAAAACAACTCGGCGGAATCCGGAACGGATGAGATGGAACGTCTAGTACTACCAGGCGTTCCAAGACTATTCAAACTTACCGCCAGAATCTGCCTCACATTTCGTTCGCAATTCCACCCAATTTATGGTAAAGTCCATCCAGAGATTCAGTTCGCGTCGGAGGGCGGACTGCTAAGCTCGGACCAAGCATGGGATCTAGAGTCCTTATTGTTGACGATGAAGAGCCAATCCGCAGGCTTCTAAGCCGCGTCCTTGAGGAAGCCCACTATGTAGTCAGCACTGCGGCTGACGGGCAAGAGGCGTGGGAACAGATCGAAGACTGCCCTGTGGATTTAGTCCTAGCCGATGTGCGCATGCCGCGCTTGAGCGGGATGGAGCTGTTGCAGCGCATCGTCCAAAGGGATGACGACATCGCTGTGGTCTTTTTGACGGCTTGTGAAGACTTGCCCATGGCGGTCCATGCAATGAAGCTCGGGGCTGAAGACTATTTAGTGAAACCGGTGCGGATCGAGCAGGTGACGGAGGCTATCAAAGCGGCGCTGGCTCGCCGGGATGACCGTCTGGCTGCAAAAATCCTTGCGGCGGAACAAGCCGTTGAGCTGGTTCGCTTCCGTGGGCGGTTGCAAGAAGCGACTCAGGAAACGCTCGAATTGCTAGCGGCAATCCTCGACGCGCGTGAAAAGGAAACATCAAACCACTCCAAGCGAGTCAGTGAGTTCACCGTACGCTTGGGGCGGGAAATGGGCCTAAAAGAGGAAGAGCTGCAAACTCTCGCCCGTGGGGCGTTGTTGCATGATGTCGGTAAAATCGGCATTCCAGACGCCATCTTGTGTAAACCTACGGAGCTTACGGCCGAAGAACGGGAGGAAATGCAGAAACATCCGCAGATCGGCTACCGGATCCTCCAAAGCATCTCCAGCTTACGAAGCGCCGCCGAAATGGTCCTGGCTCATCATGCGAATTTCGACGGAACCGGCTATCCCGTTCATTGGAAAGGGGATCGTATCCCACTTGGATCCCGGATTTTCGCGGTCGCGGATAGCTTTGACGCCATGACGTCCGACCGCCCTTACCGGTCGCAGCTATCCTACGAAGAGGCGTGTAGGGAAATCCTGCGTTGCTCGGGCACGCAGTTCGATCCCGCAGTGGTGGCTGCGTTTTTGCGAATATCCCCCGAGGAGTGGGAAGCCATCCGGCGTTCGCTCCCTAGTTCCGTGGAGGTTGGAGGCGCGGCGCGCATTCGTTGAGGCCTTGAGCTGGTGGTAGAATCAAGTTTCACACCTCCCTAGGGAATATAGGACTGCCAAATGGATTCACGCCGTAATTTCATTGGTAAAGTAGCCGGCGGGCTGGCTGGCACTTTGGCCTCACCATCCTCGGTTTTGGGGGCTAACGACCGGATACGGTTGGGCATCATTGGGCCCGGAGCGCGGGGCATGGAGCTGGTTCGCGAAGCCATGGCCTGCCCTAACACGGAATTTGTTGCGTTCGCCGATATTTACACGCGCCGCTTGGAGGAAGCCAAGCGCCTGGCCCCGAACGCCAAAACGTACATGGACTACCGTTATTTGCTCGATGACAAGTCCATCGATGCGGTCTTGATTGCTACGCCGCAACACTTGCACTGCGAGCATTTCGTGGCTGCCCTGAGCGCCGGGAAGCACGTTTATCAGGAAAAGACGATGGCTTTCACGGTGGAACACGCCAAGAAGATGCGCGCCGCGTATCAGCGAGCAGCCGGGAAACTTACGGTTCAGATTGGGCATCAATCTTGTTCGAGCGGTCAGGTGGCGGACGCCAGACAGTTTTTGCAGCAGGAGGGCTGGATGGGCAAGATCACAGCCATTCATGCGCATATGTACCGCAACACGCCCCACGGAAAGCCGCAGTGGTCCCGCCCCGTTTATCCGGACATGACCCCCGAGAACATTCTGTGGAAGTCCTTTCTCGGCGAGGCGCCTCAGAGGGACTTTGATCCCAACCGATATATCAACTGGCGTTTCTTCTGGGATTACTCTGGCGGCAATGTGTATGAGAACATGTGCCATCAGTTGTCCTTCTGGTACAAGTTGCTGAACCTAAAGATTCCCAAGGCGGTCACGATGACCGGGGGAATCTATCTCTGGAAGGATGGGCGTGAAGTTCCCGACACCATGAACGTTTCTATGGAGCACGACGAGGAGATCCTGTTTAGCTGGGACTCCGGGTTTGGGAACAACCATCTGGGCGTTGAGGAGTACGTGCTGGGCACAGACGGGACGATTTGGAAAGGCCAGCAGATCCGCTATTCGCCTGAGAAGGTGAACCGCAAAGACGGCCAAGAGGTGGTAGGCCAAACCAAGACGGCGCCGCGGGCGCACATGCAAAACTTTTTGGATTGCATCCGAAACCGGCAAGAGCCGAATTGTCCGTTTGACGTCGGTTACCGCGTGTCCATCGCTTGCCGGATGGCGGTGGAAAGCTACCGCCTGGGCCGAACTGTTCGCTGGGATCCTCATAAAGAAGAAATCGCTTAACAATCGGTCATGAATCCTAAAATCGGCATTATCGGCGGCAGTGGTCTGTACACCATGCCTGGTTTTGAGAAAGACCGGGAAGTAGCTCTGCAAACTCCCTGGGGGACGCCGTCCGATCCGTACGTCGTGGGGCGGTTGGCGGGTAAGGAGGTGGCTTTCCTGGCGCGGCATGGCCGGGGGCACCGCATCTCTCCCTCGGAGCTAAATTTCCGCGCCAACATATATGGGTTCAAGAGCCTGGGCGTAGAGCGCATCATTTCGCTCAGCGCGGTAGGCTCTCTCAAAGAGGAGCACCGCCCGCTCGACTTTGTGATTCCAGATCAGTTTTTCGACCGCACTCGCGGAAGAGCTTCCACCTTTTTCGGCGAGGGTCTCGTTGCCCACATCAGTTTCGCGGACCCCGTCTGCCCGCAACTGGCGCAACTATTGCACCGCTGCTGCCTCGCCGAAGGGGTTTCGGCAAAGCTCGGCGGCGTCTACTTGTGCATGGAAGGGCCGGCGTTTTCGACCAAAGCGGAGTCGAATCTGTACCGCTCCTGGGGTATGGACGTCATCGGCATGACGAACCTTCAGGAAGCAAAACTGGCCCGCGAGGCTGAAATCTGCTATGTGACTGTGGCCATGGTGACGGACTACGATTGCTGGCGCTCGGACCACGACGCCGTAACTGTTGAACAGATCATCGCCACGTTAAACAAGAATGCGGAAAACGCCGCCCGGGTCGTGCACGCCGCCGTGGCTGCGATGCCGGACCAACGTGAGTGTAAGTGCGGCTCGGCTCTGGCCCACGCCTTGATCACCGATCCGAAGGCTGTGCCGCCAGAAACCCGGAAGAAGTTGGAGCTGCTGGTTGGCAAGTATCTCCCCTAGCGAACTCGCACAGGAGTTGCTCCACCAGTGTCTACAGGGTGGCAGCGCCAATGCGGAAACTTGGAATGCGCTTGTAACTGAAGCATTGCACCCGGATCCGGAGCGCGCCGCTTCCGCCAGCCACGCCCTCTTCAGCATCCTGGTGGAAGGGCTGGCCGATCAGTTTGAGCCCCGGCTGTGCGACGTTTACGCCGAGATGTTCGCAGGCGTTCTCGCCATGGTCGTTCCCGAGATGGATGCCGGCAGCCTCATGGCTCGCCGGCGGCGCTTGCGCCACGTGCGCCCCTTTAAGAGAGATGCGGGGCTAGTCCGACGCGTGTTCGTGCTCTCCCGTGTGACCTTAGGGGCGGACGTGGCGGTAACCAGCGTGTTGCTCGATGCTGTGAAAAAGCGCTTTCCTCATGCGCGTATTGTCTTCGTTGGGCCGCGAAAGAACTGGGAACTGTTTGCCGCGGACCCGCGGATCGAGCATGCACCGGTCGCGTACAACCGGCAAGCGACGCTGCGGGAGCGGTTGGAGGTCTGGCGCCCCTTGAGCGAAATCGTTTCTGCGCCGGCTTCCATCACCGTGGATCCGGACTCTCGCCTCACGCAACTGGGGCTGTTGCCCGTGGGGCGCGAGGAGGACTACTTCTTGTTCGAAAGTCGCTCCTACGGCGGAAACGGCTCGGAACCCTTACCTGCGCTCGCCCGCCGCTGGGCTGCGGAAACCTTTGAGGTCGAAGACGCCACCCCCTATGTTGCGCCAGAGGAAGCGGCCGGCGTGATGGAGCGCCCGCCGATCGCTGTCAGTTTTGGCGTGGGTGAGAATCCGAGAAAACGGATCGCCGATCCTTTCGAAGGGGAGGTGTTGAAACTTCTTACGGGCTCAGGCTTCCCGGTTTGGGTGGACAAAGGCGCCGGTGGGGCAGAGGCGGAACGGGTTCAGCGGGCGATCGATGAATGCGGCGCGCCGACTGGACACATCCGTGTCTGGGAAGGTCCATTCGCCCCTTTTGCGGCGCTCATTGCGAAAAGCGCTCTGTATGTGGGCTATGACTCCGCCGGCCAGCACGTGGCGGCTGCTTGCGGCACGCCTCTCATTAGCGTCTTCGCCGGCTACGCCTCCGATAGGATGTTTCAGCGCTGGCGACCGTCCGGGCCTGGGCGCATTTCCGTCCTCAAAGTTGTTGATCCAGACCCTCATAAGACGCTGGAGCAGTTCGCTGCGCTCCTGCACTCGTTTGCCGGGTCCTCGAGCTGAGCGCCGTTAAACTGCTTTCACCAAAGCCTGCACGGCAGTCAGGACGGCATCATAGTTCGGGTGGTCAGCTACTTCTTTCACATATTCGACGTGCCGGATGGTGTTGTCCTTGTCCAGCACGAAAATAGCCCGGCTTTCGATGCGCAACTCTTTGATCAGCGTGCCGTACGCTTGTCCGAACGAGCCCGATTTATGATCGGAAAGCATCTTGACATGATCCACGCCAAAGGCGCCGCACCATCGCTTCTGCGCAAACGGCAGATCCATGCTGATGGTGTAGACGTCAACCTCCGGCATTTTGGCCGCCTCATCGTTGAAGCGTTTGGTCTGCATATCGCAGATGGGAGTGTCCAAGCTCGGCACGACGCTGAAAATACGGATGCAGGCGCCGGTGTCCGCCAGGGTCACCGGTTTGAGCTGGGTGTCTACCACCTCGAAATCCGGAGCCTTGTCTCCCACTTTGAGTTCGGGACCAACCAGAGTTAGGGGCTTACCTCGTAACGTGGTGGCGCCTGGTCTTTCCATGGATTTCCTCCAGAGTGATGTTCCTTCATTCTAGCATCCGTGCGAGCGCTTCAGGATCACTTACCGGCGGCTGGCAAGCCAGATCCCGGCAGACGTAAGCAGTAGGCCCGCGGCGGACCGGGTCAAGCTCTGGCGTAAGGGGCGGCCGTTTCGTAAACGGCTCGGATTCCCACAGGAGAACGCGCTGCGGAATGAATTTCGAATGCGCTGCCTGCACGAGTTCTCGCATGCGCGGGTCTTTACGGTCGCCTGCAAACACAATGTGGAAGGGCGCAGTGTTCAGGAACTGCTGCGCCACCAACATCTGCGGCAGACTAAAAGGGGACTGCGCCAGCCGGGCGCTAAAGGCGGCCAGCGTCCTCTGAGCGGACGCCCGGAAGCTCTCCTGGCCGGTGATTTCAGCCAAACGGGCGAGCGCTAGCGCCGCCATAGAATTACCGGCGGGTTCAGCGCCGTCGTAGTCATCCTTCATGGGCAGCACCAAGCCGGGATCGCCTGGAACGGAGGTGAAAAAGCCTCCGCCGTCCGCGTCCTCGAAACGTTGCGCCATGTGCTCCGCCAGTCTAACGGCGATTTCGAGGTGCGCCGATTCGAACCCGGTCTCATAGAGATCCAGCAGAGCGCACGCCAGAAATGCATAATCGTCGAGAAAGCCCGGGATGGCCGCTTCGCCGTCACGGAAGCGGCGCAGCAGAACTCCCGTCTCCGGGTTCCACATGCGGTTGAGTATAAAATGAGCAGCCTGCCGCGCGGCGACCCAATAGCGGTCTTCACCGAGCGCTTGAGCGCCTCTCGCGAACGCTGATATCATCAAGGCGTTCCAAGAGGTCAGTATCTTGTCGTCCCGATGAGGTTTAGGGCGCTTAGCTCTGGCTTCGAGCAAGATCCTTTTCGCGTGTTGCAGTTCGTCATCCGAAATGGGATCCCCCGCCAGGATGTTTTTGCCCGCGAATTCCCCATGAGGATCTTGCGCTACGTTTCCTTCATCGCGCACGCCGAAGTGTTCGGCGAACCGCTCCGCCAGCGGTGACCCCAGCAGAGCGTGGATTTCTTGTGCGGTCCAAACATAATACGCCCCCTCGCTCTTTTTCGAGGGTTCCGCCGGGTCGATGGCGCTGTCGGCGTCTTCGGCGGAGTAGAAACCGCCGTCAGGATGACTCATCTCGCGCAAGACATACTCAAAAATGCCACGCGCCACCTCTCTGAACTCCGGATCGGCCGTGCGCTGATAAGCTTCGAGATAACAAACTGCGAGCTGCGCTTGATCGTAAAGCATCTTCTCGAAATGGGGGACAAACCACCGCTCGTCCACCGCATATCGGTGAAACCCGCCGCCTATGTGATCATGAATGCCTCCCCGCGCCATGGCTTTCAACGTAGAGACGACCATGGCGAGAGCCTCTGCGTGGGGGTAACGTACAAGAAAGTTCAACAGCGCTGGCCGCGGAAATTTGGGGGCGGCGTCGAACCCACCGAAACGGGTGTCAAACATCCTGCGGGAGGCGGAAAAACACGAGGCGGCTGCGTCACTGGCCCCGTCTACGGCGGCGCAAGACACGGCCGTAAGCCGGCGCAACTGGTCCAGGATGTCGCGCCCCGCCCCGAGCAAGCGGTTGCGATCCGATTGCCAGGCGGCCGCAAGAGTTTCCAGAACCGTCTTGAATCCGGGGCGTCCGTAATGGCTGTCTGGCGGAAAATACGTGCCGCCGAAAACCGGGGTCAGCTCCGGCGTTAGCCAGACCGACATGGGCCAGCCTCCCGAGCCTGTGGTCGCCTGCACAAATGTCATATAAAGCCGGTCTACATCCGGCCGCTCCTCACGGTCCACCTTGATGGGAACGAAGTGGCGGTTCAATAGCTCCGCGATTTCCAACGACTCAAACGACTCGCGCTCCATGACGTGGCACCAGTGGCAGGTAGAATATCCGACGGACAGAAAAATCAATTTGTCTTCCACGCGCGCTTTTTGAAATGCCTCTGCGCCCCACGGCATCCAGTCCACCGGGTTATAAGCGTGTTGAAGCAGATAGGGACTCTTTTCGCCGATCAAACGGTTGGCGCGCATACTTGTTGGATGCGAGGCGGACCCGGCGCAGCTCCAAGAATTCAGGCTGAGCTCCGTTTTGCCCATTGAGCGCGCCGGGCCGGTGGTCCACAATAAGGAGGTGAGCTACTTTGAAGAAAACCGTGAACGGATCCTGAGCGAGCTTATCGACTTTCTACGGATTCCGAGCGTCAGCACCATGCCTGAGCATCAAGCGGACGTGCGGCGCGCTGCTGAGTTCGCCGCCTCGAGTCTGCGCTCTTCCGGCCTGGAAAACGTTGAACTCCTGGAAGGAGAAGGCAACCCGTTAGTTTATGGGGACTGGCTGCATGCCCCAGGAAAGCCGGTTTTGCTGCTTTACGGACACTATGATGTGCAACCGCCGGACCCTTTGGAGGAATGGAAGTCGCCCCCCTTCGAGCCCGAAATTCGCGGAGAAGACATTTTCGCGCGGGGCGCATCCGATGATAAGGGCCAGACGCTCATCCTCATGAAAGCGGCCGAATCCTTTTTGAGGACCCGCGGCAGTCTGCCCGTCAATGTGCGCTTTCTGCTGGAGGGCGAGGAAGAAGTGGGCGGGGAACACATCGCCTCTTATGTCGCTTCGAAACCGCCCCGACTAGCCGCAGATGCGGCGGTTATTTGCGACACGGAGCTCTTCGCTCCGGGGTTGCCGACGCTTTGCGTAGGGTTGCGCGGCATTGTGTACGGCGAACTGTTCGTGGAAGGCGCCAAGCACGATTTGCATTCGGGTGTTTACGGCGGCGTAGCGCCCAATCCGATTATGGCGATCGCGGAGATCCTTACGGCTTTGAAGGACCGCGACGGTCATATCCGCATCCCGGGCTTCCTGGACCGGGTCCGTCCGCCGAGCCCCAAAGAATTGGAGGCCTGGAGCCGCCTGCCATTTGACGAGGAGGAGTACAAGCGTAAAGAAGTGGGGGTTGAGGAACTGGTGGGTGAACCCGAGTACTCGGTCTTTGAGCGCGTGTGGGCTCGTCCTACCTTGGAGGTGCACGGGATCCGCGGCGGTTTTACCGGGGAAGGAGCGAAAACCGTCATTCCCGCCCGTGCGGTAGCAAAGATCTCCATGCGGCTGGTGGCGGATCAAGATCCTATGGAAGCTGCGCAGCAGTTGGCCGCTGCGGTTCAGCAGGCGGCTCCGCGAGGGGTCAAAGTAGAGTTCAAGGTCATCCACGGAGCCGCTCCTTCGCTGGTCGATCCTGACAATCCGTTTGTTTCGGCCGCCGCTTCTGCGCTCAGGGAGGTTTTCGGGCGGGAAACCGTCTATATCCGCTCGGGTGGCTCCATTCCGATCGTGGGGTTGTTCGATCAGCATCTGGGCATCCCCAGCGTGTTGATGGGCTTTGGCCTGCCGGACGACAACCTCCACGCCCCGAATGAGAAATTTCACCTGCCGAACTTATTTCGGGGGATGGAAGCCGTCGCGCGGTTTTTCGAACGCCTTGGAGCCGGGCGGTAATGTGTTATCATCCCACCGAAGGAGCTACGGTAACAGAAATTCCTAAGCGAATTTCCGCATTTATTTTTGACTTGGACGGTGTTATTGTAGATTCGACTGAAGTACATTCGGAGGTTTGGGTTGAATATTTAAAGCCGTTCGGAGTGAATGTGGCAGGCATCCGCGAACAGATGCACGGGCGGCGAAACGACGAAATCGTTCGGGCGCTGTTCGGGGAGGGGTTGAGCCTGTCGGAGGTGAAAGCCCACGGCGCTGCCAAGGAGGCCCTTTACCGTAAGGTGATGATTCCGCAATTACACTCCCGATTGGTTCCCGGAGTGCGGGAGTTTGTGGCCCGGTACGCGCATTTGCCTTTAGCCGTGGCTTCCAACGCGGAGCCCGCGAATGTGAGCGCCATTTTAGAAGCCGCCGGGCTCCGGGCTTGGTTTCGTGTGGTGGTGGATGGCCATCAGGTCAACAGGCCCAAGCCTCATCCGGAGATTTATTGGAAGACCTCGGAAATGCTCGGGGTTCCCCCGGACGAGTGTCTGGTGTTTGAGGATTCCAAGGCGGGCGTGGCTGCGGCAAAGGCGGCTGGGTGCCGCGTAATCGGGCTGTCTACAACGTGTCGGGAATTGCCCGGTGTGGAGTTGATGGTTCCCCATTTCCAGGCTGCGGAGTTGACACAGTGGTTGGAAGCCGAACTGCATCGTTTGTAGTCCTTCTGCTGGCTAACCTTGCGGCGCCTGCACGAGGCGAGGAGCCTCCTGCTCCGGTGGAGCTTACGATTCCCCAGGCGGCGGCGCGTCAAACCCCGGGCGGTCCCCCCTTGCACGAAGGACGCTTCGCCATCGTGAGCGGGATCGTCTCCGCTCCCGCGATTCGGATCCTAAATTACGCCCATTTGGGGATCCATGACGGAGGTGGCCGGGGTTTTACGATTGAGAGTTCCTTTGAAACATTACGCCCCTTTGTCGCTGGGGACGAGGTTCGCGCTGAAGGCACGATCGGACATCGCGCTGGCTTGCCTGTGCTTCAGGCAAATAAGGTTTCGAAGACAGGACACGCCTCTGCGGCGCCCCCTGTGCGCATTCGTCCCTCCGATGCCGTGTCGCCACGCTATCTTGGCTTGCTGGTCACAACGGAAGGCCGGGTGGTGGAGGCGGGAGCTAACACCGGCGGCGAGTATCTGCTCATCGGAGATTCCGCCAATCCTTTGAAAATCTTTCTGCCGCTTACTACCCACGGCGCCGATGGCGGTTTGATCCGCTATGAAAATGGCGACAAGGTTCAGGTCACCGGACTAGCCTCGCAGTACTGTCCTTTGCCGCCTTTCGACCGTATGTATCAGATCGTGGTCCCGTCGGCGGACTCCGTGGTCCTGCTGGAGCGTGGCTGGCTCATGCCTCCCTACCTGGTAGCCGTTCTGGCCGTGTCCGTGGCCGTGATTTTCGGATTCTGGTGGATCCGGGAACGTAAACTTTCCGAGCAGCGGCTTGCGATGCGGGCTTTGAACCAGTTGGGTGAGGAGGTGCTCTCCGCCTCCTCCCCAGCCGATATCCTGGACAAGCTGAGTGCTGAGGTGCCCGCGCTCATGCGCGTCACCGATGTGCACCTGTATATTTATCGGCCGGCCACACGAAGCTTGGAACGGATTGCCGGGCGGCGAGTGGAGAGCGCCAATGTTCCGCTGGATGCTCCGGAAGGCACGCTGGCGGGGGCTGTGGTGGCCTCGTTCCGGAACCGGACGCTGCTGGTGGTCCCGGATACCTCTCGCAGCCCCCTATTCCGCGCCAGTTGTGGCGAGCCGTTGCCCCGCGCGGTGATGCTTGTTCCCATGCTGGCGCAGAATGATCCCATGGGAGTGTTAGCCCTCTGTCATGGGCAGAGCGTTCGGAATTTCAACCAGGATGAGCAGGCCTCAGCGCAGCACTTCGGCAACCAGGTTGCGGTTTCGCTCAAACTGCTCGAGCAGCGGACCATACGGGAGCAACTGTTCCGCAGCGAGAAGCTGGCGGCGACGGGACAATTGATTTCCGGGATTGTCGATCAACTCGAAGCGCCCCTCGATTCCATCATGACGCTGGCGGGCCGGACGCTATCCCGCCCGGCGGACACGGAGACCAAGCGGTTGCTCGCCGCCATCGCCTCGGAAGCTCGCCGCGCTTCCGAGATTGTTTCTCGCCTGATGAGTTTCGCCCGCGCGGAAAAGGTCGAAGCCAAGCCGGTGGAAATCAACTCGTTGCTTTCCAATTTGATGGATTTTCTGGCCGGTAAATGGAAAGCCGGCGGCATCCAGGTTACGAACCGCCTGTCCGCAGAGCCAATCTATGTGTTGGGGTTTCAAGGGCAACTGGAGCAGGTTTTTCTGAACCTGTTTGTGCATGCCGAGCAAGCTATGGCGGGCGCTGAGCAGCGCGAAATGTATATCTCCGCCAGCCTGCTGGCGCGCCGGGTGCTGATCGCGATCAGTTATACGGGACCGGAGAGTGCGCTGCGCCGCAACCCATTCGCCGAAACGCAACCGGGCGATGCGGGCGAGCTTGGATTGGGAGTGTGCCGCGGAATCATCCAGAGCCACAGCGGAGAAATGCGTTTTGTGCGGAGCTCGGCCACCACCTCGCGATTTGAGGTGGAGCTGCCTGTGGTTCCCGCTCAGGCGGCGCCCGCCGCATCTGCTGTCCGGAGCGCAAAGAGGTGGACCGTGCTTGTCCTGGAACCCGATCAGGCGGCGCAGCGCCAGCTCCTGGTTGAACTGAGCGCGAAAGGCGCCCGGGTGATTCCGGTCAGCCGCGCCGAAGACGCAGTGAACTTGGTGGAACGCACGCGGTTCGATGTATTTTTTTGCGCTGCGCACCCCACCGGCTCAAACTGGCTCGAGATCTTTGAGCGGGTGCGTCCCCACATAGGCGCATTTGTACTTCTCACAGATGGTTTGGATGCGGATTTGGCGGGTGTATTCCAAGCCGGCGACGGTCAGGTTCTGCGAAAGCCGATTGACGAAGGTGAGCTTGGCCGCCTCATCGCGGCGATCGAGGCGCGGTCCGAGCAGAGCGCCGCACGGTAAGGCCCGTGGCTCCATGTGCAATAGAATAAGGGTAATGGCATCTCCCAGCGCTGTGACCCTCCGCATAGCTGTTCTGGTTCTCGCTTTCTGGACGGCGCCCCGTCTTCTTGCGCAGGCGCCTGCCGGCAACCTTCCCCAGCCTCCCAAGCCGGATGTTCCCTATCTGTTGCACGCCACCAAGCTCATAGAAACAGAGGTCGCGGAAGCTAGAGAAGAGAAGAAAAAAAGCGAAACCATATATTCGGTGAGCGGCGTGAGTTCGCCGGCCAAGACGCCTCTGGCGGAACCGATTTTCGTGATTCGCACCGAAAAGCTCCAAGCGGACCGGCTCGAGCTATACCGGATGGAGGTCAAAGGCGGTCGACGGGAGATCGCCATTCCGGAGCGCAGAGGAAGAAATTCGCCTCGGCCCATTCCCCTGGCTGTCCGGAAACTGGCCGACAATCTCTGGCGCGTCGAAGCCAGCGCGACGCTCGAAAACGGACAATATGCGCTGACTCCCGCCGGCTCTAACACGGTGTTTCTTTTCGAAGTGTATTAGATGGGCCTCATTGTTCACCGGCCGCAATGAACGCTTCCCAAGCGCGCATGAGGATCGCCGCTGGATTTCGATGCGGCGGCACGTAGCCACGGAAATGTTCATTGCCGCCCAGTGCGGCTTCCTGTTGTCTCCAGAAGCTGTCCCAGCGGAGAAAGTCCGATCCGCTGAGCAGAACGCGGTTCAGCGCTTTGAGCAGGGGATCGTTCACCGTTGTGGTTCCCACTTTGCGAGTGGCGATGATCTGCGCCTCGCGCGCCACTGCAAATACGGCGGAGACTTGAGCAGTTCCATTGCAGCTACCCAGAAAAACCAAGCGAGTTTCGGGATCGAGACGCCGCAGCGTCCTTTCGAGGTGGTAGCTATGTCCGCGGTGAACCAGCACGGCCGGCCTGATCTTGCGCTCGGCTAAAATCTGCGCCAGCGCGGTCTGACTCACGTTTGGCGTGCGGTCACGCTCTTTCCAGGGGTCGAACGGCACGTTGGCGTAAATATCAATGCGCCTCCCGGCGCGCTGTGCCGACGCCCGAACCCAGCTTCCAAAGTCCTCCCAGCGCCAGGCGGCGTCTCCACGATACTGGGCGCGGAAGGAGGCAAATGAGGCCACGCCGTCCTCATCGTCGTAGAACAAATGAAGCTGCGCACATATTCCACGGTCCCTAAACAAGGCGGCGACATCCAACGCTTGCGGAGCGCCGAAATACCGCCCGAAGCGGCTTCCGGAGGGTGCGCCGGCTCTGGCGGCGAGTAACCCATATAGAGGGTGACGGGAACGCTGGTATTCCGCCTCGATCTGCCGGGCGGCCGTTTGCCTCCATGGGCCAGCCGGCATAGCTTCCAGAATGGCGGCGGATTGCAGGGCGGCGGCAAGCGGATCGGCTTCCGCATCCACCCCTCGGAAGGCCCATGCCAGAAGCTCGCGGTCACGTCCGTCCGCCAGTCTGAGCACTTGCGGGCCCCGCCCCCGCTCGCAGGCGTCGGCCAAAAATGCGCGGAAGCGGAGCCCTTGCGTCTCGTCGACGATCGCCCCCAAGCGGCGGCGCAGCGCTGACGCCAAGCGGGAGTCGAACCACTCCAAGTAGGCGTCATCGCTTGCCTCGGTGTAGCCGTAAGCAAGCATGAGATAAAGGTCGCGGGCAACCATGGACGGAAGCTTGCGAGTACTGGCATCCCGCCATGACCGAACGGTCATTTGGGCTTCGCGCTCCAGGGTTTGGTCCAACATGACGGCTTCCTCTCCCCGGGCTTTCAGTCGAACAGATACGAGCTCCCGGAAGTAACGTTCCGGCGCTCGCGCTAAGGCGATAGCTCGCTCCACGTCCATCTCGCCGCTCGCCATACGGTATACAAACGCCGCCGCGCGCTGGCGCGCCGGTAATTCCACATCACCCCGTTCCGCCAGCTCCGATAGAATTCGGAGTTTCAACGACGGATGGTTTTTGAGAAAATCGCGCAAATAAAGACCGGAAAGGGATGGGCTCGAAGCGAGCGCCACCGCTTCGGCGGGAGCTGCAAGCGCCGCTACCGCCAGGAGCCGTTGGCCCAATGGCAGGTCTTTGTACCGTTTCCCATCCAAAAGCGCCATGGATGGATTGCGCCGGGCCGCAGCCTCGAGGATTTGCGCGCTGAGTTCGCCTCCGCCGAGGGCGAAGGCGAGATTTACCGTATCCGGGAAGGGAGCTGCCCCTAGCCAAGGGCGGTTCAGCAATTCCCCCTGGTGGCGGCGTATGGCGTCTACATCACGGACCGCAGCCTGATAAGCGCAGCGAAGCACGTGGTCGCGCTGGGCCTCGCTCTTCAGCAGCGCAGCGCAAGTCATCGCTACGCCAGGATTCTCAGACGCAAGGCGCTCCAGCGCCAAGAACAGGCCCGCGTTTTGCGCGGGACAGTACTCGACAGGCTGTGGGGGCTGCAATTTCCAATCAGTTTCCCACATTCGATACATTGGAAGTGTATGGGTCGCAAACTTCTCATCCTTCCCGTTTCCGCATGGCTTATCGCGGTTTCCGCTTTCGCGCAGTCGGACCGTGGCGCGATCACGGGACGCATTCTCGATCCTTCCGGAGCGGCCGTGCCCGGCGCTGCCGTCGCCGCCCGCAACCAGGCCACTGGGGTCCAGTACAAAGCGGTTTCCACGGATGCGGGCAACTTCCTCATTCCGCAGTTGCCCTTCGGCGTGTATGAAGTTTCAGTGGAGGCTGCGGGTTTCCGCCGCTTCGTGCAAAAAGAAGTTGAGGTGAACGTGGCTCGCACGGTGACGCTCAATGTTTCGCTGGAAGTGGGGCAATTAGATCAGGCGGTTGAAGTTTCGGCCGCAGTGGGCGTCATCGACGCCTCGACTTCCGACATCGGCACGGTCATCAGCCGTGAGCGAGTGATGGATCTGCCGTTACAAATTTCGGCGAATATGCGCAGCCCCGAGGCGTTTGTGTTTCTGGCGCCCGGAGTTACCGGCAATACACGGGATACGCAAATCAATGGATCGCAATCCCGCGCCAAAGAGGTGCTGCTGGACGGCGTAGGCTCCACGAGCCCCGAAAGCGGCGGAATTTTGTTTACGTACCCTTCCGTGGAGGCGATTGGCGAGTTCAAGCTGCTCACCTCTAACTTCAACGCCGAATATGGTCGGACCGGCGGTGGTTTCGAAATTTTCACCACACGTTCCGGCGGCAACGATTTCCATGGTTCGGCTTTCGAGTACTTCCGTAATGACGTTCTCGATGCGCGTGGATTCTTCGCGCGGTCCACTCCGGTTAACCGGCAAAATGAATTCGGGGCGGCGCTCGGCGGGCCCATCCTGATACCCAAGACGTACAACGGCCGGAACCGCAGCTTCTTCCATTTCGTTTACAGCGGCTTCCGCTACCGGGCTGGAGCTACCAATGAGTTTTTCAGCATTCCCAGCGAAGACTTAAGGAAGGGCGACTTCACGCGAGTGGGAAGAGTGATTTATGATCCGCGCACCACACGCACCGAAGCAGGGCGTATTCTTCGCGACCCGTTTGCAGGCAATCTGATCCCCTCGTCGCGGTTCAGCAGCGTGGCGAAAAATATGGTGGCATTGTTGCCGCCTACGAGCAACAACAATCTCCTGAACAATTTTCAGAGCGTTGGCGCTCAGCGCTTCCTGCGCGACCAGGTGAACGTCAAAATAGATCACAATTTGAGCGATAAAAACCGGTTTAGCGCATTCGTCTACATTGGAACTCAGAACAACGTCGACCCCGAAAGACTGCCCAAGCCGTTCACGTCGAGTCTGGACCGGGATTACCGGTCGCGGTGGGTTCGTCTCACCCACGACTATATTTTTTCGCCGAACCTGTTAAACAATTTTCGAGCTGGCTTCACACGTGAGGGTGAGTTCTGGCGCAAGCTTTCGGTGAATGAAGGATGGCCGGAGAAAATCGGCTTAAAGGGCGTGGCGACGGGGGCGCAAGGGGCCTTCCCGCGAGTGACGTTTACGGACGGGTTCACCACTTGGGCTGACGATAATAAGTCGTTCGGCAGCCAGGTCAACAACACCTGGCAGATTTCGGATTCCGTTAGCTACATCCGAGGCCGACATGCATTGAAGACAGGGATGGAAGCCCGCTGGCTTCAGACGAACGGGGCGGATTTCTTCCTTTCACAAGGGGCTTTCTCGTTTAACTCTTTGGAAACCGGCTTGCCTGGCGCAGCCGCTTCCGGGAACGCGTTTGCCAGTTTCCTATTGGGCGCGGTGGATCGGGGGGAAATGAACATCCTGGCGGTGGTGCCGGGAAACCGCTATCGTTATCTTGCCGCTTTCATTCAAGACGACTGGAAAGTCACCGGCAAGCTGACGTTGAACGTGGGTTTCCGTTACGAGATCTATTTCCCGCGTACGGAAGCTCACAACAATATGTCCGGCTTTGACCCCACGATCCCGAATCCCAAAGCGGGCAACATTCTCGGGGCCATCGCGTTTTTGGGAGACGGTCCGGGACGCAACGGGCGCAAGAGCTTTGCCGACACTTACTACAAGAATTTTGGCCCCCGCTTCGGCTTTGCGTACGCCATGACGCCGCAAACGGTCCTGCGCGGCGGATACGGAATTTATTACGCGCCGGGCAACGCTACGGCGGGGTTGCGTTCCTCACAGAACTTCGGCTTTGGATTTAACGTGCGCGCCACGCCTTCCTCGCTGGATAACGGCGTCACCCCCGCGTTCTGGCTGGACGACGGATTCCCCCAGAACTTTGCAAAGCCGCCGATCATTGATCCGTCTGTTTCCAACGGCAACGATGTGAATATGATCGGCCGGACCGATGGGCGTCCCCCTTACTTCCAAAACTGGAGCTTGGGATTGCAGCGTGAATTGCCCGGCCGTGTCCGCCTGGAGGCCAATTACGTGGGCAATAAAGGGACTCGTTTGGGAACCGGACTCATCCGCATCAACGAGGTCGACCCGCGGTATCTGAGTTTGGGGACACTGCTCAGCCGCCCCGCGTCTTCCGCTGACGCGGCGGCCGCCGGCATCAAGATCCCCTATCCCGGCTTCACGGGATCGGTGGCCCAGGCGTTGCGTCCCTACCCGCAGTTCACGAACATCGATAACCGCTCCAATCCGAACGGAAACTCCACCTACCATTCGCTGCAACTGGTTGCGGAAAAGCGCTTTACGAAAGGTTTCACGATGATGGCCAACTATACGTTTTCCAAAGCGATTTCCGACGCAGATGTGCAAGCCGGAGGTGGAACAGCCGGACAGACGTACTACAACCGGGCTTTGGAAAAGGCCATATCCGTTAACGACGTACCGCACATTGTCAACATCAGCTACATCTACGAACTTCCGTTCGGGCGCGGCAAGAAGTACCTGAACCGGCCCGGTGCGGTAAACAAGATCGCCGGCGGTTGGAGCGTAACCGGAATCCATCAGTATCAAGCGGGCAAACCGGTAGTGCTGACCGCGACGAACACGCTTCCCCTGTTTAACAGCGTGTTGCGTCCAGATGTGGTCAACGGCGAGAAGCGCCACCTGTCGGTCGACAACTTCGACCCCGCGCGGGATCGCTGGATCAACCGTGCGGCGTTTGCCGTCCCTGGAGCGCTGCGTTTTGGGACTTCAGCACGCTCGTATTCGGACTTGCGCGCTCCTGCGCTGCTCAATGAAAGCTTAGGCCTCATCAAGCGGACTGCGCTGGCGGAAAGATTCTCTCTGATCTTCCGTGCCGAGTTTTTCAATTTGTTCAACCGGACGCAGTTCCAGTCCCCGGCGGCGGTTGTCAATAACGCCAACTTCGGGCAGATCAGCGGTCAGGCCAACACTCCCCGGCAGGGGCAGCTTGCCTTGAGGTTGGAATTCTAGTGAAGTTGCTCATTTTCGACCTCGACGGGACGCTGGTCGATTCGAAACAGGATTTGGCTAACTCGGTAAACGCCGCCCGTGCCTACATGGGCTTGCCGCCGCTCGACGTCAATGTCATAGGCGCTTACGTCGGCAATGGAGCGCCTGTGCTGATGCGGCGCGCGATGGGACCGGACGCTAGCGAAGAGGAGGTGCAGAAGGCGCTTGACTACTTCCTCAGCTATTACCGAGACCACATGCTGGATCACACCTACCTGTATCCAGGCGTCCGCGCAGCGCTCGATCAGTTCCGCGACGCCGGAGTGCTGATGGCGGTGCTCACGAATAAGCCGGTGCGCTTCAGCCAGGGCATCATCGACGGCTTAGGGCTGCACGACCACTTCTTCCGTGTTTACGGCGGCAATAGCTTCGAACAGAAAAAGCCGGATCCTGTAGGCGTTTTTAAGCTCCTCGAAGAGAGCGGTACTCCTCCGGAACGGGCCATGATGGTCGGCGACAGCGCCGTCGATATCCGGACGGCTCGGAATGCCGGAATCCGCGCCTGCGGCGTCACCTACGGGTTTCAGCCCGAAGGCTTCGAGACCGATCCTCCGGACATCCTGTTGGATAACATGGAAAAGCTGGTGAGCATTGTGCTTGCCGAGAGGCGAGCGTTAGGAGAGAAATGAAACCGATTTATAAGCCGGGTACAACGGTTCCTGAAACCGCCATTTATTGGTGCACCGTGTGCAAACTGCCGCGGAAGCTCGAAGAAGGTCAAACGTTTCCCCCGTGCGAAAACATGTGCGGGAAAGGAAACTGGGAGAAAGCAGAAGAGGAATCCTAGCTCCACGCTTCGCGGCTTCCCCCCTTGGCGGAAGCCAGGAATGGGAAGCCGCAAATGACGGAAGCCGCCGCGTCGTAGCGATTACACGCCGATTTTTACCCAGGCCTTTTTCTTGCTGCTTTCGAGCACCTTTTCGAGTAAGATCATTCCCCGCAGGCCGTCTTCAAACGTGGGGTAGTCCACGGGCGCGTTCGGATCCGCGACCTTCCGGTAGAAGCGCTTATAAACCTGCTTATGGGCGTCGTCGTAGCCTTCGCTATGTCCGCCCGGAAGATCGGCGAACGAGCGGGCGTCAGGGTCCATCAGAGACGGGTCCTTGAGCAGCAGGCGGTTGGGGCTGTTTCGGTCGCCGAGCCACAGCTCGTCGGGGCGTTCTTGGTTCCAGATGGCGCCGCCTTTTGTTCCAAAAATCTCCACCTGGAAGCGGTTTTTGCAGCCGGCGGAAACTTGGCTCACGGTGAAAGCGCCACGTGTGCGCTTGCCCAGATGCAAGAGTACGGCTCCATAGTCGTCCGTGTCCACCTTGATTTCTTCGTAGTCGGAGGCGGTCAGCATCTTGTTAGCGAACGCCTCGACGGCTTGCTTCGGCCTCTTCCGTTTCTTATGGAAGGTTTCCAGTTCGGCGCAAAGCTCCGTGATTTTCAGGCCCGTCAGGTGTTGGATCATGTCCATCCAGTGAGAGCCGATATCCCCCATGCAGCGAAGCTTCCCGCCGTGCTTGGCCTCCACGCGCCAGTTGTAATCGGTGTCGTATAGCAACCAATCCTGCGAGTACGTGCCCTGGACCACGAGAATTTCGCCCAGCTCGCCTTTCGCGATCATTTGCCGGAGGTGCTGGAGCACCGGATAGTACCGCAAATTGTGATTGACGCAATTCGGCAGTTTGGTCTTTTTGGCCAGTTCGACCAGTTGCTTGGCCTCGGCGACATTCATGGTCAGCGGCTTCTCGCAAAGCACCGCTTTGCCGGCTTTCAACGCGGCCATCGCGATGGGGAAATGCAGGTTATTGGGCGTGCAGATGTGCACCGCGCGGATGGAGTCGTCTTTAACGATCTCGCGCCAATCAGACGTGTAATGGCTCACGCCCACGCTCTCGCCGAACGACTTGGCTTCCCGGTCGTCTACGCCCGCGACCGCTGCGACTTCCACATACGGCACCCGGCGAATCATCTCCGTGTGCACTTTGCCCATGAAGCCGGCTCCAATGACGGCTGTCCTGATAGTTTCCATAGGTGGTTCCCGGTCCTTTCCTCTTCTTAGGAAGTGATTACCTTACTCACTCTAGCAATTTCGAAGACACGACACATGGTGGGAGTGAGCCTGCATGGGTCAGCCGGCAAGGCAGAACGCTCATCGGTACTTGCGTAACACGGCCATCAACCGCCCTTGAATCTGCAACTCGTTGAGCGGGACGTAGATCGGGTTCATTGTGGAATTTGCCGGCTGCAAACGCGCCATGCCGTTAGGTTCGTGGTAAAAGCGCTTTAGCGTGGCCTCCGACCCACCTACGAGCGCCACCACAATATCTCCGTCTTTCGCTTCGGAGGTTTTCTCGATCAGTACATAATCGCCGTCACAAATGTGATCTTCGATCATCGAGTCGCCCCGCACTTCCAGGGCAAAGACGTTCGGATTCCCGGCGAAGTCGCCAAATCCCAATGATGCCGGGGTTTCAATGGCTTCCACCGGTGACCCAGCGGCAATCCTTCCCGCCAAAGGAATCTCCGGGACCACCTGAAAGCGCTTCTGCTCCGCCAAATACTTCGGCGAAACATCCAAAGAACGGCTGCGGTTGTAAGAACGCTTTAGGTAGCCTTTCGCCTCGAGGGCCGAAACGTGCTTGTGAACCGTGGCTAGCGACGCCAGCTTCAGTCCGGCGGCGATTTCTTCAAAGCTGGGGCTGAAGCCATTTTCGTGCACGAAGTCTGCGATAAAGTCCAGGACCTCTTTTTGCCGTTTGGTGAGTGCCATGTTTCTATTGTTGGCGAATAAAAAGGGAACGTCAAGCAAAAATTCGCAAACGGCAACAGGAAACCCCTAGAATATGAGGAGAGCCACCACCCGAGGCATGCCGTCCGACTTCGCCATCGAAACCCGAAACCTCACCAAGGTGTACCGCAGCCTGCTGGGCCGGCGTGTGGTTCGTGCGGTAGACGGAGTTTCCCTGTCTGTCGAACGAGGGCTTAGCTTCGGTTTCCTCGGGCCTAACGGAGCTGGAAAGACCACCTTCGTAAAAATGTTGCTTTCCGCTACGCATCCCACGGCGGGATCTGCGCTTTTATTGAATCGCCCCGCGCAGGACCCCAATGCGCGCCGCTCCATTGGCTACCTTCCTGAAAACCACCACTTCCCAACATACTTTACCGGCGCAGGCATGCTCGACTTCTATGCCTCGCTGTCCGGCATGGATGCCCGTTCGCGGAAACGCCGGATCCCCGAGCTGTTGGATTGGGTGGGGTTGACCGGGTGGGAAAATGTGCGTTTGAGCAAGTATTCCAAAGGCATGCTGCAAAGACTGGGGCTAGCTCAAGCGCTGATGCATTCCCCTGCGCTGCTGATTTTGGATGAGCCCTCCGACGGCGTCGATCCCATGGGGCGTATACGCATCCGAGAGATCCTTCGAAGCTTGGAAGAGCAGGGGACTACCATTTTCATAAACTCCCACTTGTTGGCTGAAGTGGAGTCGTTTTGCCGCGAAGTCGCGATTCTTCATCGCGGACGGGTCGTGTTGCGTGGCTCGGTTCAGGACCTTACTGCCGGTCGAGGATACCGGCTGAGAGCTACCGCGCCGCCCGAGCGTGTGCTCGATGAATTGCGCCGGAGCGCTTCCGAAACCGTAATTCAGGATGGATGGGTAACGCTTCAATTCCCCGCCCGCGACGCCGCCAATCGGGCGATCGATCTGTTGCGGCGCGCCGGAAGCGAGATCGAATGCGTCACCGCAGCCTCCAGCACGCTGGAAGAAGTTTTTGTGAAAACCGTAGGGGCGCTGGGATGAGAACCATCGGGCTCCTCATCGTGGACACTTTCCACGAGGCGCTGGCGCGCAAGATCTTCTGGGGTCTGTTCGCGCTTTCCACGGCGATGATCCTGTTCTTTCTTTTCCTGCTGAAGATCGACATTGTGGAAGGCGCAATGGCCACCATCTCGCTGCTCGGTCAGGAATCGCCGAAGCGCTGGCAGATCGACAAACTCGTGCGCCACGTGCAAAGCGGCATAGCGACGTTCCTATATACCTGGGGCATGTTTCTGGCGGTCTTTGCCTCCTCAGGCCTCGTGCCCGACATGCTGGAGGTGGGGCGTATAGAACTATTGCTCTCCAAGCCGGTGCGGCGCTGGCAAATCCTCGCTGGGCGTTACGTGGGCAACACGCTCGTGGTGGGCTGCAACATCGCTTACCTCGTGCTGGGCGTCTGGATGATCCTGGGGTGGAAAACCGGTTTGTGGCCCAAAGCCTTTCTGCTTACGATCCTGTTTACCTTGTTCATCTTTTCCGTCCTGCTGACCGTGGTTACGCTGGTGGGTGTGATTTTCGAGAGCCCTGCTATGGCCACTATGGTCACTGTCGCGCTGATGATCATGAGTCCGATACTGGCGCAAAGAAGCCTTATGGAACGGCTCCTAAACTCGGAGTGGACCAGGCGCATCTGGAGAGGTCTGTATTGGACTTTGCCGAAAGTGTACGAGGTGGGGCGCATGACGCTCGATTATGTCTTCGATCGCACTGTCAGCGATTACGCGCCGCTGTGGAGTTCGGCTGCTTTCGGAATCGCTGCGCTGGCGGCGGCTTTAGCGATTTTCATGAAGAGGGACTTTTAATGAGGCGTGCCGTTGGCGGGTGTGCGTGGCTGTTTCTGATTTTGGGCGGTTGCCGCCCTAGCGGCCATGATGGAACGGTGTTTGTCGACCCCGCATTGCTGAGTTTGGTTCCTTCAGATACGGTGTTTCTGGGGGGCGCGCGCATCGACGCTCTGGCGAAAACGCCGACCTATCAGAAGCATTTCTCCTCTGTGGTTTTCCCTGGCGCCGAGGCGTTTGTCCAAGCCACCGGAGTCGACCCGCAGCGTGATCTTTGGCAGCTTTTGGCGGCGTCCAACGGAAAGCAGTTTGTCTGGCTGGTGCGGGGCAGATTCAGCAACGGCGGAGCTGAGCCCCGTTTGAACCTTCCTAACTCACGCCGGCTCGCTTACAAAGGCTACGCCATAACCGGCAACGACGCGTTTGGCCTTGCTTTTCTGAACGCTTCCACGGCGGTGGCGGGAGGGCTGGACGCCGTCAAACTGGTTTTGGACGGACGAGAGCGCTCAGGTCCCACGCCTGCTCTAATGGCGTTGCTACGTACAGTCCCGCGGCAGGCGCAACTCTGGGCGGTAGGCCTTGGACCGCTGCCGGAGCTTGGAGCGGTGGTTCCGAAAGATGGCGCCTGGATCAATGCCGATAAGCTTTTTGCATCTTTGCGCTCGTTCGCTCTGTATGCCGACCTTAGCTCGGGACTGGAGCTTCATGCGCGAGGCCTAACAGCCTCCGATGAAGAAGCCCAGAGACTCACGGCGGCGATGAAGGGTCTCGTCGGGTTCGCACGGCTCAGCACTCCCAGCAAAGATGCGGAGTTGCTTCGTGCTTGGGACGCCGTGAAAGTTCGACAGGACGGCCCTTCGGCCCAAGTGGAAGCCACCATGGACCAGGCCCTTTTAGAGCAACTGTGGAACTTTATCGGATCCAGCCGCAGGCGCCCGCCTAATCCTTCTTTCCACTAGGAATGGCGTCTCCCAGGTTGATAGATCCGCCTCCCTCACTAACGTAGTTCCGATTCCATGAAGGAATCTCCACCACAACATCACCCTTTACCACACATTGACACCCCAAGCGCGAATGGAGAGTCAGCCCAGCGGCTCCGTCCAGCCGGTCCGCTTCTTCGTCTTCCATCTCGCTCAGATGGCTATCGGTGTTGTCCCTCACAATGACGTGACAAGTGGTGCAGGCGCAATTTCCTCCGCACGCGTGCTCCAGGGGAATGCCGAAATTCAACGCAATGTCCAGTATTGACAAGCGCTTTCCATGTTCAGAATACGGCAGCGTCTCAGGATCAAACTCGACCGTGACATTTTGTGGGAGGAAGGTAACCTTCGGCACAACTTCATGATAGCACATATACGACCGGAACAGTCTTATATTTCGCTCCAAATCCTTTTCTTGCTCTCGCTAGAGTTCTGCTTCAATGGAAAGTTGAGCTCCAGCATCTGGCTGCGGATGAGAGCGCCGGTGGAAAGATCACATTGGGATAACGTCGGAGAGCGCCTCGAAGCATTTCGTAAGAATGCGGTCTGGAGGGATTATGCGGACGAAATCAACCGTCGTGTTTGGTCCAGCCGCATAGGTCTAATGCGAGCGCGGCGGGTTTTGAAAACGGACGCTTTCGACGAGGCGGTGGGGAAAGGCGTACAACTTGCGGGAGCTGGACAGGCGGCCAGTTACACGATCATGGACCTAGCGCCTGGAGTGCTGCGGGCAGTGCGCGACAGGCATACGGTAGACGGGCTTGTGTGCGCCGATGTGCGCGAGTTGCCGTTTCCTAAGGAAACATTCCATGCTGTGATTTCTCTTTCTACCCTTGATCATTTCGAAAGCCTGGATGAGATCCGAACCTCACTCCGCGAGTTGTATCGCGTGCTTGCCCCGGCGGGGGAGCTGTTCCTCACCATGGATAACCTCGCGAATCCTCTGGTATGGCTGAGAAACCGGCTTTTCTATCCACTTCACCGTGCGGGACTCGTGCCGTATTTTGTGGGTGCAACCAGCACTCCCAAAGGAATTCGCCGCCTGCTGGAAGACGCGGGTTTTCGAGTCCACGAGCTCCGAGCGATCATGCACATACCACGTGTCTTCGCCGTGCCGTTTTGTGCGTGGTTGAGCCGTAGGCGGCCGACGCGCCTTCATCGCTTCGCCTTGCGCCTCATGCTGGCTTTTGAGCGCCTGAGCCGCTCGCCTTTACGATGGATGACCGCCTACTTCGTGGCTGCGCGGGCGGTCAAGAGCGCCCGGTACGCCTCGGAGGCGTCTGGTTAGCGCGGGAACCGCTTTCTCGTTCGCCGGCCGGAGGCATGGATGCCAGTTCGAGCCGGATTGGGTTGTCCGAATGAGGTGGAGGAAGTGATATTGTCGGGTACGGGCCAGTTCCGGGAGATGTATTGGAACGGGCGCGACTGGCCGACATGGAGAGAATTCGCAGGCACAATTAAGAGGGCAAAATGATTGACCCGGATAAACACATCGATCTCGGCGAGACGGAAGATTGGACGGACGAGGATTCGCCGGATTACACGATCGAGGGGGCGGACTGGACAAAGAAGTCGTTCGACTTCCCGGAAATCGACAGTGCTGAGAAGTTGCGGCGGTTCATCGAGGCGAGCGGCGATACGGTGGAGCACTTTAAGACGTTGCCGGTCTACAAGTGGAACGTGGACAAGATACCGTGGCTGCGGGAGTTGTAAGGCGAGAATCTCTTGTACGCGGGGAAGCGGCAGCGTACGCGCATACTGGATCGTGCGGCGCGCGGCAGTAAAGCCACTGTGCTCACATCTCCACAACCACCAGTTCCGGCGGCCGCACGTTCAGGGTGTTCTGTAGCATCCCGGCTTCGGCGAATTCCCGCCGGATCCGGTCGTGCAAAGCGTTGTCGCGCCCGAGGCGGACGAAGCGCGCGGGCCGCGGCGCCGCTTGCAACCATCGTTTCGGAACATGAAAACGCACGACCGCGGGGTCCCCGTTCGCCGGATCGCGCGGCGGCCGATGCTGTCCCAGCCCGCTCCGGATGGATCGGCGCTAAGGCGGCGAGGTTGGGGAAACGCCCGCCGAGCGCCGCTAGTCCCCGCTACAAATAACGCTGGCGCTATATGCCCCCTGTCATGGGGTTCCTGTCCGTCATTACTTGTCCTGCTTCTGCCGCTTTTTCCTCTTGCTCGTTTCGCGATTCGCGTGCCGCCCCGTTCCGTCGCCGTCGTCCAGAATGCCGCCCGCCGGATTGAGTTTATCCAGCGCCGCTTGCAGCCTTTGGCGTGCCGCCACCGCTTGAGGATTGGTCGATTCCTTCGGCGCCATCGGCTCTTCGAACGGCGCCTTGCTCATGTCGAACAGTTCGCCGTTCTGATTTAGTTTCCAAGCCTTCTCGCGCACGTACCACATCCGTGCCAGTTGTATGAAGATCCACTCTCGTGGCTGCCCCTTCCGCCCTTGAAGCTGCGGCAGGAAACTGCGCCCGTCGATCACCCGGTCCGCAGGCGCCTCGGCTCCTCCCGCCTCCGCCAGCGTCGGCAGGAAATCGGTCGAATCCACCAAGTCCGTGCACACCGTCCCGGCCGGCGTTTTCCCCGGCCAGTTCACAATCCACGGCACCAGCGCCCCGCCTTCCAGCATCGAACCCTTCTCACCCGAAAGCCGCCGTCCGCCAATCGTGGATTCCGCCGCGTACGCGCCGCCCGTTCCGTTATCGCCCACAAAGATCACCAGCGTGTTGTCGCGCAGCTTATTTCGTTCGAGTTCCGCAATGATCTTGCCTACCAGCTTGTCCATGTACGCGATGTTGTCGGCGTACAGATCCTTGCTGTCCGGCTTACTGTCCGGCGTGGGCAGGATGGGGGAATGCACGTGCGAAAGTGAGTAGTACGCGTAAAAGGGCCGGTCCTTGTGCCGCGTGATGAAGTCCGCCAGGAAGTTGTGCATTACGTCCGGCAGATATTCCTTGGCCCGCAGCCCGAGAACGCGCCCATTTACGGTGTACGTCTTCCCCGTTTCCTGTGTATTCCAGTAGACGCCGCTGCCACGGAACGTTAGGTGCTCGTCGAAGCCGAAGGCAGCCGGGCCCAGCGGCAACTGCCCCCACTTGCCCACGCACACCGTCGCGTATCCTGCCGGTTTCATGACCTTTGGCATGAACGTCTCCACTTCCGGTTTCATCCGCCCTGTAGCATCCTGGTTCGTCGCTCCCGTGCGGAACGCGTACCGCCCCGTCATGATGAGCGCCCGCGAAGGACCACACAGGGGCGCGGTGTACCCATGCGTGAACCGCATCCCGCCCGCCGCCAGCCGGTCGATGTTCGGAGTCCGGAAACGATCCGCACCATAACACTGCACATTCCCGATTCCCAGGTCGTCGGCCAGGATGAACAGGATGTTCGGCCTCCTGCCAGACGCCCGGGGACCCGGAATCGCCGACGCGCCGAGTCCCAGTGGCAGTAGCGCCGACCCGCTGACCGCTTTCAGAAATCTTCTTCGATCCATGATGTGTCTGCTTTTATCATTCTCAATCATTTCCGCCTCTTCCCCGCGCTTCGTCCGCACCGAATGGATGCTTGCCAGCCTGTCCGGGCGGCAGCCTCTAAGAACTCGCGGCGTGAATCAACAATCATACCTGTATGCGCTTTTGCGCGGTATTGAATTTTACCCGCCGGCCCGTGCGAAGCGATTCCATGGCCATCGCCAGCACTACGGTGGTGTACTGGCTCATGTCCACGGCGGCGTTCGGATCGTTGCGCAACCGCACGCAGTCCAGGAAGTTGCCAATGTGCGCGGGTAGCGCGCTCGAAGCTGGCGCGTTTTCGTTTCTCTGCACTCGATTTTCTATCGATGGCGCTCGACTAGGGGAACAGCGCGTACGACTCGCGGCCCAGGTTGAAGCTGCGCCGTTGCGTGCCGACCTGCCACACCCGTTTGGTCGCACGCACGGCTTCCTAGATGTGGTCGGGGCTGACCAGCAGGGGATGCGATTGTTTTTAGGTCGGTTCACCACAGGCCCTGATCACGTGCGCCGATCTCGATCGCGTTTATTTGCGGTCCGAGCGGCGATTACCTGAAACCCCATTCGGGCGCCGCGAAAGCTTGCCTCATCGCGCGGGAGGCGGTCCTAAAGGGCGTGGGTCTCCAGGCCGGTGTGCAGCCGGCGAAAGTTTCGTGAGGCGATGCGCATGGTTGCATTGGGCTGCACGAAGCCCCGCCGGAATCACGCAACTGATTGAAAAATCAAGATGAACGTGGTAGCGCTAACGGGATTCGAACCCGTATTTGAGCCTTGAGAGGGCTCCGTCCTAACCCTTAGACGATAGCGCCAATTCCTTTTCAGTATAGCACCCGGGTTCCTGGGACCGCGGTACAATCATGCCTATGCACTGGAATCGAATTCTTTTTGCGTTTGTGATTGCTGCTGCGGCGGCGTGGACCGTGAGCCGGCCCGCAGACATACCATTTACGAAGCATACGCTGGATCTCGGCGCCAGTGAGACCTGCGCCGTTGCCGATGTCAACGGCGACGGAAAGCTCGACATCGTCTCTGGCGAATACTGGTATGCGGGCCCGAACTGGGCCAAAAACCGTTTCCGCGAGCTCAACTTTACCAACAACTACGTCGACGCCTTCAGCGACCTGGCTATCGACGTCAACGGCGACGGCGCGGTGGACATCGTCACCGCAACTTGGTTTGCCCGCAAGATCTCATGGTGGGAAAACCCTGGCAAAAAAGGAGGTCCTTGGAAAGAGCACCCCATTGAATCTTGCTGCCCGACAGAGTTTGCATTCTTGGTTGACTTAGACAATGACGGGAAAGCGCGCGAGCTCCTTCCGCAATTCGGCGGAGCCAAGTCACCAACCGCCTGGTATGAGATCCAAAGCGGTCAGTGGGTGAAACACGTGGTCAGCGACCAGAACTACGGCCACGGAATCGGCGCGGGGGACGTCAATGGCGATGGTCGCAACGACATACTTACCCCAAAGGGATGGCTGGAAGCTCCGGCAGACCCTCGTAACGGAAAGTGGGTTTTCCACCCGGATTTTGACCTCGGATCCACCGGCTTTCTTTATGTGATCGACATCAACGGAGACGGACGAAACGACATTCTTGGCGGGATGGCGCACGACTACGGCATCTTCTGGCTCGAGCGCTTGCCCGACGGGAAATGGGCTAAGCGTATGATCGATGAAAGCTGGTCTCAGGCGCACGCGGTCACGCTCGTCGATTTGAATGGAGATGGCCGCATGGACATTGTCGCTGGCAAGCGCTATATGGCGCATAATGGCAAGGACCCCGGAGAGAGAGAGCCCTTGGGCGTCTATTGGTATGAATCGCTGAAATCTTCTGACGGGAAACGCATCGAATGGGTGCGGCACGTCATCGATTACAGCACCCGGACCGGCGGCGGCATGCAGATCGTCGCCGCCGACGTCGATGGAGACGGCGATCTGGACCTCGTCACTCCGGGCAAAGGCGGACTGTACCTCTTTGAAAACATGACGAAGACTCGCCTCCGGAAAAAATGACGGCTGTTATCCCTTCCGCCACTCGCCCAGAATGACAGGCTTCCGGCCTGTGCCAAAATCGAATGAGTGGACGTTGAGGAACTGAAACGGCGGGTTGCCGCAATTCGCTGGTATCACACCATCGATTTAGGCGACGGCGTAATCACGCCGGGCATTGACAACACCCCTAAACGGTTGCAAATGCTAGGCCTTCCGGAGAGCCTGGCAGGCAAGACGGTGCTGGACATTGGCGCGTGGGATGGCTTTTTTTCCTTCGAAGCAGAGCGCCGCGGCGCAGCGCGAGTGATGGCGGTCGACCACTACTGTTGGAGCGGTCCGGGGTGGGGAACGCAGGAGGGCTTCTTACTGGCCCACAAGAGATTAAACTCCCGCGTGGAATACCAGGATCTCGATGTCGTGCAACTCTCCCCGGAAAACCCCGGCGTTTTTGATCTGGTGCTTTTCCTTGGCGTCCTGTACCATGTGGAGAATCCTCTTTGGTGCCTCCGCCGTGTATTCAGCGTAACCGGTGGGCAGCTAATCCTTGAGACCGTTTGCGATTGGATTGGAGCGAGCGACCCCCGAGCGGCCTTTTATCCCGGTGCGGAATTAAGCGGCGATCCCACGAACTGGTGGGGGCCCAACCCCGCCGCCGTCATCGGAATGCTCCACACGGTCGGCTTCCGCAAGGTGAAACTACACTACATCCAGCCATTTCTTCACCGCCTCGCGTACGCTACGGGGCAGATGGTCCGGAGGAAAGGGCGCTTCTTTTCCACCTTGCGGCAAGGCCGCGCGGTGTTCCACGCTTGGAGATGAGGAACCGCTGTAGCCGCTCGCCTACTGGCCCCGGCGCGCCAAAACTTCCCGGACGCTATCCAACAGGGCTTTGGCTTTCGGCAGCGACTTTACAGCCTGCGCCACTTCGCGATCGTACTGAATCGCCAAACGGTCAGCTTCGTCCTTTCCGAAAGCCGTCAAGTACACGTCGATATGCAAGCGCTCTTTCATCCAATCGCGGTTGAGCGTAAAGTCAGATTCGGTGAAGTCGATTTTGTTTTTCAGCAGCCAGTCATGGAACTCGGTGAGGAAGGCCTCATCCGGCTTCCAGCCGCGTTCGAACTTCGGTTCTTTGGCTCCAAAATACCAAGCCACGAAACGAGCGGTGGCGTCCGCTTGCCGTAGCGCGGCTTGAAAGGGATTGAGCTTGGGATACTCAAACTTTTCATCCGGACGGATCCCTCCGCCGCCGTACACCTTCCGCCCGCTGTCGGTCGACCGTTCGTCGTTCAGATTCTGCGGCGCCTCCTTGCGGCTGTAATAGTCGAAGAACGAGATGTGGGAGTAATCTTTCTGAATGAGGCGCCCGCTGGGGGTGTAATACTTGGCGGTTGTCAGCAGCAAGGCGGTGTCCGCGGAGAGCGGGTACTGAGATTGAACCAGCCCTTTGCCAAACGTCGTTTCGCCTAGAACCCACGCGCGGTCGTGGTCCTGGAGTGCGCCGGCCACAATCTCAGCAGCCGATGCAGAGGAACGATCCACAAGAACTACCAGCGGATATTCGCGCCCTGCGTTCCCTCGTTTGGCGTAGTAGGGTTTTTCGGCCGAAGCACGCCCGCGGTGCGACACCACAAGCTGTCCCTTTTTCAGAAACCGTTCCGCGATGGCGACCCCTTCGCGCAACAGACCGCCGGGATTGCCGCGAAGATCGAGAATCAGTCCTTCCAGCGAGCTTTCCGACAGGTTCTTCATGGCCGCCTCAAATTCGCGGCTGGTATTCTCGTTGAACGAGTCGATGCGAACGTAACCCACAGCCGGCTGGATCCGGAAGGCATTTTGCACGCTGGCTCGGGGGATGTCGTTTCGTGTGATCGATAAGGTCAAGGGCTCTTCACGACCGTCTCGTTTGACGGTCACTTCGACTTTCGTGCCCCTAGGGCCTTTCAATAGGTCCGCTACTTGCGAGGTTGTAAGTCCCTGGGTCGATTTCCCATCGATGAACATGAGCGTATCCAGCGGATGGATGCCGGCCAGAAACGCCGGGGAGTTGGAGAAAGGATAGATCACTATCACCCGGCCCCCCGCGCGTGCTCCCACATACATGCCCACGCCGGAATAGCGCCCCCGTTGGTCTTCTTGGAGCAGTTGAAAGTCTTTCGGGTCGAAGAAGCTCGAATGCGGGTCTAGGGTGCGCAACATGCTGGTGATGGCGCCTTTGTAAATCACCTTATCCGGGTTCACCGGGTCGGCAAAATTGTTTTCTACCAGCGAATAAACTCGCGTAAATAGGCGCACTCCTTCCCGGATATCTTCCTCGCTGGAGGGGACCGCCACGCGCTCGGCGCCGTGTCCGACAATAGCCCCAGCCACTAGTACGAGCGCTGCGGCGAAAAAGAGATGCTTCCGGGTGCGGGGCAGCAGTGACATTCCATTAAGCTCCCAGTTCACTTAATTATATCAGCCAGGGGCGGACTCACGGGTTTTCCGGCCATGCGTGTTTCGGATACCGCCTCATCCATTGTCGACGCAACTCGGGGTACAGCCGTTGCCAGAATCCCTGAAGATCGGTAGTGGTTTGCAGGGCGCGGCGGTTGGGCGCCAGCAGATGCACCACTAGGGGAACCCTTCCTCCGCCCACGCGCGGCGTCTCTCGCAAGCCTAGAAAATCCTGAAGGTACGACGCAATCCAAGGCGGTTGCCCAGCGGCGTAATGCACCTTCGCAGACCTGCCGCTAGGAAGGCGCATACGCTCAGGGGCTAGCTCTTCGAGAGCCTTTCGCTGGTTGGGCGTGAGCCTTCCGAGCAGCGCTTGCATAAGGCCGGCGCCCCCCGTTCGCTCGCGCAATTCCGCAAAGCTCCGGATCCCTACGCACATGGACCTAAAGGCTTCTGCGATCTCGTTCTCGGTGAGCGTGGGTAGGTCGGCGAACTGAGCGGCGAATTCCAGGCGCGCTCGAAGTTCGGCCACAGCCGTGGCGTTGCAGAAGCTTGCCCAACCCGCCTCGAGGGCCTTGGCGGCCAGCAAGCGCTCCGCATCCTCAGTGGCGGACGCCCCGGCCCGGCTTTCCGCGATGACCAGCCCATCGTAAACCAGGGCGCTCGTAATCTCCACGCGTTCCGCCGCTTTATTCCACTCCACCTGACGCCGCTCGTGCACGCGATCGGGGAACAGGTCTACCAGCCAGGCGGGGTCGATGCCGCTGGCCAGCCAGACCAGCGGGGCGTTCCGCCGGCTGCGTTCTTCGATGTCCACGGCTACCAGAAACTCATCCCGCACGCCGCTGAAGTCCGCTAAAACAGCCATGCCGCCTCCAGCCAGCACCAACTTCCGGTCCTGGAGGCGATGCGCTACGCGGTCGGGGAATGCGGCCAGGATGGCTATTAGGAGCGGCTCATCGTTCGGTGGGTGGCAGCGGCGCGGCCGAATTTCACGCACCAACTGTTCAAACGCCCGCGCCGTCTGCGGGGCCCACTCCTGATCGAGCAAGGCGAGGACGTCCGAGCGCCCCCCGTGCGGAGCCGAACGGGACAGGCTTTCGCCCGTGCTGAGCGCGGCGGCAAGGCGGCAGCCATCCCACCCGGCGCCGCGGGACTCGGCTTCAAGGATCAGACGCCCGAGCCTGGGGTGTAAAGGATAGCGAGCCATACGCTTGCCGTCGGCCGTCAGCCGACCGTCCGAGTTGACTGCGCCTAGGCGTTCTAGAAGCGCGCGTGCGGACGAGACCGCCGGACCCGGCGGCGGGTCTAACCAGGGCAGGGAGGCAGGGTCGTCGAGTCCCAGGGCGAGCCAACACAGCATCGTCTGCGAAAGCTCGCGCCGGAGGATTTCCGGGACCTCCTTTTCGGGACGCCGCGCGAAATCCTCCTCGCTGTACAACCGTATCACGCGGCCCGGCGCCGTTCGTCCAGCTCGACCGGCGCGCTGGATGGCCGCTGCACGGCTAATCCGTTTCACTGTGAGCGAGGGAAACCCGGTCCAAGGAGAATCCACGGGCGCTCGAGCCAGGCCGCTGTCGATGACTGCGGTGACGCCCTCGATGGTCACTGAACTCTCCGCCACGTTAGTAGACAGGATCAGTTTCCGGCAACCGGCTGGGGCCACCGCTCGGTCCTGCTCTTCCGGGGGGAGCTCCCCATGTAGCGGCAGAACCAGCAGTCCGGCTTTGGCCGCCAGCGGCTCACAGGCGCGGGCGGCGCGGCGAATCTCGGCCGCCCCTGGCAGAAAAACCAATATGTCGCCGTCGAGCCCCTCTCGCCACAAACCCTCCAGCGCAGCCGCCACTTGGTCCTCGAGCGACGCCGCGCACTGTGGCGTGTACGAGATGCGCAGCGTGTGCTGTTGACCTTCGAACCGCACTGCCGGGCAGCCTCCGAGATGGTTCGCCACCGAGCTTGCGTCCATTGTGGCCGACATGATGATTAGCCGCAAATCGGGTCGCGCCGTGCGCTGCAACCGCAGCAGGAGCGCGAGCGCGAGGTCGCCCTCGAGATGCCGTTCGTGAAACTCATCCAACACTACCGCGCTCACGCTTCCGAGCTCGGGATCCGTCAAAAGGCGGCGCGTCAAAACGCCTTCCGTGAGAAAGAGCAGCCGCGTGTCCGGCCCGCAAACCTCTTCAAACCGGACTTGGTAGCCCACCGTCTGCCCTACGGATTCGCGCCGCTCCGAAGCTACGCGACGCGCCGCCAGCCGGGCTGCAAGACGCCTTGGCTCCAACACCAGAACCTTTCCGGGTAAGACCTCCAAAAGCGCAGGAGGCACTCGGGTCGTCTTCCCCGCGCCGGGCGAGGCCTCAATCACCAGATTGGGTTGTTTCCTGAGGCTGTCGACAATCCTGTCTAAAAGGTTGTCGATCGGAAGAGATAGCATTATGTTACGCTGATTAGGTTCAAAGTACCTGCTTTTTTGAGAATACCAGCAATGTCTCAGTCTCTTTCCTCCCTGCGTCCACCGAAGCGCTTGCTTTTCGGTCCTGGCCCCACGATGGTGGAGCCCCGAGTGTACGATGCCATGTCCCGTCCCATCGTGGGTCATTTGGATCCGTTCTTTTTCGAAGTGGTTCAGGATATCCGGCGGTTGCTGAAAAAGGTGTTCGGCACGGCGAATGATTTTACGTTCGCTCTCTCAGGCACGGGTAGCGCGGGGATGGAAGCGGCGGTGGCGAATTTCGTCGAGCCCGGAGCGAAATTTGCGGTGCTGGCCAACGGTTACTTCTGCGATCGCATCTCGGAAATGGCGCGGCGGCATGGCGCGGAACTCGTCCGGCTCGAGAAGCCGTGGGGCGAGGTGTTTAGCGACGAGGAAGCACGGCGGTTCATCGAGCGAGAGAAACCCGCCCTGGTTGCCTATGTCCACGCTGAAACTTCTACGGGCGCTGTCCAAGCCGGCATCGGGATTTGCCGCGCTGCGCACGAAGCAGGAGCGCTGGTGATTGCGGATACCGTCACCTCGCTAGGCGCCATGCCGGTGATGGTTGACAATACGGGCATCGACATCGCATACAGTTGCACCCAAAAAGGCTTGAGCTGTCCGCCGGGGTTGGCGCCCATCACCGTGTCCCCGCGGGCTCTCGAAAAGTTACGAGCGCGGAAGAAGGCCCCGGCGACGTGGTATCTGGACCTGCGCTTGCTCGACGAATACTACGAGGGGGCGCACCGTTACCACCACACGGCGCCTATATCGATGTTTTATGGGCTTCGCGAAGCCCTGCTGGCCATCGAAGAAGAAGGCGTGGAGAATCGCTGGAAGCGGCATTTGCGCGCCCATCTCGGATTTGTGGCGGGCATCGAGGCCATGGGCATGAAAATGCACGTCGCCGACGGCCATCGGCTGTGGTCGCTGAATACGCCCTGCGTGCCTGACGGCGTGGATGACGTAAAAGTCCGCAAGCGTCTGATGCAGGAACACGGCATTGAGGTCTTGGGCGGCTTCGGTCCGTTGGCGGGAAAGGTCTTCCGTGTGGGGCTTATGGGTCCAGTGGCGACAGACGAAATGGTGTTGCTCTTCCTGGACGCCTTCGAAAACGCCCTCCGCGCCGAAGGCTACGTTCCCAAGGCAAGCGGCAAAGAAGCGGCGGCGGATTTCTTCGCCTCGGCTCGGAAGTAACGGGCGTTTTGCCGGCGGGCAGCCTGCGCCGAATGCTCCCATTCTTCGAATCCCCCAGAACGCCGAATAAAATCCAGGCAAAACAAAAATCCCATTGACAAGTAGGGGAACAAGGGATATAAGTCGATTTGTCTGCCCGTTGCATGGGTGAACCGGACAGGCGATAGGATAGCCTTCGCGGGAAGGCCAAAAATGAGGCAAAGGATGCGCTGCTTAAGGGGGAAGACATGCGCTGCAAAGGATTCTTTCTGGGATTGGCCCTGCTTGCATATTCTCTGACAGGGCAGGTTTTTGGGCAAACCGTCACGGGCACGATCGCCGGCAGGGTCGTGGACCCATCGGCGAAAGTGGTCCCGGGAGCTCGGGTGACCGTGTCTCACGAACTGACTGGGGACACGAGGGTTACGACCACCGACGAGACTGGAAGCTTCACCCTCACGGCGCTCCCGCCCGGAGTGTACAATCTGAAAATCGAAGCACCCGGTTTCCGCACGTTTCAGCGTTCTGGGATCGTGCTGAGTGCAAACGAGAGGTTGTCTGCCGGGGAGATTCAGCTTACCGTAGGGGCGGTAACCGAGACGGTCACCGTGGTGGCGGAAGGCTCGCAGGTGCAAACTACCACAGCGGAACACTCGGCGGTCATCACTCCTGACCAGATGACGACGATGATGGCTCGCGGTCGAGATGTCGTGTCGCTACTACGGATGCTTCCCGGCGTGGTTTATGGCACCGACCCGGAGCACGCCGGCGGCACATACGGCACGAGCTCTCCCGGTATCGCAGGCACTCCGAACAGCATGAACTATTTGACGGTGGACGGCCTATTGAGCAACGACATGGGAACCCCCGGGGTTTTCTCGGGAACGCCAAGCATGGATGCCATCGCTGAGGTCAAAGTGATGTTAAACAGTTACCAGGCCGAGTACGCAGGGAACGGCGGCGCTGTGGTGCAGGTTGTGAGTAAATCCGGCGGGCGGGAATACCACGGAACGGGTTACTGGTACAAGCGGCACGAAATGTTCAACGCGAACAACTTCTTCAATAACCGCACGGCTGCGCCGAAACCCATCTACCGGTACAACACCTTGGGCTTTACGCTGGGTGGACCGATTTACGTTCCAGGCTCGTTCAACACTCGCAAAGATAAACTCTTCGGTTTTTACTCTCTCGAACAGTGGGGTATCAAGTACCCGGGTTCACTGCAACAGGTCACTACGCCTACGGCATTAGAGCGGGCCGGCGACTTTTCGGAAACGGTGGACTTAAACGGCAAACTGATTCCAATCACCGACCCGCTGAGCCGTCAGCCCTTTCCCGGAAACCGGATTCCAGCTAGCCGGATTAATCCCAACGGACTGGCTTTGCTGAATATTCTCCCTTTGCCTAATTTGCTTGACCGCAGTATCACTAGAGGTAATTACAACTACCAGTTCCAGGAAAGTCTCGAGCAGCCCAAACGCCATCAATTGTTCAAGATCGACTATGTGCCCACTGCGAAGGACCGCATCTCCGTGCGGGGAAAGACCTACCTATCTGAGCAAAAGGGCTACGCTGTGGCTAGCGGCGCCTCGGCCTGGGGCTTGTTCAAGCAGTGTTACTGCTTTACCGAATCCGGGCTTACGGCCGCCTATACCCGGGTATTTGGCCCGCACGTGGTGATGGAGTTCACGGCCGGCGCCCGCACAAACTACGAAAAATGGACGGATGTCGGCGGCCAGGCCGAGGTCGATAAAGTCCTACGCCAGAAACGCGGATTCCTCGCCGGTCAGTGGCATCCGGAGATCAACCCGGCAGGCTTCATTCCGCGGGCTTCTTGGGGCGGTGTGCCCAATGCAGCCTCGATTACTTATGATGACCGCTTTCTGACTGGAGGCGCAGACGCCACGTTTAGCTTCAATGATAATTGGAGCATCATACGGGGCGTTCATCTGATCAAGGTGGGAGTTGCTATCAGCCGTCTGAGGGAATATGAGGGCGAACAGAGCGTGTTTAGCGGCACATTTTCCTTCGCCAGAGACACGAACAATCCCTTCGATTCCAACTGGGCGTACTCGAATACCCTGTTAGGGAATTTCCAGTCTTACCAAGAGGCCACTAGCCGTTATGGCGCGAATCTGCGCCAAACCCTGGCGGAGTGGTTTGTCCAAGACACGTGGAAAGCAACTCGAAGGTTGTCCCTCGACTACGGTATGCGTTTTACGTGGTACGACATCTTCCACTATCCCGATAAATACCGCGGGCAGGCCGCGCTGCTGGCTCTCGAACGCTACGATCCACGCCAGGCGCCGGCGCTTTTCCGACCGGCTTTTGGCCCTGATGGGAAGCGTGCAGCCCAGAACCCCTTGACCGGTCAGTTTGCCGCAGTGCCTTATATTGGAGCGTTTGTTCCTGGCAGCGGCGATCCTGCACCCGGCGCCGTTCTGGTGGGCGACCACAGCTACCCGAAGGGCTGGGTCAACCAGCAACCTGTCCAACTCGGCCCGCGAGTCGGAATCGCTTACGATCCCTTCGGCCGGGGGAAGACGGCGATCCGCGCAGGCGCCGGAATCTTTTATAATTTCCGCCTCACCCGCTGGAGCGCCACCGCGAAGAATCCCCCTGCCACTTTCACTCCGACGCTTTATTACGGCAACTTGGACACCTTCCTTCAGAGCGCGGGTGTCCTGTTCCCGAGCAACACCAGCTCCTTCAACAAAGACAATCACACCACGGCCATCTATCAGTTCACCGTCGGCATTCAACAGAATATAGGCTTCGGCACGGTCCTGGATATTTCGTACGCTGGAACGCTGGGCCGGCGGATTAACCAAAGCAAGAATCTTAACACGCTGCCGTATGGCATTCGTTTTCTTCCTCAGAGCGCCGATGTGACCAGCCCGGGGAAACCTCTGCCGGACGTATTCTTGCGGCCCATGCCCGGCTATGGCAATGTGACCTTCTATGACAATGCGTACTCTTCCAACTACCACGCTTTGATGGTTACCGTCGACAGGCGGTTCATGAAAGGCCTCCAGTATGGGATGTCATACACATATTCGAAATACATGGAGTACAGCGGCATCCCCATGTATCGTCCGTTGCGCGTATGGAGTTATGGGAAATCAGGATCCGACCAGACCCACAACTTGGTGCTGAATTACTTGTGGGACTTGCCCAAGCCAAGCTCGCGGTGGGCCCATCCTGTCGTTCGTCATCTGTTCGATAACTGGCAACTCACCGGCATCACTGCTTTCGTCAGCGGTCAGCCCAGTGGCGTAGGTTTCAGCACGACGGATGGCGCAGACCTCACTGGAGGCGGAGATGGCGCCCGGATCGTGGTTACCGGCAAAGCTCAGTTGCCCCACGGGGAAAGAACATTCGATCGCTGGTTCAATCCCACTGTCTTTGCGCGCCCGGCCGTAGGGGACCCTGGCAATGCCCCACGGGATGTGTTCCGGCTGCCCGGTTTCAACAATTGGGATTTAGCGCTAGTCAAAAAGATCCCGCTTCGTCAAGAAAACCGTCAGCTTCAACTTCGCTGGGAAATGTACAACGCTTTCAATCACACTCAGTTCTCGAGTGTGGATACGAGCGCGCGCTTCGACCCTCTCGGCAACCAAGTGAATACGCGTTTTGGTCAAGTCACCGCTGCGCGCGCAGCTCGCGTCATGCAGGCTTCGCTTCGCTTTAGTTTTTAAAGAGCGCCGCGAAGCCGATCGCGGTGGCGAGCAGGCTTTTTCCGATTACAAAGCCGTGTAACACTTCCGCGTTTCGTTACATTCGTAGTCGTCGACCAGCTTGCCATCCGGACCAATGCAGGTTTGCGTTTGGTGACACCAAAAGGCTCGGTCGTTGGACCGCGGCACGGTGGGATCCCAGATCGTGTCGATATACATCCCTTTCCAGCGTAGATCCGCGCAGCGGTCCTCGTCGATGTTGGTCAAGCCAGTGGGCTCCATATTTACGCTTTGCCCGTGGCGGCTAGCAGCAGGGCCCGCTTTACTGCGGTCTGCGCGAGCCTTATTTTATAACCGTTTTCGCTAAGCGGGCGCGCGCCTTGTACGGCCGCTTTGCCAGCCTCCTCGGCCACGCTTTCGGTGATCGTCTTGCCAGCGAGCATCGCTGCCGCAGACTTGGCTGCCCAGGGCACAGGGGCCACCGCCCCCAGTACGATGCTGGCGCTCACAACCGTAGCGCCTTTCATTTGCAGCGCCACAGAGGCGGAAGCCAGCGGCCAGTCGAGCGCCTGCTTTTGAATCACCGAGTAGGTGGCGTTTTTCAAACCCTTCGAAGGAATCACGATTTCCGTGAGAATCTCGTCGGGCATCAGATCCACTTCCCGGTCGAGCTCTGACTTCGGACTGACGAAGAATTGAGCGGCGTCCACCTCGCGGCTGGCCGTAGCGGAGACAAGCTTGATCTTGGCGCCAAGCGCCGCAAGCGGCGGTCCGAAGCTAGAGGCGCTGACGAACTTCGCCGGTCCATCGGAGAAGATGGCGTGAAACTCATTTCGCCCCTTCTCCACCAAACTGCCACCGCCCGAGCGGTCGAGCGCGAGTAACCCGAAACCGTTCCGGAAATACCAGCACCGCGGACGCTGGCAAACATCGCCGCCTACGGTGCCCATATTGCGGATTTGCATGCTGTGTACTTCCCTTGCCGCTTGCACCAGCGAGGGAAACTCGGCGCGGATGATGGGGCTATCGATCAGCTCCTGAAGCGTTACCGTCGCGCCTATGCGGACTCCCCCAGCCGTCTTTGTAATTCCACCAAGCTCCTTAATGCCCTTGATGTTGACTAACCTGGCTGGGGAGTACACGTAGCTCTTCATCAGGGCCAAAAGATCCGTGCCGCCCGCCAAAACCGCGGCGGCGTTCCAGTTCGGGCCAAGGAGTGCGAGCGCCTCCTTTAGTGTGGCCGGACTTGCGTACTCGAAACGGTTCATTTACGCGCTCCTCCTTTCCAGGGCTTCGATCACGCGGCGCGGAGTCAGGGGAACCATCGGAACACGCACGCCGATGGCGTTCGTTACGGCGTTGGCGATCGCGCCTGCCACGCCAACGATCGGGGGTTCGCCTAACCCGATGACGCCCCGCTGGTCGTTTTCGGGACGGATATCTAGATGCACCACAATCTCGCCGATATCCGCGATGCCGGCCAGCTTGTAATGCTCCATGTCTGCATTCAACATGCGCCCGGTTACCGGATCCATGATGCGTTCCTCGTATAGCGCAGTGGATATGGCCATGGTGCAGGCGCCGAACACCTGGCTTTCCGCCGTCTTGGGATTGATGATCAAGCCGCAATCTTGAACGGCTACGAAACGGTTAATCCTGACAATTCCCGTTTCGGTATCCACCGAAACATCCGCTATTCCGATACCGCCTACGCCTCCCGTATTGAGCCCCTCCTTGGGCGCTTCACGGGGAACGTTCTCGCCCATCTCGGAGATCTTGCTCGAGCCTAGCTTCTGGCAGGCGACCTTCCACGGCAGCGATTTAGCAGGGTTACCTTTCACCTGAATTTTGCCATCGACCGCTTCCAACTGGTCCGCCGGCGCACCGAGAGCGGGCGCCACCTTTTCGAAGAGCTTGGCAAGAGCGTTCACGCAACCTTTTCGCGTGGAGGAGGAGACCCCACCTACGGTTGTGGAACCGCCGGATGCGCCGGACTGCGGGTAACGGTTGTCCCCGATCTTGACTTTAACGCCGGTGACAGGCAGGCCGAGCGTTTCCGCCGCCACCATGGCGATGATCGTTCGCGTTCCAGTTCCGAGATCCTGGCTGCCGATTTCGATCTCGACGTTGCCATCTGGGTGAATGTGCACCAGCGCTTTGCTGGCGTGACCTGCGCCGCCCCAGGTGTTGATGCCAATGCCCAGACCGCGCTTGATGCGGCCTTTCCCCGAGTCCCCGCGCGGATGCCATAACTTTTTCCACTCTGCCAACTCGGCGGCCTTCTTCAGTTGGAATGCGTACACTTCGGGGCGTGCGGTGTAACTGAGGTTTTTCTCGAACACCACCAAAGGATCTAGACCCGCTTTGGCGGCGAAATCGTCAATCGCCGAGCAGGTCAAGAACGACGCCTGAGGGTGATTGGGCGCGCGCCAAGCCCGCTGCGGACCCGTATTGAGCGAGATCGCCATGTGGTTTAGCCGCCGGTTCGGGATTTGCGTGAACACATAAGGGATCGGGGGCATGCCGCCGCCGCCTATGCCGCCGGTAGACCACGACTGCGACTCCCAAACCGTGATCGTCCCGTCCTTCTTGCCGCCCACCTTAATCTTGGCGAAATGGGAAGGACGGCAACCGGCGATCTGCTGGTCAATCGCCCGCTCCAGGAATAATTTCACCGGCCGCCCGCCGCTGGCTTTGGAGAGCTGCGCGGCTTCGGCGCCCCATTTATCCGATGGAAATTTGCTGCCAAATCCCCCGCCCATGTGCTCTTGCTGAACATGAACTTGTGTAGCGGGGATTTTCAACTGGCGAGCCAGGTCATTGCCGATATCAGATACCGCTTGTGTAGAAGGATAGTACTCGATTTGATCGCCTTTCCAGGCAATCACCTGTCCGTGAGGTTCAAAAGTGCAGTGCGTCACCACTGGGATGCCGTACTGGCCTTCGCTGATCACCTCAGCTTCTTTGAACGCCTTATCCGGGTCACCAGTCACTTGTTCCCCGGCGGGCTTGCTGCGATTTCCCACCTTGCCGGGATCCTCCTCGCGCACCACATGCGGCAGCACTTCGTAACTGACTTTGATTTTCCGGATGGCGTCCCGGGCGAGTTCTTCGCTTGTGGCTGAGACCCAGGCGATTTCCCAACCGGCCCACTGAATCTCGGTCCCGGCAGGCGCCGTAACGCGCACCGCAGTGACGCCCTGCATGCGCTCCGCCTCACTGGTGTCGATGCTGGTTACTTTCGCGTGAGCATACGGGGAAGTGAGAACCGCGCCGTACAACATGTCCGGCGCAACTTTGTCCGATGAGAACTTCGCTCGCCCACTGGATTTGGCGGGACCATCCAACCGGCTGATCCGCTTGCCCATCCAGCGGCGCTTCTCCATGGGCGGCCAGCGATACTCAGGCATGCGTCCCTCCTTTTGTCCTCATGGTGCGCGCCGCTTCCACAACAGCTTTGCGCACCCCCATGTAGGTGCCGCAACGGCACAAGTTGCCGGCCAAGCCTTCGTACACTTGTTCGAGGCTTGGGTTCGGATTCCGATCCAGAAAGGCTTTCGCCGCCATAACCATGCCAGGCGTACAGTAACCGCACTGTTGTCCGTCGTTGTTGACAAAAGCGGTGGAAATGGGATGGAGCCGGCCTTCCGGCGCCAGCCCCTCGATAGTTTGGATGTTCTTGCCTTGCGCGTCGATGGCAAGTACGGTGCAGGCGTAGACCGCTTTGCCACCGAGAATCACGGTACAAGCGCCGCAAGTGCCACGGTCGCACACGCGCTTGGCGCCGGTCAGATTGAGTTTCTCACGGAGCGCATCCAGCAGCGTGACGCGCGGTTCAACGGTCAATTTGTGCGGCTTGCCATTCACCATCAGCGTGATGGGTACGGCATCGGGTCCCAGGACGCCTGCCGGCGCCGCCTGCGCGTTCTTTTCCAGCAACCCCGTTCCTATCGCCCCGCTGCCGATTCCCGCCCCTTGCAAGAATCCGCGGCGCGAGAAACGAGGTTTGGCTTTTTCTTTGCCTTCTCGTTTGTTAATGGTACTCACCAGCCACCATCCTTTCTCTGTCAGCCTTGTTGCGGTTGCTACTGCATTACTCCGAACGTTATGAATATAACAGATTCACGCCGCGGATCAGAGACTCTGAAAAGGCAAGATATGCTATTTTCAGGATAGCGGCGTGGCCGCGGCCGGCAAACCAAGCGCCAGACTTGGGTTGACAATTTTGGAGCCAGAACCTGGCCAAGAATCTCTGCGGGAGTGCTTCTCGAACTCTCGGAGAGGATTGGCATGCGCAGCAGCTCAGGAGCTCCAGTGAACTTACCTTCTCAGGCCGCTAGCCCAGGGCCTCGGACGTCCTTACCGGTGAGCAGCCGCGAGCGAGCGGCGCTCATCGCCATTCTCAGCGCGCTTTTCCTCCTGCAAGCGTACGGCGCGTGGCGCACCGGCATCACCGCGGATGAGCCGTCACATTTGTTGTCTTCCTATCTCTACTGGCGCGGTGCGGACCGTCTGCCGCCTTCGGATATGCCGCCGCTGATCAAGTTGGTCGCAGGGTGGGTTCCACGTCTGTTTTCCCTTCCCGTCCCGCCGGACCTCGGAAAGCCCGGTGACACTAGGCACGAGTGGTGGGTGAGCATGAGGATCTCTGACCGCCTGGATCAGCGCTCTCTGAGGACCCTGTTCTTTGCTTCCCGGCTGCCGCTGCTGATCTTCCCTATGGCCGTCGGCCTGCTCTTGTGGCGCTGGGCGCGGGAACTGTTCGGGCCGGCGGTGGCGCTCGTGCTCACGCTGATGTTTGCCTTGGAGCCGACTGCGCGCGCACACGGGCGCCTGTTTAAAAATGACCTGGCGGCAACTTTCGGGTACTTGTTGTTTTGGTTCTGCATATGGCGGTTTTGGAGAAGCCCCAACTGGAAGACGGGAGCATGGGTAGGTGTGGCGACGCTGGTGGGAATCCTCGCTAAACTTTCACTGCTGATTCTTCTGGTTCTCGCTCCCGCCATCGTGCTCGTCCGGTTTCTGCTATGGAAGCAAGCTTCTTTGCGGCTTACACTGGCTTGCTTGGCGCTATCGCTCGCGATTCCCTATGCCGGGGCCGTGGCCGCCTATCAGTTTGAAGTCCAAAGGGTGCGCCGTAATGAATTGAGCGTGCTGAGCCACCACCCTTCTTTCCCTCATGCGTTCACCACGGTGTCGCATGTGTTCCGCCTTTTGCCCGTTCCCACGAACCTGTGGCGCGGTACGGTTTCCTTGATGTTCAGCAACGGTGACGGCTCGCAGGTGTACCTGCTGGGGCGCGTATGGCCGTCGGGCCACCCTTTGTATTTTCTGGTCGCATTGGCGGTAAAGGCGCCTGTAGCATTGCAAGTTCTCGTTGCCGCAGGCCTGGGTTTTGTCATCGAGGGATTGTGGCGTCGGCGCTTTCGAGAGCCGGACTTATTCTGGATTCTGCCCGGATTCTTGTACATCGCCTTGGCTTCCCTGTCCAAATTGCAGCTCGGCATCCGCTTGATTCTGCCGGCGCTGCCGTTTGGTTTGCTGATCGCCGGCGCCGCCGTAGAATGGCTCTGGAACGACCGCCGAAAGTTCCTCTTGCTGGCCTCCATGGGTTGGCTTGCCGTAGTTTCCCTGCGCACCTACCCGCATGGCCTATCTTTTTTCAACGAATGGGTGGGAGGCGCGGACCATGGCCTCGAGTACCTGGCGGACAGCAATCTGGACTGGGGGCAAAGCTTGCCGGATCTTGCCGCTTATGTCAAGGCCAACAACATCCGAAAGTTCAAGATTTCTTATTTTGGCGGCGACAACGTCCGCAACTACTTTTCGGAGGAGCAAGCCGAAATCATCGCGCCGCCATGGACGGACCGGTGGGTAACCGCTTCGCCATTGGCGCCGGAACCGGGCATCTATGCGATCAGCGCTTCCTTGTTACCCGGCTATTGGTTCAAGCCGCAGTATCGGAATTACTACAGCGCGTTTTGGACCATGACCCCAATAGCACGGGTGGGTAACTCCATTTATGTGTACAAAGTGGAGGGCGGTCAACGCTGAAATATGATTTCCCAGTCCGAAACGCCCTGAAGGTAAAAACGGGCGATCTGGCCCGCTAGCGTGTCGCTTTCCCCCGGTTCGACGCCCAAAACCTGGGGATAATAGCCCAGCCCATAGCCCAGATCGTCGGAGCGGAGCACCGCCGCCGGCGCGCTCCAGCCGTCCGGTGTCGCGAGATCTGAATGAAAGCTGATATACACGCCTTCCTGCGGCCAGCCGGGGCTGCAACAGGCGCGGTTGAGCAACATCACATAACTTTTCAGGTAGGTGTTCCAGTGGATGGAGGGCCCCCAGAACGCATCGGTGTCGGCCGCTTCCCAGGGCGTTCGCACAGGGAAGACCGGCGTAACCCTTCCGCCGAGTCCGGGTTCGCTCCACTCGCCCTGGTAATATTTCCACACCGCGCCGACGGGGTTATCCAGGTCCTCGATGGACATACGCGCCACTGCGACTCCCTGGCTCGCGGGATCTCCACCGTAGTTGCCAAAAAAGAAATAAAAGTACTTCCCGGCGCGGTCCAAAATGACGCTGAAATCGCCATGCCCCCCGGCAAAATAGCCGTTTTGCGCATCGCAACGCAGCGCATCACCCGACGCCAGGATAATGCCCAGGTCTTCGAAGCTGGCGCCTCCGTCGCGCGACACTAAGGCTCCAATCACCGGAAACGACAAACCGGAATCCGGACAGGCTCCTATGACTTCGTGATGATACCAAGCGTAGATAGAGCCATCCGCTCTTTGCCAGACCGATTCAATCCAAATGGGCTGGCGAGCCAGGTTGTCGATCCAGACTTGAGAACTCGGGCTGCCGGTAATGTCGAACTGGTCCTCCCCCACCGAAAGAAACGGGAGGCCGATGGAATTCAATAAGTGCAGTTTGCCATCGCGCCAGAACGCCGGACTATTGGAATCCACCGCGGCGGGCATGACAAGCTCCGGGGCGGGGCGGAGCTCGAAACTCTGTCCTTGGAGCGGCGCAAGGCCGCTTGCGGCCGTGCTGAGAAACACCAAAACCGCTACATACAGATTAACCGTCGGTTTCTCTGGCTTCCAGCCCAACTCGAGCTTCCTTCCTCTTTAAACTTTTAATCGGCTCTCGCGCTCCATTCTGTAGCGCTTAAGGTATTCTTTTGTTCTAATGCCGATATCTCTTAGAACACGAGCAGAGGAGGGTAGTTTTCAGATTTCGCTCGCCTCCCGCGGATTTTCGCGAAACTTTCGCTTTTCGACACCAGAAACGGCTAACCCGAGCGAACCATTCTAATCTAATCGCCCGAGAGATTCATGAGTTCCGGCTTGCGCCCTGCCAGCGCCGCCGCCGCATCCTCGGCGCTAAAGGACTCGACCTTCGCCGAAATGTTCATCGAGCAGAATTTGGGTCCGCACATCGAACAGAAGTGGGCTTCTTTGAAACCCTCCTCCGGGAGAGTTTCGTCGTGCATGGCGCGCGCGGTTTCCGGATCCAACGCAAGCTCAAACTGGCGGTTCCAGTCGAACGCATAGCGCGCCCGCGAAAGCTCATCATCCCGGTCGCGGGCGCCGGGACGGTGGCGGGCGATGTCGGCGGCGTGCGCCGCGATCTTATATGCGATGATGCCCGCTTTGACGTCTTCACGATTGGGCAACCCAAGGTGCTCCTTGGGTGTGACGTAACAAAGCATGGAGGCGCCGTACCAACCGATCATGGCGGCTCCAATGGCGGAGGTGATGTGATCGTAACCGGGCGCGATGTCGGTGACCAGGGGACCCAAGGTATAGAAAGGCGCTTCGTAGCACAATTCTTGCTCCTTCTCCACCTGCATCTGAATCTGGTCCATGGGGATGTGACCCGGACCTTCGATCATCACCTGACAGTCGTATTCCCATGCGACCTTAGTGAGCTCGCCCAGGGTTTTCAACTCGGCAAACTGCGCTTCATCACTGGCATCCGCCAGCGAACCGGGGCGCAAGCCGTCGCCGAGGGAGAAACTGACATCGTATTTCTGGAAAATCTTGCAGATGTCCTCGAAATGCGTATATAGAAAGTTCTGCTTGTGGTTTTTGACCATCCACTCCGCTAGAATGGATCCGCCTCGGCTGACGATGCCCGTGACGCGGCGCGCCGCCAGCGGGATGTACTGCACCAGCAGCCCGGCGTGGATCGTCATGTAGTCTACGCCTTGTTCCGCTTGCTCGTGAATCACCTCGAGAACAACTTGCGGCGTCAGGTCTTCCACCCGCCGCACGCGGGTCAGCGCTTCATAAATGGGAACCGTCCCCACGGGCGCGGGGGAGTTCGCAATAATGGCCTTCCGGATTTCCGGAATGTCCCCGCCGGTGGAGAGATCCATCACCGTGTCTGCGCCGTAGCGAATCGCGTAGCGGAGCTTGGCCAATTCCTCATCGATGTTGGATGCCGTGGCGGAGTTTCCGATATTGGCGTTGATCTTGCACGTGGCGGCGATGCCGATGGCTATGGGCTCGAGGTTGGCATGGTTTACATTGGCGGGAATAATCATCCGCCCGCGCGCCACTTCGGAGCGCACCAACTCAGGTTCGAGTTTTTCGCGTTTCGCCACATACAACATCTCCTCCGTTACTATCCCTTTTCGCGCATAATGCATCTGTGTGCGGATGGGATCGTTTTGACGTGCCTTGAGCCACTCGGTTCTCATAACGGGACTCCCCCTCTGAGTATTGCAATACTTGATTATTGCATGCTACGCCATGCGCTGGGCGGGCGATGGGCGGCGCGCCTCGACCCAGTCTGGACTACGCCCGCGCGCTAGGCGCGAGGGAAAGGGTCCTTCGTGGCGCGTTGCCAAGCGGCGAGCATGGCGCGGTGGCGCTCGAGCGTCTCCCGGTAACGTGGATCCGCCGCCAAGTTCACCATTTCGCCAGGGTCTTTCTCCAGATCTACTAGAGACTCCCGCCGGCTGCCCTCGCTGTACACACAGTACTTGTAACGCTGGCTCCTAACCATCCGCCCGTTCGGCTTAGGCGTGCGCCCGTCGACCGGCGCCCCTTGCACCATCCGGTTTGACACCACCACGTACTCGCGGGGGTCCTTTTCTGCCTTCCCTTCGGCCGTACTTCTGAGACTCAAGCCCGGAAGCCCGGCAGGAACCGACACGCCGGCAAAGTCACACAAGGTTGGGATTAGGTCTACGCCCGTGTGCGCCAGCCGGTCCGATACGCCGCGGCGGGTGACCCCTTTCCAGCTCAAGATCAGCGGAACACGAGCCGCTTCTTCATAGAGCACGGTCTTCTGGTTCCAGCGGTGCGCTCCCTGACAGTCGCCGTGGTCGGCGAGAAACACCACCAGGGTGCGCTCTTCCAGCTTGGACTCCCGAAGCGCATCCAGAACCTGCCCGACGAGTCCATCCACCTTCTCGATCATGCGGTAATACGCCCAGATGTACTGGCGCCACTTCCCTTCATCGAAGTTGGCCACGGGAAACATGGGCGAGCTTTGGTACGACTTGCGCATAAGCGCCACAATGTCCGGCTCGTCCTTTTGCGGGGCGTGGTTGGGGCGCAATGGCGGGCACTGTTCGGGGGGCGGAGGAGTTCCGATTTCCCCGTCGGGCAAAGGCTCGCTTCGCGCCCACTGGCAGATGTTGTGTGGGTTAACAAACGACGCCACCATCAGGAAGGGCTCCCGGCGGTTCTCCCGAAGATAGGCTGCGGCGGCTCGGGCTATGTTGTCGTCTCCCTTGATCTGCCGGGATTGCAAGATTTGGAATCCATGGGTTGCCGGTTCGGCTTCCCGGTAAGGTAGATGCCACTTGCCGAAATAAGCCGTCTGATAGCCTGCACGCTGGAACAGCGTACCCATGAGTGGGAAGCGCTGCGCATCAATCGGCGTCGTGTCATTGATTTGCACGCCGGTTTCCACCGGGTATCGACCCGTAAACATGGACGTTCTCGACGGGACACAAAGCGGGTTGGCGCAATATGCCCGCGAGAAAAACATTCCCGTTTCAGCAAGGCTATCCATATGGGGCGTGTGGAGATAGCGGCGCCCCAAACGACAGCTCAAAGACTCGGAGGATTGCTGATCAGTGATTACAATTAGGATATTGGGTCGCCGCGCCGCGCCGGACAGGCGACTCACCCACGGACCCGCCAGCGTGGCGGCTCCAGCGGTCGCAAGAAAATTGCGCCGGTTCATAGCAGTTCGACCTCATGGTATCACGGCGCCTTGGCGAACTGCGAGGTTCTCCGGTCGCCACATCCGGCTGTTACACTGAGATTCCGGGAGGCAGAACGAGCGGCGGCCGGAATCCAGTTGCATGAAGCGCCCGGACAAAGTCACCGTCGGATACATTCTCGCGCTGGCGGGGAGTTTCATAGCTGCCGTGCTAGCGGGTTGGACCTCCCTGGGCTCGCAGATCAACAATTACGCCGCCGATTTTTTCTTTCGGCTTCGTCCGGCGGAGGCGCTGAAAACTCACAGCGTTCTCCTCGTTTTTGACGACCGCACCCTGAACTTAAACGGGGGGATGAAGCAACTGCGGAATACGCTTGCCACCGGCTTAGAGTTGATGGCGATTGGCGGCCCGCGCGTGGTGGCGGTCGATATCACTCTGGCCGATGCGGACGAAGAGGCGATTGACAGCCGTCTGGAGGCGGTGTTCAAGAAACTCCCTAACCTCGTGCTGCCTTGCGACATCGTGGCCGGCGCCTGGCAGGACCCTCTCCCGCGTTTTACGAAGGCGGCGGCGGCGCTAGGCCATGTGCATGCCGACCCAGACCGTCTGGACTCGGTCACACGCCAGATACCCCTGCAAAAGGTGGCCGGGCGCACGCGCCGCTGGGCGTTGTCCCTGGAAGCTTACCGCCTCAGCCGGGGCGGAGGGCAGATTCTTGAGTCGCCCGGAGAAATCGAGCTGGCCGGGAGGGTTATCCCGACCGGGAGGGACCCCGTGAGACCGCTTCGCATCCGATATCTCCCGTGGCGAGACGGAAAGTCCCAGATACCGACGGTGAGCATTCAGGAGTTAAAGGAAAAGCCCGAGCTTGCGCAGGTGTTCTCGGGCAAGGTGGTGTTTGTCGGCGTAACATCGCAGACGGCTGTCCAGGACCGTTTAATGACCCCTTATTCAGCGGGGCAGGCTATGCCCGGCGTCGAAATCCATGCACAGGCTTTTGAGACGTTGGCGCGCGGCGAGTTTCTCACCACGGCGTCGGAGATTTGGGTGCTGGCGCTCGCACTCGGGCTGGCTGTGGCGTCCGGGTTGATCTTCCGCTGGCTTCCTCCCTGGCCCGCTTATGGGACGACAGTGGCGATCTTAGGCTTTGCGCACTGGTTCCCCTATTGGATGTTTACGCGCGATATCATCTTTCCGTACTTTGCTCCCGCAGCTACGGCTTGGTTATCGGCGGCGGTGGCTGCTTCCTACCAATATTTCGTGGTTCGGCGTCAGTTGCGGAAAACTCAAATGGAGAAGGACCGCTATCAGCAGGCCATCCATTTTGTGACCCATGAGATGCGCACGCCGCTGACCGCTATCCAAGGCTCCAGCGAATTGATGGCGCGCTTCCATCTCAACGAAGAGAAGCGCAAGCAACTTGTAGAAATGATTCACTCTGAGTCCAAGCGGCTGGCTCGCATGATTCAAACCTTCCTGGACGTGGAACGGCTTACTGAGGGCCAACTGGAGCTCCGGCGAACCGATTTCCCCGTGCGCGACCTCATAGAAACCTGCATGGCGCGTGCCCGGCCCTTGGCGGAGCGCAAGCAGATTCGCATGCAGGTGGAGACGCTCGACGACATCCCGGTGCATGGCGACCGGGAATTGCTGGAATACGCGGTCTATAACTTGTTGAGCAACGCGGTGAAATATTCTCCGGCGCAGACGCTGGTTAGCGTTTCCGCAGTGAGAAGCGCGGGCCAGCTACGCTTGTCGGTGAAAGATCAGGGCATCGGGATGGACGAGAAGGAGCTGAAGAACATCTTCAAAAAGTTCTACCGGACCAAGCGCGCCGAAGCTTCAGGTGAGGTCGGCACAGGGATCGGACTTTCGATTGTCGAGCAGATCGTGACTCATCACGGGGGTCAGATTGAAGTGGTCAGCCAGCTTGGAAAAGGCTCTTGTTTTACCATCGTCCTGCCTGCGCCTGCGGCGGCGGCCCTCAAGGTAGAATAAGGATTTGCAGCGCCTCCTGATAGTTGAAGACGACGCCGCGGTGCGTTTGACGATCGTCACCGGCCTGGAAGCCATGGGCTACATGGTAGATGCGGTGGGTTCGACCCGGGAAGCCCTTGAGCGCCTCAGCCAGGAAAGTTACCCCATCGTCATCTCCGACATTTATGTCGACGAGCGGACCGGGCTGGATGTCTTGGAAGCCGCGAAACGCCAGAATCCGGACTGCGCCGTCATTCTGATGACCGCGCGAGGCACCATGGAAACCGTGATGGCGGCGACCCGTGGCGGCGCTTTTGACTATATCGCCAAGCCCTTTGATTTCGACCGCCTGCTCGAAACCATCCGGCGCGCGGAAGCTTCACTGTCCGCTGTCCAAACGGATGAAGAGACCGACATAGAGGACATGCCGGAGAGCGAGATGATCGGCAGCAGCCCGAGCATGGTCGAGATTTATAAGGTGATTTCGCGCGTAGCCCCTACGGACGCAACGGTTCTCCTGGAAGGGGAGACGGGAACGGGAAAGGAGATGGTGGCGCGCATGATCCACCGGAATAGTCCGCGGGCGGCGCAGCCTTTCGTGCCCGTCGACTGCGCTTCGATCGCGCCTTCGTTGTTGGAAAGCGAACTCTTTGGAGCTCTCCGCGGCGCGTACACCGGTGCGGATCGCGATCGCGTGGGCGTTTTCGAAGCCGCCAATCACGGGACGGTATTTCTGGACGAGATCGGCGATATCGAGCTGAATTTCCAGCTCAAACTCCTGCGGTTTTTGCAAGAACGGGAAATCCGCCCGCTGGGCGCGTCGAAACCCAAGCAAGTAGACGTGCGGGTGATTGCCGCCACCAACCGCGACCTTCAGAAGCTGGTGGACGAAGGCAAGTTCCGAGAGGACCTCTGGTTCCGCCTGAATGTGGTGCGCATTGTGTTGCCGCCGCTTTGCGAGAGGCGAGGAGACGTTCCGCTTCTGGCGCACTATTTTCTGCGGAAATACAATGAACGCTACGGTCAAAACGCTAAGTTGACCGAAAGCGGGCTGAAAGCGCTCGAACAGTACACCTGGCCCGGCAACGTACGGCAGTTGCAGCACCTCATGGAGCGGCTCTCAATTCTGGCGCCCCTGGGGCGAATTGATGAACAAGCGGTGCGAGAAGGCATCGAATCCATGGAGCCCCGGGAACAGGCGGGCGAAACCTTAGAGGAGACCGAGAAGGAGCAGATTCGCCGCGTGCTCGCCGCTACGGGCGGAAACAAGAGCCGCGCGGCGAAAATTCTGGGCATCGAGCGGAAGACCTTATACCGTAAGCTAGAACGCATGGGTATGGCCTAACAGGAGATGGGTATCATGGCGGAAACGAACGTTCCGGAAGCCCCACAGGCGGTTTCCCCCCAAGTGGTTGCGACCCTCAGCAACGGGGTGAAAGTGAAAATTAGGATTCCTAAACAGCGGGCTTGCAACGAACACGACGAAAAGGGGAAGCTCTGCGCCGGCCACTTGAAGCGCTGGTATTTTTTCGGGGATGAGGTCAAGCGCCTGTACGGGGAGAATGCGGAAATTTACCGCTGTGAGCGCTGCAAGACCTTGTACCTGCCCAACCCGAACGAAGAACCGCGCTCCGGGACGCTGGCTTACTGAGTTACGGCCCTTGGGGGATAAAAAAATCCCTCTGTTGCAACCTGCAACTGGGGAAACGAGCGGTTCAAAATGTCTTACACCGGCTCCCGCAAGCACGCTGCGTTTCAGCCCGCCCGCGTTCCCCTCTTTGCCTGTTGCAGCAGAGGGTCAGGTATCAAAAGGGTCTTCCAAACAATTCTCTCTTAGGATAGCAAGTGTCCCGCCAGCCGTGCATAACCCGTAATTGTATGAAACAAAAGGAGACGTCGATTTTAAAAGGTCTCCTGCCGGGTAGGCGTGATGCGCCGGGTGTGTCGGTGTGACACAATTGGAGGAAGATGCGCCGCTGGTTCCTGGTTTGGCTGGTTGCAGCGCCGGTGCTAGCCTCCGCTACCTCGGAAACCCGGGTGGATCTGGATCATCCCCGCCTTTTGCTCACGGGGCGGCGTTTGCGGCTGTTGCGGCGTGAGCGTGAGCGGGACTCCATGCGCTGGCGGCAATTTGCAGCGCTGATCCAAGGCAACGCTCGCATGCCGGAACCAGGTTTCGCCCAAGCTCTTTATTATCAAGTAGCTGGAGATAAGTCTCGAGGGCGCGCGGCGGTGGAATGGGCCCTTTCCGCACAGGATGCCGATTTGCGCCAGATGGCGCTTGTCTTCGACTGGTGTCAAGATCTTTTATATGGCGAAGAAAGCACGAAATTGGTCGAAAAGCTGCAAACAGGACTTAAGCGTCCAGCGAAGGATGACGACATCGGTTTGGTTGCCGGACAAGTGCTAGCCGCCATCGCGCTTGCTGGGCATGTTCCTGAAGGGCCCGAGGCCAAGCTTGGGGAAACGCTTCGCACTTGGTGGGCGGAACGGGTGGCGGGCAAATTAGAAACCAGAAAGTTCCACGTGCCTCGCCGGCAGTTGTATGCATTCTTCGAAATGCTGCATGCCGTGCGGGATAACCTTGGCGTCGATTTGCGAGAAGCCGCCCCTTCCTATTTCACTGAGCTCCCAGCTTATCTACTGCTCAGCTACTTCCCAGCTCCGTTCGAGGGAGGCGAAACGGAATACCGGATTCCTGCTTTCGGGCGGCCGGCCGCGCCGGACGTGGAGCTCGCATCTCTATCGCGCGCTGCGGAGCTAGCCATGGTGGCCTACGACGCCAACGCGCCCGCAACCCAGTTTTTGCAAGGCTGGCTGATCCGTGACCGTTTCTTACTGCGGGCGCCGTTTGGCGCTCCTTACGAGTTTCTTTGGGCTAACCCTTATCAGCCCGGCCTCAGCGTATACCATATGCCTTTGTACTTCCACGAGCCGAAATCCGGAACGTTATTCATCCGTTCCAGTTGGGAGGAAGATGCCCGGTGGTTCGGCCTGGAAGGCGGCGTGATGCAACTCTTTGAAAATGGGCGAGCGATGGCTGTCGATCCGCAACGTAGCGGAATGGGTTTGCAATTTGGAAGTATTGCAGTAGCATTTTCTCCGGTGCAGAAGGCCTTCCCAGTCCAGGCGTCTGAGGACCAACCTCGGATTTTGTTTGTGGTGGGCCTGCAACCCTTTTGTGAATATCGGGTTCATGTTTCTGATGGGACCGAGGTTACAGAAGCGGCGGACGCCGGCGGCGTAATGATGTTAAAGTTTCCACAGGGTAGCCGGCTAGCCGTTCGCGTCTCGCCGATTGAGGGCTCCGCCGACCAGCGGCGACCGCGGTAGAAATCGGCCTCTACTTTTTTGCGATGGATCTGCCGAAAGTACTAGGGTAGACAGAAACCCTTTCTAAGGGTTACGGGAATTGACCCAGTACTTATGGGGAATTAGAATCAAGACAAGTTGACAGGTGGCAGTTATGACGAACAGCATGACGGAGGCTGGCGGCGAGGGTAGTCAACAGGGCGCAGGACCTCGGCGCATTCGCGTGGCCATTGCAGACGACCATCCGATTGTTCGGGACGGCATCCGAAAGCTTCTCAGTCTTGAGGACGACCTCGAAGTGGTGGCTGAAGCCGGCGACGGCAATGAGATCTTGAACATTGTGCAGGAGTTGGAGCCGGACGTTCTGCTGCTCGATTTGCGGATGCCCAACATGGATGGTTTGGCGGTCATGCGCACCTTGCAGCAGATGAACCTTCGCACGAAGGTGATTGTGCTCACTGCCTCCGATGATAAGAACGAGTTTGTCCAAGCTATGAAGCTGGGTTGCTCGGGCATCGTGCTCAAGCAGACTTCGCCCGAGCTGATCGTCAAGAGCATTCGCAAAGTGCATGCGGGTGAGATCTGGCTGGACTCGCACACCACAGCGGCAGTGATGCGGCAGTTCGCGTCGCCACAACCAGAGCCGCATGCGGGCGCCATTGGGGCAAAGGGTCGGGAACGCTCTCCATTGAGCCAGCGCGAGCGCGAGATCGTGGCGCTCGTCGCGCAAGGCTACAAGAATAAGGAGATGGCGGAGAAGATGTTTATCAGCGAGCAAACGGTGAAAAACCATTTGCACAACATCTTCGACAAGCTTGGTGTTTCCGACCGCCTGGAACTAGCGCTCTACGCTATCCACAAAGGCCTGCACATCAACAACGAGCGGTAGCGTAACCGTTGGTGCGGACGACCCTTGCATTCCGCGCAAAATGGAACTAGCATTTGGTTGGAAGGATAAGAAGATGAAATGGTCCTTTGCGCTGCTGGTCCTAGCTCTCGTGGTGATTCTTCCTCTTTCCGCGTTTTCCCAAAGCGCGCTGCCGCGAATGGTGTCGGTGGAACCGACCGAAGGCAAAGCGGGTGATGTCCTGACCATAACCGGCGAAAACCTTGAAAAATCCAACGTCGCAGAAGTTTATTTCACCGACGGTAAGGACGATATCAAGTTGCAGGTGCTCGAGCAAACGGCGACCACGCTGAAAGCGAAAGTTCCTGCCGGCTGCAAGAAGGGGCGCTGGGCGCTGATGATTCTTACCGCCGGGAAGGATCCGAAGCTGATCGAGCAGCCGGTCAAGTTCACCGTTCAGTAACGGCCTGTGCGAGCGCAGCGCGCACGAAAACCAGAGGGGGAAGAGCATCTGCTGCGCGACTTCCCAATCCGCCCAGTGGCTCATGCCGCGAGCTTAGGATGCGGCAGTGTCTTTTCCGCGGGAAAACTGCTAGATTGATCCCTAAAGAGGAGGCGTACATGAAACTGCTGGCGTCGGTTAGCCTGACGGTCATTCTGGGGACGGCGGTTCAAGCGCTAGACCCGGCTTCGCAAGCGCGCGCTTTGAAATGGCAAGGAGATCTGGCAGGGGCAAAATCCTACTTGGAACGGGAGGCGGCCGCCGGTAAGGTGGAAGCGATCCAGGCATGGGCTGAGTTTCTCGACCTGCATAAGGATCCTGGGACGCGGGCGGCATACGAGAAACTCGTTGCGGCGTTGCCTCCGGGAAGCGAGAGACGCGCGGCGGTTTTACGCCGCCTGGCGGCCCTCGACTTGCTGTCGGACGATCCCCAATCGGCTGCCCGACGGTTGGAACAGTTGGGCGGCGTGGAGAAAGGGGTGCGATTGCCTCCTCCGGAACCGGCAGAAAAACCCGCCGAAACCATTCTGATTCCAGGCCCGATACAGTCGTTTTCACGCATGGCGGCGCTTTCGCCGGATTTGAAGCCGGACGAGCTTCTCCCCGCTTTGGCGCGTAACATCGTTACCAATGGCTACCAGGCTTCAAGCGGCGCGGAGTCGCTGGACCAGACTGAATACCTTAAGCTGGTGTTCCGTTATCTCTCGCAGGCAAGAGAAATCGAGAAGCTGGCAGGTCCGAACAAGCTCCTCAGAATTCCATCTTGTGAGTCCACCGAAACGGCGGAATTGTTGCGCGTTCTTGGCTACCGCATGCGGGGCAGTTGCGGCAGCGAGGTGGTGCTGGAGACCGTAAACGCTACGCGTGCTTTTCTCACCATTGACTCCGGGTTTCCCCTAGCAGAGCTTGAGCAAGCTCTCCGCACCAACCGCCCGTTTGAATACGATTACCGCCCCACGCAGGCGCCTGTGTTATTCGGGGCCGACTACTGGCGCACTTCTAAGGAAAAACAAGGTCAAGAGTTTATCGACATGTTCATGTCCGATCCCGCGCTTTGCCGCCTGTATTTGGGCATGGCCAAGCTCGATCCGGAAACGGCCGGCGCTTTAAAGAATGCGGCGCCGGCAAGCCGCCTTCGGGCTTTCGCCCATGTCTTGGACTTTTTCGGCGGGATGTTTGAAATCCGCAATGGGAAAGCGGTTGTGCCCGGCGGAGAGCGGACGGCGCGTATGTGGGCGGAGCTGGTGGGCGTGAGCCCGGATCAGGGGGCGCAGTTCTACGAACGCCTGCTGATGAAGGATGACGGGTGGATGGCCTCGTTTTTTGACGCTTTGATGCGAATTCGGGGGCCGGTCCGAGACTATCTCACCGATCCAGCACGCATGAAGCGCTTCTACATGGCTCTTCGGGGAAGGGTGACGAGCCCGGGGCCCGCGCGCCCGGTGTTTCGCTCCAACACCGACCTGTTGTTGCTAACCACACGCTTGCGGGTCGGTCCGGACGGCAAGGTGCTGATTCCCGGCAACCTAGAGATCTGGAAGAACCTGTTTGCACGCCATCCGCAGGGAAAGTATGACGGGAAGCTGACCCGGGCCGCGACCTCTTGGAAGGATCCGGACGACCTCATCGAGGCGCTGTTTGGATTGTGCCGGAAGGCGGTCGAAAACGAACCTCTGAAGATCTTCATGGCGCTGAGCGACTTGGACCGGCGGCGCGCCCGCCCGCTGGCGCCCGAGACCGTGGACCGTCTGGCGCGCAGTTACAGAGCTTACGGTTCACAGTATCCCATCTTGGCGGAAACGCCTGCGCTTTCTGACGCGACCATCCATCTATTCTTGGACGTGGCTCAAGCCATCACTCAGATTCGCGACCCCGGCTTGCGAGCGGACGCCGCAGGCACGGCCCAAGCGCTAGTGGGAATCTGGCAGATATTGGTGCGGCAGGGGGCCATCCCCGAGTCATCGGCTGACCAGACGCTGGCCTCGTTGCTGACTCCTTTCGCCAAGGCGCGGAATGCGCGGGAGATTTTTGACGCCGGCTCAGGCGGCGCCCGGCTGCTCCTGAAAGCAGCGGGAGCGCCTCCGGACGTATCTCCGCAGGACGCCATGATCGATCTTTTGGCTGGCGCCGTCAGACCTGCGGATGTGGAGACCCACAACCAAGTGGTCCGGGACATGATCCGGTATTTTGAAGCGCAGCGTTTGGTTTCTCTCCAGATCATCTTTGATCTCGAAGATCATCTGAATGCGGTATCACGGGGAGAGAAGTTGAATCCAGCGCTGGTGAGCCGGTTGGCGTCCCGCATCAGCGAAGTGCAACTGCCCCGGAGCACTCTCACCGGCTCGGAGCGAAATTCATTTGCTTTCGGCTATTGGGTGGAAAAGCACATTGATGCGCAGCGCAAACTGAACCTGCGCGTTGCGGTGGAAAAGGCTGGGAATGACCCTGAGAAGCTGAAGGATTTGCGGGGGCTGCTGGCGCCGGTTTTGCGGGACACCTTAGTGGGGCTGAATTATGTGCACTACGCCCCGCCGGGAGCTCAAGTCCTGCTGACCAACCCGCTGTTCGTGAGGGGGCATGACTTTATTGGGATTCAAGGCGCCAACCAGACATGGAAGCAAACTGAGGTGTTCGGGTCCGGGTGGCCTTCCAACGCGGGAGGTCGGCTTGTCGGATCGCTTTCAGGGTTACCCTACGCTTTAGCAGAGGCGGAGCAGAACTTTTTGATCCCGAGGCGTGAGCAGGCGCTCATTTGGGGCGACTTGGCGCCTCAGATGATCCTCACCGCTAAGGTGCCGAGGTGGTGGAACGTCACCCCACAACAGACTTACTGGGTGGGTTTGCACCTCCGCTTTGCGGAAGCGGCGCTGGCCGATGCGGTGCTGTCGCCTGAGGTGCGCTCCCGCGTGCTGGATGTGCTTTCTCATTACGCCCCCCCTGCTCGGGTTCACCAGATTGGGACCCTGCTGGAACGGGCGAAACCAAAGGCCGCAGCTGAGCACGTTACCCCTTCCGAGGCTTATGCCGTCGCGCGTGAACTGGCTGGGGCAAACTGGACCGGATCCGGTCCGTTTTTGGCTGAGATTCGGCGCCTCGAAAAGGAAGCTGCGGACAAGGTCAGCCCAGAGGCCATTTCCCGAGCTTTCGGCACCCCGAAGCCGACCTTGACCAACTCGTACCGGCCGGAACTGTTGCAACTGCGGACATTCCCGACGTTGATGGGGTATTCGAGCCGCATTCTGGCCGAAAGCTGGGAATCGAATTTGCTGTATTATGCGGCGTTGGCCGACGAGATTGGCGCTGCGCCGTCCCAGTTGAACGTTTTGGTTCCGGAGTGGACCCAGAAAACTCTGGAACAGATTTTCGCGACCCATTTAGAGGACTGGCCGGCCTTGTTGCGGAGTTTGCGCGTAATCGGCGATGAAGTTCGAAGCAAATCTCGCAACTTGGTAGCTGCTACGCAAGCTGCCGCCGTGCAATAATCTGAAACCTAGGAGGAGGCTGGAGTGAAATTGTCTGGAAGCTTTGGCATTTTCGCCGGAATTCTGGCGCTAGGGGGAAGCGCTTGGCTGGCGGCGCAAGAGGGCCAGCGACCGGTCTTCCGGGTCAAAGTGGACATGGTGGTGCTGAGCTTCACGGTCACTGACTCGAAGGGCCGGTACGTCAACGGGTTGAAACCGAACCAGTTCCGCATCACCGAGGACGGGATTGTGCAAAAAATCGCCACCTTTACGGAGGGGAATAAGCCCACGCTCCAGGTGCTCGAAGACGGCTCGACCCGGCCGTTGCTTCCCACCAGCGCAGAGGCGGAAAGGACCGCGGAAGCCCGTACGGACGCGCTGGTGGGCACCAACGTGTTCGTATTGTTCGACACGAGCAATTACATGTACCGCGGCTTCGTGTACGCCTCGGACGCCATTGCGGATTTCATCCGCGGGCTCGATCGGGCCGACTCGGTGGCGGTTTACACCTTTAGCCGGAATCTCAGCCGCGCTGCCGAATTGACTCGCGACCGGAACAGCGTGATTTTCGGGTTGCGCAAGGCGGTGGCGGGTGATGACGCGGCGCTGTATAACGCATTGCTTCTGACTTTGCGCGACGCTGCGAAGGTTCCCGGCCGGAAGGTGGTCATCGTGTTCTCGAACGGGCCCGACAACGCCAGCATGGTGGCGCCCGACGACGTGCGGGCGGTTGCCGAGGATGAGGGCATTCCGATTTACGTGATCTCGACCAGTGAAGCCAACAAAGATCCGGTTTCGAGCAGCGTATTCCGCCGCATCACTTCGCGCACGGGAGGGAAGGCTTACTTTGCGCGCACGTGGCAGAAACAGGTGGAGGCCTTCGAATCCATCCGGGAGGATCTGGGGAACTCTTATACGATCACATATTACCCCCAGCCGAATCCAAACGAAGGTTTCCGCAGAATCAATGTCGAATTGCTCACCGATGTGGGCAAGAAGTACCGGATCCGAGCGCGGCCCGGTTACCGGCCGCGGTCTGGCTTCTGAAACCGATCGACTCTGCAAAGGCTGCGTGGCGTCCGGCAGCATATGCGCGCCGGCCCCCCGCAATTTTCTGCTCAGGCGCGGTCGAGAGCCAGTAGTCGTAACAAAACAAAAGACTTAAGCAATGCTCTACGGGTGGGTTCCGGTTTGGTTGTTCGGCTGCTTCTATCCTGAGTGTCCGAAAAAAATTTGACCAGGAGAACGAAACGATGAAAAGTTTATGGAACCCCAAGATTTTGATGTTGCTACCGGTAACAGTCCTGTCCTTGACGCTGGCCCCGGCCCTGCGCGCTCAGGGCGGTCCTCCCACAAGCGCGCCGCGGCTGGGCCTCACGGCCACCTCTGCCCCATTGACGGCGGAGGAGATCAAGTGGTTGGTCTATATGCGGGAAGAGGAAAAGCTCGCCCGGGATGTGTACCGTTTTCTGTACCAGAAATGGAATTTGACCGTCTTCGACCGCATCCAAGAGAGTGAAAACCGCCACTTTGGAGCCGTCGGGACGCTGCTGGCCCGTTATGGAGCGCCCGATCCCGCCGCGAACGACGTTGCGGGCGTGTTCTCAGATCCGAAACTGGCAGCGCTGTATGCGGATCTCACGGCTAAGGGGTCGCTGTCGGTCAAAGACGCGTTGGATGTCGGGGTGTGGATTGAAAAGGCGGATATCGCTGATCTCGAGGATGCGCTGAAAGGGGCCACAAAACTCGATATCAAGCGGGTGTACACGAACCTTCTGGATGGGTCCTTGAGCCATCTGGAAGCCTTTGAAGCGAATTTGGAAGGCGTTTGCCTCAATCCGTAGGTTTGGCGGAGGCAGGCTAGGGCAGCGGATGAGGGCGGCTCCGGGAGCGGCTGACGGGGATTCCGCACCATCGATTTTGCCTAGCCTGCCTCAGAAATCCTTGATAAAATGAAAGTGGATGTTACAGAGTAGTCCGCGCCAGCGGACGGTGACGGTTTGCCCCGCCCATTTTGTGCCCCCCCGATGAGAGTCAGCGTTCAAATCAGCCGTGGCATCGAATGTCTGTTCGGGACTCGCGACGAGAACATACGTTTATTGGAGTCCGGTCTGTCGGTAAAGACCCGCCTTGTGGATGATTCGCTGGAGATCGAAGGCGAGGAAGCGGATGTCATCCGCGCCGCTAGCATTTTGGAGGACTATGTGGCGCTGACCAAGGAAGGTCATGTATTTGGCAATGGGGATCTGAACAGCTTCCTGCGAGTCGTGACCGAAGACCCGGAAGTGACTTTGCGGGGATTAGTGGCGAGCGGGCGGCAGCGCAACTTTGGCAAGAAGGTTGTCGCCCCGAAGACCGTGAACCAGCGTCGTTATGTTGAGGCGATTGAGAGAAGCGATCTGGTTTTCGGCGTGGGTCCCGCGGGCACAGGGAAAACCTACTTGGCAGTGGCGATGGCTATCTCCGCCCTCCTTACGAAACGCGTGAGCCGGATCATCCTAACGCGTCCGGCGGTGGAAGCGGGAGAACGACTAGGCTTCCTCCCGGGCACGCTTCAGCAAAAAGTGGATCCCTACTTGCGGCCGCTGTATGACGCGCTCTTCGACATGATTGAAATGGAGAAGGTGGAGCGCTATTTGGAGCGGAATATCATTGAGGTGGCTCCGATTGCGTTTATGCGCGGGCGGACGCTGAACGACAGCTTTATCATCCTGGACGAAGCTCAGAACTCGACTGCGGAGCAAATGAAAATGGTGCTCACGCGCCAGGGCTTCAACTCCAAGATGGTAGTGACGGGAGATTTGACGCAGATCGACCTTCCTCCCGGAAAGAAGTGTGGGTTGTCAGAGGCTTTGGAAGTTCTTAAAGGCGTGGAAGGCATCAGCCAAGTTTACTTCGACGACCGCGACGTGGTGCGGCACAGCTTGGTGCAACGCATTGTGAAAGCGTACGAGCGCTACAACGAAATGCACGGCGTGGGGCGCCAGCTCGCGCTTTCTTTGGATGCCGCACCTGCGGATGTGGCTGCGGCGGGCGCGCGGGCTGAGACCGCCTGAGAATCCTATGTCTGCGCCTGGCAGTAGTTGCCTGCTGACATTGCGCTGCCCCAGGGTGGTGGACCGGAGGTCGGTCCGCGGATTTATCAAGCGCGTGACCACCGAGATTACGGACGGGCGCCCGTTTACGGTGTTGCTCACCGATGACCGGGAGCTGCGCCGCTTGAACCAGCAGTTCCTGGGCAAGGATGGGGCGACGGACGTGCTTTCGTTTCCCGCTCCTCCTGACGCAGGGGAGCTGGGAGACATCGCCATTTCCGTAGAACGTGCAGCCGAACAGGCGGCGGAGCACGGGCACTCCACGGATGAGGAAATCGCGATCCTGATTTTGCACGGGGTTTTGCACCTGTTGGGAATGGACCACGAAACTGACCGCGGCGCGATGCGCCGCCAAGAGGCGCGCTGGAGAAGGAAGCTCGGCTTGCCTGCGGGGTTGGTGGAAAGGGCCGGGCGATGATCTGGGCGCTTGCGGCGGCGGCAGTGGCGCTGGCATTGATTGCCGGCTTTAGCACACTCATCCAGATTCTGTATCTCGAATCCTTACGGCTGCGGGCGCGTGAAACGCGCGCACTAAGCCGCTTCAAAGAAGTGATAGAGGAGCGCATGGGGTTGAAGCCGGCAGAGCAGGGCGCGCTCGCTTTTTCGCTCGTCAAGCATATTTCTCTGGCCGTTTTGACAGTGATTGTAGCGTGGATGACGTTCACCAGCTCTCGGAGTTGGCAGGGATTTGCGGAAGCGACAGTCTTGGCGGTCTTCCTCATGCTGGTGAGCACTTATCTGGCGCCCCACCTGGTCTACCGGCGCACCAGCGCAGCATGGTTGGACCGGCTGGTTCCGGCGGCGCGCGTGCTGGCGCTGGCCGTGAGCCCGCTGATGGCGTGGTTGAACTTCTTGCATTCGCTGGCGGAACTCTCGGAACCCGAAGGCGCCGCCCAAGAAGAGGCGACGCCGGCCGAGCACATTGAAGCGCTCATCACAGCCGGCGAAGAAGAAGGGCTCATCGAAGAGGGTGACCGGGAATTGATTCAGTCGGTGGTGGAGTTCGGCGATAAGACGGTGCGCGAGGTGATGACGCCCCGGCCTAACATCGTGGCCATCGAGAAAGGCAAGAGTCTGGAAGAGCTGCGACAACTGGTGATTCACGAACAGTATTCGCGCATCCCGGTATTTGATGGGACGATCGACAACATCATCGGGTTCGTGCATGTGCGGGACATGTTTGAGCTTGATGAAGAAGAACGAAAAACGCGCAAGGTGGAAGAATTGGTGCGCGAGCTGAAACCCGTGCCGGAGACCAAACGCGTGAGCGAGTTGCTGAAAGAAATGCAGGCCAGCGGCGCTCATATGGCGGTGGTTGTCGATGAATACGGGAACACCGCCGGCATCGCTACGATGGAAGATCTGGTGGAAGAGGTTTTTGGCGAGATTCGGGACGAACACGAGCCTGCCAGCGATGTGACCCGGGAGCCGGACGGCTCTTTGGTGGTTTCCGGCAGTTATGAACTGGACCGATTGGAGGAACTGATCGGATTCCGGCCACAGGAAGAGACGGAATCGACTACGATCGGGGGGCTGGCTACCGAGTGGTTGGGACGGGTCCCCAACCGTGGCGAGCGTATCGAACGGGAAGGCATACGGATCGAAGTGCTTGCCGGAAGCGACCGGCGTGTGGAAAAAGTGCGAATCTCACGCCTGGACTAACGAGGAGATGCATGGCGACTAAATCGGGTTTTGTGACGATTTTGGGAAGGCCCAACGCGGGCAAATCCACCTTGCTGAATGCGCTGCTCGGGACCAAGCTGGCGATTGTGGCCGACAAGCCGCAGACCACGCGGACAACGATCCAAGGGGTGTTAACTTTGCCGGAAGCCCAGATCATTTTCGTGGACACCCCAGGCATTCATAAATCTGACACGCTGCTAAACCGCCGGATGATGCAGGCTGTGCGTGAGGCGCTGGAAGGAAAGGATCTCATCCTGTATCTAGCGGACGCTTCGCAGCCTTTTCGAGCGGAGGACCGGGAAGCTGTCGGCGTGCTCAAGAACGTCCACACGCCGGCTCTGCTTGTGCCTACGAAAGTAGACCTGCTTAAGAAGGCGGAAGATGTTCTGCCTCTCATCGCGCAATACCGCGAAATCCACGAATTTGACGATTACTTGCCGGTTTCCGCACTCACGGGCGCCGGATTGGACCGCTTGCGGGAGGCGGTCATCGCCCGCTTGCCGGAAGGCCCGCCTCTCTACCCGCCGGATTATCTTACGGATCAACCCGCGCGTTTTCTGGCGGCAGAGTTAATTCGGGAAAAGATCTTACATCTTACCCGGCAAGAAGTGCCCCATGCTTGCGCCGTGTGGGTGGACAACTGGGAAGAGAAGGGACGATTGCTCCGCATCTCAGCGACAATCCTCGTGGAACGGGACGGGCAGAAAGGCATTATCATTGGACAGAAAGGGCAGATGCTGAAGAAGATCGGAACGCTGGCCCGAGAGGAAATGGAGGGTTTTTTCGGCCGGAAGGTGTATTTGGAGCTGTATGTGAAGGTGCGTCCGGATTGGAGAGAAAACCCGGAATTTCTCCGCGAGATCGACTGGCGTACGATGTCCGGCATCGACACTTCCGGAGATTCGGTATGATTCAGAGAATACTCGCTGTGTTCCTTGCCGCCGCGCTCTCGGGCGGGAGCGTAGCGTACGCGTTTCAAGGGACCCCGGCGGACGACGCGATTTTCGATCAAGTGCGGCGGAAACTCGCCAATGACCCGGACGTACGCGGCGCCGCGTTCGAGGTTACGGTCAAAGACGGCGTTGTGACCATCCGTGGGGCGGTCGAAAAAGACAAGTACAAAAAGAAGGCGGAGCGACTGGTCAAGAAAGTAAAGGGCGTCAAACAAGTGAAAAACGAGTTGCGGGTGGCTCCGCGGTAACCCTCCAGATTTTCTCGAATCCCTCGGCGACGTGGGGAGGCGTTAGCCTCGCGGCGTAGGCCTGCATGACTTCTTCAGGGACAACCCGGTTGCGCCCGCGGTTCCGTTCCCGGCAAGTCTCGAGCGGGATGTCGAAAAACACCGCTTCCGCCGAAGCGCCGAAGCGCTGCGCTATTCGCACATACGGGCTGCGTTCGCACGGCGTGAGGTTGGTGGCGTCGATGCAGGTTATGGGGCGGCGCAGCCGCAGCCGTTGCTTCAGCAGAAAACGCAGGACTGCAAATACCCTCCCGTTGATGCTCTGATTGGTTTCGTCATCGATTAGCGTTTTGCGGATAGCGTCGGAAGACAGAGTGGGCAGCTGATTTTCGCGCGCCCAGGTAGACTTGCCTGATCCCGGCAGTCCCACCAAAACGATCACTCGGGGTTTGGTTTCTGTCACTTCCATCTTTCTTCATCCAGCCGTAGGGCCCTTTTCACCTCTTGGCGACCTCGAAAACCGGTTGCCTCCGCACGCTTCCGATGCTTTGCGATCTCCGTGATGGAGTTTAGCAGATGTGCGCGGTCGAAACGCTGCTGTCCGGTGGCGGGGTCCGAACTCCGCTAAAATTGGTTTTTAGCTGGATGATTTCCACCACCCGAAAGAAAACGGGGAAAAGAGCTCCACACTGGCTAGTTCCCACTATTGGATATGCGGTTTCCCTAGTGTGCTTGGTGTGGGTCTATCACGGCTTCGACTGGAAACGCGAACTCCCGCGAATCTGGGCTACGGATCTCCGGTGGGTGGCCGCAGCCGTGGTTGGGGACGTTCTGGTGTACGTGACCCAAGGATGGCGGTGGTCGCTTCTGTTGCGCCCCATCGAAGAAGTTTCCATGTGGCGAGCCGTACAAGCGATTTATGTTGGGTTGTTTGCCAATGAGGTCTTACCCTTGCGCAGCGGCGAACTGATCCGCAGTTTCTTGTTAGCGAAGTGGCATGCGCTCGAATTCGGTGTGGTGATGTCTTCGGTAATCGTCGAACGCGTGTTCGACGGCATCTGGCTGATCCTGGGATTTTACACTTGCTCCCACTTCGTGAGGTTGCCCCGGCTGATGATGGACGGCGGCTTCATTCTGGGGATTGTGCTGCTGGTTTTCGCGGCGTTGATTGTCCTAGCGGTGTTTATGAAGCACCACGCTCACGCTGTGGTCCGGCAGAGCCCGTGGAAGGAGAAGCTTTGGCACGTGGTGGAAGCCGTGCATGCGATGGGCAACGCAAAATCTTTTTATGCGGCGGCAGGGGTCAGTTTGCTGTATCTGGTTCTACAAGTAGTTCCCGTTTACGCGCTGATGCGGGGCTTCGGCCTCTCGCTGTCCGTGTGGCAGGCGGCGGTGGTGTTAGTGATTCTCCGTTTGGGAAGCATCCCGCCGCAGGCGCCCGGCAACGTGGGGTCCTTTCAGGCTTTGACCAAGATCGGGCTAATGCTGTTTGGCGTGGACAAAGCGGCCGCAACGGGCTTCGCCACGCTACTGTTTTTCGTGGTGACGGTTCCACTGTGGCTTGTGGGCTTTTTTGCGCTGCTGCTTACCGGCATGCGGCTCCGGGATATCCACCGGCATGCCCACCGCCGCGGCGCGTAGCCCTCTGTAACCGTCGGTGTGTTCTGCTGACCGCGCGAATGATATACAATCGACCGGAGGAGGGCGCATGTACGAAAGCAAGAACGCTGTTTCGCGGCGCGGTTTTCTGGCGGCTTCGAGCATAACCATCGTGAAGGCAGAGGCGGTGCGTGGCTCGCAGGCCAATTCGAAGATTGCTGTCGGGCTCATTGGCTCAGGTGGGCGCGGCTCTTATGACGCCAGCATCGTGCATGCCGATCCGCGCGCCGCCATTGTGGCGCTGTGCGATCCGTTCGAGGATCAGATTGAGAATGCGAAGCAACGGATCAAGGTGAGCAATCCAAAGGTGTATAAGAGCCACGACAAGCTGCTTGCGGACGGAGGCATCGACGCGGTGATCATCGCGACGCCGCCGTTCCTGCATCCGGAACACCTGGAAGCCGCTGTGGACGCCAAGAAACATATTTATTGCGAAAAGCCGATGGGCGTGGATATCGAGGGTTGCAAGCGGGTGATCAAGGCAGCCCGACGTGCGGATCCGAAAAAGGTGCTTTCCGTGGGTTTCCAGCAACGCTATGGGCCGGTTTACCTCGAAGCTTACAAGCGTATCCAAGAGGGGCAGATCGGGGAGATGGCGACGGCTCGCGCTTTTTGGATCGGAGGCGATCCTTTTAAGCGGCGCCCGTTCTCCGATCCACAGGTAGAGAAACTGCGTAACTGGTTCTGCTACAAAGAGTACTCGGGTGATTTCATTGTCGAGCAGGATTGTCACAACTTCGACGACCTGCACTGGTTTTTGGGAGGATTGCCGATCCGAGCGGTGGGGCGGGGCGGGACAAAGGTCCGCAAATCGATGGACTTGATGGATCATCTCAGCCTGATTTTTGAGTGGCCCAATGGAATTCTCGTGAATTTTGAGGCGAACCAGCTTACGCCTCCGGGGTTCAGCAGGGTGGGGGAGGAGTACACCGGCACGAAGGGCACCATCGAGACCTCCCGCAGTAAGATGGTCCATCACAAGAGCCCGAAAGAACACGAGACTATGGAATCCAAGCGCGACATCACGTTTGACGGGATCGAGCAATTCCTGGGGCGTATTCTCAGCGGCGACGTTGAAAATGTAGCAGAGCGTTCCGCCTATAGCACTATGATCGCCATCTTGGGGCGCACGGCCATTTACACGGGGCAGGAACAGACCTGGAAAGGTCTATTCGGCATCGCCTGATAGCGAAGGCAAGCGCCGGGTTCGAAACGCTTACAGCAGCTCCGCAGCGCTAAAAAAGAAGGGGATCTCGGCTGCGGCCGTTTCCGGACCATCGGAACCGTGAACCGCATTTCGACCAATATTCTCTCCGTAAAGGCGCCGGATGGTTCCCTCGGGTGCTTTAGCGGGGTCTGTCGGGCCCATCACCTCGCGCCATTTGGCTATGGCGTCCTCGCGTTCGAGCGCCAGCACAACCACCGGGCCCTCGGTCATGAATGCAACGAGCGCTTCATAGAATGGCTTGCCGCGATGCACGGCGTAAAATCCTTCCGCTTGCTCCTGGCGCAGCCGGAGCATCTTCATGCCCAGAATCCGAAAACCGTGCCGCTCAATAATGGCCAAAATGTCGCCCGTGTGTCCGGCGGCGACGGCATCCGGCTTGATGATTCCCAATGTTCTTTCCATGCTACCTCAGAGCGGCCTGCACCTTCTCGCCGATTTCTGCCGGCGACTGGCAAACGAGGATGCCGGCCTCAGCCATGGCTTTCATCTTGTCGGAAGCTCTTCCGGAGCCGCCCGAAATGATTGCGCCTGCGTGCCCCATTCTTCTTCCCGGAGGCGCTGTTTGCCCGGCGACAAACCCGATGACCGGCTTCCTGACGTGGTCTTTTACGTATGCCGCCGCCTGCTCTTCGGCAGCCCCGCCGATTTCACCGATCATGACGATGGCGTGTGTGTCCGGATCCTCATTGAACAACCGGATAGCGTCAATATGGGTGGTGCCGATGATGGGGTCGCCGCCGATGCCGATGCAAGTCGACTGGCCAATGCCCAAGCCCGTCAATTGCCAGACCGCCTCGTACGTGAGAGTGCCCGAACGTGACACGACGCCGACGTGCCCGGCTTTGTGAATGTGCCCGGGCATGATGCCGATCTTGCACTTTCCAGGCGAAATGATGCCCGGGCAATTGGGACCGATGAGCCGCGTATGCTTAGCTTTGAGGAATTCCCAAGCCTTCACCATGTCGAGCGTGGGAATGCCCTCCGTGATGCAGACCACCAGCTCCACGCCTGCGTCAGCCGCTTCCATAATGGCGTCTGCGGCGAACGCAGGGGGGACAAAGATGACGCTAGCGTTGGCGCCCGTTTCCGCCACCGCTTGTTTCACGGTGTTGAACACGGGAAGGTCCAAGTGGCGCTGCCCGCCTTTCCCGGGGACCACGCCGCCCACCACCTGCGTGCCATAGGCGATGGACTGTTGAGTGTGAAACGTGGCTTCCCTTCCGGTGAGCCCTTGTACGATGACCCTAGTCCGTTCGTCCACCAGTATGCTCATTGCGCCAACCTCACGACTTTCTCCGCAGCGTCCCTCATTCCGTCGGCTATGGTTAACGCCAGGCCAGATTCGGCAAGAATCCGCTTGCCTTCCTCGACATTCGTTCCCTCCATCCGGACCACGATCGGAGCTTTGACGTTGAGTTCCCGCGCCGCCGCCACCACGCCTGTAGCGAGTGTGTCGCAGCGCAAAATGCCGCCGAAGATGTTGATCAAGACGGCCTTTACGGCGGGGTCCGACATCAGGATGCGAAAAGCGTTCTTAATCTGGTCAGCGTTTGCGCCACCACCGACGTCCAGGAAATTCGCCGGGGAGCCGCCGGCGTACTTGATGATGTCCATGGTGGCCATAGCCAGCCCAGCGCCGTTAACCATGCAGCCGACCGTGCCGTCCAGTTTGATGTAGTTCAGGCCGAACATCGACGCATCCACTTCCAGAGGATCTTCCTCGTTCAGGTCTCGAAGCTCCATCAAATCCTTGTGCCGGTATAAGGCGTTGTCATCCAAGTTGATCTTGGCGTCGAGCGCCAGCACTCTGCCGTCTTGGGTCAATACAAACGGGTTGATCTCGGCGAGTGAAGCGTCGATATCCACGTAAGCCCGCGCCAGCGCCATCATCGCCGCAGCAGCGGCGTTGGCTTTGGTAGCGGGGATTGCCAGGCCAAAGGCGAGCTTGCGCGCCTGGAACGGCAACAGACCGTCAGAGGGATCGAAGGGTTCTTTCAGGATCTTCTCGGGCGAAATGGCCGCTACCTGTTCGATTTCCATGCCGCCCGCGGCGGAAGCCATGAACACCGGTTTGCCTGCGGCGCGGTCCAGCACGATTCCCAAATACAGCTCCCGCTCCACTGGCAGCGCTTCTTCAACCAGAACCTTGCGGACCAGCCGGCCTTCCGGTCCGGTCTGGTGAGTCACAAGCGTCATGCCAAGGATCTTGCGGGCTTGCTCCTCTGCCTCGTTCATGCCGCCGGCGATTCTTACGCCGCCCCCTTTGCCGCGCCCACCGGCGTGTATCTGCGCCTTGATCACGACGCTGCCGCCGATTCTCTTAGCCGCCGCCGCGGCTTCTTCGGGAGTCCCAGCGACTTCGCCCCTCGGCACAGGCACACCGTACTTCGCCAAGATGGCTTTGGCCTGGTATTCATGAATTTTCATGGGATTGCGCCCTGTGTTAGTATTCCAAGAAAAGCCAAATCACCACTATAGCATGCCGTTCTTGGATTACCTTTATCGGGTGTGCGCCCGCGAAAACCTGACGCCGGAGGAAGCCGCACTGGCCATGGATGCGATCCTTTCGGGCGAAGCCAGTCCGGTGCAGATTGGCGCCTTTCTCGCCGCGTTACGAACGAAAGGCGAATCGCCGGGCGAGATCCTGGGTTTCGCGCGCGCCATGCGCGCTCGCGCCGCGCGTGTGGATGCCGGACTGTCGGGAGAGCCGCTGGTGGACACCTGCGGAACGGGAGGCGATCTGTCTGGGACCTTCAACATTTCCACGATCGCCGCCTTGGTGGTGGCAGGTGCGGGCGTTTATGTGGCCAAGCATGGAAACCGTTCCCTTTCCAGCGCTTGTGGGAGTGCTGACCTGATGGAAGCCCTCGGCGTGCATATCGATCTCAGCCCGGACGCTATGGGACGCTGTATACGTGAGGTAGGGATCGGATTCTTATTCGCGCCCGCCATCCATGCTGCTACCCGGCACGCACAACCCGCCAGGGCGGCGCTAAAGATGCGGACTGCATTCAATCTGCTCGGCCCGCTGACCAATCCAGCGGGGGCGAGCATTCAGATCGCCGGCGCTCCATCTCCGGAAGCAGCGGAATTAATGGCCGAAGCGCTGGCGCAACTCGGGCTCCAGCGCGGTTTCGTGGTTCACGGCTCCGATGGGCTGGACGAGATAACGACCACGGGTCCCACGTTGGCGATGGAAATCTTCCACGGCTCCGTTGCCCGGCGTACGCTCACGCCTGAAGAATTCGGAATTCCGCCGGCGACCCCGGCAGATCTGAAAGGCGGAAGCCCGGCTGAAAACGCCGAACTCACGCTGCGCATTCTTGGGGGCGTTCGCGGCCCTCAGCGTGATGTGGTCCTGGCGAATGCGGCTGCGGCTCTGCTGGCGGCAGGCAAGGCGCGCGATTTCAGGGAGGGGATGCGGCTGGCGGCGGAATCCATCGACTCAGGTGCAGCGCGGCGCAAGTTGGACGCGCTCATCGCCTTCACGCACTCGATATGAGGCCGCTCCCCACCGGGGCTCAGCTCAAATCGGCGTAGCGTTTGAAGATTTGGGGCATGTTCTGGCTGAAAGCGGATCGCGCCAGCACCATGTTCGCTCCGGCTTCCAGCGCTTCGCGTTTCAGGTCGGCTTGCAAATGCGAGACAAACCCGAGAATGCTAATCGACTTCAGTTCCGAGTTATGCTTGATTTTCGAAATGGCTCGCACCGGAGACAGCCCGTTAATATTCAAATCGACGACAATCAGTACGGGCTTTTCTTTCGCCTTTTCGAGAAGGTCCTTTTCGGTCTTTACGAATTCGACTTCCAAGCCGGTGCGTTTGGCCGCATCGCTGATTTTGACCGTGAAGAATAGGTCCGTGACCGCGGCGAGGACTTTTTTGCGATCCTGCTTTTGCATAAGCGCTTATGGAATCCTTCCAAGCTCCGAGTTGGTTCATGCCAGTCCTGGACTGAGAACTAGACACAGGGGGGAAACTCTAGTGTACTAAGGAACTGTCCCGCTTCGCAAACGGGGCATGCCGGGTGATCACCGCAACCACTTAAGATAAGCGGGAAGCGCATGGAGCTGATCGACATGGTCAGGCGCGGAATTACCCGCGTAACCCGCGAGGCGGAACTTCCCCCTGCGCACTTCGCTCAACTGCTGTGTGCCCATCGGTCCCCAGCGCAGAACCGCCTTGCGCCGCAGCCCCGCTTGGCGAAGCAAGTAATCGGCTGTCTCCGTAGTGCTGGCGAACGTTCCCGGGAAGATTTCCGAATGGGTGAGTACAAAGCGTTTCCGTCCGGCTACGGCGTCACGGACCAGCTTCAGCCAGGGCGCCAGATTTGCGGTTTCCAGATCAGATTCGAGCGGACCCGGTTTTCCACTTTTGTAGCCGGTGTGGATTCCATCGATGCACAGAACCCGGTGGACCAGCTCGTAGCTGCGCGGGTCGCTGAGGATCTGCCGGACGGCGCCACAGCCGGCGCTCCATCCGCCCAGGATGACGGCGCCAAACCGAATCCCTGCCGCCTGCTCGGCCGCGTGGAGAAGGGCGGGGAAGCGCGAGGGATCCTCAAACTCCCGCGCGTACGTTCCTGAACCGGCTCCGAGTTGTATGGAGAAGGCTGCGATCCGGTGCTGAGCGGCGGCCACCTCGGGCAGCCAGCTTCCACCATGAAAAAACACGAGTAACGTTGCGCCTCGTCCTTTTCGGAAATTCCTGGGGAGAAACAGCCTGCCTACGCCCAGCGGCTCCCGGCGCCCCGGTGGAACGGTTTCGCGCAACCGAAGGTGAGGGCGGGTGTGTTCCACCATGGGGGAGGGGTTTTGCGACATCTGCGCTGCGCAACCCAAAGCCCAAAGCAAAACGAACGTCAGATAGCGCCACATAGTCCAAGACGATTTTGTCACAGCGCAGGTTTGCGGTACGATGAGGAGCTTATGATTCGACCATCACGTCGCGGGTTTCTGGCGTTTGGGTTTGGTAGCCCGGCGTTTTCCGGACGGAGCTCAAGCGGGGCCGAAGAGATGAAGCGGCGCCACTTGCTGGCGGGGGCCTTGCCCGCCGAAAAGCTAGCAGGACTGATCATGCCGCGCACCCAATGGCGTCCCTTTCCCACTGCTTCTGAGAGAAGCGCGTGGAACCATCTTCCCGAGGCCGTAAGAAAGGAAGCCATTGCCGCCGCTGAGCGCCATCTGGGCGCTACATGGGAGGTGTTGCCCGCTACGTTGTTTCTGGAATTCAAGCGTACGGGAAATCGGTCCCATTATGAGGGAGTCTATAACGCCCGGCGCGGACGGCTGCGCGAACTTGTCATTGCCGAGTGCGTGGAAGGAAAAGGCCGGTTCCTGGATCCCATCGCCAACGGAATCTGGTTGATCTGCGAGGAGACCTACTGGGGCTATCCGGCGCATGTGGGCGTGCAGAAAGCAGGCGTGGGTTTGCCGGACGTCACTGAGCCTACGGTGGACCTGTTTGCCGCGGAAACGTCGGCTCTACTGGCCTGGACGGACTATCTTTTGGGACCTTTGCTGAACGGCGTGTCGCCCTTGCTCCGGAAAAGAATAGCGTGGGAAATCAACCGCCGCATTCTGACGCCGAACCTGGAGCGAGATGATTTCGGTTGGATGGGCTTGGGGCCCAATCTCAACCGCCCGATGAATAACTGGAACCCGTGGATCAATTCCAACTGGCTAACTTCCGTGCTTCTTGTCGAGCCGGATGAAAAGCGCCGCATCGCGGCGATTCGGAAGATTTTGTTGAGCCTCGACCGTTTTCTGGATTCCTATGCCGACGACGGTGGTTGTGACGAGGGGCCGGGCTACTGGGGAAGGGCAGGAGCGTCGCTATTCGACTGCCTGGAATTGCTCTATTCGGCCAGTGGCGGGAAAATTCAGTTTTATTCTCATCCTCTGGTGGGCGAAATCGGACGTTACATTGTGCGCGCGCACATTGCAGGGGACTGGTACACGAACTTCGCGGATGCTTCAGCGCGCAATGCCATCCCCGGCGATTTGGTGTTCCGGTACGGGGCGCGCATCGGCGATGAAAACATGCGGTTGTTGGGAGCTTGGGCTGTCAAGCATGCAAGCAGCGCGCGGCGCTCTTCGGAAAGCCTTGGGCGCCTGCTGCCGGCGCTGTTTGATTGGCAGGAAATCGAGGGCGCGCCTGCTCGCCAGCCGCTGATCCGCGACGCTTGGATGCCCGGGATTCAAGTCATGACCGCGCGTATGCGGGCTGGATCGACGGATGGTTTGTATTTAGCGGCCCAAGGAGGTCACAACGCGGAGAGCCACAACCACAACGACGTTGGAAATTTCATTGTTTTCGCCGACGGCGAGCCTGCCATCATCGACGTGGGCGTGGAAACGTACAGCGCCAAGACGTTCAGCCGCCACAGGTATGAAATTTGGACCATGCAGTCGGCCTTTCATAACCTGCCCACGATCGACGGCGTGATGCAGGGGGCGGGGCGGGAGTTTGCGGCGCGGAACGTCGCTTGCCGCCTGAGTGAAGAGCTCGCAGAATTACGGATGGACATAGCCAGGGCTTACCCGGCTGAAGCCGGTTTAAAACAGTGGTTGCGAGTCTTTCGTCTAGATCGGACGAAGCGCTTCATTGAGATCGCGGACGAATACGCCATGGAGAAACCAGCCAGGCAGGTGACGCTCACGTTGATGACGCCGTGCCATGTTTCGACGGCTACGCCGGGAGCGGTTACACTGACGCATTCCGGATTTCGCCACGGCGCCGTGCGTGTGCGGTTCGAACCAGCGACCCTGAAACCGGTGATCGAGCCGGTGCACATCACCGATTCGCGGTTGAAAGCGGTTTGGGGCGATCTTATTTACCGCGTGCTTCTCACCGCAGAAAGGCCTCCGCAAACGGGCGGCTTCCGGCTCAGAATAGCGCAAGAGGGCGCCTGAAAGCCGTACGGAAGGCGCCCATAGCGCGTAGCGCCCCGCCGGCGTGCGTTACTATGGGCGTTAGCGTCCTGCATCCATGATCAAGACTCTGATTTTTGACCTTGGCAATGTGATTGTCCCCTTTGACTTCTCGCGCGGGTATGCCCAGTTGCAAGCCCATTGTTCGCTGCCGGCGGACGAGATCCGGCGGCGCATTAGCGCGGTCAGCCTCTCGGAACGATATGAATCGGGAAAGATCGATTCGGCGCAGTTCGTGCAAGAGATGGAGCGGTTGCTCGGCGTAGACCTCGGCTTTGAAGAGTTTGCCCGGATTTGGAACAGCGTTTTTTATCCGGAAACCAGCATTCCCGATGAAATGCTGGAAGCGCTTGGCGAGAAGTATCCGCTGATTTTGCTGTCCAACACCAACCCGCTACACTTTTCGATGCTCCAAGAGCAGTATCCCATCTTCCGGCATTTTGATGAGTATGTTCTGTCCTATCAAGTAGGCGCGATGAAACCATCGCCGGAGATTTATCAAGAAGCACTGAGGCGTGCAGGATGCCGGCCGGAGGAATGTTTCTTCACAGACGACATTGCCGCGTATGTGGAAGGAGCAAGGGCGCTCGGCATCGATGCCGTTCAGTTTCAATCCTGCCAACAGATTCAGAAAGAGATGCGCGCCCGCGGAATCCGGTGGTAACCCTGAGCGAGCGTTCTCACAGCAGCGCGGTATCGAGACGTTCCTCCGTCACGCGGCCCTCGGGGGACGGTTCAGGGGACTTAACCGGACCGGACTCCGTCGCATGGCGGAGATATTCCAGCAGAGATTCTACGGATCCGTCAAAAAAGGCTTCTACTAATTCGCGAACGGCTACGGCCCTTAAGGCTTCACGATTTGCGATGGGTGTGTATACGAAAAGGCGGCCCACTTTGCGGCGGCTGGCGCTGCCCCGGCGCACTAGGCGGTCCAGCAGCGTCATCACCGTTGTGTAAGCCAAGTCCTTGCGTCCGGCGAGTGCTTCCCGCACTTCCTTCACGCTGGCTTCGCCAGTTTTCCATAATACCTTCAAGCACTCAAGCTCGAGCGGCGGCGGGATTTCGCGGGGCGGAGCAGGTTTACGCATGTCACTTTTTCAGTAACGCTTGTTGTAATTTGTCGGCAAATATCGAGTTTTGAACAGGAGCCGCGCGGCGCGAGACCGTAGGTTGCTGCGCCGGCGCGGATTTCGATTCCCATTTAGCGTTGAGGTAGCGTTTTTTCTTCAGCACGGAACGGTCCAGTGCACCATTGTACGCCGTCCAGTTCCCCTCCACATAATTGTCTTTAGCAATCGTGGCCCGCATGCATTCCATCTTCGAATCGAGGTTGTCGAGGTGGTGCAGCAAGAGCGCTTCGGGGAACAGGGGGATTTTCGGGGATCCGAATTCCAGTTCTCCATGGTGGCTTAAGATCATGTGTTCGAGCAGCTTGCGTTTTGCAGGCGGAAAGTTAGGAAGCTTCTGAAACTGGTCGCCTAGCATGGAGAGCGCCAGGTAGATGTGCCCAAGAAGCTGTCCGTCGTCGGTGTAGCTGAAACCACGTTCATAGCTGAGTTCGTAAATCTTTCCGATGTCGTGCAAAATCACGCCCGCCAGCAGTAGGTCCTCATCAATATCGGCGTAATGCGCGGCAGCGAATTTGGCGAGCCGGCACAGAGACAGATTATGCTCGATCAGCCCGCCAAGCCAAGCGTGGTGGATCGATTTCGCCGCCGGCGCCGTCTTGTATTTGCGGGCGATCTCTTCGTCGGCGAAAACCGTTTGCAACAGCGCTCGGAAATCCGGATCTTTCATCCCCGCTATGATCTCCAAGAGTTCCGCAAACATTTCGTCGGGATTTCGAGCCGAAGCCGGGAAAAAGTCAGCGTAGTCGATTTCCCGTTCGTCGGCAGGCTGAATCCGGTGGACCGTAATTTGCAAGCGGTTCTGGTAGATCTGCGTCACTCCTTTGACCTGGACGAAGTCATCCCGGTCAAACGTGTCCATGGTTTCCGCGACGTTATCCCACATTTTCCCTTCGAGGTCTCCGGTCCTATCGGAAAACTGAAGGGAAAGGTACGGTTCCCCCGACTTTTTCTGGCGCACTTCTTTGGACTGAACCAGGAAGACGCCGTTGACCTGCTGGTTCGGCTGGAGATCGCCGATGTAAGGAGATTTCATGGCGCGAGCCTATTTCTTCCGTGATGTTGCGTCCACCACCCGGACGTCCTTGGGTTTGGCGTGGGTGCCGGGGATGGGGATCATCCATAGCAACCGCTTCCTGCGCGTCCGCGCCATCACGTCCTGCTTGGAGACCGTTTCGGGTTTAAGCTGAGCCGGGTCGGTCCAGCGGGTATCTTTCCCGGGCGCGGCCGCGGTGTCCACATAGCCGTCCTTGATCTCAAGAAACGCGTCTCGGCGCAACTGAGTAAGGTATTCGCGGACCTTCGGCTGGAAGATGGGCCGCATGAGGATATCCATGATTTCGGGTTCGGCTTCTTCCAGGCTTGCCTGGCCCGCCTTTTGGTGTTCATCCACCTTCAAAATCAAGAAGCCATTCGGGCGCTTGATGGGATCGGTGACATAATTCTTGGGCTGATCCCATATTAGTTTCTCGATGGCGGGATCCAGTTCGCCTTTCCGGAAACCGCCGATATCGCCGCCCTGGGAGGCGGACGCTGCGTCGGAATTGTCGCGCGCCAGTTCGAAGAATTTTTCGCCTTTACGTGCTCGGGCCACTAAGTCTTTTGCCTTCTTTTCGGCTGCGGCGACGCCCGCTGCATCCTTGCCTTCGGTGCTTACCAGTATTTCGCGCAAAAACACGCGCTCTTCACGCACGAAGTCACCCTTGTGTTCCTCGTAATACTTCTGGATTTCAGCTTTCGGGATCCGGATCTTTTCACCCACTTCTTGCCGGATGACGCGTTGCGTCAGCATGCTATTCCGGGCCTCAGCCTTGAAGTCCTCGAAGGTCATGCCGGACTGTTCCCGGATCCATGCTTGGAACTTGTCGGGGTCGGCGATCTTGTTTTGCAACTGGATCTCCGCCAGATACTTGCTGAGTTCATTATCCACGTTGATATTCAGCTCTTTGGCGCGGCCGATCAGCAAGATTTGGTCGATGCGGTCTCGCAGCAAGTCGCCTTCCCGCTCTTTCAAGGCTTTTTCTAAAGCAGCTCCCGTGAGGCCCCGTTGCCGTAGCTCGGCGGCCATCTGCCGCCGGGACCGCTCCAGTTCGGACTTGGTGATGATCTCGCCGTTCACCTTGGCGACGATTTCATCGATCACCTGCACATCGCCGGCCCACAACGCCAGCGGAAGCAAGAGACCAGTCACGACAGAAGTCGGAAACACCATACGCTTTCATTATCTCCAAACACTGGGAACGCCGCATGGGGAGCGCCGGTTACAGCTTTTCCAAGAGGTCCCGAATCAACGCCAAAAGCGAAGAGGGATCCTGCGGGCCATGTACGGGCAGCCGCAAGACGCCCGCCGGCGTAAACTGCGCTCCGGCAGTGCCCCGCACCAGATCTGTGAGCGCCGCCGGCTCGACGCGAGCGCCGGGATGGAATTTTATGTTCAGCAACCCGTGGCGCCGCTCCACGATCTCTATGCCAATCTGCTCCGCCTTCGACTTCAAGAGTGAGAACTCCACCAAATCCCGCACTTTTGACGGCGGCTCTCCGTAGCGGTCGGATAGTTCCTCGAGCACACGCACGGCTTCGTCGCGGTTTCGGGCGTCGGCTATGCGCTTGTAGTATCGGAGGCGCTGCTGCTCGTCCGGAATATAATCCGGTGGAATTCGCAGGTCGAGCCCCAAATTCAGGGTGGAATGAATTTCAGGGCGCACCTGCTCGCCTTTCAATTCCTGAACGGTTTCTTCGAGCAACCTCACATACATATCGAAGCCCACCGCAGCAATATGTCCGTGCTGCTCGCCGCCGAGCAAATTCCCGGCGCCCCGCAGTTCGAGGTCAAGGGCTGCGATTTTAAAGCCGGCGCCCAAGTCGCTGAATTCTTTCAACGCCGCGAGTCTCTTGCGGGCCACTTCGCTCAATTCCGTGTCTTTGGGAACCAGCAGATAGGCGTAGGCGCGGCGGTTCGATCTTCCAACGCGCCCGCGTAACTGATACAGTTCAGCCAGCCCGTAGCGTTCGGCGTTCTCAATGATGATTGTGTTGGCGAGGGGGATGTCAAGGCCGTTCTCTGCAATCGTCGTACACACCAGTACGTCCGATTCGTGGCGCATGAAGCCGAGAATAACCTTCTCCAGCGCTTCTTCGCCCATCTGACCGTGCCCCACCGCGATCCGGGCGTGCGGCACGAGCTGTTGTAACGAAGCGGCGCGTTCCCAAATTGTTTCGACGCGGTTATAGATGTAGTAGACCTGTCCGCGTCGCGCCAGCTCCTGTTCGATGGCGGTCCTGATCAGATCCGGGTCCAGATGCGCAACCACAGTGTGAATGGCCAAACGGTCTTTGGGAGGCGTTTCGATGACCGACATGTCCCGGATTCCTAGGAGCGACATATGTAGGGTCCTCGGGATGGGCGTCGCGGTCATGGTGAGCACGTCGATGTTTCGCCGAAGCTGCTTGATGCGCTCTTTGTGCCGCACGCCAAACCGTTGTTCTTCATCCACAATCAGCAGGCCCAAATCGCTGAACTCAACGTCTTTTGAAAGCAGCCTGTGCGTGCCAATGGCTATGTCGACCTTCCCGCTGGCCAGGTCCTCCAGGGCTTGTTTGATTTCCTTGGCGGACCGGAAACGGCTGAACAGTTCCACGCGCACCGGAAACGGCGCGAAGCGCCGCCGGAAGGTTTCGTAGTGCTGGTAGGCCAGCACCGTCGTCGGCGCGAGTACGGCCACTTGCTTGCCGTCTCCCAACGCTTTGAAGGCGGCGCGCATGGCGACCTCGGTTTTTCCGTAGCCTACGTCGCCACACAACAGCCGGTCCATGGGTTGTGGGCTCTCCATGTCCCGTTTGATGTCGGCGAGCGAAGCCAACTGATCGGGAGTGGGCGTGTATTCGAACGACTCTTCGAACTCCCGCTGCCAGTTGCTGTCGGGAGAAAACGCGAAGCCCTCAGCCAGTTTGCGAGAGGCGTAAAGCTTGAGTAGCTCGTCCGCCATGTCGCGCATCTTGGCCTTCACGCGCGATTTTGTGCGGTTCCAAGTGACGCCGCCGATCCGGTCCAACGACACGGCCCCATCCCCCGCGCCGCGGTAGCGGTGGACCAAATCCAGGCGCGAAAGGGGCACGTACAGCTTGGCCCCCCCAGCATACTCGAGCATCATAAAATCGCCGCTCTGTCCGCCCTGATGGAGCTCCTTGACCCCTAAGAAGCGGCCAATGCCGTGCTCCAGGTGAACCACATAGTCGCCCGGCTTTAGATCGGCCAGGTCGGCGGTGAAAGCGGTAAGTTTCGACCCTTTGCGGGCGGGCTGTAGCGCCAGCTCGGCGGTTTCGAATAAGTCGCTGGAACCGATGAGGGCTAGTTTTGCTGCGGGCAGCACGGCGCCGCGCCGGACCCGCCCCTGAATCAGGTAAACGCTGGCTAGCGGACCGGCCATGTACGCCCGCTCCGCGAGGTACTGGGGCGTAGCCTGGGTGGACTCCATTCCCAGTTGGAAGGGAAGCTCATACTCCTGGCAAATATCGGCCAGCCGCTCGATCTCGCCAGGAGATGGGGCGAAAAAAGCGACGCGGTAACCCTGTTCGACGAGAGTCCGGGTTTCGGCCAGCGCTACCGGCAGGTTCCCGTGATAGGCCGTAGCCGGGCGTGTGGAAATATGCATGCTCCCCGCGCCGAGATCCAGCTCCCGAATCAGCAGCCCGGGAGGCCGTAAGCGCACGAGTTCATCCCAACGATAGAAAACCTTTTCCGGCGGCGCGACGCAGCGATCCGCCTCCTCTTCCAAACGTTTCCACAAAGCTCCGCACGTTTCTTCGAGCGGCTCGGGCTCGTCGTGGACCACGAGAGCCTCCGGTAGGAACTCGAGCACCGTCATGCTCTGCTCCCGTTCGGCGGCTGCGAGAAACTCCCAACCTGGCTCACCGCCCAAGCGTTCCATCAACTCCGGCGTCTTGGGCTGTTCGGTCAAGGGCAAGATGGTGCAGGCGGAGATCTTCAAGACGGAACGTTGCGTTTCCACGTCGAACCGCCGGATTTCTTCCACCGTATCGCCGAAGAACTCGATCCTAACCGGGCGCTCGGCATCGGCGGGAAAAACGTCGAGGATGCCTCCGCGCACCGAATACTCCCCTTCCATTTCGACTGGATCACGCTTTTCATACCCCACGCTGGCTAAATGCGTCACCAAAGCATCCAGAGGGACCTCCTCGCCGGTGCGAAGGGTAACGGCAAGCTGTCGGTAGAAGGCAGGCGGGGCAACCTTCAGCAGGGCGGAAGCTGCGGAGGTTACTACTATGGACGCTCCTTCGGTCGCCAGCTTCCACAATCGGGTGGCTCGCTGTTCGGAAATCTCTGAATGCGGTGACAGGCGCTGGAAGGGCAGCACATCCAGAGCGGGAATGAATAAAGGGCGGGGCAGGTTCCGTTCCGGAACCAGCAACTCGAAAAAGGTTTGGATCAGCTCAAAGAGCGACTCCGCTTGCGGGCTCCCGGCTGTCACCAGCATCAGAGGGCGCTCCGTCAGCCGCCACAGTAGCGTGAGATATAAGGCCTTAGCCGTCGGGATGAGGCCGGAGACGGCCGCCGGGCGCGTCTCTCCGGATAAAATGGCGCGCACCAGTTGCTGGAGCTCCGGTTGGCGCCCGATCGATTGAAACAATTCGCGGATCGCAGGATGGGTCAAGGCTAGCGGATAAGCGGCCTCACGCGCGGGTTTTGGGCTCGTTCCATACTACGGCTTTACAAAAAGCCACGAGCTAACCTGATCGCGCGCGGACCGACTCCCCATTTCCTTTCCCATTATAAAGACGCTGGAGGCGGGGCTAGTGAGCCATTCGGCGCGCCAGCGTTTTTGGGAAGGCCGTTGCTAATATGTGACCAGTGCACCACGCTAACCGATTCCGCCGCATTCTTGTGCGCGCTGCTAACTGGGTGGGAGACGCGGTGATGTCGCTGCCGGCGCTTGGCGCCATACGCCGGGCGTTTCCAACCGCATCCATCGCCGTAGTGGCGCGGCCATGGGTATTGGATCTCTACCGGCGTGAGCCATTTTTGGACGAGGTGATTCCTTACACGGCGCCGCGAGGCGCGTCGGGGTGGGGAGAGAAGTGGCGGTTTGCGCGCTCGCTATCAGAACGAAATTTCGATTGCGCCATCCTGCTTCAGAACGCGTTCGAGGCGGCGCTCCTGGCTTGGCTGGCGCGCATTCCCCGGCGGATTGGCTATGCTCGCGACGGGCGCGGGTGGCTATTGACTGATCCGGTGCCCGTCCCCAAAGCCGGTGAAATTCCGCATCACGAGCGGTTTTATTACCTCGAGTTGCTGCGGAGAGCAGGGCTGATCTCCGAGACGCCCGGGGTGAACATGATTCGCCTCGCGGGTGCAGATGCAGCGCGTGCTGCCGGGCATGCGAGGTACGCGGAACTAGGCGCGCCAAGGCCGGTGATTGGTGTGAGCCCAGGCGCTGCCTACGGCGGCGCGAAGCGGTGGCTGCCAGAGCGCTTCGCAGAGTCTGCGGCGGAACTGGTGAGACGGCTTGGGGGAACTATAGCGGTGTTTGGTGCGAAGGATGAGGTGCGCTTGTGCGAAACAGTGGAAGCCGCCGCCCGGCAATGGGGCGCTCCTGTCCTCCAGTTTGGGGGAAGGACATCCCTGGCGGAATTCATTGAACTGGCGGCGGCTTGCGAGGTGTTTCTTTCGAACGATTCGGGCGCGATGCATATCGTTTCGGCGTTAGGCGTGCCAGTGGTAGCCGTGTTCGGCGCCACTGACCCGCTGGGGACCGGTCCGGTGGGAGAACACACGCGCGTAATTCAAGAGAAGGTAGAGTGTGCTCCCTGCTTATTGCGGGAATGCCCGGTCGACCACCGCTGCATGACTCGCGTCACGGTTGAGCATGTGGTCGATGCAGCCCTGGCGCTGCTAGGGCAGGCGCGCTCGTGCTGAAATGGAAGAGTTGGTTGGAGAGAATACAATGTCACACCGCGCCGCGGCCGCACTCGCGAGACCTCCGGCTGCGATCTCGGAAGTGTTATGACGGGGCCGCGAATTCTGGCGATTCGCCTTGGCGCGATGGGCGACATTATCCATACGCTTCCTGCCGTGGCCTCCCTCAAACATAGCTTCCCGCGTTCGAAGTTGTGCTGGATTGTCGAGCCGCGGTGGGCGCCGCTGCTAGAAGGGAACCCGTTCATCGACGAAGTCATCATTCTCGAACGGGGCAGCGTGAGGGGAATTTGGGAAACCCGGAAACGGTTGCGACGGGAACGGTTTGACTTGGCGGTGGATTTCCAGGGTTTAGTGAAGTCGGCGCTGGTTGCGACGGCGGCGTGGCCGGAAAAGATTGTCGGTTACCATCCCTCGGAAGTTCGAGAAAAATGGGCGGCTTTATTTTATTCCACCAAAGTGCGGACACAATCCGCGCATGTCGTGGATCGCCATTTGGAACTGGCCGCAGCGGCAGGAGCGGCTTCCTTGGTGAAGAGTTTCCCGCTGCCGGAGGGAAAGCCGGAAGGGCGACTTCCGGAGGGCCGGTTTGTGCTTGCCTCCCCTCTGGCAGGATGGGCCGGCAAGCAGTGGCCGCTCGAATACTATGGGCGGCTTGCTCGCTTGCTCCAAAAGGAGTTGGACTTGCCGCTGGTCCTGAATGGCCCGCCGGACTCCAGGCCGGTGCTGGCGGAAGTAGCAGGCGCTATCCCTCACCTTTCGAGCCTCCCTGGTTTGATTGACGCCACCCGTCGAGCGGCTGCGGTGGTGGGTGTGGATAGCGGACCTATGCATCTGGCTGCGGCGTTGGGCAAGCCAGGGGTGGCGATTCTCGGTCCCACCGATCCGGCGCGCAACGGGCCTTACGGCGGCACGATGAAAGTCTTACGGAGCGCGAATGCAAGAACCACGTATAAGCGCCGGACTGTGATAGAAGGCAGTATGCGCGAAATCTCCCCGGAAATGGTTTTCGAAGCGCTTGCGGGAGAGTTGACCTCGAGGCGCAGCTCAGCAGGTAACCATCTTTAAATGCGGCGCTATTACTTTCCGAAACGGTATGCGGCTTTTGCGGCGAAAGTGAGAGTGCCGGGCGGCTTCCTGTTGGTGGGGGCGTTCGCCTGGCTGGCAAAGCCATCCCCGCTCGCTCTCGGGTGTGGCGGTGCGGTGGCGATATTAGGGATTTGGTTGCGCGCCTGGGCGGCTGGTCATCTGGCCAAAAACCAGGAGCTCGCGACGAGCGGTCCTTACCGGTATTTGCGCAATCCGCTATACGCCGGGACGCTGATCGTCGCTGCCGGTTTGGTGATCGCGTCGCGGCAAGCGGGGTTGGCCGTGCTTTCCGCAGCGGTGTTTCTCGGCATCTATCTGCCGGTGATCGAACAAGAAGAGCAGCATTTGCGGAAACTATTCCCGGATTATGAAGCTTACGCCGCCGCGGTCCCGCTGCTGTGGCCCAAGCGCGGATACAAGGGGGGCGGAAAGCGCTTTTCGTGGCGTTTGTACTGGCGCAATCAGGAATACCAGGCCGCCTTCGGACTGTTAGCGGGACTGGTATTTCTGTATTGGAAGATGAAGGCTGGCTTGTGATTCGGTAGGCTCAATAACATGAGAACGCTTTCCATAGGGCTCGTATTGCACGCCACATTGTCGATATGTGCAGGCGCTGACGCCTATCAAGCGGAACGGTTACGCCGCTTTCAGGAAGCCAAGTTCGGCATGTTCATTCATTGGGGGCCTTATTCGCTTGCCAGCGTGGAGGCCTCCTGGCCTATCATGCGCCCAGGCGCCTGGGGAATCAGTGAGGCCGAGTATAGGGCGCTGCCGCAACGCTTTAACCCTGTGAAATTCGACCCGCAAGCGTGGGTGCGGCTGGCGAAAGCCGCCGGTCAGCGTTATATGGTCTTCACCTCCAAGCACCATGACGGCTTTTGTATGTTCGACTCTTATTACACGGACTACAAAATTACCAGGACCCCATACAAACGGGACATTGCAGCTATGCTGGCTGCCGCTGCGCACCAGGAGAACCTGCCTTTCGGATTCTACTATTCCCCTCCGGACATGAATCATCCCGGGTTTCGTGACACCTCAAGACCCGCAAGCGAGAATTGGGCCGGTCAGCCAGAGCGCCCTGAGTGGCCGCTTTACCTGGACTACATGGAGTTGCAGATTCGCGAGCTGCTGACCCGTTATGGCGACATTTTCGTCATCTGGTTCGACGGGCTGAGCAATCAGGGTAAATACGATGGTTACCGGTTTCACCGCATCATCCGCGAAATCCAGCCCCTGGCTCTCATCAACAACCGCATTGGGCTCACGGGGGATTTCGTGACGCCTGAACAACGTTTGCCCAAAGGCATCCCCGTCAAGGGCGCATCTGTCTCTGGAACCAACCCCAATGATAAAGGGCTGTTATCCGTTCCACCGAAGCCGGAAGACTTTCAGCCCTGGGAGACGTGCATGACCATCAACCGCACATGGGGCTACAACCGGAATGATCGGAACTTCAAATCCACGCGCGAGTTGATACGCGCTCTGGTGGACGCAGCCAGCCGGGGAGGAAATTTTCTGTTGAATGTTGGACCAACGCCGGAGGGCGTCATCCAGCCGGAATTTGAAGAGCGACTCCTGGCCATCGGGCGCTGGTTGAAGGTGAACGGGGATGCGATTTACGGCACTACCTATGGCCCTTTGCAAAACATACCTTTTGGGCGTATGACCGCCAAGGGCAAGCGGCTGTTCCTTCATGTGTATGACTGGCCCAAAGAGTCTCTGGAGTTGAAAGGCTTGCAGTCCAAAGTTACGCGAGTGACTTTGCTCGCAGGCAATCGGCCTGTAAAGTTTACACAAAAGGATGATATGCTCAGAATATCGATCGCCGGGATCACGCCGGATGAGAACGTGACGGTGTTTGCGCTAGAGACTCGCTGATCCCGCGGAGGGGAATTTGTTCACTCGTATCTTTTGGGTAGTGCTGGACAGCGTTGGCGTGGGTGAAATGCCGGACGCTGCGGCTTACGGAGATGCGGGCAGCGACACCCTAGGCAACATGGCGCGCATGCGCCCATTGCGAATTCCTAATCTTGCCGCGCTGGGAATCGGCAATATCCGGCCTATCCACGGAGTTCCACCGGCCGTAGAGCCGGAGGGCGCTTACGGTAAGGCGGCGCTTGCCTCGCCTGGCAAAGATACGACCACCGGACACTGGGAGATGGCCGGAATCATCCTATCTCGTCCTTTCCCGCTTTATCCGAACGGTTTCCCGCCGGAAGTGATGGAGGAGTTTCATCGGCGCATTGGCCGCCGGACCTTAGGCAATTACCCGGCTTCGGGCACAGAAATCATTCAGAAGCTGGGCGAGGAGCACATGCGCACGGGCTGGCCGATCGTGTACACCTCCGCAGACAGTGTCTTTCAGATCGCGGCGCATGAGGAAGTGATCCCCCTAGCTGAGCTCTACCGCATCTGCGAGATAGCTCGGGACATTTTGAGAGGTGAACATGAGGTGGGACGTGTCATCGCGCGGCCGTTTGTGGGCGTTCCCGGGTCTTTCCGGCGGACGGCGAACCGTCATGACTATGCAGTGCCGCCGCCTCCCGGTATGCTCCTGGATCGGCTGGCGGAGCTTGGAGTTCCGGTTCTTAGCATCGGGAAGATCGCCGATGTTTTTCTGAACCGCGGCGTAAGCGAGGCGTGGAAAACCAAGTCCAACGCCGAAGGGATGGAGAAGCTGTTGGAGGCTGCGGAAAGGTTCAGCCGCGGTTTGGTGTGGGCCAATCTTGTGGATTTCGACATGCTTTACGGCCACCGCAACGATGTGGAGGGTTATGCGCGCGCCCTCGAAGCAGTGGACGCCTGGCTGCCGTCTATGCGCGCCGCCTTGCAACCGGGCGATTTGCTGCTTGTAACCGCCGACCACGGGTGTGATCCCACCACGCCTTCCACAGATCACAGCCGTGAATACGTCCCCATACTGGCCACCGGCTTCTTGGTCCGGCGTGGGGTCAATCTAGGCGTGCGGCCAACATTAGCCGATATGGGGCAAACGGTGGCGGAAAACTTCGGCGCGAAGCTCGACTCGGGAGAGAGTTTTCTGTCGGCTCTCTGCTAGCGAGGGCTGTCAGCGGACCAGCGGCGCCACAGAAACCGTCGTGAGACCAGCCACAAACAACAACAGCATCACGGCCAGCAGCGCCTTTACCTTTGCAGACGCTCCTGCGAATTCCTTCCAAACCAGCAAACCCCACAAAGCGCTGATCATGGTGGCGCCCTGTCCGAGCGCATAGCTGATGGCTGGTCCGACGTTGATCTCCCTCGGAGCGCTGGCGGCGACAAAGTTCGTCAGCGTGCCGGTGCACCAAATCAAGCCCCCCGCCACGCCGAGCAGATGCTGCCTGGCCGTACCTTGAAAGTAATCCCGTACTCCTACCGGCGGCCCTTGGACCGGCAGGTTCATGAAATACAGGTTGAAAACGAAGGTGGATAGAAATACTCCAATGGCGAAAACAAGCCCTACCGCGTATGGGCCCAGCCCAATTTCACCCTGCTTGCTAATCTCCACGATGGGGTAGAACGAACCCATGAGCACTCCTGAAGCCAAGCTGAGCGCGATGCCTTTCACCGGGGACTTCTTCTTCACTCCTGCGGCCGCCGGGCTTGGAGATGCGCCCGTTTCTTCCCGCGCTTTTTGGGCGGCGTGCTGTGCGTAGGCGATGGCGTCCGTGATGATGGCCATGACTACGAGCGCCGCCCCTGCAAAGAGCAGCCCCCGGTTTCCCTGGGGATTGATCGCGTAATTCCAAACCACCCCGATCACCAGCGCCAAGCCGATTCCAACCGGAAACGCCACCGCTAACCCGGCCACAGTGATGGCTGCCACAAGCAGGATGTTCGCCAGATTGAATACGACGCCGCCCAGCAGCCCCCAAAAGATCTGGCGCTTGCCCGTCACAGCCAAGTTATCCAACACGGTGAGATCGTCGCCCATAGAACCAAACGTAGCTGCGGCGAGGATGGCGCAAAGCAGGACGCCGAAGGCGTAGTCAAAATAGAAAAGCTCGAAACGCCATTTCCCTGCTAGTTTCGTGGTGTTGGCCCACGATCCCCAGCAGATCATGGAAATGATGGTCAGCAAAAGGGCGGCGGTGTAGGTGGTCGGGATAATCATGGCGCGCTTCTCGCTCCTCAAGGCGGCAAGCTGTGTCAGCTAGTTCCGCTGCTCCGAATTCTGTATAATACACCGTTCCGGGAGGGGAAGCTTATGCTGCTCCGAGCTTTTGCGGTTATTACCCTGGTTGCCGCCGCAGCCTCCGCTCAGCGGCAAAAGGTCACCATCAACGCCGAAACTCCGGAGGGCGCGCTGCTTCAGCAGTTTGGGCAAGAACAGGATGAAGCGAAAAAGATCGCCATAGCCGAGCAATTCCTGGAGAAGTTTCCCAAACATGAGGGCGCCCCCTGGCTGATGGGCTTGTTACAGCCCCTTTATCTCAAAACCAACCAGTTTGACAAAGCGATCGCTATCGGTGAGAAGTTGCTGGCTGCGGATCCGGACGATGCCGAAATCGCCCACAACACGCTGAAAGCGGCGGAAGGGAAAAAAGATCCGGACTTGATTGTTCTGTGGTCCAATCGGACGTCGGCGGTGGCGCGCAAGGTCGCCGCGAAGCCGAAGCCTCAGAACGAAGACGAGATCGAGAGTTGGAAATATGCGGTGGATTACGCCAAGCAGTTGGATACTTACACCGAGTATGCTTTGTACCGCGCTCTTCTCGAAACCCCCGATCCCCAAAAGAAAATCGCTCTGGCTGAAGCGCTGGAACAGCGCAACCCTGCCAGCCAGTATCTTCCACAAATGGCCGGGCCATTGTTTGTCGCATATCAGCAGACCGGCAACAAAGACCGCGCTCTGGCGGTCGCGGAGCGAACCTTGGAAAAGGAGCAAACCAACGAAGACATGCTTCTTGCCGTAGCCGATAATTGCCTTCAGAAAAAGGAGTACGATCGCGCCATCGGCTACAGTGAAACTCTCGTGAAGTTGATGACATCCAAGGCCAAGCCGGAAGGCGTTACGGATGCGGATTGGGAAAAGAAGAAAACCTTGACGGTCGGCGTAGGCAACTGGATTGCCGGCATGAGCTATATGGCCAAGAAGCAATATGCGCAAGCAGACAAAGCGCTGCGCGCCGCCATCCCTTTGGTGAAAGAGAATGATCAGATGCTGGCCGCGGCGTTGTTCAATGCCGGTCTGGCGAACCACAGCCTGAAGAGGATGGCGGACGCCGCCAATTTCTTTGAGCAATGCGCGAAAATCAAGAGTCCGTTTCAAGCACAAGCTCAACAAAATGTGAGGGCGATTCGCGGAAGATGAATATTCTGGTTCCTAACCTCGGCTCAACTTCTCTTAAGTATCAGCTCATTCAGTTTCCGGATGAGGCGGTTTTGGCGAAAGGTCGCTTCGAAAGGGTGTCCGACTATAAGACTGCGATCGCGCAGATCGACACGCACGGACATCCAATCGATGCGGTGGCCTTCAAGACCGTGCACGGAGGTCCGGCGTATCGCGGCACTTATCTCATCGACGACGCGGTGATAGCTGCGCAGGAGGAATTCCTGCCGGCCGTACCGGTGCACAACGCTATTTACTTGGCGGGCATTCGCGCTTTTCGCGAAGCTATGCCGGACGTTCCTCTGGTGGCTGCATTCGAGACGGAGTTTCACCGCACGATACCCGAGTATGCGGCGCGATACGGAGTTCCCGCCGCATGGCGGGAGGAGTTCGGCGTACGGCGGTATGGATTCCACGGCGCTTCGCACTGGTATGTGAGCGAACGTGTGCCCGCTATGCTGGGCCGGAGCGCCGGAGGCTTCCGGCTGGTGAGCTGTCACCTGGGCGGAAGTTCGTCCATGTGCGCCATTGTGGATGGCAAGTCAGTGGACACCACCATGGGTTTCTCGGCGCAATCGGGGCTGGAAAACGCCACTCGTCATGGCGATCTCGATGTCTTTGCAGTGCTCTACATGATGCGGCGTAACGGTTGGGACTTGGACGAGGTGACGCGCCAGCTTGCTCGCACCGGGGGACTGGCCGGTTTGTCCGGAGTGCCCGGCGGCGACGTTCGCGACATCGAAGCCGCGGCGCAACAGGGCAATGTGGACGCCGCGCTCGCATTGCAGGTGTTCGCTTACCAAGTCAGGAAGACCATCGGCGCTTATGCTGCCGCTATGGGCGGGCTGGATGCGATCGCGTTCACTGGAGGCATTGGAGAGAATTCGGCGCGGCTCCGTACGGAATGTTGCCGCGGCCTCGAATTCCTGGGCGTAAGACTGGATCCCGTAGCGAATGCGAACGGGACAGGGGACCGCGTGGTGTCGGCTCCCGGTTCGCCGGTCACGGTCGTGGCCCTGGCGACCAATGAAGAGTTGAACGTCGCTCGCCGTGCTTACCGTCTGCTCACTTCGCGGTAGAGGAGGGCGCGGGCTCCAGCAAGTCTTCTTTCCGCATGATCAAGGTGGAAGTGTTATAGCTGGCTAGTTCGAACTCGTGGCCGTGGGTAATGGCGTCGGTCGGGCACGCTTCCACGCAGTAGCCGCAGAAAATGCAGCGGCTGTAATCGATGTTGTACACCTTCGCGTACCGCTCAGCCCCGCTGATGCGCACTTCATTTGTGTTCTCGGCGGCCTCAATGTAGATGCAGCTCACGGGACAGGCCACCGCACAAAGGAAACACGCCACACACTTTTCTAAGCCGTTCTTGTCCCGTTTCAGAACGTGCTTCCCGCGGTAGCGCGCTTGAAACTGCGGGGGCGCGTCCGGGTACAAATCCGTCAGCGTCGGCCCCAACATCTCTTTGGCGGTGACGCCGAGCCCTTTGGCGATTGCCGCCGCGCTTTCCAGGACATCGCGCAACATAGAAGCAGCCCCTCTTTCCTTATCTATTCCGCCGTCGCCTGACCTGGCTCCGAACCGGAGCCTAATTCTTCGACCCTCAACCCGCCTTCCAAGCGGGCACGTTTTCCTCTGCGCGAAATACCTCCACGCCGAAACGCTGTCCGAGGCCTTCGAGTTCGCTCTTCGCAAATCCGCCGGACGCCCAACTGATGACGCCGTCTTCCTCGACTAAAAACAGGCTCGGCACCGTGAAAATCCCATATGCGTTGCTCACGGCGTAACCGTTTGCAGCGGTGTCGAGCAGGACAGGGAAGGACACGCCGACCTCGCTGTTGAACTGGCGAGTCAGATGGGCGTCATCCTGCGAAATGCCATACACCCGCAGCCGCTTCGCCCCCACTGTCTGGTGTATCCGTTCCAGAAACGGAAACGTGAAAGCGCACACCGGGCACGTGATTTTGAAGAAAGCCAGAAGAACCGGCCCTTCAGACGTGAGCTCCCGGAGCGACACGATTCTTCCCTCGAGATCCGTGAGTTCAAAATCCGGAGCCTTCTCTCCGGCTTCCAGCATCTTTCGGCGCTTCCAGATCCCCATAAAGACAGTGTACCGAAAGCCCACATTTTTCTGCGAGCCGCGGCCTTTCGGCCTGTGTGACAGTGCCGACGCGCGGCTCAGCGCACCCGTTTCAAATAGCCACGGGGATTGAAGGTCATGCCGTATTTTTCGCGCGAACGGTCCGGTTGAAACTCCGGGTGTTCGTGCAAGAAGTCCTCTACCGCTTCCCACGGACCTGGTCCGAATTTCGGAAGAATCGGGTGGCCATTGAAGTGTGTGTCCTCCACAATGAGATAGCTGCCGGGCGTTACTAGCGCATGATACATGCGCAACTCGCGCAGCACGTGCGCCTTGTGGTGATCGGAATCGAGAAAGACGGTCACGGTCTCGCCCGGCTGAATCAGCGAGCGGACTCGGTCGAAGATTTTCGGGTCGGTGGAAGAGCCCAGCAAGAACGTGACGCGAGGGTGGGTGGGTTTACCGGGGTAGTCCTCAATGTCTATCGTGATCACGCGGCCATGATGGATCAAATCCATGAGCCGCGCGTAATAGTAAGCGCTCCCACCCTTGTACGTTCCGGCCTCCACGATCACGTCCGGCTTCAATTCATAAATCATCTCTTGCATGACCCACAAGTCGAAGGGACATTTCTGCACGGGGACGCCGAGAAAGAAGGTGTGGTTGTAAGTTTGCGCGCCGTTCTTGTGGAATAGGACGTGGAACGCGGCGCGCGTACGCTCAGGGTCGAGCAGGTAACGCCGCGTGATCCAAACAGCCAGCCCCGCGGAAACGGAGGCGGAAATCGCAATGAAGGCAATCCAACGCTTCACAGGCGCAGGATAGCAGAGTGGAGGACCACGGAGGCTGGAATGTCGTTATGATAAACGATTCGGGAGGCGGAAAGTGAGTATCGGAACACGTAGGGTTTTTCTGTACGGCGCAGCGGCAAACACGCTGGCGGCCGCATCGAGGCGCCAGGGCAAAGGAATTCGGCCTAGTGTGCCGGCGCGCTCGGCTGCGAGGGTGCTTGGGGCGAACGACCGCATCAATGTCGGGCATATCGGCGTGGGAGGCATGGGATTTTCCCACCTGCGGGCTTTTGTGCAGCAATCTGAAACCCAGAAGGACATTCAGTCGGTCGCGGTGTGTGATGTTTACACCCGCCGGAAAGAGCGGGCCCGGCAAGCAGCCAAACTCGATAACAAAGATGTCTACCATGACTACCGTGACTTATTGGCGCGACCGGACATCGACGCGGTAGTCATCGCCACGCCGGATCACTGGCATGGACAGATGGCGCTGGACGCCGTGACGGCAGGGAAAGACGTTTATCTTCAAAAACCCATGACCTACACCATCGAGGAGGCCCGCGCGGTGGCCGAAGCCGCCCAGAAGTACGGGCGGATCATACAGATCGGTAGTCAGGGGGTCTCGGATCCCAAGAATATGCTGGCGCGCAAGATCGTCGAATCCGGCGAGATCGGCGAATTGTTGTGGGCTACTGCCACCGCCAGCCGGAACTCCGTGATTGGCGAGTGGAATTATTACCGAGTTGAAAAGGAAGCGACGCCGGAGACCGTGGATTGGAACCGCTGGCTCGGCTCCGCCCCGAAGCGACCGTTTAGCCCGGAGCGCTATTTCCGCTGGCGTAAATACTGGGATTACTCTGGCGGCATCGCCACGGACCTCTTTTACCACAGCCTCGGACCTGTGCTGTATGCTATGGGCCCGCAGTTCCCGGTCGCCGTCACTGGCTCGGGGGGAATTTACGTTCAAAAAGACCGCGAGGTGCCTGACACATACTGCTCCATCATCGAGTACCCGAATTTCTTCATCAATCTCTCCGGGTCGATGGCAAATGCGGCGGGCGTGAAATATTTCCCGCGCGTCATTTACGGGCACAAGGGAACCCTAACTTACGAGGGCAACAATGTTGTTGTATATCCGGAGATTCTAGACAATCCCCGGCGGGGTGGTAGCCGGACGCCCCCCAGCCGTTCGCCGAAGGTTTATAGCGCTCCGCCGGTGGAGAACGCCCACCGCCTCCACACCGACAACTTCTTCGAGTGCATGCGCACTCGGAAGCAGCCAAACCTGAACGCCATGCTGGGTTACCAAATTATGGTGGCGATCCGGCTGGGCGTAGATTCTTACCGGGAAGGCAAGGTCAAGTTCTTCGATCCCAAATCTCAGCGGGTCACGGACAAACCGCTGGTGCGCCCTGCTTACGAAGGCGACGGCAAAAACTACGACGAGCGCGAAACCAGCTAAAGGAATCGATGCCGTTCTCCAGCCGGCGCACAGCGGCGTCCTGGGATGGGCTGATTGCGCGTTGAAGGCCGTCCCGCCACTGGTGTTAGCATCGAACTGTGGAGCAGAAAGACCGCTTCAAAGCGCTGCCCTCGGTGGACGCGGTGTTGCAAAGGCTGGGAAATGGGATTGGCGAGTTTCCACGCTCTCTGGTAGTACAAGAGACCCGTGCTGTCATAGAACGCCGGCGCAAGGCATTGGCTGGGGGCAGGGAAGCGACGGGCGAGTCCGTGGAAGAAGAGGTGAGGCGGCGGCTTGAATCGCTGCTGCAACCTTCGCTTCGCCGCGTCATCAACGCTACGGGCGTGATTTTGCATACGAACTTAGGGCGCGCCCCGCTAGGCGCTTGGGCGCCTGTTTGCGGGTATTCGAATCTGGAGTACGACTTATCTGCCGGCTCGCGGGGTAAACGGGACGTCCACGTATCGGGCTGGTTGGAGCGGCTGCTAGGCTGTCCGGGAATGGTGGTGAATAACAACGCCGCCGCGGTGTTTCTTGCTTTGCACGAGCTTGCCGCCGGCGGTGAAGTGGTGATCTCCCGGGGCGAACTGATCGAGATTGGGGAGGGGTTCCGCATCCCCGAAATCATGCAGCGGTCCGGGGTGGTGCTGCGTGAAGTGGGCACGACCAACCGCACCCACATCGATGATTACCGGGATGCCATTAACGAACGCACGCGCCTGCTCATGCGCGTTCACCGAAGCAATTTCCGCTTGGTGGGTTTCACTGCGCAGCCGCCGTTGGAACAGCTCGCAGCTCTGGCGCGGGAACGCAGTCTTCCGCTGTATGAAGATTTGGGGAGTGGTTGCGTGGTGGATTTGCGTCCTTACGGCGTCGACGAGCCTTTAGCTCAAGATAGCCTCCAAGCGGGAGTAGACCTGATCTCGTTCAGCGGCGACAAGCTCCTCGGCGGGCCTCAAGCCGGAATCCTCGCCGGGCGGCGAGATCTCATCGCCCGGCTGCGCAAGAATCCCATGTTTCGCGCCTTGCGCGTGGATAAGCTAACTTACCAAGCGCTGGAGAATACCCTGCGAGCGGTTGTATTGGAGCGCTTCCAAGAGATTCCTGCGCTAGCGATGATCATGGAGCCGGCGGAGCGCATCCGCGCACGCGCCGAATCGATCGCGAAACGCATCCCCGGCGCCGAGGTGGTTCCCGGCGAATCGGTCGTCGGCGGGGGCTCCACGCCGGCGCAATCGATCCAGACGTGGCTTATAGCGCTAGCGGGCGATGCTGTGGAGCTGGAAAAGAAGCTACGCTCGGCCACCCCGCCCGTCATCGCCCGGATCGACCGGGACCGCGTGGTGATTGACCTGCGGACTGTATTGCCAAGCGATGAAGACGACCTGGTTCAGGCTCTTTCCAAATAAGCGCCTTCGGCCGTACTCACGCGAATTTTTTCGCCTTGGTTGATGAATGGCGGGACGGTGACCACTAAGCCTGTTTCCAGCTTCGCCGGTTTTCCAACGTTCGACACTGTGGCGCCTTTAATTCCCGGTTCCGTTTCCACGACCGTTAAATCCACCGTGGGAGGGAGCTCGACACTGATCGGTTTGCCTTCATAAAAAACCACAGTCACTTTCAACTGCGGAACGATGTACTGCGTGGCGTCGCCGAGCAGCTCCTTGGTCAGATGCATCTGCTCGTAGTTCTCCGTGTTCATGAAATAGTAGTACTCGCCATCGTCGTACAAATACTCCATTTCATGTTCCTCGAGCACAGCGCGCTCGACGCGGTCTTCCGAGGAGAAGCGGTGCTCAATCATGGCCCCGCTTCTCAGGTTGCGCATTTTGGCTTGCACAAACCCACGCAAGTTGCCCGGAGTGCGGTGAAACACGCTGAAAATAGAGAACAACTCGTTGTTGAACTTAATCACCATCCCCGGGCGCAATTGTGTTGCTGAGATCATACGAGTTTACATTTTTAAGTTTATCAGATGGCGCTCTCCGGCGCTTCCCCGGCTTCCCGGTCTTGAAAGCGCTTGCCGCGCCTGGGCCGACTCGGCCCGTTCTACTTCGCGTTAAAAGCTCAACTTGAGCCCAAACTGAACTACGCGGGCTGCTCCGGCGCTCAGGATCCGTCCCACATTAGCGCTGCTCAGCGTGGTGTTCGGGTTGCCTAGGTTCACGCGGTTTGGGAAATTGAAGAACTCCGCCCGGAACTGTAAGCGCATGCCCTCTTTCACGGGAATAATCTTGAACATCCCACAATCCCAATTCACAGACCCGGGACCGTAAAGAAGGCTGCGGCCAGCGGTTCCATTCGCACCCGTCGGGGCCGCTCGAAAGGCTCTGGGGTCGAAATAACGCGTGATGCGTTCTTGCCGGGGACGCTCGGTGGGCAAGAAAGGATTACCCACCAAGTCGGGCCTGTCATTATTGTTTCCGTTGAGATTCGAATCCTGTCCCGATGTGACGGTCAATGCTGAACCCGACGAAACCCTCAGAATCCCATTGAGTTGCCATCCACTGAGGACGCTACGCCCGAAAGCTGCCCAGCGGGTGATGCGCGGCAACTCCCACACATAACTCAACGCCAAAATGTGCCTGACGTCGCTATCCGAAGCGGCCCGATCCAGATGCCGGTTGTTGGAGTCTACGAGCGCTACGGCCGTGGGATTGAATTTATCATCCGATATTTCATCGATGGCTTTGGAAAGAGTGTAGCTGCCCAGGACCGTCCAGCCCTGCGCAAAGCGCTTGTTGACGGACACTTGAAGAGAGTCGTAGTGGGCATTGGATGCGGTCTCGGTTTGCGAAATCTGTGCGAATACGCCCGGCAAGTAAGGCCGGCGAGCATTTACGTTGGCCGCCGTCGAACGGCCTTCTAGATACAGCGACTGGTTCGCATCCCGCTGTACAACCAGTTTACGAGACGTATTTCCCACGTAAGCAGCCGTAATCGCCAAATCTGTTGTCAACTGCCGCTCCAACGCAAAGCTGTAGTGCTGAACGTAAGGCGTTGCAAAACTCTCGCTAAGGTAACTGGCTGTGACCGGTAACGAGAACGTCGGGTTCGCTCGATCCAGCGTGTAAGGAAACGGACTGCCTCCCGGCGTCTCCGCGTAAGGGTCGATCAAGTTCGGCGTCCCATATACGGTCACATCCACAAGAAACGGCTGGCCTTGCATATCGCTGGCCATGTTTGCAAAACCAATCCCATAGAAGAATCCATAGCCTGCCCGCACCGAGGTTTTCCCATCCCCGAAGACGTCCCAGGCTAGACCGAAACGGGGCGCCCAGTTGTTACGGTCTGTCTCCACCAGCCCGCGCGGGACTCCGGGATCACCTGGAAAAACCAATCCGAGTGGCGCTTTCGGAATTACGCGGGACTGCACTCCATAGCGAAACGTCTGGAATTCATCCTGAAGGCTGATGTATGGCGTGTTTAGCTCGTACCGCAGACCGAGATTCAGCGTCAGTCTCGGTTGGATGCGCCAATCATCTTGGATAAAACTGTGCCAGTTCCAAGACCGGAAGTGGCGATTGGTTCCATTGTTTTGCCGGAAGCTTGCAGCGCGGCCCAGGAGAAAGTCCGACAAAGCATTACGTGTAAAGCTGCCGCTGAAACGGATCTGTCCGGGGCCCAACCAACTTCCGGGTTCGTCAAAACGGTTATAGAGGAGCCACGTGCCGGCCTTGATAGCATGGCCGCCGCGGATCCAGGTCAGGGTGTCACTCCAATTCATGCTGCGTTGCGGCATGTTCGATTCGGAAAACAGCCCCATGTTCCACCAGCTCGTGATGTACATCTGTGGCGGGCGCGGGGGCCCTGCGCCTAGGGTGACGCGACTGCCAAAATCCTTCCAGCTCGTGCGCACGCTGCCGCTCGACTCATAATAGCGGCGGGTGTAACCAAAGCGGAACTGATTCAGCGTGGACGGACGCACAGTCCAGTCTTCGTTCGCTGTGACATTGTACTGGTTGAGTATCTCAGTGACGGGGCTATAATTCGGAATCTGCGAAATGCCGCCAAACGGCTGGAAACCCCGTCCACGTACGGTGAACAGACTTGCATACAGACGGTGGCTCACTCGCGGCATCCAGTCTACCCTGCCCATACCCTGGTCGGAATCCTGCCATTGAGGCTGCAAAGACTCTAGCCTCCCATCTGGCGTGTTTGGCAAAGGAACCAGTTTCAGAATGTTTTGCGCTACCGGATCTAACAAACTAGCCGGAATGCGGCCGCCGGGAAACGGCCGGTTAGTGGTCGGATCTACGGGCTGGCGCGCGGAAGGCTGGTCGGAAAGATCTCCGGCTCTTTGCGCTATGGTGGGCGTTATAGCCGCATTCTGGAACTGGCTCGAACGAATCCGGAGACCTTGATACGAAGTGAAAAAGAAAAGCTTGTCGCGCACGATCCGCCCTCCGCCAGAGGCGCCGAACTGGTTTTGGTGCAAGGGAGATACAGAGGGTACAAAAAAGTTTTTGGCGTTCAAGTTGTTGTTGCGTAAAAACTCGAACAGTGCGCCGTGGAAACTGTTGCTCCCGCTGCGAGTGATGACGTTAATTACGGCGCCAGGGCTACGCCCATACTCCGCGCTGAAACTGCTGGTGATGACACGAAACTCCTCCACCGCGTCCGGGTTCGGCGCTTCATTTCCGCTGTTCCGGTACAGATCATTGTTCAGATTGCCGTCCAGCATGAAACTACTGTGCCGAGTTCTGCTGCCGTTCACGCGCAAGTAGTTTCCTGTGTTGTCCATAACCGACGGCGTTCGCGTAGAACTTACTCCTGGCAGGATGCTCACTAAGTCATAGACATTCCGGCCGTTCAACGGCAGATCATTGATCCGCCGAGAATCCACCAGTCCACCGATCTGAGCTTGTCGGGTATCTACCAGTGCGACGTTTTCCGTCACGCGGATTTCCTGATTTACAGCGCCAACCTCCAGCACCACATCCACCCGTGCATTTTGGTTCACGCTCAGACTGATCCCTTCGCGGACAAACTTTTTGAAGCCGGCCATTTCCACTTCTAAACGGTACTGACCCACAGGGAGAATGGGAAACAGAAAGTCTCCCTGAACATCCGTTGAGCCGGCGCGCGTTTCGCCGGTCAGCACATTAGTGACACGGACGGTGGCGCCAGATACGCGCCCTCCGCTGGGATCGAGAACGCTCCCTAAAATTGTTCCTGTCACGGTTTGGCCGACCAGAGTTCCCCCAGGCAGCAGCAGGAAAAGCAAGCACGGAAAGTGTCTGGATAACATAACGATCTACCTCCATGAAGAACAAGGGTTCCCCCTACAATATGCGCTCGGCGCTACTGCGCCGCTTATGTCCATGAGGGCGCCGCGAATCGCGCCCCAATCGGTCCCTTTCACGAGATCCCGCGCGCTGACGCCGGATAGCACAACAGCAGCCCTCAGAAGCAGCAGATGTCTGGGAATCAAATCTAGACGTTTCATCCGCGCCTCCACGAACAAGCTGAATGTACACACTCAGCGCCTACGTGTCAACCCCGCCGCAGGACGCTTGCGGAGGGAGGCTTTAGACGCGGGCGAGCGCCGGTTCGAGGTCAGCCAGGATGTCTTCTACG